>Ga0299914_10000082_pt1 | contig 53759 bp, 49 predicted proteins | sample RVTome_10_FD_201361 | JGI IMG/M metagenome (GOLD analysis project Ga0299914, IMG submission 201361) | Soil microbial communities from uranium-contaminated site in the Upper Colorado River Basin, Wyoming, United States - RVT153D57 (version 2) ... | reverse complement strand
TTTGCCAAATCCAAACCTGCGCGTTTAAGCTTCATGTCGGACTCCTCTCATCTGTTGACTGTCGTTACAACTCACAGTCTGGCACTCGATGCCGTACGGTGGGAGGAGTCCATATCATTGGGCTACGAACTGAATCGAAATTCGCGGCCGGACAGGGTTTCCCCAACTGCGGGGCCCCGTCCGACCGCGAAAACGCATTACCCCCACATCGTTTCTGACTTCGCAAAATCTATCTGTCCCGCTGATCGGCGAAGAGTCAAAAAAACGCCCGGACATGCCGGGCGTTTTGCTTCTGCGGGTTTGAGTCATTCACTTGGATCAGTGGCCGAGTCGCTGTTGATCCATAAAAAGCCGTCAATCGTGTTGTTGAAGTCATCGGAAACATCCAGCGATACCCGCCGCCTTTCGCCGCCCAAGGCGGGCACGACGTAAAGTTCTTCCACCGCTTCGTGTTCCATTTCTCCGGAGAAGGCGACTTCCTTGCTATCCGGCGACCACTTGAATTCACTAATGAAGAACTGGACGCGCGGGTTCTCGGTCACACGTGCTCCCGAAATTTCCACTCGATTCCCGCCGGTACGATCAACGGCAAACAGCGCATCTTCGAGACTGTCTCCATCTGCTTCGATTGCCCGGAAGGCAAGGCGGTTACCGTCAGGTGACCATTGGATACGGTTAACCACCATGGAATCCACCAGCAGTGTCGAGTCAGCGAAGTCTTCCGCATCCTGTGGCCACACATACAACTTCCCACCATCAATAATCACGGCTAGAAACCGGCCATCCGGGGACCATTCCAGGCCCGAAAGATCCAACGCGTCCTCGGGGCCGACCGATCCGCCATCACCAACGCCTCGTGACAGGAATAAACTTCCGTCAGCTACATCAGAAAATGCGAGCAGGTGGTCTTCCACGGCAGACCATTTGAAAGCGTAATCGATGGTGCTGCCTGTTCTGTGCCGTTCTTGCGCCACGCCGGTTTCCGCGCTGGCCAGCATCAAACGCAAGCCCCCGGCGGTCAGAGTTTTGAACGCTATGTGACTACTGTCAGGAGACCACGCGACCGGCGAGCCGTACGTAGAGGAGCCATGAAGACGATCAGCACCATCGTTCGGCGCGCCCAACGGGTGAGACACGAATCGTTGGTTCGCGCCATTAGCATCAGCCAGATATAGCTCCTCAATTTCCGCGTGGCGCAAGTTACCGGTGAATACCAGCCGTTCACTATCCGCGGACCAGTAAATGCCACTGATGTCGCATTCGTATTCCACGCCGCAACTGGCATCGAGGTCGAGCGTGTCGGAAAGACTCGCGCGTCCCTCATCCGTAACGTGGACAACGTAAACCTGCTCCACATCATCGACCTCAAGATCGCCGGCGAACGCAAGTTGCGTGCTGTTGGGGGACCAGGCAACATGCCGCCAGTTCACGCCGCCATTCGTAGCGGTGTTGTTGCCCGAGATCACGCGAGGTGGATTGCTGCCATCCGTTGGCATAAGGAACAACCTCGGAGGACCAACGTTGGGACCGCTTTCAAAAGCAAGGTCATAGGCCAACCATTTGCCGTCAGGCGACACCGATAGATTATTTGTGTATCCACCCGACGCTGTAATTTGTTGCGCGCCTGTGCCATCAAGGGGAGCCGTAAAGACCGTGTATTGCATTGTGTATGCAACTCGATCTTCCGCCAGAACTCTTAGTTGTCCTGTGCCGGTTCCCTCATCCGTAAAACTGTCATCATGCAACTTGCGGGGTTTCTCGAATCCCGGATGGGCGAAATAAAATTCTTGTCTATGAGCAGTCTGATTACCATGAAAAGTAATTCCATAAGCGCCTCGGACCGTTACTGCTTGCGTTGATGTCGCTGTTTCGACACCATCGTCTACGGTCACTTCGAATGTGAGATCGGCGACGGCTTCAGCAGCCACGTCGGGCGCTTTAAAACTCATATCAGTTCTATCAGCGCCAACCAGTACAACCTCCGGCCCGGATGTCTGCGTCCAGGTGATACTCAAGGCGTCGTCGTCAACGTCGTCAGCCACTGCGGTCATCGTTACCGTGCTGAATTCGACGTATTCCGCTTCCGGCTCCGGAGACACAATGCTGACAGTCGGTGCATGATTTTCCGATGATGGGGGTGGCGGAGGCGGCGGACTTGGCGGGCCGGGTGGAGGCGTTGTCCCGCCACCGCCACCGCAAGCTGCGAACAATAAGGAAGAAAGGAGTACCGCCAGAAAGCGGTTGTATTTCGTATGCATGACATTCCCTCCACGGGATTTGTTGTCTTTCCGTGACAGGCATGCGTGGTGCTGCCGCGGGGAGGATCAGCTTACGGAGAGTTGTTTGCCGTGCCGTTCGGGGATTTCCGGATTTTCATTGCCGAATGTGTTTGTCGCGCGAGGGTCAGCTAATGTGCGCCTGGGGGCGGCTCTCGGAATTTGGAGGATGTCGATGTGGTATTGGCGTCAACGGGATTACAACTGGTGCCAAAAATTCGCGCAGTTCCCTGGTGCAAAACAGCGCTATCGAAGGATCGGGATGGCCGAAAAAACGCCCGGCGCCCATCGGGGGACCACTCGAAATTCAAGATACGTCCATCGGCCATGTTGTTGTCGTTGTCGTCTACATCACGTGCGCCACCGCGCACCCGAACTCCAGCGATTGTTTCAACGAAAAGCTCACTCGCATTGTTCTCTCCGTCTGCAAGAGATGTTCTGAACGCCAGTTGTCCGGTATTCGACCACTCCATTTTAATGGGGTTGGAGATTGGTGGCGGGTTTGAGCTGGAAAGTGTGCGTCTTTCGCTCCCGTTCGCCGACACGACGACAATGCGAACAGGCCCGCCCGTCACTTGCTGATCCAGCAACGCGACAGAGGCACTGTCCGGAGACCATGTGAACGGCCCGGGGTTCTGAACAGCATAGGAAAAAAGAGAGATGTTGTTGGCGGCGCCTTCGAGGTTTCCCGGATTTTTTGAGGCGTTGGACACGCGAGAATCTGACAGACTTTCGCGTGGAGCTTCGCGGCAGGATGCCGCTCCCACATGGCTTCGTTACGAGTGACGGCGGTGAAGCGATAGCCGAATCGTAATGCCGTGAGTCGTGAAGCGGTACTTTGCGTGGTCAAGAGCCAAGGCGAACGTGGCTGCATCGAATTCGCGGTCGAGACCGCTCCTGCGACTCCTGCGTTTGCCGTGGTCGAAGCCATGTAGGAGCGGTCTCCGACCACGAAGGTTTATTGTCTCTGTCGAAGCTCACCTTCCCACTGCTCCCCCCCGAACAACAAGAAAAACGCCCGGACGTGCCGGGCGTTTTCGTTGCGGTGGGTTTTATTCCGGATCCGGTCCGACCCAGAAAGAGTCGAGTACATAGCCTCGTGGAAAGCCATCCGCATCAAACTCTTCAAGGACATTGCTGACTCGGATACGATCATTGCCATCCACGCTCGCTGCGGAAACCATAAACAGTTGGTCTATGCCGTCCTGTTCCAGATCGCCTCTCATCAAAAATTCCGAACCATTTGCTGACCAGCAGTCCGAGACCAGGAAGGAATTGCTTAACTCTATGCGGGACGTTTCGGGGTCATCCATAATGATACGACCGGTGACGGCACGTCGTTCCGTTCCATCCGTACTGGAAACGTAAGTGTGAATGACTCCGTCGCCTTCCAAATTGGCCGTGTAAACGACAGCGTTTGTTGTTGGAGAGGGACAGAAATCCAAGGGGCCGGACGAGACGACGCTGACTGGGTCTCCGGAAACGGCTATAGGCTCGAAATCGCCCTTTTTATACGAGAATATCTGTGCTGATTGACCGGAAAGCCGGCGCCTGAAGAGCAGGCTGCTGCTGTCGGATAGCCAACTCTGACCGCTGCCAAGCGCTGCACTACTCGCCGCAAACTCTGTCTGTCCGTCTATCCTGATACGCAAATTGCTGTTGGTGCTGGAGGCTGGTGTCAGGAATACACCCGTATTCTGGCTCGATATTCTATGAAGAAAAGCCAGCGCTTCTCCATTGGGTGACCATTGGATATCGTCAATCGAGCCGCCGGATAACGCGCCACCAACGGGAGCTGCCGGGGTGTCGGGATCGGTATGCATATAAATGAAAACTTCCCTGTCAGGAATGCTTGTCACACTCATTCTTGCGTTAACTGCCAGTTTTCCTAATGATGACCATGCCATCTGAATAGTGTCGCTCGGCGATGTCGAAAAACCTGCGGCGTCGAGGATTCTCCTTCGGCGATTACCATCGCGAGAATTGACTGCCACGAAGACGGGTTCGCTCTCGGAGGCATGCTCGACAAAGGCAATCAATTCACCATCAGGAGACCATGCGAATGGCCCGAAATTCGGGTCGGCAATACTGAAGAGATCGTTTTTATTTGACTGTGTGCTTGCGTCTGAAATCAACACCGGTTCTTCACCGGTAACGGATGCAACAAATACATCTTGACGATCGTCAGATCGCAGAGCGCCACCGAACACGATTCTGGTGCTGTCCGGCGACCAGTAGAAAAACTCGGAGACGCCATTGCCAGTGGAATCTTCCGGAATTTCCCCTGATATTTCACGACGCGGGATGCTGCCATCAAGCGGAACGATGAACAGTTTATTCAGGCCGTTCGTTTCAAGGTCGCCGCGAAAAGCAATCCATCTTCCGTCCGGCGACACCTTCACGGTACGTACGTCACCGCCCGGAACTATTTCGCCGCTAAGGTCATGTACGCTCGAGCCGTCCAGTGCAGCAACAAAAAGCCGGATAGGGAGAAAGGGGCCGTCTTCCGCTACCGTATCCACGGTGTACACCACATATTTGTGATCGGGAGCAAGTTGCAGGTTTCTGATCAGCACGTTGCGGGGTGTATCCGAGACTGGAGGTTCCACGCTCAGCCTGACTGATCTCTCGAACGCGGGATGGTGGAAATAGACGTGCTCTACGTAAGCTGTTTCTTCAACAGCGGCATACACCACGCCGTTCGCTTCTTCGATCACAACATCGACGTGTTCGGTCACGGCCGGGTTATTCCCGTCGTCGACCTTCAGTTCGAAGGTCAGTGTTTCGTGGTTCTTTACCTTGGGCGCGTTAAATGAAAGGTCCGTGCCGTCTACCCTTGTTATTTCAACCGGTGTGCCGCCTGTCTGTATCCACGAATAAGTCAGCGTGTCGCCATCGCCATCTTCACCCTTGGCGGTGAGCGTGACGTTGGTGAGCTCCATTACGGGATCAAGTTCAGTGATCTCGACGGTCGGTGCATGGTTTCCGGCTGGCGGGTTGCCGCCGGGTGGTGGCGTTGTACCGCCGCCTCCGCAGGCAGCTACTGTAATAAGTGCGGTCAGGGTGGCCGCAAGCCGCGTTGATGGGCGTGTGAACATGATGTTTCCCTCCATTGGATGAGTTCGTCCTTGCGCATGCGGTATCGTCTGCACGCCCGGATCACGTTATGAGCGATCAACGCGGAAATAAGCCGGGCTTATCCTGATTTCGTGAGGTGCGTCGCATTCGATGAGTCACCCCTACCGAAAAGCCGTATGTGCAATCGCGGCTTTTTGAAGTGTCGAGCTTTCATTCTGTCGGGATGGAAAGGGAATCAAGGCGCGATGCGCGATCGACCCGAGTTTCCGGCAGTCAGACCCTGAGGTGATCCGCGAGTGCCACGAGGTCACGCACGGTCACTGCGGGCGCAGCAAGCGTGCGCAGCATTCGGGTGTCGCGGTTGATCCAGGCCGCGTGCAGTCCGGCGCGCAGTGCGCCGCGAACATCGCACTCGATGTCGTCGCCGGCATGCAGGGTGTGTTGCGGCAGCACACCGGCACGCTCGCAGGCGTTGAGGAAGATCGTGCGATCGGGTTTCGCACAACCGGCCTCCCGCGCCGAGAGCGCGAAATCGAAATACTCTTCCAACCCCGCAAGTTTCACGCAGGCGTTGCCGTTGGAAACGGCGGCGACGATGAATTGCGATTTCAGCCGCGCAAGCGCGGGACGTACGTCGTCGAAACATTCGACCTCGTTGCGCGCCGACCAGAAGGCATCGAAGGCGGCGTCGGCGTGCGTGCCGTCGTCACCTGCGCGCTGTAGCGCGAGGCGGATCGACTGTCGGCGCAAGGCAGTGATGTCATCGCGCAGTTCGGGATGCAGCCGTTCGGTTTCCTGGCGCAGGTCACGCAGGCCTTGCGGCGTAAACCGTCTTGCGGTTGCGGGACAGTTTTCCGTCAGCCATCCGTGCAGCCGCGCTTCGGCTTTTTCGATCAGCGGCGCGATGGGCCAGAGGGTGTCATCGAGATCAAGCGTGACGAGCCGGATGTCGTGAAGCCGCGGACGTTGAGTGACCGGTTGCGAGTTCACCGTCGCATCGCCCGTTTCATGAGCCAGAAATACGCGCCGTACGGCAGGCAGCGCATGAACTTGAGGAGGTACGCCATGCGCCCGGGAAACGCGATCTCGAAATCCTGCCGGAGTATGCCGGCGTGAATCCGTTCCGCCGCCTGCGCGGTGTCGATGAGAAACGGCATCGGGAATGTGTTGTTCTCGGTGAGCGGCGTATCGACGAAACCCGGATTCACGACGGTGGTGACGATGCCAAGGCGATCGAAATCGAACTTCAGCGATTCGGCGAGGTTGATCAATGCGGCTTTCGAGGAACTGTACGGGGCGGCAAGCGGCAGGCCGCGATAGCCGGAGACCGAGGAGATGATGACGATGTGGCCCGAGCGGCGTGTCTTCAGCCCGGGCAGGGCGGCGTTGATGCCGTTGATGACGCCGCCCAGATTCACGGCGTAATGGCGATCGAAGGCGGTGGCGTCGAAGTCCTTGTCGGCACGAAAGGTGGCGAACATGCCGGCGCCAAGCACGACGAGATGCAGCGGGCCGAGTTCGCGCTCGATGTTGGCGGCGACCGCTGACATCGCCGCGCGGTCGGTGACGTCAACGGGCAACGGCAGGATGCGCCCAGCGAGTTCACCGGCGGCGACGCGAACCTCGTCCAGTGGCTCCGACCGGCGTCCGGAGATCGCGACCTGCCAGCCATCGCGTGCCAGGCGCAATGCGAGTGCCCGGCCGATGCCGGTCCCTGCGCCGGTGATCCACGCGATACGGTTCGATATCTGCTGCATGCCTGCTCCGGGTCCCGCTATTCGGCCGGATTGTACCGAAACGGCGGTGCTCTTCCGGCTGGAGCAGCTTTTCTTCACTCCCGGCGACCGCTTGTCCTGCCCGCGAGTTCTCCGGCACGGGACGGTTGGCGACGTTCCCGGACGAACATTTCAAGGGGACTCTAGAGCGGTTCGAGAAGCCCTCCGGGAGCAACGGATTCCGGAATGCGCCTACCGCGTCTCTCGCCTTGCTCCGGCTGCGCGCCGGGTGCTATACCATGCTTATTGTGGAATTCGGGTCACTGCCTGCCGTGGCCTTCGCACGGCACGTGTTTCCCGCCGGCGACTCCCACCGAACAATAATTTCAAGGAGCTTCCCGTGGTCGAAAAGGTCTGGCTGAAACACTACCCGCCCGGCGCGCCCGCCGAAATAGACATGTCGCAATACCAATCCCTGCGACACATGCTTGATTCCAGCTTCACGCGTTATCGCGACCTGCCGGCGTTCATCAATATGGGCGCAACGCTGACCTACGCGGATATCGACCAGCAGAGCCGATACTTCGCAGCCTATCTGCAGAAAGTGGTGGGCCTGCAGAAAGGCGACCGCGTCGCGATCATGATGCCCAACCTGCTGCAGTACCCGGTGGCACTGACCGGCGTCCTTCGTGCCGGATTGATCGTCGTCAACGTCAATCCGCTGTATACGGCGCGCGAGCTCGAGCACCAGCTCAAGGATTCCGGCGCGAAGGCTATTGTCATCCTCGAGAATTTTGCCACTACCTTGCAGAAGATCATCGGCAAGACGGACGTGACGACAGTCGTCACCACGCGGATAGGCGACATGTTGCCGTTCCCGAAATCCGCGCTGGTCAATTTCGTCATCAAGAACATCAAGAAGATGGTGCCCGAGTGGGATATTCCCGGTTCGATCTCCTTCCACAAGGCAATCGGCGACGGTAAATGGCAGACACTGGATGAGGTCGAGCTTTCGCAGGACGACGTCGCCTTCCTGCAGTACACCGGTGGCACCACGGGCGTTTCGAAGGGCGCTGCCCTGACACACGGCAACATGATTGCGAATTTCCTGCAATTGAAGAACTGGGCCGGCGAGATGTTCTCGGAAGGTCAGGAGGTCGCGATCTGCGCGCTGCCGCTGTACCACATCTTTTCGCTGACGGTTAATTGCCTGCTGTTCATGAATCTGGGCGGCGTGAACGTGTTGATCACCAACCCTCGCGACATGAAGGCCTTCGTGAAGGAACTGGGCAAACACAGGTTCACGGCGATCACGGGCGTGAATACCTTGTTCAACGGGTTGTTGAACACAGAAGGGTTCTCCAGCCTGGATTTCGGTCATCAGAAGTTTGCGCTGGGTGGCGGCATGGCCGTGCAGCGCGTCGTCGCGGAGCGCTGGCGACAGGTGACGGGCAAGGGTCTGACGCAGGGGTATGGCCTTACCGAAGCGTCGCCGGTCACGCACGCCAACATTCTTGGTGCTCCTCAATTCACCGGGGCGATCGGTCTGCCCCTTCCTTCGACGGACGCGAAAATCGTCGACGAAGCGGGCGATGAGGTTGCGCTCGGCGAAGTCGGCGAGCTGTGCGTCAAGGGGCCGCAGGTGATGAAGGGATACTGGAACCGGCCGGACGAAACCGCGAAACAGCTGTCACCGGATGGCTGGTTGCGCACCGGCGATATGGCGCGCATGGATGACACCGGATATTTCCACATCGTCGATCGCAAGAAGGACATGATTCTCGTTTCCGGATTCAACGTGTATCCGAACGAAGTCGAAGATGTCATCGCGATGCATCCCGGCGTGCTCGAAGTGGCCGCCATTGGTGTTCCCAGCGAACATTCCGGTGAGGCGGTCAAGATCGTCGTGGTGAAGAAGAATCCGGATGTAACGGAACGCGACCTGATCGAGTTCGCGGAAAAGGAACTGACTGGTTACAAGGTGCCGAAGATCGTGGAGTTCCGCACGGAACTGCCGAAGACGAATGTCGGGAAGATTCTGAGACGTGCCTTGCGCGATAAATGAATCGGGGAAGGAAGCGAGAAACGAAGAACGCCGGCGTGAGCCGGCGTTTTTTTTGTCTTCCTCGACTGGCGGGGAGCAGCCGTGTTCACGTTGTGCACGGAACTCGTTGGGCGGTCATTCTACGAAAAGCCGTGCGACGAACGAAACGCTCTGCGATTGCCGTCATTCCCGGTACTCCGGGAATCCAGGATGCTCTTCGCTATCCCGGTCGTCCTCGCCATACAGGAGCCGTCATGCGCGGCAACCGCTGTGATATCCGAACGGCCGAATCTTTCAGACCATCTCGCAGCGTTCTTTGCTGGATTCCCGGGGTACCGGGAATGACGGCGAAAACGTTTCGTGGTTCCGCAGGTGGAGTGAGCGCAGTAAACCGACAACAACCGAAGCTGCGGCTCGGGAAAGCCTGTTCCAGGCTATCGGTGATACTGCGGACTCAACTCATGCACGGCGGCAATCATCGCACCGGCATGTTCCGGATCGACGCCAGGCGTGATGCCGTGACCGAGATTGAAAACGTGACCCGAACCATTTCCGAAGTCCGCGAGAATCTTCGCGACTTCATCGCGAATACGCGCAGGCGAACCGTACAGCGCGCCCGGATCCATGTTGCCTTGTAACGCAATGCGGTTACCTACGCGACGTCTCGCATTGCCGATGTTGATTGTCCAGTCCACGCCCAGCGCATCGCAGCCGGTTGCCGCCATGTGCTCCAGCCACAAACCGCCATTCTTGGTGAACAGGATTACCGGAACGCGCCGGCCGCCGGATTCCTTCGGCAATTGTTCGACAATGCGCTGCATGTACTGCAATGAAAACTCGCGATAAGCATCATCGCTGAGTGCGCCGCCCCAGGTATCGAAAATCTGTATCGCTTGCGCCCCGGCGGCAACCTGCGCGGAAAGATACACGGCAACGCTGTCGGCAAGTTTCGCGAGCAATCGATGCGCGGTTTGCGGATCGCTGTAGAGCAGGCCCTTCGAGTGCGCGAAGTCCTTGCTGGAGCCGCCTTCGACCATGTACGTCGCAAGTGTCCACGGACTGCCTGCGAAACCGATCAGCGGTACGCGGTCGTGAAGTTCGCGGCGAATGGTGCGCACGGCATCCATCACGTAACGCAAGGTTTCTTCCGGATCCGGAATGCCGAGTGCATCCACGGATTTCGCATCGCGTACGGGACGCTCGAACTTCGGACCTTCGCCAGCTTCGAAATACAGGCCGAGACCCATCGCATCGGGAATCGTGAGGATGTCCGAGAACAGGATGGCGGCATCCAGCGGGTAACGCTCCAGCGGTTGCAGCGTGACTTCGCACGCCAGTTCCGGGTTCTTCATCAGGTCGAGAAAGGAGCCTGCCTTTGCACGCGTGGCGCGATACTCGGGCAGGTAGCGACCTGCCTGGCGCATCATCCACACCGGCGTGCGATCGACAGGTTCGCGCAGGAGCGCGCGCAACAACAGGTCGTTCTGCAAGTCACTGCTCATGCAAACACCGCGGCAATTTCCGCCTGGATAGCTTCAGCCGCAGCACGCGGATCGGACGCTGCGCGAATGGGACGTCCGACAACGATGTAATCCGCACCATTGCGAAATGCCTGCGCCGGTGTCACGACGCGTTTCTGGTCATCGACGGGGCGGTTGTCGACGGGGCGGATTCCCGGCGTCACGACCATCAGCCGCGGGCCGAGCTCGCTGCGCAGCGCCGTTGCTTCAAGACCGGAAGACACGACACCGTCGCAGCCGGCTTCGAGTGCGCGGCGCGCACGCGACAGCACCAGTTTTTCGACATCGCACTCGAAACCAAGATCGTCGAGATCGCCACGATCAAGACTGGTGAGTACGGTTACGGCGAGTACTTTCAGGTTGCCCTTGTTGGCGCCTGCGGCTTCCATCACTGCCTGGTTGCCGTGCACGGTGGCGAAGGTAGCGCCGCGCGACGAGAGCTGGCGGATGGCGGAACCGACGGTCGCAGGCACGTCGAAGAACTTCAGGTCGACGAAGACTTTCTTGCCACTCTTGACGAGTTCATCCAGCAGTTCGAAATACCCGTCGGTCATGAACAATTCCATGCCGATCTTGTAGAACTTCACGCTGTTGCCCAGCGTTGCCACGAGCGCGCGCGCTTCGGTGGCGTCGGGCACGTCGAGCGCGACGATCAGGCGTTCATCGACAGGAATGGGTTTGTCGGAAAGCAGGCTGTGGGTCATGGCGCGTTTTCTTGGAAAATCGGGGAACGGAATTCTATCACGCGGACGCTTTGCTTCGATTACGCCCGGGCCAGGGCGGCACGTACCGGCGCCGGATCGGGAAACTCGACAATTGCCGCCTTGCCGGCGGATTCCAGCAGCACCAGACGCCAGTGTGCGCTGACATGTTTCTTGTCCAGACGCATGGCGTCCAGCAGTGCTTCGGGGTCGATGTCTGCCGGCAGCGCCATGGGTAGGCCGAAAGCGTCGAGCAGGCTGACGAGCCGCGTTCGCAATTTGTCGTCAAGGCCGAAATGCTGTTCAGAGAGAGCGGTGGCGAGCATCAGGCCGATGGCGACGGCTTCGCCGTGCAGGAAGCGCTCGTAGCGAGTCACGCTTTCCAGCGCATGCGCGAACGTGTGGCCGAGGTTGAGCAGGGCGCGCTGGCCTCTCTCACGTTCGTCAGCCATGACGATCGCCGCCTTGATCTCGCAACTGCGCTGGACTGCTTGGGCCAGCAACTCCGGCGACCGGTCATTGAGCGCGCGGGTATTGGTTTCCAGCCACCCGAAGAAAGCGGCGTCCGCAAGCAGTGCCGCCTTCACGATTTCGGCGAAGCCCGCCGAATATTCCCTGGCCGGCAAGGTGGCGAGCATGTCCGTATCGGCGAGCACGGCGATGGGTTGGTGAAAGGCGCCGACGAGGTTCTTGCCCTCGGGCAGGTCCACGCCGGTCTTGCCACCGATGGACGCATCGACCTGCGACAGCAGAGTGGTGGGAACCTGCATGAAATCGACACCGCGCATCCAGCAGGCGGCGGCGAATCCCGTCATGTCGCCGATGACGCCGCCGCCCAGAGCAACCAGCACCGCGTCACGCCCTGCACCGATTTCGGCAAGCTTCGACCAGATGATTGAAACCGTGTTGAGTGTCTTGAACGCTTCGCCGGCAGGCAGGATCAGAGCGTGCGCCTTGGGCAGTGGCACGCGGAAAGCGTCGAGCCAGTGCCCGGCAACGCGCTCGTCGGTGACGATCAGTACTGGCCGGGAACGCAGCAATTCCAGCGCGGCCGTGTCGCGGGATGCCCCCGGACCAATGACGATTTCGTAGCGGCCCAATGCGTGTGCCACTTCGATCCGCTTCATGCTTTGTGTTCCACGTAGCCGCCTTTTTTCAACTCGTCGAGCACGGCGTTCGCGACGGCGGCCACTCGCCGTCCGTCCGTACTCACGGTGACTGTGGCGCACTCCCGATAAAGCGGCAGGCGTTCGGCATAAATCGATGCAAGCCGTTCGCGCGGATCGGGCGTATCGAGTAATGGTCGATGACTGCCGAGGCGTGTGCGCGCAAGTTGCCAGTCGACACCGGTTTCGAGAAATACCACAACGCCGTGATGTTTCATCGCTTCCCGGTTCGCAGCGCTGAGCACCACGCCGCCGCCTGTTGCGATAACGGCGGGTTCCTCGGCAAGTAATTCAGCAAGAACTTTCTCTTCGCGTAGCCGGAACCCCGCTTCGCCTTCCTTCTCGAAGATGAAGTCTATGTCCACGCCGGCGCGCTCGCGAATCACCTGGTCGGTGTCGCGGAAGGGCAGGTCGAGCAGATTCGCCAGCCGGCGGCCGATCGAACTCTTGCCGGCGCCCATGGGGCCTGTGAGGATGATTGACTGGTTCATTCAAAAAAGAAGGGCAGCCCTGCTGCCCTTCGATACTAGTGCGGTTCCGTAAATCCTAATCGTCGAGATCGAGGAAGTCATACGATTCTTCGCCACTGGGGGTAATAACGGTTACTTCGAATGGTCCTAGTGCTCCGGTTGCGGGATCACTCGCGGTCGGCCTCATCGTATAGCAGCGCGGACTCTGCGACGCGGTATTCGGGATGACGAAGTCCGTTTTGCCGGCGAGCTCACCGACGGCGGCGGCGAATTCGACGGTTGTGCCGGCTGGCATGGTCTGCGCCTGAGTAATGGCAGCCAGCGTGGCTGGATTGGCCGGTACGAAAGTTCCAAAACCCGCAACACATGTCGTGATCGCCTGGCCGGTCTGGACTACATCGCCCGACGCAAGCCGATTGCCGGCGTTATCAAAGAATAATATGTCGGCAAACGTTCTCGCCATCACGAGTGTAACGCTGCCTCGCACGTTTACGAGGTTTGCTTCACAGTCTTCACCGCCGCAGACGATACCGTTCCATTCTCCGTTTGCACCGTCATAGGTATTGTCGGAATCAAAATCGACATAGGGCTCGGTAGGACTGTTCCGCACGCCGTTCTCGTTGTTGTCGAGCCACGCTTCGGGAAGATCGAAGTAACAGTCGGCGCCGGCAGCCGGAGGGTCGGTGCAGACAGTGTTGCCATCAAACACGCCGTCGCCGTCGTCGTCATAGAAAGACTCTTCGCCGATGGCGTGAGCAAGTATCGTGGTTCGACCGGTATCGAGAGGGTTGTTGTCAGGACTCGTGCGAGGTGCCTGACTACGCCAGTTCACCGTGCAGCCGCCGTCTATCGTCAGGCATTGCGCGACAATCGCACCCAGCTCGGTCGTGAACACGATCGCCGTGTCATCCGGGACAAGGTTGTTGAACCGGTCTGCGGCGAGCACGGTCAGCGGAACGATAACGCCGTCGATATTCCAGGCTTCGGGATTGTACGTTTCGGCCGCCAGGCTGAAACTGTTCTGATCCGGAATCGCCGTGCTCACAGTCAAGGCGCTCGACTGGGTCGAGACGTTGGTTGCGTCGACGGTAGCGGTGACGCGTACCGAGATGGGAATTGTTCCGGACCGGACAATGACGCTCACCGTACCGTCCGAACCGCTGACGGCAGAAGCGGCAGCGAGGTTCAACCCGCCCGCACTGGTGCTTAGCGCGAAGTTCACGGTCTGATCGGGCATTGGTCCGCCAACATCGTTGAGCACACGGAACTTCACCGTCGATGTTTCGCGAATTCCCGCAGCGCCTGTGCCTTTAAGGCCTATTGTTTGCGGTTCGGCGGAAATGAATTCGATTGAGCCCAGACTTGCTTCTGCAACCGTCAGTGCGCCGGTCGCTGTCAGTACTGCGCCCCCGACACTCGCGCGGGCAGTAATCGTGTCGGAGCCTGGGCAACCTAAGTCATTATAAGTAGTAGTTGCAGTACCAACCGTAGTTGTCACTACAGGTTCCGAAATATCCGCCCGTCCTGCGCTCTGGCAATCCGACGAAAAGGTCACATCGACCGACTCGGTGTATGCCGCTCCGGTTCCATCGCGAAGCTGTACGGTCAGCGACGTGCTTCCTCCCGAAGACAGATTGGTTGCACCGACACCAAGCACGCCTTCCTGGAACGATCCGTCTGTCGTGCTGCCCATCACGACGGTAGCGTCCGGATCGCCTCCCGTGCCCGTACCACCATCACCGCTACGCCCGCCCGCAAGACCCGGGCCATCGCCGCCGCAGGATGCGATGCTCAGTGCAACAAGGACCCCAGCCCAGCCATATTTTATTTTCATACTCATGCTCCGCGATTACCTTTGCCTGTCGTTGCGCCAGCATCACTTGGCGGTCAGGGTTTCCTTCAGAATCTTGGGTGTAATAAAGACCAGCAGCTCGCGCTTGTCCGCCTGCTCCTGGGTGCTGCGGAACAAAACGCCCAGCCCCGGGATGTCGCCCAGCAGCGGTACCTTGCGCACGGTGTTGCTGCGCGTCGTCTCGTAGACGCCGCCGAGCACTACCGTATCGCCGTTGTTCACCAGCACCTGCGTTGTCAGTTCGCGGGTATCGATACTCGGTACGAAACCGCCCGTCGCGCTTGGCACGTTTTCACCGACGTTGTCCTTCTTCACGACGAGATCCATGATGATGCGATCGTCGGGCGTGATCTGCGGCGTAACGGTGAGCTGCAGAACGGCTTTCTTGAAGCTGGTGGTGGTGGCGCCGCTCGCCGAGGCTTCCTGGTAGGGAATGTCGACGCCCTGCAGGATGCTCGCCTGCTTCTGGTTCGCCGTGACGATGCGTGGCGAGGAAACGACTTCACCGCGGCCTTCGGCCTGCAGTGCGGAGAGTTCCAGGTCGACCAGATACGAGCTGCCCAGCAATGCGAAGGCGATGGAACCGGCAGGGCCGGCAACCGGCATGTCGACGTTGAAACGGTCCGGGTCGATGAATTCCAGCGTTTGACCCTGGGAGATATTTTGAGCCAGCCCGATGTTCTGGTTTGTCGAGCCGGATGTCAGGCCCCAGTGATCCGTGTCGCTCGGACGGAGATCGAAGTTCGTGTAACCCAGGCGTACACCGAGTTCCTTGTTGAAGTCGTCGTTCGCGATGACGATGCGCGACTCGATCAGCACCTGGCGTACCGGAATGTCCAGCGCCTGCACCAGGCGACGGATGTTCACCAGTTGTTCGCTGGTGTCCCGCACGAGCAGGGTGTTGGTGCGCTCGTCAATGGAGATGGAGCCGCGTTCGGAGAGCAGGGAACCGCCCTCCGTGCCCTGTATCAGTGCAGCCATGGCGGTGGCCTTGGCGTAATTGACCTGGAGGAACTCGGAGCGCAGCGGTGCGAGTTGCTGTACCTGCTGGCGCGACTCGAGTTCAAGGCGCTCCATTTCGGCAATTTCCATCGCGGGCGCCACGAGGATGACGTTGCCGTTTTCGCGCATGGCGAGACCCTTGGTCCGCAGTACGATATCGACGGCCTGATCCCAGGGAACATTCTGCAACCGCAACGTGATGTTGCCGCTCACCGTGTCGCTCACGACCACGTTCAGGCCGGTGAGATCGGCGATGATGGAGAAGAAGGCGCGGACTTCCAGATCCTGGAAATTCAAGGTCAGGCGTTCACCGGTGTATACCTTTTCACGGCTTTCCGCGTCCGCCGCTTCCTTTTCGACTTCCTTCAGTTCGAGCGTGAACGTCTTGTCGGTCTGATAGGCAAGCTGTTCGTAGTCACCAGTGGCTTTCACGACAATGCGCGCATCACGGCCGCGACGCACGGCATCGATGGTCGTGACGGGGGTGGCGAAATCGGTGACGTCGTAGCGCTGCAGGACGGCATCCGGGATTTGCACGTCCTTGAACTCCATGACGATCTGATCGCCTTCCTGCTTGAGGTCGACGACGGTGCGAGGATCGGTGAGATTGATGACGACACGGCCTTCGCCAGCCTCACCGCGGCGGAAGTCGACGCTCTGGATACCGCGGGCGCGTGGAACGCTGCCTTCCTTGCCCGGCGGGGGTGCGGGTTCACGGATCTTCCCGGCGGTGATGACAGGCGCCTCTGTTGCACCGCTGCCGCCCAGCGTCACGAAAACGTTATTGCCTTCGGTGCGCGTGGTGTACTCGATCATGTTCGAGAGATTGATCACCAGGCGTACTTTGCCTTGCGACTCGGCGCCCATGACATTGCGGACGGGGCCGATACCGATCTCCGTGCGCCGCGTTTCAGCCGCCCACCGCGAGTCGGGCAGGTCGATGGCGATGCGCGGCGGATCGTCGGTGCTGAATGTTTCGGGTTGTGGCGCCGTATCGCTCATGCGCAGGCGCAGCTGCACCTGGTTGCCGGGCAGGGCCGCTACTTCGATGTCCTGAAGCGCATTGGATCCTTCCTGGGCCGTTGCGGGCTGACAAGCCAGGGCGATGGTCAACGCGAACATCGACATCGCTGCCGGAATCGCGCGCTTATAGGTATTGTGCAATTTCATCATCCTTACTCCCCAGCGAATCAGTCGTCGAGCCCGATGGCGGCCTGTCGTTCCATCCAGCCACCCAGGCCATCCGGGACAATTTCCGTAACCCTGATCTGCGTATCGTTCACGCTTGTGACCTTGCCATGGTTCTGCCCAAGGTGGTTGCCGGGCTGAATGCGATGAACGGAGCCGTCCGGATCCGACACCAGCGCATACGTTTCGCCCCTGCGTTCAATCGTGCCGACCATCTTCAGTGCGTCGAGCGGGAACTGCTCAAGGTATTCCTTGTTGCGATTGAAGTCCGGCTGCAAGCCTGTCCCGGCGCCGGCCTGACCTTCTGCGGGCTGTGTTGCTTCGGTGTCCGCGACAAAAGGCGAGCGCAGGCCATGAGTGTCGTAAGTGAACGTTTCATACGGCTGAATCTGCGGCAGCGGTTCGATGGGTCCCGGTTCCTTGGCTTTTTCCGCTGCCACGAAGCGTTCGAGATCCGATTGATCGCTGCTGCAGCCGGCCAGCAGACTGGAGCTCAGCGCGAGCGCCATGAAACGCAGCAAGCGGCGCTTCGTGCGTCTTTCAAAATGACTCATCGCCGCGCCCCTTTCTTGCTGCTACTCGCTTCTTCGTCATCCAGGTAGCGGTAGGTCTTTGCCACGACATCCATGCGCAGCGTCTTGTCTTGCGCCTGCGCGATCTTGATGTCATGCAGGGTCACGATGCGCGGGAGCGCGGCCACGGAACTTGCGAATTCACCGAACTGATGAAAACCGCCCGACAAGCGAATCTGTATCGGCACTTCGGCGTAGAACTCGCGGGCGACTTCGACTTGCGGTGCGAACAGTTCCTGTTGCAGGCCGGCAGCCAGTCCCGCCTGGGAAATATCGATGAGCAGCGCGTCGATTTCAGTCTTGCCGGGCAACTGGCGCAACATCGCACCGAATGAACGGCGCATGTCTTCCAGCTGTGCCTTGTAGGCGTCAAGGTTCGCGGCGCGTGCCTGCTTGTTGGAGAAAGACACGCGCAGTTCCTGTTCTTCCTGTTCCTTGCGCTCCAGCTCAGTCAACTGGTCCGTGATCAAGAACTTGTAGCCGCCGCCGAGAACCGCGAGGAATGCGATCACCAGCACGATCGCCTTGACCGGCGCGGGCCAGCTGCCCATGTTGTTGACATCAAGATTGTTGATGTCGAAATTCTTGAGATCATTCATGTCCATGATTATTCCGCCTCCTCGTCGCTGCCCGGCGATTCCTGTTTCACCGTGAGCGAGAACTCGCTGCGACGCACGCGGCCTTCAGCCTTCGTTTCGATGCGCCCGAGTCTGGGATCCTTGAGCCATGGAGAATTTTCGATATTGCGCATATAGGCGGAAACGCGCGCGCTGGATTCGGCAATGCCCTTGATTTCAATGGTGTTGCCAGTCTGCGCAACGGTGCTGAGGTGTACGCCGTTCGGCAATGTGCGCACGAGTTCGTCAAACAGGTGCACGATCTGGGGGCGGCTTTTCTGCAGCCGTTCAATGACCTGCATGCGCGCGATCAGCGCCTGCTTGGTCGACTGCAGTTCCTTGATCTCCTGGATTTTCCTGTCGACCAACTCAATCTCGTTGCGGAGATACTGGTTGCGCGACTCCTGGGTCCGGACCAGGTGGCTGGCATGCAGGTTCGCGACAAAAACGACAGCGCCGCCCAGCAGGATGATGGTGACAAGCAAGGCGATGAAGGACTGCTGCCTCTCGCGACGCCGCTCTTCGCGCCAGGGAAGTAGGTTAATACGTGGCATGTCAGTCGAAACTCCTCATGGCCAGGCCACAGGCGACAATCAGTGCCGCGGCATCGCTTTCCACCAGCTGGGCCTTTGCTTTCGAGGACAGCTTCATCTGTCCGAGCGGATCGCCGATCACCGTCTGGCAGCCGGCGCGCTGCGCGACATGTTCCGCTGCGCCCGGAATCGATGCGCAACCGCCGCAGATGATCAACTGGTCGAGTTCCGCGTATTCGCTTTGTGAAGACAGGAAGAACTGGATCGAACGGTTTACCTGTTGGGCCATGTCTTCAAGGAACGGCTCGAGGATTTCGGTCTGGTAGTTGGAGGGCAGTCCGCCTTCGCGCTTGGCTTTGCCGGCTTCTTCAAACGACAGCCCGTAGTGGCGCATGATCTCTTCCGTCAGTTGCTTGCCGCCGAATGCCTGATCGCGCGTGTAGATGATCTTGCGGTCATGCAGCACGCTGAAAGTCGTCGTCGTTGCACCGAAGTCGACAACGCCGATGGTCTTGTCCAGACCTTCATCGGGCATCTGATACGTCAGCAGCCGGCAGGCGTTTTCCAGCGCGTAGGCTTCGATATCGACGACCTTGGCTGTCAATCCGCCGATTTCCAGCACCGCCTGACGGGCCTCGACGTTTTCCCGCCGGGTGGCTGCCAGCAGCACATCGACCATTTCCGGGTCATGCGGCGACGCACCCATGATTTCGTAGTCGAAGCTGACTTCTTCCAGCGGGAAGGGAATGTACTGGTCGGCCTGCAGTTCGATCTGTTCGCCCAGATCCTGGTCGGACAGCGAGGCAGGCATTGGAATGGTCTTGGTGATCACGGAGGCGCCGCCGATGGCGACCGCCGCATCCTTGATGCGCGATCCTGCGCGTTTTGCCGCCTTGCGAATGGCATCGCCAACCGCCTCCACGTCCTGGATGACCTTGTCCACCACGGCATTCGGCGGCATGGGTTCTGCCGCATACGATTCCACCTTGTAGGTATCACCGGACCGGCTGATTTCGATCAGCTTTACCGAGGACGTGCTGATGTCCACCCCCAGTTTCGGCTTGGCCTTCGGCTTGAACAACACGGCATTTTTCCTTTTTCTAACGGCTACTTGGGACAAATACGTCGTCCAGAGCCTTAACTACCAGTTTCAACTATATATCAATAAATAGCTAAATCAAATAATGGCCTCGTCGGAGTGAGAACCGGGTCGTATAATGCTGACCTTTGCCCGGCGCCGTTCCGCGCCTCCCGCCCGAGTGCAGGACTCCTGCCCCCAAGTCACGTTGTGAATCGAATGTCGAAGAAACCGCGCTCCAGAAAAGTCCGACTCCTCTTATATGCAATTGCAGCCGGATTCACGCTGATGCTTCTTGGCCTTGCGACAATCGTCGGCGCGTATCTGTATTTTGCGCCCGGCCTGCCCGACGCCGAGGCGCTCAGGGATGTGCAATTGCAGGTGCCACTGCGGGTCTACACCCGCGATGGCCGTTTGATTGCGGAGTACGGCGAGCAGCGACGCGTCCCGTTGACGCTGGAACAGATTCCGGACGAGCTTGAGAAGGCCATCATCGCTGCGGAAGACGACCGCTTCTATTCACACCCGGGCATCGATCCGATGGGCATGCTGCGTGCCGCTTACCAGAATGTCATGGCGGGACGCATCGTAGGTGGCGCTTCGACCATCACTCAGCAAGTTGCAAAGAACTTCTTCTTCTCGTTCGAGCAGAAATGGTCGCGCAAGATCAGGGAGATTTTCCTTTCCCTGAAGATCGAGCGTGAGCTGAGCAAGGACGAGATCCTCACGCTGTACCTGAACAAGATCTATCTCGGCAACCGCGCCTACGGCGTCGGCGCCGCAGCGGAAATCTATTATGGAAAGCCCGTCGAGCAGTTGACGCTGGCACAGATGGCGATGATTGCCACGTTGCCCAAGGCGCCTTCCCGGTACAACCCGCTGGCGGATCCGAAACGGGCGATGGAGCGCCGGGGTTACGTGCTCGGACGCATGCTCGAACTCGGATATATCGGCCGGTCGGCGTACGACGAGGCCATGGGCGCTCCAATTACTGCGGCATATCACGGTTCCGTGACCGAAGTGGACGCGCCTTACGTGGGTGAACTGGTGCGGGCCGACCTTATCGAGCGCGTGGGTGCGGATGCTGCATACACGGCCGGCTATCGCGTCATTACCAGCATTGACAGCCGGTTGCAGGCAGCGGCGAACACGGCCATCCAGGACGCCCTGCAGGAATACGATCTGCGTTACGGCTATCGTGGTCCGATACGCCGGTTGTCGCCGGAAGAGCTCGATGGGGCCCTGAATTCGGAAGTCGGTATCGGACCGCTGCTCGCCGACGTGCCGACGGCGGGTCGTCTGCGTCCTGCGGTTGTCGTTGACGTAACCGAAACCGCGGCGCGCGCGCTGCTCGCCGACCAGGGGCGGATCGAACTGACGATGGAAGGCCTCGCCTGGGCCGCACCGGCATTGCAGGGACGAACGATCGGTCCGGCGCCGAAGCGTCCGGAGGATGTGCTTGCGATCGGCGATATTATTTACGTTTTCTCGGAATCCCGCAGCGAAGGCGAGAGCAAATGGCGGTTGGCGCAGGTTCCGGAAGTGCAGGGCGCACTGGTCTCGCTCGATCCGCAAGACGGCGCAGTGGTCGCCATGGTGGGCGGCTATGACTACTTCCTGAGCAAGTACAACCGCGCCGTGCAAGCGCGCCGACAGCCGGGTTCCTCCTTCAAACCGTTTGTTTATTCGGCAGCCCTTGCAGGCGGATTCACTCCCGCGACGATCGTGAATGATGCACCCGTGGTGTTCGCCGACGACCAGCTGGAAGACGTGTGGCGCCCGGAGAACGACTCCGGCCGCTTCTATGGGCCGACGCGTCTGCGCGAAGCGCTGGTGCGTTCGCGCAACCTTGTGTCCATCCGGGTGATGCAGACGCTGGGTATTGCAAACGCTATCCGTTATATCAACCAGACCTTCGGCCTGGCGCGCGACCGCTTGCCGCGAGACCTGTCGCTGGCGCTCGGCAGCGGGGCTTACTCGCCGTTGGAGATGGCGGCGGCCTATGCAGTCCTGGCAAACGGCGGTCATCGCATAGAACCGTATTTCGTCGACGAAATCCTGGCGCCCGATGGCAGTGCGCTGTACCGCGCGGATCCGGCGATCGTGTGTGGTGAATGCGAGTTGCAGGAAGAGTTGCAGGCCGAGCAGGAAGTGAATCCGGTGCAACCCGAGACGCCGCACCTGTCGGACGAGTCGGCACTGGATGCCGTCGCCGCACGAGCAGAAACCGACGCGGACGTAGCCGTGATGCCGCTGGATGACGAGGCCTACGCCGGCGTGATCGAACGGCGCGAACCGCGTCGCGCCGAACGTGTGCAATCACCACAAGTCAATTATCTGATTACGGACATGATGCGCGATGTCGTTCGGCGGGGCACCGGCGCGCGCGCAATGGAACTCGGTCGCACGGATATTGCCGGCAAGACCGGTACGACCAACGAATACCGCGACGCCTGGTTCTCGGGATTCAACCCGGAAATCGTTACCACGGTGTGGATCGGATTTGACGATTTCTCCACCTTGGGCCGGGGCGAGTACGGCGGTCGCGCTGCGCTTCCCGGATGGATCAGTTTCATGCGCGCTGCCTTGCAGGGTCGACCGGAAGTTGTGCCGGAGCGACCGCCAGGCCTCGTTACGGTACGCATCGATCCCGAGACGGGGTTGTTATCCAGCGCCGGGCAGCCCGGTGCGGTTTTCGAAACCTTCATCGAAGGCAACCTGCCTGCAGCGAACGGTAACGGGCGGAACCAGGACGATGAAACCGAGGATGACACTTCCGAGGACGACCTGTTTTAATCGTGATGAACTCCGCAGGCATGCGTCACGAGGTTGAAGATGGGCAAACAGCGCTGGGGTCGCGGTGGAGACATGCGGCGGATGCTCGCGAACGAAGCCGCGCGCGTCATTGCCGAAGACGGCATACGTGATTACCGGCTGGCAAAGCGCAAGGCCGCGTTGCGCTTCGGCGTCTCGGAACGCGACGCCGGGTTTCCCAGCAATCAGGAAATCGAAGACGCGCTGACCGAATACCAGCGGCTTTTTCAGGCCGACACGCAACCGCAGGCATTGCGTGAACTGCGCCGGGCAGCCCGTCAGGCGATGCTGTTGTTCGCCGAGTTCGAGCCCAGGCTGGTCGGTCCGGTACTGTCCGGAAACGCGAACCGGCATTCCGCGGTGCAACTGCACTTGTTCGCCGATGCATCGGAACGCGTCGTCATGTACCTGCTTGATCGGGACATTCCATTCGAGGCGCAGGAGAAGCGGTTTCGGCTGACCAACGGGCAGTACCAGGAATTTCCCGCCTATCGCTTTGTTGCTGGCGATGTTGCGATCGAAGCGGTGGTATTTCCTGGCACCGGCATTCGCCAGTCGCCTGCATCGCCGCTCGATGGCAAGCCGATGCGCCGTGCAAGTCTTACGGAAGTTGAAGCGTTATTGTCCGAGGGGCAGGCAGACCAGTCTTAGACCAGCCTTTCGGAAATAAAAAAAGCCGTTGCGCGAGCAACGGCTTTTTTTATTTCCGCTTCCGCGGCCGGTTCAGCGCTTGTCCAGCGGAAGGTAGTCGCGATGTTCGGGCCCGGTGTACAGCTGGCGCGGCCGGCCAATGCGCATCGCCGGATCCGAAATCATCTCGCGCCAATGCGCGACCCAGCCGACCGTACGCGCAATCGCGAACATCACAGTGAACATGCTCACCGGAATGCCGAGGGCGCGATAAATGATGCCGGAGTAGAAATCGACGTTCGGATACAGCTTCTTGTCGACAAAGTACTCGTCCTTCAGCGCGATCTCTTCGAGCTTCATCGCGAGCTCGAGTTGCGGATCATTTTCCTTGCCGAGCTTTTTCAGCACCTTGTAGCACATGTCCCGGATGATCGTGGCGCGCGGGTCGTAGTTCTTGTAGACGCGATGCCCGAAACCCATCAGCCGGAAGGGATCGTTCTTGTCCTTTGCTTTCTCGATGTATTTGTCGATGTTCTTCACGCTGCCGATTTCATCCAGCATCTTCAGCACGGCTTCATTCGCGCCGCCATGCGCCGGTCCCCACAGTGTGGCGATACCGGCCGCAATCGCTGCATACGGGTTCGTGCCGGCCGAACCGGCAAGCCGCACCGTGGATGTCGACGCGTTCTGTTCATGATCGGCATGCAGGATGAAGAGTAAATCGAGCGCTTCCGCTGCTACCGGATCGATCTCGTACTCTTCCGGCGGCACGGCAAAGAACATGCGCAGCAGGTTCTCGCAGTAGCCGAGCTTGTTGCTTGGATAGATGAACGGCTGGCCGATCGAATGCTTGTAGGCGGCTGCTGCTATCGTCGGAATCTTCGCGATTATTCGCGTCGCGAACAGGTCGCGATCTTCAGGTTCGTGAATGTTCGTGCTGCCGTGATAAAACGCGGACAGCGAGCTCACGACGGCGGACAGCATCGCCATGGGGTGCGCGTCGTAATGAAAACCGTGAAAGAACCGCAGCAGCGATTCGTTGATCATCGTGTGATAGACGATCTCGTTGCTGAAGGCGTGCTGCTCGTTCTTCGTGGGCAGGTCGCCATGCAGCAGCAGATAGGAGACTTCCAGGAAATTCGAATGTTTTGCGAGTTGTTCGACGGGATAGCCGCGGTACAGGAGAATCCCCTGTTCGCCATCGATGAACGTGATCGCGCTCTTGCAGCTCGCGGTCGCACCGAACCCCGGATCGTAGGTGAACACGCCGTGCTGCTTGTACAGCGCCCCGATGTCCAGCGTGGAAGCGCCGAGGCTGCCTTGCAGCAGTGGCAGCTCCGACTCGTGCCCGTCCTCCGGGTTCACCAGCTTGAAGTGCTTGTTGCTCATACCGCTTGCTCCTGGTCGTTTGCGTCAGCCGCCGGTTCCGCAGTTTGCGGTCGCCTGCGTGATCCCTGCTGCTGTCTGCTCGCTGGCCTGACCCGTATGCTGCCGCGCGCATGTGAGGCGGCGCATTTTTTTGTCGTGGAATGCTTGTCGGATACGGGCGCAGGCATTGGGTCCACCGAATCGGACCCGCGAAGTCCAGCGGGCCAGATTATAGGCAAGCAACGCTGACAAGGACAGTTTGGGGAGCGAGTTTCGGGCTTCAGGCTGCCGTGAACCGATAAAATCCGGATACGACAAGGGCGCCACCGGCTTGTGCCGGTGGCGCCCTTGTCAATTCAATGCGCGATGACGATTCCGGCAGCGCGGAGGCTGGCTGAAGCGCCGTCGAAATCAGCGGCTGTACTTGCGACGGAACTTGTCGACGCGACCGCCGGTATCGACGATCTTCTGCTTGCCCGTGTAGAACGGGTGGCACTGCGAACAGACTTCGATCTGGATGTCTTCGCCCATCGTTGAACGGGTTTCGAAGGCATTGCCGCAGCTGCAGGTCACTTTCACTGCCGCGTACTGGGGATGAATTTCGGCTTTCATGACGTTCCTCGAACGGTTGTTCGGCTCGCGGATGTTCCCGGAGCCTGAAGCGAGCCGCGCATCTTAGCGAGATTCGATACGGTGGGCAAGGGTTGGTCAAGGTAGCCGTAGCGGACGCAGACTTGACCTCGTTTACTCGCGCGGCACCTAAGGAGTGAACGATAAGTTCTTGATGCCTTACAAGTTTCAACACTATCCACAGAATCTGTGGATAACTCTGTGCATGAAAACAACCGGAAAGAAAAAAGTACCTGCACGGACGGCATATTTCTCAAATCGGTCAAAAAATGGTCAAGTTATAAAATAACCTGAAAACAACGAGTTAGACGTTTTTGCCGAGTGTTTTGCGGTTTTTTACAGAATGCGCACGCCGGGAAACGGCCTTCGCCCTCGCATGTGAATAACCTCTCCGTCTCGCGTTAGACGGTATGCCGCATAGTCGCCTGATTTCTGAGGGTTTTCCCTCAACTTGAAGAACCGGTTGCCGGTCCGTTCTCCCGCCTTGCTTCCGCTATCGCATCCAGTTTCAGGACACGTTCTTCGCCGCTGATGGTCCGGGCAAACAGGAACTCTTCGCCCGCCCGTGCACGAAGGTCGAAAGGGCGAAGGTGCTCCAGATGAGTCAGTCCGTCTGCGTCCCGCCAGCGGATGAAGAGCGTTTCGCGGTGCATGATGGCGAGTTCGTAACGCTCGTGGAGGTCGCAATCGACAGGCGTGTGACCGCCTTTACTCATCATCCCGCCTGGCACTCAGCTGCCATTTGCCGTCAGGATCGGCGTGCAATTCGAATTCGATGGGTGAACAGCAGACGGGACAATCCTCGATGAACCGCTGCGCTTCCGGGGCCGGCTCCGCCTCGATGGCGAACGCGGAACCACAGTAGGGACAGTTCACATCCAGTTCTTCAAGAAGGCTCATGACACATCCTCCTTCTTATCGTCGTCAGGCAGAAATATGGCCTGCAGATCGTTCAACAACTCGAGTCCGCGTTCGGTCGGCTGCCAGCCGCCACCGGTACGCGCCTGCAGGAGTCCGAGCTCAATGCCGCGACGAATGCCTGGCAGCAACCAGCGCTCTGCATCCAGACCGGTCAACTGCGTGAATTCGTCGGCGTGACCGCCTTCCGTCAGCCGGCTGCGATTCAGCATGTACTCGAAGACGCGTTCGTCCGCATTGATTTCGCGCTGTTCAGCGATCGCCGTTGCGCCGCCGGCACTTGCCTGATAGTCACGAGGATGACGGTGGCGTGCGGTTCGAATGATGCGGCCATCGGCACGGGTGAGCTTGCCGTGCGCGCCGGCGCCGATGGCGAGGTAATCGCCATAGCGCCAGTAATTCAGATTGTGACGGCTTCGCCGGTCCGGCCGGGCATAGGCGGAGATTTCGTAGCGCCGGAATCCGGCGGTCGACAGGCGTTCGCGGCAGGCGCTGGCGGCCTCGGCAGCGCGCTCGTCGTCGGGCAGACCCGGGGGTGGACGTACCGCGAACAAGGTGTTCGGCTCCAGCGTCAGTTCGTAATGGCTGATATGGGCAGGATCTGCGGCGATGGCCTGTTCGACATCCGCAAGCGCTTCGGCCGCATCCTGTCCCGGCAACGCATACATCAGGTCGATATTGAAATTCTCCAGCCCCGCCGTGTGCAGTTCGTCGATCGCCAGTCGCGCCGCACGGCTGTCGTGGATGCGGCCCAGTGTTTTCAGTTGAGCATCATCGAAGCTCTGCACGCCGAGTGAAACCCGGTTGATGCCCGCTGCACGGTAGTCGGCGAAACGGCCATGTTCGATCGTGCCGGGATTCGCTTCCAGCGTGATTTCGATATCCGGATCCAGCGGCAGCAGTTTCGCGACCTGGTCATTGAATCGTGCGATGCCCGGCGGCGAAAACAGGCTGGGCGTGCCACCGCCGAAGAAGATGGCCTGCAGTGGGCGCGGCGCATCGAGTTCGGTCACCGCGAATGCCAGGTCGCGGGCCAGCGCGTCGAGATAAGCCTCTTCCGGCAGCGCACCTTTGAGTGCGTGGCTGTTGAAATCGCAGTAGGGACACTTCTGTACACACCATGGCAGGTGTACGTAAAGCGTGAGCGGCGGGAGCGTTTGCATCTATCGCGTACCGGTTGGCGTACCGGTCGCGTCCTGCAACTGTTTCACGAGTGCAGCGAGGGCCTGACCACGATGGCTGCGGCGGTTCTTTTCGGCCTTGTCGAGTTCCGCCGATGTGCGGTCCATGCCGGCTGGCGCAAACAACGGGTCGTATCCGAAGCCATTGCCGCCACGCGGCGCGTGGAGAATGCGGCCCTCCCAGGTTCCCGATACGATCGCCGGCATCGGATCGGCTGCATGGCGCAACACCGCGATGACGCAACGAAAACGCGCCGTCCGCTGTTCGGCCGGAACGTGTTCCAGTGCCGTCAGCAGCTTCGCGTTGTTCGCTGCGTCGTCGCCATCGCGGCCCGCGTAACGCGCGGAATAAATGCCCGGTTCGCCGTTCAACGCATCCACTTCCAGGCCGGAATCGTCGGCGAGCGACGGCAGGCCGGTAACGTGCGCCGCATGGCGCGCCTTCAGGATCGCGTTTTCGATGAAGCTCAACCCCGTTTCCTCGGGCGGTTCCACGCCGAATTCGCTTTGCGCCTTCACGTCGAGGCCGAGCGGTGCGAGCAGGTCGCGGATTTCCGCGAGCTTGCCGCGATTGCCGGTTGCCAGTACCAGTGTCGGCGCAGGCAGTTTCATCCGACCCGGTCCGCCAGCACTTTCTGCTGGGCTTCCATCAGTTGCCGGATGCCGGACGATGCAAGATCCAGCATCGTGTCCATTTCCTCGCGGCGAAACGCGTGCCCTTCCGCAGTTCCCTGCACCTCTATAAAGGCACCGGCATCGTTCATCACGACGTTCATGTCCGTCTCGGCTTCCGAATCCTCCGGATAGTCGAGATCAAGCACCGCCTGGCCGCGGTAAATGCCGACCGAGACCGCTGCGACCGCACCGATCAGCGGGTTCTTCTTCAGCTTCTTCTTCTGCAGCAGGTGTTCGACGGCAAGTCCCAGCGCCACGTAGGCACCGGTAATGGCAGCGGTGCGGGTGCCGCCATCCGCCTGGATGACGTCACAATCGAGCGTGATGGTCGTGTCGCCCAACGCGCCAAGGTTGGTGACTGCACGTAGCGAGCGCCCGATCAGCCGCTGGATTTCCTGCGTGCGGCCGGACTGCCTGCCACGTGCGGCTTCACGCGGCACGCGGGTGCCTGTCGCACGCGGCAGCATGCCGTACTCGGCGGTGACCCAGCCCTGGCCCTTGCCTTTCAACCAGGGCGGCACGCGATCCTCGACGCTCGCGGTGCACAGCACCCGCGTATCGCCGAACGCGACGAGTACCGCGCCCTCCGCATGCCGCGTGTAATCGGGAATGAGTTCGATGGAACGCAACTGGTCCGCTGCGCGGCCACTGGGTCGGGCGGTGGGAGACATAACACTCCTGGCGAGAGATGGGCGCGTGAATTGGTCGGCAATTATACCGGAGACAGCCCGTTGCCCGGGCCGCCGGTTCCGTCGATCGAAATCGATGGCGAATCAATCGAGACGGAAGGCGACCGCGGTTACGTTGTCGGAGTGCGGACTTGCGATCTCCGTGGCTTCCCTCGCGAGGTCGTCGAGCTCGTCCTGCACGTCGGCGGCAGCCGTCAGGCGTTGCGCCACGGCGTCCATGTTCAGCGGCGACCAGAAGCCGTCGCTGCACAACAGCAGGATGTCGCCGGCCTCCAGCGTTTCCGTCTGGGAGATGTCGATTTTCGGCTCCGCCGACTCGCCACCCAGGCATTCTTCGACGAAATTGCGCATGGGGTGCGTGAGCATCTGCGCTTCGGAAATCGCACCGCGCTGAAACAGTCCTTCCACCGCGCTATGGTCGCGGGTGCGATTGAATACGGCGCCCTTGCGAAAGTGATAGATGCGCGAATCGCCGACATGTGCCCAGACCGCCCGGTTATCCGCGATAATGCAGAGCGTTGCCGTCGTGCGCGGCCGTTGATCCACCGGCTTCTTGATGCCGGCACGCACAACGGCGCGATGTGCCTGCTCGATGACGTCCTTCATGAAGGCGGGTACGACGTCCATGCCGGGTTTGTGTTCCTTGAAACCGGCCATGCAGGTATCGACAGCGGTCTGCGCGGCGATTTCTCCGTCCTCATGCCCGCCCATGCCGTCGCAGACAATCAACATCACTTCCACGTCGCCCAACAACACGCCATGGCGGTCCTGGTTGACTTCGCGGTCGCCGATCAAGGTCACTTCGGCTGTCTGAAACTCCACCCGGTCTTTCTCCTGTGCGCGGCCGTGCGTCTTTATGTCCGGCCTGTGCTTGGTCGCCATGGTTTGGCCCGTATAATGCCAGCTTTCCGCGCCACCAGTAACATCGGTGGCGCGCGCCGATCTTCAGCATGGCATTCAGCCCTTTATCGGGCGTCAGACAGTTCACGGGAGCAGGAATGATTCAGAGCATGACCGGATTCGCGCGTCGCGAAGCGCGCGGCCCGCACGGACGCATCACCTGGGAGCTGCGCTCCGTCAATCATCGCTTCCTGGAAATCGGCATGCGCCTGCCCGAGGAATTCCGCGCACTCGAAGGCAATATCCGCGAACGCATTTCGGCGCGGTTGGGTCGCGGCAAGGTCGACGTGACGCTGCGCTGGGACCGGGAAGACGCGAGCGAAATCCGCCTCGCACTGAATGAAGGCATGGTTCGCCAGTTGCGCGACGTGCATGGCCGTATCAGCCGCCTGCTCGCGACAGAAAAGGAACTTACGCCGGCCGAGTTGATGCGCTGGCCGGGCGTGATCCGCGAGGAAGAGCAGGATCCCGGCCCGCTGCATGCCGCAGCCATCGCGTTGCTGGATGGGGCGCTCGGGGATCTTGTCGAAACGCGCAGTGCCGAAGGCGCGCGCATCGGCGTGATGATCGCGGAACGCGCGGTGGCGGTAGGCGAAATCGTCAACCTCGTGCGTCAGCGCATACCGGAAGTGAAAGCGCGCATGCGCGCGCGGCTGGACGCGCGGCTCGCCGAAATCACGGCACAGCCCGATACCGATCGTCTGGAACAGGAAATCGTCTACCAGGCGCAGCGCATGGATGTGGACGAGGAGCTTGACCGGCTGGCAAGCCACGTCGTCGAGCTGCAGAACGTGCTGAAGCGCGACGAACCGGTCGGCAGGCGGCTGGATTTCCTGATGCAGGAATTCAACCGTGAATCGAATACCCTCGGCTCGAAATCGCAGGATGCGGAAACGACGAAGGCATCCGTCGAGCTGAAGGTGCTGATCGAACAGATGCGCGAGCAGATTCAGAATGTCGAGTAGCGGCGCACGGCGCCGGCTGGCCGACCTCGTCTCGGTCGGTCCGGCGACACTCGAGGACTTTCGTGTGCTCGGCATTGAAACCGTCGAGCAACTCGCCGCTTGCGAGGCCAATGTGCTGTACGAATCGCTGTGCGTTGCAACCGGTGTACGCCACGATCCCTGCTGCGAAGACGTATTCCGCGCTGCCATCGAACAGGCGCTCGATGCCGACCTGCCGGCCGCGCAGCGCAACTGGTGGTACTGGTCACGCCTGCGGAAATCGAAAACGGCACAGGAACATTGACGTGACAGATACGGCCCCGGGAAAACTGTTTGTGATTTCCGCGCCCAGCGGTGCCGGCAAGACCAGTCTCGTGCGCGAGCTGGTGCATGACGACCCGCGCGTCACATTCTCGGTTTCCTATACCACCCGCAAACAGCGCCCGGGCGAAGTCGATGGCCAGGACTATTTCTTTGTCAGCAAGCCCGAGTTCGAACGCATGGTCGCGGCGGGGGAGTTCCTCGAACACGCGCGCGTGTTCGACAACTATTACGGCACGTCCCGTGAGCAGGTCGAAAAGAAGCTTCGGGAAGGCCGGCACGTCATCCTTGAAATCGACTGGCAGGGCGCGCAACAGGTGCGCGCCGCATGGCCGCATTGCGAAAGCATTTTCATCCTGCCGCCGTCGCGCGCGGAGCTGGAGCGCCGCTTGCGCGGGCGGGGTACGGACAGCGATGAGGTGATTGCGCGGCGCCTGTCCGATGCAGTCGCGGAAATGTCGCACTGGAATGAATTCCGCTACGTGGTGATCAACGACGAATTTGCTGCTGCGCTGGGTCAGCTCAAGCGCATCCTGCGCAGCAAGGGTGAGCAGAACCACGCGGATCGCGCGGAACTGCGCCCGCTGATCCGTTCCCTGCTGGCGCAAAGCAGCAATCCTGTCTGAACTGTTGTGGAGAAGTGACGCAGTGGCGCTTGATTGGCCACCTGCGATACACTGGCGGGCCCTGTACGAACGGGTTTCCAGCCTTGGATCGCCCGCGCAGCAGTACTGGAACACCCTGTTACGACACGTAATTTTTCGAGGATTCATCCATGGCCCGCGTTACCGTTGAAGATTGTATGGACAACGTCGAGAACCTGTTCGAGCTGGTGCTCGTAGCGACGAAGCGCGCCCGGCAACTGGCGAACGGCGCGGAATCGATGGTTCCCTGGGAGAACGACAAGCCGACGGTAGTCGCTCTGCGCGAAATCGCCGATGGTTACGTGACGCCGACCGTGCTGGACGAAGCGGACAATCCGTTCGCCGCGCAGGAAGCCGCCGAAGCGGAAGCTGCCTTGCTGGCGGAAGAAGCGGGCGATGAAGTACCGCCAACGGCTTCCGAGGAACCGACTGGCCTGTAAGGCCGGCATCACGGGTGCGGAATCTCCGTACCCGGGCGAAGCGTCGTACCCGGAAGGCAGGGCCAGGCCGATGACGGTGAAGAATCGCATGTGTTCATCACACTCGCGCTCCCCTGCTGTCGCCGACCCGCGCGGGTCGCGCGTTGCCGCAGTTCGAAACGCCGCGGTTGTTCTGGACAATGAACAGCCGGAGCGCGACCGATGAATTACGCCACATCCCTGCTCGGCCGTGTCCAGCGCGGCAAACGCTCCGGTCTCGATGACCTGCTCGAAAAGGCGCGAGCGTATCTGCCCGATGACCAGGTCCGCGATATCCAGAAGGCCTACGAGTTCGGTGCTGTCGCCCACGAAGGGCAGAAACGGCTGAGCGGCGAGCCGTATATCACGCATCCTGTTGCGGTTGCAGCGATTCTTGCGGGCATGCGCATGGATCGCGCCACGATTATTGCTGCCATCCTCCACGACGTACTCGAAGACACTCCCACCGCCAAGGTCCAGATCGCCGAACATTTCGGCGAAGAAGTCGCACAACTCGTCGACGGTGTTTCCAAGCTCACCCAGATCAAATTTCGTTCCAAGGCCGAAGCGCAGGCGGAAAACTTCCGCAAGATGCTGCTCGCCATGGTGCAGGACATCCGCGTCATTCTCGTGAAACTCGCCGACCGCCTGCACAACATGCGCACTCTTGGCGTGATGCCGCCGACGAAACGCCGCCGCATCGCACGTGAAACGCTCGATATCTATGTGCCGATCGCCAGCCGGCTCGGCATGAACGACTTCCGCCTGGAGCTGGAAGATCTTGGCTTCCGCAACATGTATCCGCAGCGCTACCGCGTGCTGACGAAACGCATGAAGAAGGCGCGCGGCAACCAGAAGGAAATCGTCAAGACGATTTCGAGCGCGTTCGAAGGCGCGCTGGGCCAGGAAAACATCTACGCCGAAGTGCGCGGTCGCGAGAAGCATCTCTACAGCGTCTACAAGAAGATGAAGGAGAAGTCTCTTTCCTTCGATGAAGTGCTGGACGTGTACGGTTTCCGCATTGTCGTCGACAAGGTCGATACCTGTTATCGCGCGCTCGGCGTGGTGCACAACGTGTACAAGCCGGTGCCGGGCCGCTTCAAGGATTACATCGCGATTCCCAAGACCAACGGCTACCAGTCGCTGCACACCGTGTTGTTCGGACCGAACGGCGTGCCGATCGAAGTGCAGATACGCACCGTGGACATGAACCGGATTGCCGAGGCCGGCATTGCCGCGCACTGGCTGTACAAGACCGGCAGTCAGTCGAGCACCTCACCCGAAGTGCGCGCGCGCGAGTGGCTGCGCAGCGTGATGGAAATGCAGAAAGGCTCCGGCAATTCGCTGGAATTCCTGGAGAACGTCAAGGTCGATTTGTTCCCCGACGAGGTGTACGTGTTCACGCCGCAAGGTGACATTCGCCGCCTGCCACGCGGCGCATCGGCGGTTGATTTCGCCTACGCCGTGCATACCGATGTCGGCAACACCTGCGTCGCGGCAAAGATCGATCGCCGTCTCGCACCGTTGCGCACGCCGCTGCTGAACGGCCAGACCGTCGAAGTCATCACCGCACCGAATGCGAAACCGAATCCCGCCTGGCTGAATTTCGTCGTCACGGCGAAAGCGCGCGCCAACATCCGCCACTACCTGAAGAATCTGAAGGAAGAGGAAGCGGTCGAACTGGGCCGGCGGCTGCTGGACCGTGCACTGGAAGCTCACAAGCTGCGCGTGAAATCCGTGACCGAAGAACAGATCAATGCCGTGCTTGCCGACTTCAAGCTGGATTCATTCGAACACCTGCTGGAATCCATCGGGCTCGGGCATCGGCCGGCGCCGCTGGTGGCGCGCCGCTTCGTGACGGATGCCGCGGAAGCGGATACCGCGCATCAGGGCCCGCTCGCGATCAGCGGCACAGAAGGCATGGTCGTCACGCTGGCACGCTGCTGTCATCCGATTCCCGGCGACGAAATCATCGGTTACCTTTCCACGGGGCGTGGCATCGTCATCCATCGCGACAATTGCCACAATCTCGCCGAGTACCGCGACCAGCCCGAGAAATGGATCGAGGTGCAGTGGGAGAAGAACATCGGTCGCGACTTCACCGTCGAAGTGCGCATCGAAGTCGCCAACCAGCGCGGCGTGCTCGCGACCGTCGCCGCCACTATCGCGGAGCTGGGTTCCAACATCGAGCAGGTCAGCGTGCAGGAACGTGACGGTTCCACCTCCGTGATGAATTTCCTGTTCGCCGTGCACGATCGCAAGCATCTCGCCAACATCATCAAGCACATCAAGAAGATGACGCAGGTGCTGCGCGTATCCCGCACCCGCGCCTGACCCGCGTCGCGTCTTTTTTGCGACCGTTGTATCCGGGTGCGGTTCGCACGCAAGGTCTCCGTAGTCGGGGAGCGAGCGGGCAAGGTCCCCGTACTCGGGGAACCCGGGACGCAAGCCAGGATGCTCGTCCACCCGATTATCGGAACGGACACTGCGCCTTGCACACCAGCGCGCGTTGTCTTCGCACAAATTCTCTCCGCTCAGGCGCCGTTGATCATTTCGCCGGCTCAAAAAATCATGAGCGTTGAGCGTTGCCGCGCTAGAATCCGGAAAGTTTTCAGAAGGAGTCGGTGATGAAGCGCGAAATCATTTCCACGGACAAGGCGCCGGCAGCGATCGGTACGTATTCGCAAGCCGTGAAGGTGGGCGATACCGTTTATCTTTCGGGGCAGATTCCGCTCGATCCTGCGACGATGAATGTCGTCGACGGTCCGTTCGAAAACCACGTGCGACGTGTGTTCGACAACCTGCTCGCGGTCGCGCACGCCGCCGGCGGCGATTTCTCGCACATCGTGAAACTGAATATCTATCTCACCGATCTCGGCAATTTCACCAAGGTGAACGAAGCGATGGCGGAATATTTCTCCGAGCCGTATCCGGCACGTGCCGCTGTCGGCGTGAAGGAGTTGCCGAAAGGCGTTGCGGTCGAGATGGACGCCGTTCTCGTTCTTTGACGACAGTGCGCGCCGAACAATTTTCCGTCACGAGATTCACCGGCGTCGGCGACCAGGTCGCCGCGCGCCTGGAAAAGCTCGGCCTGAAAACCGCGCAGGACGTGCTGTTTCATCTGCCGGCGCGCTATGAAGACCGCTCACGCGTCATTCCGATTGGTTCCCTGTATCCCGCCACGACCACCAGCGTCGAAGGTGAAGTGGAGCTTGCGGAAATCGTGTTCCGCGGCCGGCGCTCGCTGCTTGTGCGCATCTCCGATGGAACGGGATCGCTGACCTTGCGTTTCTTTCACTTCAGCAAGCAGCAACAGGAATCGTTTCAGCGGGGGGTGAAGCTCCGCTGCTTCGGCGAGGCGCGGCGCGGCAAGACTACGCTGGAAATGGTGCATCCCGAATATCGCGTATTGCGCGAAGACGAAGGGCTGCCGACGGCGGAGAATCTCACACCGGTGTATCCCGCCACGGAAGGCGTGCAGCAGGGCCGATTGCGCGGCCTGACCACGCAGGCGCTGAACCAGTTGCAGTCGGGCCGGCTTGAAGTTGCCGAACTGCTGCCCGCAGACACGATTCCTGGTGCGCAGTTTCCGTCGCTTGCGGATGCGCTGCGCTATGTACACCGCCCGCCGCTGGATGCCGATCTCGTGCAATTGTCCGAAGGCCGTCATCCCGCACAACGGCGGCTGGTACTGGAAGAATTGCTCGCGCATCACCTGAGCCTGCAGCAACTACGCAACGAAACACGAAAACTGGGCGCGCCGGAAATGCCCGGCAACGGCGAACTCGTACAGGCATTTCTTGCCAGCTTGCCGTTTGCGCTGACGGGTGCGCAGCAGCGCGTTCTCGACGAAGTGCTGGCGGACCTGAAACAACCGCAACCGATGATGCGCCTCGTGCAGGGCGATGTCGGTTCAGGCAAGACGGTGGTTGCAGCGCTCGCGGCGCTGCGCGCAGTGGAAGCCGGCTACCAGGCCGCGGTAATGGCGCCGACGGAACTGCTGGCCGAGCAGCACTTCCGGAATTTCCTGGAATGGCTCGAACCGATCGGCCTGCGTGTCGCCTGGCTGGCCGGCAAGCTGACCGCGAAACAGAAACGCGAACAGACCGAAGAAATTGCCAGCGGCAAGGCGCAAGTGGTGGTGGGTACGCACGCATTGTTCCAGGAGTCCGTGAGTTTCCACCGACTGGGACTCGTCGTGATCGACGAACAGCATCGCTTCGGCGTGCATCAACGCCTTGCGTTGCGCGACAAGGGTGCGTCGGACGGTCACGCGCCCCACCAGTTGATCATGACGGCCACCCCGATTCCCCGCACGCTCGCAATGACCGCCTATGCGGATCTTGATACGTCCGTCATCGACGAACTTCCGCCCGGCAGGACGCCCGTCCAGACCGTCGTGATTCCGGACTCGCGGCGCGCCGAAGTCGTGCAGCGCGTGAACGGCGCGATCGATGAACATCGGCAGGTGTACTGGGTGTGCCCGTTGATCGAGGAATCGGATGTGCTGCAGTACGAAGCCGCCGAAAACACATTTGCGGCCCTCGGAGAAGCATTGCCCAACCGTCGCATAGGCCTGGTGCACGGGCGTATGAAATCCGCCGAAAAGGAGAACGTGATGCAGGCGTTCACGAGCGGCAGGCTGGACCTGCTGGTTGCGACCACCGTCATTGAAGTCGGCGTGAACGTACCGAACGCGAGCCTGATGGTCATTGAGAACGCGGAACGCATGGGTCTTGCGCAGCTCCACCAGTTGCGCGGCCGGGTAGGGCGTGGCAGCGTCGCATCGGGCTGCGTGTTGATGTACAAGTCGCCACTGTCGCAACTGGCGAAAATGCGTCTCGCCGTAATGCGTGAAACAAACGACGGTTTCGTCATTGCGCAGGAAGACCTGAAATTGCGCGGTCCCGGTGAAGTGCTGGGTACGAAGCAGACCGGGCTTGCGCAGCTGCACATCGCCGATCTCGTGCGCGACCAGGACCTGTTGCCGCACGTGCAGAAGATCGCGCAGCGTGTGCTGAACGATTTTCCGGCGAATGTGCAGCCGCTGATCGATCGCTGGCTGGGGGATTCGGCACGGTATGCCAATGCATGAAGAGCAATGAACAGGACGGACAGGATATTTCAGGATTATCAGGACTCTTTAATGGCGTCCGTTGTCCACGAAATGCTCTTGTATTGCTTGTCCTGCTTATTCTTCATCAGCTTGAACAGATTGTTCGCTTTATCCTGTAAATCGGCTCTCGAAAATCCTGTCAATCCTGTGAATTGCTCTTGAACACATGAACGACATGTCTGAAAAATGGAAGCCACTTGAATCCTGCGACAGGCTGCCGGGCAAGGTCGAGGACTGGCTTGCGGAACCGGGCTCGCTGACGGCACGCGTGCGTGAACGCTGCGATGGCGACTTTCGGTTGCGCGTGGTCGACGAGCGGCATGTGAGAGATACGCAGTTGTTCGACGACGTCGCGCCCGGAACTGTTTTTCACCGTGACATCACGCTGGGCTGTGGTGATGCGCCATTAATCTTTGCGCGCACGCGCGTACCCGAATCGACGCTGCAGGCACATCCCTGGCTGGGCGAACTCGGCGACCGGCCGCTCGGCGCGCGTCTCTTCGACGAGCCCGATTACATGCGCGGGCGGTTTTACGTCGCGCGACTGCGGACAGGCGATGCACTGTATGATTACGTGAACGGGAAGGTGACGCCGCTGACTGACGCACTTTGGGCGCGCAAAGCCCGTGTGGAACTCAAGGGAAAGCCGTTCGAAATATGCGAATGTTTTCTGCCTGGCCTGATCTGAAACCGCGTTTCAAACGCTGGCGCCGTACTGTTCGCAACAGTGCGTTCGTCAAGCGCGGGTTGCCACGCGTGCTGGAACGCGCGCAGCAGTATGCCTATCTCATGCGCATTCACCGTCCCATCGGCACCTTCCTGTTGTTGTGGCCCACCTGGTGGGCGTTGTGGATCGCCGGCAATGGCCATCCCGATGCAAAAGTGTTCGTGGTATTCACGGTTGGTGTTTTCGTGATGCGCGCAGCGGGGTGCGTGATCAATGATTTCGCCGATCGAAAAATCGATGCGCATGTGAAGCGCACGCAGGATCGGCCGTTGGCGACGGGCAAGGTCAGCGCGCGCGAAGCGCTCGTCCTCTTTTTCGTATTGCTGGCCATCGCCTTTGCGCTGGTGCTGACGATGAATCGCCTGACGATTTATCTCTCGTTCATCGGCGCCGGGCTCGCGGCTTTGTATCCGTTCACGAAACGCTGGACGCATCTGCCGCAACCGGTACTTGGTGCGGCGTTCGGCTGGGCGATACCGATGGCGTTCGCCGCGCAGACCGGTGGAGTCCCGCCGGTTGCCTGGCTGATATTCATTGCGAATGTGCTCTGGTCTACCGCATACGACACGCAATACGCGATGGTGGATCGTGACGACGACCTGAAGATCGGCGTGAAATCCACGGCGATACTGTTCGGCGACCAGGACCGGCTCATCATCGGCCTGCTGCAGGTCACCATTCTTTTCAACCTCGTGCTTGTCGGCCGGCAGGCCGGGCTCGATGCCGCATACTACTGGGGACTCGTATTCTGCGCGGTCACCTTCGCCTGGCAGCAATGGCTCATCCGTAATCGCAAGCGTGATCAATGTTTCGAGGCGTTCCTCAACAACAACTGGTCGGGTCTTTTCGTGTTTGCGGGTCTCGCGCTGAGTTACACGCTTTCCTGACGTCTTTCCTGTTCACGATTCCCGCAATTTCAAGGTAATTCCCGTCTTCATTTACGGCGGTTGCGGCTGGGCGTGTCCGGCCCGCTCGATACACTGCGGGCTTCTATCCATGGACCCGGATTACCGGGGAAAGGAGTCCTCATGTCAAAGACATCCCTGCGTTTGGCGTTTCTGTCCGCCGCCTTGTGTACGATTGCGCTTTCAGGTTGTGGCGGCGGTGGAGGTTCATCGCCGCCCGATGTAACGAATCCACCGCCAACGACGCCACCAGCGCCGACCGGAGAGCTGATCGTGGATTTCCCGCCGGCGCGCGTTTTCGTGGAGGCGATCAGCGCGCCAGACATTACAGTGCGCGGCCGTGCATCCGCGGATGCGGCCATTGCCGGCGTGACGGTCAACGGCATCGCGGCGACCAGCGATGACGGCTTCGCAAACTGGCAGGTGACAGTACCGCTGAAAAATCCGGATGGGGAAAATGTCATTGAGGCGACGCTTGCGATTGTTGGTGGCGTCTCGTCGCCGGCGACGGAAGTGACTGTCATTACGGTCCCGCCGCTGCCGTTCGATCCATTCGGCCTGGCATTCGATCCGGCGACGGGCGCGCTCTATGTCAGCGCCATTACGCGAAAATCCGTTTATGCATGGAAGTCCGACGCTCGCGACAGGTTTGAGTTGATCGCCGGGGAAGATCGTCGCGCCGGGAAGCCGCCACTGGATGTCCGGTCCTGGTATCTCGCGTGGGATGTTCTCGGAAACCGTTTGCTGTTCGGTGACAACGGCAAGCTGTTCGGCATGGATCCCGCGACCGGCAATCTCACTGTGGTGGCCGATAACGATAGCAAGGGACAAGGTCCGGACATGCCCTTCTTTACGCCGTTGTTGGCGACTGATCCCGCGAATGATTCTGCGTATGCCGTTTACAGCGGTTTCGGCGTTGAAACCCTCATATTCCACATAGATCTCGCCAGCGGCGATCGCAACCTGATTCCCATCGATAGCGGTGAGGGTCCGGTGCCTGGAGTGATTTCCGCCGTCGCCATCGATGCTGCCGGCGGATATCTCTATCTTGCTGAATACACCACCCACGACGTGATCGGAATCAATTTGAACGACGGCTCGCGTTCCACGGTCATCGAGGACAGCCTGCACAGTGTCGTTCAAGGCATGGTTTTCGATCCCGTGAGCGGCGGTCTGATTTTCACGGTCAACTTAGGCAACGACAGAACGGTATACCAGGCGGATGTCGAAAGTGGTGCAGTCAGTGTGATCTCCGACAATGCCACCGGGCAAGGCGTTGCTTTCGGAAGGTTGAGCAGTGTGGCGCTTGCGCATAACGGACGCGTGTACGTGGCCGATACGCTTCGGGATTCGATCTTCGAAGTCGATCTGCAAACCGGTGATCGGCAGGTAGCGCTACTGCAGTTGGGGGGCGGCACATCCTGGACTTTGCCGGGCGACCTTGTGCTCAGTGAAGACGGCGCGGCTCTGCGGGTCGTGGACAATGGCGGCGACCGGATCATCGCGCTGCCGCTGGATGGCGGCGGACGTACGTTATTTGTAGCAGAGGACGCCATGAACAGTACTCCACTGCACATGGTGCATGCATTGGACGCCCCGATGCTGTACGTGCAGGATCTGGCTGCCCGGCTGCACTCGGTGGATCCAGTGACCAGTACCGTAACGTCATTATCAGTGAACGCAAGAACCATTCTTGGATCGTCTTATGTCAGCAAATACATCGTCGATCACGGTCTGCAGCAGGCCTGGTTTCTGGTTGAGGGGTTGGGCAACGCGGAAGATGCTATCGGTCGTATCGATCTCGCGACCGGGGAAGGTGAGATCATCTCGGGAACCGACAAAGGTGCGGGCGAGCCCCTGACGCGCGCCAGCGCGATTGCAATGCAACCGGAATCCGGACAAATCGTGGCCTGGCATGAGGATGCGGTGGTTTACATTGGTCCGGATTCAGGCGACCGGGAGTTCAGGCCGTTGCCGCAAACGCTGTCGGCGTTCAAGCTCGACTACGACGCGGGTATGTTCATCGCCGCCAGTTATGACGGTATTTATCGTTACTCGCCGGAAGCGGGTACGCTCGAGACGTTGATTTCGCGCGACAGTGGCAAAGGCATGTCGGGAACGCTTTACGACGGCAGCTTCGCGTACGATAACGAGCGTCGCGTGATCTACCAGAGTTCCTACAACCTGGGAGCGGTCGTGGCGATCGACGCTGTCACCGGCCAGGAAGTGATACTCGCGCGCTGAAAACACGCGTTCCGCGGAGGAGGCTTCGGCCTCCTCTTTTTTTTTGCGATTCGTTGAACCATGACGCATGCTTGATAATCAGGGGGGGGCGCATGAAATTCGAACGCCATTTTCCAAAAGTTGTTCTTGCGGGCCTTCTTGTCTGCCTGACCGGTTGCGATCGCGAACGTCCACACACAGGCAATATCGAAGCGGCGGAAACGCTCATCGGCGTATCCATGACCGATGCCGAGCGCGCCTTGATGCTCGAAGACATCCACGAACAGCGCGCCGCGTACGATGCGTTGCACGCGCTCGATCTGCCCAACGACCTCACCCCCGCGCTTCGTTTCGATCCCGGCTTTGAAACACCGCCGCCTGCCGATCCCGAGTGGGCGAAGGTCGAGGGCATCACGAATCCGGTCGGCGACGACGTGATCCCCTTTCTGTCCGTTGCCGAGCTGGGCGCGTTGCTGCGCACCGGTCTGCTTACCTCGGAAGCACTCACGCGGATTTATCTTGATCGCATACACGAACATGACGGCACGCTGCACGCCGTCATCACTGTTACCGAGGATCTTGCGCTCGCGCAGGCGCGCCGCGCCGATGCGGAACTTGCGCAGGGCATTGATCGCGGTCCGTTGCACGGGATTCCTTATGGTTTGAAGGACATTGCCGCCGTGCCGGGTTATCCCACGACCTGGGGCGCTACGCCTTATAGAGAGCAGATCATCGACACGACGGCGACGGTTGCCGAACGCATGGAAGAGGCCGGTGCGGTATTGATCGCGAAGACGGCGGTGGGCGCGCTCGCGTGGGGCGATGTCTGGTTCGGTGCGCGGACGAATTCGCCGTGGAATCCGGAAATCGGCGCATCGGGTTCGTCTGCCGGTTCCGCTGCCGGTGTCGCAGCCGGATTTTTTCCCGTCGCCATCGGCACGGAAACCTGGGGCTCCATCACTTCGCCCGCCACGCGCAACGGCGTGATCGGACTGCGGCCCACGTTCGGTCGCGTCAGCCGTCACGGTTTCATGGCGTTGAGCTGGAGCATGGACAAGGTCGGTGCGATCTGCCGCCGTGCCGAAGATTGCGGCATGGTTCTGGATGCGATACGCGGCGTTGACGCTGCCGATCCGACAACAGTAGACGCGGGTTTTTCATATTCGCCGGCGACATCGCTGGATGATCTACGGGTCGGCTACCTCGCGAACGATTTCTCGGCCGATGATTACGAACAGAAAACCGTCGACAACGCATTGCTTGATCGCGTTCGTGCGGCCGGTATCGAGCTGGTAGCCGTTGCGCTCCCCGACATGCCGATCGAATCCATGAGCATCGTGTTGTCCGCGGAAGCCGCCGCGGCGTTCGACACGCTGACCCGTTCCGGTCTCGATGACACGTTGGTGAAGCAAGGAAGATTTGCGTGGCCGAACGTGTTTCGTGCGGCGCGTTTCATACCGGCGGTGGAATACCTGCAGGCCAATCGGTTACGCACTCGCTTGATCACAGCCATGGAAAACCTGTTCAGCGATCATGCGCTGGACGTCGTGCTCGCGCCGTGTTTTTCCGGCAACCAGTTGCTGGCCACTAATCTCTCCGGCCACCCTGCGCTGGTGTTTCCGACCGGGCTCGATACGGATGGCATGCCGCGGGGTTTATGCCTCATTGGCAAGCCGTTTCGTGAGGGCGATTTGCTTGTCGTCGCACGTGAACTGCAAGGGATTACCGGTGAACAGGTTCGGATCCCGGCCGGTTTTCAATAACCTGCCGGTGTTCGTGCAAGTGCCCACACTTCGATTTCACGCGCACCCGCTTTTCTCAACAGGGCGGCGATTTCGGCCGTCGTGCTGCCGGTCGTCACGACATCGTCGACAATAACGATGCGTTCCGGAACGTGTCCGGTTCGCAGGGCGAACGCATTGCGAACGTTTTTCCGGCGGGCCGCCGCACTCATGTTTGATTGCACGGCAGTTTCACGGGTTCGTAACAGCAGGTCTCCACGGACTTCCCAATGAAACCGGTCACCGATAGCGCGCGCCAGCAGTTCGGCCTGGTTGAAGCCGCGTTCGCGCAGACGACGCGGATGCAATGGAACGGGCAGCAGCGTGAAAGAGTGCTCGCCTGTTTTCAGAGCGCGTGCCGCGAACAGTTTTCCGAGAACGTTGCCGGCCGCCTGCTCGCCATGGAATTTGAAACGCTGGACCAGGTTGTCGAGCGGGTAGGCGTAGCGGAAGATCGCGCGTGTCGCATTCTGCGGCGGATGACGTTGCAAGCATGCGCCGCACAGCAAGGCATTCGCAACGCCGGGCAGTGGAATTGCGCAACCGGTGCAAGCGTGCTCGATGACCGGCAGATCACGTTCACATGCCGTGCAAAGATCGAGCCGGCGTGCGCAGGGATTTCGACACAGCACGCAGCAACCGGGAAGGATGAGAAACGAAAGATTTTCCGGCATGGGCGCTTCCTTGCGCAGATCAGGGAACCGGCATGATGCCAAAAAAGGGAAGGGCAGGCCTCCTGCCGGAGTACCTGCCCGTCGCGCCGGCATTCGTTGATCTGAGTTGCAGTGTAACTTCAGTTTTCTTCGTTGTTTTCTTCGTTTTCTTCCGGGTTTTCTTCCGGCAGGCTCGCTCCTTCCTCCGGCCATCCCGCGTTGACCTCCTCTTCTTCGAGGTAGCCATCCCGGTCTGAATCCCAGGCATCGAAATTGGCGTTCACATACGGATCGTTCGCCGCTTCCGTCCGGTTCAGCCGGCTGTCGCCGTCCGCGTCATGGACATCGAATTCCGCGGCATCCGCCAGATCGCGTTCACCCGGATCGTAGTTCACTTCTGCCGCATCGAGGTATCCATCCCGGTTGCTGTCGAGTGTATCGAAATCCACATCCGTCGAAGCTTCTTCGGGAGCGATTTTTCCGTCGCCATCGATGTCTTCTTCCGCCAGCGAGATGTCCTGTTCCCGGCCGTCTTCGCTGCTTTCTTTATTGACGTCTTTCCGGCCGTCGCTGTTCGCGTTCTGTTCGCGGCCCTGGTCTATTTCCTGCTGATCGAGATAACCGTCCTGGTTTGCGTCCCAGACGACGAAGTGGGAACCGACTTGCGGATCCTGCGCAGCTTCCTCGCGGCTGACCTGTCCGTCCTGGCTGGAATCGAGTTCCGGCAATGATGACGGTTGTGCGCCACGTTCGCGCGCAGGGAGCCGGTTCTCGGAAGCCGCCTGCGGTTGCTCGCGGCCTGCAGCCGAAACTTCGGCAGGTACTTCGCGATCAACATCGCCGGAAGCCGCCGCTTCCGTTTCGCTGGAGACTATTTCGTTGTCCGCCGGATCGGATGACAGCGGGTCGTATCCCGTGCCCAGGTAATTTTCTTCCGGCGTGGCGGCATCGGTCTCGCGGGAAGATTCCGGCGTCGCCGGTGTTGCCAGCACGGCACGGGCCTCCTGTTCTTCGATATAGCCGTCACGGTTGGCATCGGCAGCCGCGAAGTCGATATCGAAGCTGCGCGCATCCTGCCATTCGGCTTCGGTCAGATAACCGTCGCCATTCGTGTCATGGCTATCGAAATCAAAAACCAAATCAAGATCATCCGCGGCATTTTCCTGTGCAACAGTAGCGCTCACGCAAAAGAGCGCCGCCAGTACGAGTGGTATCAGATATGGCATGTCGCCCTCCTGGTCTGTGTTGCAGGCAGAGCTGCAAAGGCTCGTTTATCAGGAAGACGCAAGATTCATGCCGGGATCGCGCAGGGCCGGAATCAAAGGAATGCACAGGTGTCCGGCGCGCCGCGGTGAGTCGATCTGTCGTCTGACAGAGACAGTTGGAGGCGGCAGGCGCAGGATGTGCGCGGTTGCGGGTTTTCGTTGTCGTTGCACGATGACACGGAGCAGTCGCGGCACAGACGGAATTCTGCATCGCGCGATACACAGAACTTCAATTCATGTCGACGTCCAGCCAGCCCTGCTCCGCTTCATATGGATCCAGCAGGTCGTTTCCATCGACGTCCCATGCATCGAAACTCGCCATGAGGTACGGGCTGTCCGACGCTTCGAGACGGTCGAGCATGCCGTTGCCATCCGTGTCATAGGCGGAAAACTGCAGTCCGTCGGCCAGGTTGTCGTCCAGCATCTGCATGCGCCGTGAACCTCTCGTATCACCGGGGTCCGGCTCGGCCGCATTGCCGCCGTCGTTCTGGCCATCGTTCCGATCGCTGTTTTGCACTACGCGGTTCCGGTCGGGGTTCCGGCTCGCCACCAGCTCCGACCGCTCGACGATGCCGTTCCGGTTCGTATCGACCTCACCGAAGTTCATCTGCACGCCGGATTCGGACCACTCGCGGGGCGTGATGTAACCGTCGTTGTCGGCATCGATACGGCCCAGCCGCGCACCCGCTTCGGTTTCGACGATGGTGACGTTCGGCGGTTCGGCGTCGATATCCTGCCGGCGTGCAAGAGCGTTTCGCAGTTCGGCTGCCATGACGCGGCCGTCGCCGTTCGTATCGATTGCATTGAATTTCAACGGCGCCGCTTCCGGCCATTCATTCGGCGTCACATAACCGCTCCCATCGGCGTCATAACCCTCCAGCAACGGGTTCGCGGACGCGTCCGTCTTTATCTCGTTGCGCAGCTGCTGCCCTTGCGGCGCGCCGCCATCATCCTGCTGTGCTGGATCGTGTTCCGCCGGTTCGAACGGATCGGAGACGAGTGCAGGCTGGGACTGTTGTTGTTGTTGCGCGTTCTGCGTGCCAGCGCTCGTGGCGCCCGCGACAAACAGCCCCGCGAGTGTGCCGGCGAGTATGGGTGAGACGCGTTGTTGCATATCGTTACCTCCCGGCCGTTTTCCGTTCATGGCTCGTGATTTTCAGTATTCCGTGCGCGCTGCGATGTTGGTGTTTCAGTTCGCGCGGACTCCGGCACGGAACGGTTGCCTGTTACCGCACGCCGCATTTCGTTGCGGCTGAGATAACCGTTGCCGTCACCGTCAAGCCGGTCGAAATCCAGTGGTACCTGTGCCACTTCCCAACGGCTCAGCCGGCCGTCCCGGTCACGATCGAATTCTCTGAACGAAGAATTCTCGACGGCAGCGGTCGTAACGGCTGCAAACAGGATTGCGCTCACGAAACGAAGCAACAGCGGCATGTCGTATCCCGGTACGATTGCTGAACGCACAGGCGTTGCAGGAAACGAAGCAAGATACGTGCCGTTCAACAATTCCTGCCGGAATGTTACGTGGAAAGGAATAAAAGAGCCCCGCCGGGGGAGCGGGGCAACGGGGGGGACCTGCCGAGGCAGTGGGTAAGATTCGACTAGAAGCCGAACTCTAGATTCAATGACGGCACTTCGATGTCCGTGTCGTCCAGTTCAAACAAGTCGTAGCGAACTGCAATACCTAATCCTTCGCTCTGGCCGAAATGCGCACCGACACCGTAAAACGGATCGTTGCCGTCGATATCGAAATCAAACTCGTCCAATGGCGCAACCCCGGTTCCGGTGGCGTCCCACCACAGCTGACCAACGCGTGCCGACAATGTCACGGTATCGGCGAGAGGCCAGTGCACGCCGAGCGCCGCGCTTACCCCATTGGCGTCCAGAAAGCCGCCATCGCCATCGGCTTCGCCGAAGTCAACATAAGCGGCTTCAAGACCGATGTAGGGTGTGACACGACCGCCCAGATAGGCTTGCCACGTCATGCGATCGTCGCGCAGGTCGTTGTCTTCGGTAAGAAAATCTTCGTTCTCGAAAGTCCCGTAACCGATACCGACACCGCCGTACACGCCGACCTCTTTATCGAAAAGCGTATCGGCATTCGCCGCAAACGGCAGACTGGCCGCTGCAACGCAGAGTGAACAGATTCCAAGGCGTTTGATCATCGCAGGTATCTCCTGTTTGTTGGCCCGCCGTTATGAGTGGCGGTTGCTTCCAGGCGATTCAAGAAAGGCGCGGCAGTTATACTGCCGCGCCCCTCATGCCGATCATGACGACTCAGTAGTCTTCGCCCGTGTCTTCCGATTCCTCTTCTTCGGCGCTCACGTCTTCGGCGCTGGCATCGTCTTCCATGCCGGTATCTTCCATGGACGCATCCTTGACTTCGGTTTCGGCGAGATAGCCGTCGCCGTCCGCATCAAGTGTGCTGAACTGCGCAGCCAGTTCGCTGTCCTGCGCGACTTCCGTGCGGCTCAACTGGCCGTCACCGTCCTGGTCGAGTGAGCTGAAGTCGACATCACCTTCGCCTTCATTGGCGAACGCCATGCCAGCTGAGAACAATCCTGCAAGTAACAACATCATCAGTTTCTTCATCGTGGGTCTCCTGAAAGTTCATGTTTGCGCGAACCAGTCGGGTTCACTGGGTTACGTGCAAGACGCGTGCCGGTTTCATGGAGCGCGGGAATTCAGGCTTTTTGCGCCGCCACTCGTACTCGAAGACACAGGACAACGCGTTTTGCGTTGCACGTAGCCAACACATGCGGCCGGGTAACGCCATTCCATTGATTGAACGCGGAATTTTTGTCGCCCGTTGGAGACAAGAATCGCGACAGCAATCAGTCGCGGTTCTTGAAATGGGCGGGATCGACATGAAAGCGCTTCAGCAGCTTGTAGAAATCCGTGCGGTTTCGATCGGCAAGACGTGCTGCACGGGAAACATTGCCGCGCGTCAAACGCAGTATCTGGCTCAGATATTGTCGCGTGAAAGAATCGCGCGCATCCGCGAGTGACGGTAGTCCGCTGCCTTGCTCGTCCAGCAGGCGCCTGACCTGGCCGGCGGATATGAGCCGTCCGGGCGTGAGTGCTGCGCAACGCTCGACGAAATTCTGCAGTTCGCGCACGTTGCCGTGCCAGCCGGCGTCCAGCAACGCCTCCAGCGCACCGGGTGCGAACACCTTGCGCGTTTCCTTGCCGTCCTCGTGCACGACGATACTCTCCAGAAAATGTGTCGCGAGCAGCGGAATATCCTCGCGACGTTCACGCAGTGGCGGAAGTCGCAGATTGACGACATTCAGGCGGTAGAAAAGGTCTTCGCGAAATTCGCCGTTATCCAGTTGCTGGCGCAGGTCGTGATGTGTCGCGGAGATGACGCGTATATCGACGTGCTGATCGCGCGTGCTGCCGATGCGCCGCACCGTACCTTCCTGCAGTACGCGCAACAGTTTCACTTGCGCGGTAGGCGGCATGTCGCCGATTTCATCGAGGAACAGCGTTCCGGTGTCGGCTTCCTGTACGAGCCCGGACTTCGCCTGTACCGCGCCGGTAAACGCGCCTCGCTCATGACCGAACAGTTCCGATTCCAGCAGGGTTTCCGGAATGGCGCCGCAATTTACCGCGACGAACGGACGGGTGCTGCGCGAACTGGCGCGATGAATGGCGCGCGCCAGCAGTTCCTTGCCAGTGCCGCTTTCACCGCTGATCAGTATGGAAACGCCTGTCGCTGCCGCCATGCGCGCCTGGCCAAGCAGCTCCTCCATGCGGCCGCTGCGCGTGACGATATCGTTGCGCCAGGTTTCGGACTGCGCTTTTCCGGCAGCGCCCGCCGAAAGCGCGCGCTCCACCTGCGCCAGCAACTCGTCTTTCTCCACCGGCTTGGTGAGAAAGCCGAACGCGCCGCTTTGCGTCGCGCGCACGGCATCCGGAATGTTGCCGTGCGCAGTGATCAGGATGACCGGCAGGCCGGGTGCCGTGCGTCCCAGAGCATCCAGCAATTCGATGCCGTCCATCTGATCCATACGGAGATCCGTGATGACGAGATCGGGGCGCGATGCCTCGACGTCTGCGAGCGCGCGCTTGCCATTGCTGGCTGTGCGCACCTTGTAGCCGCTGCTTTCGAGCCGCATGCTCAGCAGCCGCAACAGCCCCGGATCGTCATCCACCAGCAGGATGCGGCGCCTGGCGGCCATCTACCGGTCCTCCATGTTCAGGTCGTCATCATCGTCTTCGGCATCGTCGACGCTTTCGGGTTCGCGTTGCGATGCCTGTTCGTTCGCGGTGCGTTCGATGCGTGCCAGCGCATCCAGCTTGCGGCGAACCTCGCGAAGTTCGACGCGCAATCGTGCCGTTTCGCCGGCCTGCTGGTCGAGATTCACGGCGCACACTTTTCGTTCCGTGGCGGCCGCGCGATACGCGTGGTGAATCTCCCCGGAGGCCTGCATGCGCTCCAGCCTGTCGATGACCTGTCCCAGTTGCAGACGCACCAGCGCGTCGAGCGCGACAGGCAACGGGTCGGGCGCGGCCAGCAGTTGCTCGAACGTCTCGCGCGCCTGTTCCAGGCTGGCGCGATCGTCGCGATCCACCGACAGCGCCAACGCATACTCGAGTTCGGCCGCACCGCGGCTGTGTTCGGCGGCTGCGCGCAACGTATCGCGGTGCGCCGCCTGTTGTCCGGCTGGCTGCGCGAGGTATTCGCGCAAGGCAAGCAGGTACGGACCGGTAGTGTCCGTGCTGCTCGCCGGCCAGCGTTCGAACACCGGTTTCGTTTCCTGTCCCGTTGCGCAGCCCGACAGCCACAGGCAGGCACACAGTCCGAACAGGATGCCTCTTTGTTCAAGCCTTCCGCGCAGGAAGCTCGACCAGGAACGTGGCGCCATGGGTTTCTCCGTTGATGATGGTGACTCTGCCGCCATGAGTGCGCGCGCACTCCTGGACGACAGACAGGCCGAGTCCCGTGCCCTGGACATGGCTGTGCGAAGCAGCCCGCTTGCCCTGGTAGAAAGCACGGAACACGCGCTTGCGTTCGGTGGGATCGATGCCGGGCCCGTCGTCCGACACGATCAGGCGCGCCTTGCCGCCGCGCCGTTCGACACGGACGACCAGCCGGCCATTCGGTGGCGAATATTTCACGGCATTCGATACGAGGTTTTCGAACATGACTTCGAGCTTTTCCGGATCGCCGGTGACGCTCACGTTTGCGAGTTCCGCGATCACGCGCAGCTCGCGTGCGTGAATTTGTAGCCGGTAGCGTTCCAGCACGCGCTCGACCACCGCGCGCAACTGCACCGGTTCGCGCCGCATCGGCGTGCGCACGTTCTGCCATGCGTTGAAGTTCAGCAGGTTTTCGATCTGCGCCTGCAACCGCAGGCTGTTGTCGCGCAGTATGTCCGCGACTTCCCGCTGTGCCGGTGACAGCACGCCGGCGGTGCCGTCCACCAGCAGCTCGCTGCCTTCGCGAATGTTCGCCAGCGGCGTCTTGAGTTCGTGCGAGATATTGCGCAGGAACGCGCTCTTGTCTTCTTCCACCGATTGCAGGCGGCGGCGCAACCAGTCCAGTTGTCCGCCGAGGTGCTCGAAATCCTCCGGGCCGCGCACGCGTATCGGCTGCTCGAAACGGCCTTCGCCCAGACGCGTTATGGCCATGGCGAGCTGTCGCACGGCGCGCGAAATCAGCAGCGCAAACACGATTGCCAGCAACAGCGCGATGCCGATGATGCTTCCCGCCTGCCAGACAAGCTGGCGCTGGATGCGCGCCGAACGTTCCTCAAGGTTCGTCATGCGCGCTTCCGTGAGTTCATTGATGCGCGCGTCGATGTCCGTCGACAGGTTGCGCAGTCCGTTGAACGTTTCCACCGTCGTCTCGTCGGCTTCCAGCAGCGAGGGCCGCAATTCATCAATCACCTGCAGCAGATGTTCGATGGCGTCGTGCAGCGCCAGGTCGTCGAAGCGGCGCTGCAACTCGCGCGCCGCGGACTCAAGCCGCTCCCGGCGGCGGTCATAAAGTTCCAGCAGCGCCGCGTCGCCCAGCACCGCGTACTGGCGCGCGTGGCGCTCCATCGCAGCGAGCTGTTCATCGAGAATGCGGCTGTTGCGTGTTCCTTCGATGCCGGTTCGCACCGTGACCTCGCTCAAGCTGGTCAGCCGTTCCAGGTAAACCGTGCTTAACAATATGGCGGCCACCAGCGGCAGGCCGACGACGGCGTAGCCGACAATGATCAGCACATTGATCGAGCGCCAGCGGAACGCGCGCATGCATGCCTCGTGAGTGAATGTGCCTTGTAATGCCTGGTGCCTCCCCGTCATGGCTGCCACAGGAGCACGTATTTCCGGCCGCGCGCACAACAGGTTGTGCATTTGCGGAAAGACAGTGTCGCGCGGGGTGTCGCCAATACGTATCAGGTAAACCGTTTGCGTGGACACGTTGCAACGACTTGCGTCCGTTTCAATATCCGGTAAAGCCTGAGGGGAAACACGAAAGTGCGGCGCGAGAATGCCGGTTCGTCAACGGAAGACAGGCTTCCAGGGAGGCTCCTATGCAGATGAAAAACGGAATTTGTCATGTGGCGCTCGCGCTGCTTGTGGCGGTGGCGGGTTGTGGGGGTGGCGGTGGTGGTGGCAGTGGTACTCCGCCGGGTGGAACGAATCCGCCGGCCGCAGACCGCACACCCGATGAATTCAGCTTCGCCCCGGTCGTGAATGCAAACCCGGGTGAGTACTACGAAGTCAGCACTACGATCTCGGGGCTCGACGATGGTGAAATCGTGCCCGCGAACCTCGGCAATCTCGCAGTAAACGGATTCGCGCTGTTGATAAACGGCGTGGAGCAGGACATTCAGCAGGACGGAACGGTGCAGAATGGTGATGTCGTCACTTTTCGCCTACAAGCTCTAGACACACCGAAGGGCGTGGCAAGTGGCGAGTTCTTTGCTGGCGAGCCTTCGGTGTCCGCGGTATTCGAAGTGACGACGAAAGCAGATACCGAAGCACCTGAAATCGCCATTCATTTTCCGCCGATGCGTGCCACCACAGACGCGCCGCTGCCGGCAATCCTCAAAGTACGTGGCAGCATCAACGATGATTTCGGCGTCAAGTCAATAACCGTGAACGGTGTCGAGACGACGATTGATGCCGCCGCAGGGACCTGGAGCGTCGATTACGCACTAATTGCCGGAATGCAGGAGATCGTAGCGGTAGTAGAAGATCTTGCCGGTAATACGGCCGAATCTTCGGTGACGCTGGAGCACGTCGAGACACTGGAAGGGTACTCGCTGGGTGAAGGAGATATTGGAAATCCAGGTCATGCAGTTCTCAGCAAGTCACCGGATTCGACGATTCTGTTTGCCGGTCGGGATCTGGTGAAACTCGACGCACAAACCGGAAACCGGGTCGAGGTTCTGAACCGAAATTCGCTCCCATCAAACAACCGTTTTAGGGCTGCTGCTCGACTTGATGATTCACGCCTGCTTCTCGCCACGACCCATGTGGGAGACTCCAGCGATGTAGGCGGACTGGCAATTCATGACCTGCTCTCTGGCACCGTGATTCCCTTGTCTGTTCAAGGCGACGGCAAGGGCCTCGATCAAGCATTCCCGGTTAACGCCATGGCCTACGACGAGGCGAACCAGCGAGTCTATGCAATCAACAGTTCAGGAAGCACGATCTGGCAAATCAGTGCCGATAGCGGGAACCGGGAGATAGTGGTAGCTGCGGGCGCATCGGGTGCAACTCGTGATATTGATTTCGATCCGGTTTCGGGCAGCCTTTATGTTGGGGACTGCGGAATTTATCGGGCACCTTCAGGAATCCTGGAAGAGTGGATCGCGAGCAGCGCCGATCTTTGTATTTATGATCTCGATATTGACGCTTTGACTGGCGACGCATATGGCATCAATGGTGCAGGAAGAGGCCCGCATATTTTCAGTCTGGATCTGGCTGGAGGGACCGCTGAGTCATTGTTTCCGACCATTGATGCTTCAATGGGACCAAGCATTGAAACGCAAGTTAATAGCGGCTGGGATGTGGATTTCGAACAACGAGTCGGCTATCTCGTCCAGGACGGTGGCCTCGCGTACGGAAAGCGCTTCTACGCAATTGATCTTGAAGCTGGCTACCGCGTGATTATTTCTTTGCACCGGTGAATGTTCTGCTTTTGCTTACCAGGAAAGGGCGGCCTCGGCCGCCCTTTCTTTTGCGCTCAATCAAATAACGCGTCTTCAGGACCTTCGCGAACCAGGATTACGCGCGATGCTTCGATTCGATAGACAAGTATCCAGTCATGATCAAGATGACAGTAGCGGCAATCCGACCATGCGCCGTACAGGGCGATATCCGGAAACTGTGCGGGGATTGGTTCGCCCTGTTCCAGCGCCGCGAGTACGGCATTTCTTGCGCGCGCCAGCCGTCGGCGTTTCACCGGCTCGCGCAATGCGGCCATGTCTTTCCAGTGTTGTCGTGTTTCCGCAAGTTCGCGGCGAACGTGTCGCGGCATCTTCCCTGATCCCCGTAACTGTCTGCGTGATTCCCGGATTCCACTCGCTTGCGCTTGTTGCGTCCGGGCTACACTGAAATATCAGTGTCGCGATTTCCTGGGCACTGGCCGTACTTCGCCACTGCGGGCGGCCTGGATCGCCGCGCGCGTTGCGGCATTCGGCGTTCGGATTTTCATCGGGAGTTCGCCACGGCGAATCACTTCCAGCAGGAACAGGCGTACGGCTTCGCTGGGCGTCATTCCCATGGCATCGAAGATATCGGCAGCCTGCGCTTTGAGTGCGGGATCGACGCGCAGGGTTATGCGTTCGGTTTTAGGGTTGATTGACGACATGGATGGGTTCTCCAGCGGCGTGACGTGTACGCACATTGTGCGTCCAGTACGGCATTTCCGCAATTGGCGCTCCAGCAAGCGTAGGGCGGAATAGCGAAACGTACGAGGTCCCGGTATTCCACCGCTAACTTCTTCGATCATGGGCGGCACGTAGCCCAATGATATGGACTCCTCCCACCTTACGGCATCGAGTGCCAGACTGTGAGTTGTAACGACAGTCAACAGATGAGAGGAGTCCGACATGAAGCTTAAACGCGCAGGTTTGGATTTGGCAAAGCGGGTATTCCAGG
>Ga0299914_10000081_pt1 | contig 53839 bp, 49 predicted proteins | sample RVTome_10_FD_201361 | JGI IMG/M metagenome (GOLD analysis project Ga0299914, IMG submission 201361) | Soil microbial communities from uranium-contaminated site in the Upper Colorado River Basin, Wyoming, United States - RVT153D57 (version 2) ... | reverse complement strand
CAGCGGGGATGATGACGGAAACGCGATAGTCGACCGCTGCTGCGTCCGTTGCTACCGGTTCAATGGTCCAAGCGTACGTCACACTGTCGCCTGCAACGATTTTCTGGCGATCAACCGTGACATCAAAATCGTCCGCCGAACGATCCAGCCGCAACAGCGTGCGCCCCATGTCGTCCGGCGAATCCGGTGATGTGCCTAGGTCGATCGATGCGTACCATGTATCACCGGCCTGCATCTCGAGGTTCCATTCCGCGCGCAAGGCATAAGGTTCACCGCTGTGAATCTCCGCGGGAGCAGCAACTTCCAATCCGTCGCCGCCATCTTCGATCACCGCCACTGTCATGAGATGCCGATCGGCAGCATCCGGATTCGACGCCGTGAAGTTCTGCACCGCGATCCAGTAGACGCCAGGTGTCGGGTCGCGCACCACACAACGCTCCAGCGAAATTTGCGATGCACTGACGCAAAGTTCTCCGCCGGCGAGTTCGGCGCCGTTCGGTTTCCCGTCCAGGTTGGCATCCCGAGCGATATACAAATCCAGATCAGGCGCGTCGGCTTCAAGAATTTCCGCTACCAGTATTCGCGTGCGGTTCGTCGTCGTCGCGGTTGCGACATGCACGACGTTATCGATGGTGTCGAACGGAATCATGGGCGTCGGATCGCCATGAAGAAATGCTTCGTGTGTTTCCGCTTTTACGAGACCTTTTACGTCGATCTGGAGAGTGTCGGTGGTGACACTGCGAAAACCGGAGACGTCCGCACGGTCTGCGTTGCGCCGTGTAGTCAGGCTTGCATACCCAGGTCCGCTGCCTGCCACGAAGCGTGCGGTCAGGGGCAGGCTTGCCGTACTGGTCCTGCTGTCATCCGGAACGAGTGTTACCCGTCCGTTCAACCATGCGCCTGAATAGCCGCCAACAAGTTCCGCGGTAACAGTCAGCTCGAGTTCCTCGCCCGCAGCCAATGTGAAACTGGAAGGTTCAACCGTGAGCACTATCGTTTCGTCCTGTTCCGTCTCTACGTTCCAGGAAGTCGCGCGTACCGCTTTTACGGTACGTTTCCAGGAGCAGCGCAACAGGCAGGTATCGTTCGCCATGGCAGGCATGTTGATGTCGGCAGGCGACCCGCCGAGAGCCGGATTCGTGTCGAGATAATCCGGTCCATCGTCATCAATCATCTGCTCATCAAATACAAGCCCCGCATTCAACGCAGCGGCAACGTCCATCATTCCGCTGCCGGCATCGAATAATGTCGACCGCGCACCGTCATGGCTGCGGGTATCCGGATTGGCGGTACTCATCAACGCCGACTGTGCTTCGGCCGGAGTCCAATCGGGATGCGCCGCTTTCAATAGTGCGAGTGCGCCCGCCACATGCGGGCTGGCCATGGATGTTCCTTCAAGAAAACGGAATGGCGCCACGGCTTCCTGATCGCGGAATGGTGCATCCTCGATCCATGCAGCGTAAATATCCACACCTGGCGCGGCGATACGCGGTGAAGGTACGGAACCGAATGGCAGTGCGGGTCCGCGGGAGGTAAAAATTCCGGCGCGATTACCGGCATCGTCATCTTCGACGGGCGTACCCGCGGTGATTGTTGCAATGTGATTCGTGCCTGCGCTCAACCACTGGCGCAGGATTTCGCCGCTGGCGGCATCGAGATGAATGGCCGGCAGTTCGTGGAAGTCCGCGACGATCTGGGTCGCACAATCCGGCAACTCGGTGGTATCGCAATCGGGGACGTTGATGAGGATCATGCCGCCGGCGCCGCCTGCAAACACATTGCGGCCTTTTTCCACACGCGGATTGATACCGCGTTCGCAGACAACAATCGCACCGCGAAACCTTCCTGCGGCAAATGGTTCCCGGCACAACGCGTCGCCGAAATCGGCAGCCATGACCACAGCACGCCTGACACCGTTCGTGATGCCCTTGCCGGTCAGATCGCCGAGCGGCGGATTCTCTCCTCCCGTGAAACCCGTCAATGCCGGACCTGTATAGCCGCGATCATGTGTGTACGCGGCAACCGACGTGACCCACGGCGAGTTGCCGGGCGAAGTGACAGTTCCAGGTTCGGGGCCGGAATTTCCGGTAGAAACCGCGACATGAATTCCTGCGGCACGCGCGCTCAGGAATGCGAGCGTGTCGGCCTGCTCCCAGGGATTGCCCGCCGATCCTCCGACTGAATAATTGAGGACATCGACACCGTTGTCGATGGCGTGGTCGATCGCCTGGACTGTGAGATCCGTGTCACAGCCGCCGTTCGGGTAACAGACCTGGTAGGCCACGATATTGGCACGCGGCGCGACGCCGCTGATCAACGGAAACGTGTATTCGCCCTGACCGCCGATCTCGTTGTAGCCCGGCACACTCCGAAGCACGTTTCCGGCCGCGGTGGAAGCCACATGCGTGCCATGGCCGTTGTAATCCCACCCGTTCGCGGGACGCTCACCATTGAATGAGTCCGTGATCTCCGGATAACTGACAATGCCGATGAGTTTGTCGTTGCACAGGTCCGGAAATTTATCCGGCGCGCAATCGCCGACATACACATTCTCGCCCCAGGGATTGACGTGGTTGTAACCATCGCCGGCGGCATCGTCGAACGACGGATGATCGGCGCGAATGCCGGAGTCCATGATTCCGATGATGATGCCTTCGCCACGATTGGCGGTGAAACCCGGCATGCCCGCCCACACTTGGTGAGCCCTGACATGGGTTGGCCCGCGATCGGTCTGCATCTCGTGACGCGCAACACGTTCCACTCGCATCACGCCGGGCAGTGTGCGTACGCGCTCGATGGCGTCGTCATCGAGCGCGACGACGATTGCGTTCAGCGCAAGCTGGAAGCGCCGGGTAATGACGGCATCGCGAGCCACGGCTTGAATGCTTTTTTCAAGGTCGCGTTGCCTTGCAATCAGCGCGGTTCGATAGGTGCGATTGATTGCCGCTCGCACATCGAGCTTGCCGTCCGCAAACGCCAACCGTGCGTCCGCGTTATTTCGCGCGTTGATGGCGACCGGCGGATCCTTAAGATGAACGAAATACAGCGGCTTTCCCGCGCGCTGCACCGTGGAGCTCCTTGATGCAGCATCATCGGCATTCGCCGTGCCTATCAGCATGCCGAAACCGATCAGCCAGGCGAGCGACGTGCGTGGCCATGAATATCCTGATTTCATCGTTAACTCCAGCGGAAATTTTTCGGACAAAAAGCCCGTCTGCAATGCAGACGGGCGCCTGATCCATCAGCGACGGCGGATCGATCTGCATGCAAACGGAAACAGCAATGCGAGCAGCCACAGGCTGAAGACGCCGCCACCACTGCGCCGAACGGGGTTTGGCGCGGGTGTCGGGGCTGGACCGACAGACTGGGAAACGGACAGCTTGAAAGAAGCCGACGTGTCATGCACTCCATCTGATGCTGTGACTGCGATATCGAACTCGCCACTGGCGGCGAGCGTGCCTTCCACGGTTCCGCTGCCGGCGTTGAAAGCAATGCCTTCGGGAAGCCCGGTTACCTTGAAACTCAACGCATCGCCATCGATGTCGGCAAAGTGACTCACGACATCCAATGCAATTGGCGCACCGATGACGGATTCCATGTCCTCTAACCCGCCGAGATAATCCGGCGCCTCGTCGTTCACGTTTGTCACATGAATGTTCACGTCGACTGCGCGCGTACTTTCCATGCCCATGTGCGTGCGGACCTGCAATGTCAACCGCGAATCCGCTTCATGATCGACAGCCGATGTATTGTTGACGGTGATATCGCCGTTTTGATCGACAGCGAACGGATCGCCGGGCAAGGAATTCGCTAGATACACACGGAAAGTATTGAATGGGTTGTCCGGTTGCGGACCCGCACCGAAGAAGTTGCTCGAATCCAGTTCCAGACGGCCGACGAGACTGCCGGCTTTGCTGTTTTCCGTGACTATAAAATCCTGTCCTTCGCGCACAAAGGCAAGCGCCGTTTCATCACCGGTACGCGCTTCCGAGAGCAGAGAGAAGTCGCTGTTCGTATCCAGCAGCACGAACTGGCGCGCGCAAGGCGGCGGCGTGCCGAAACCGAAACCGTCGCACGCTGCATCCTTGATGGCAGTGAGTTTCGCCGTCGCGCCCGGCGGAAGCGCCAGCGTCGGCGAGAACCGATCCTCCGCCGATGCTATCCCCAACGATACTTTCGCGCCTGTATTGATACTGGAGAAGAAGTCCGACTGCACATAGCCGAACTTGACGGGGTTGAACTGGATGATCGGCGTGTTGACCTTGGGAAACGCATCACGGTCAGTGGAGAATACGAAACCGAGGTTCTTGTCGAGCTCATCCGGTGTCACGTCGTGATGCAATATGTCCTCGACGCAGAACTGTGCGATGGCATGTCGTGAATGCGGTGCGACGTAGGTCGGTAACGATGATTGCTGGTAGCGTGCTGTCGGATTCGTCGGGTCGAATTCGATATTCAGGTTCGTCGTGTATGTCTGCGGCTGTCCTTGCGCATCGAGCATTATGAAGCCGTAATTGATGTGGTTCGCATCTCCCAGCGCACTCAGAACCGCATCGTTTACCGCGACATCCAGGCCGAAGTTCAGGATCGCTTCATTGCGTACCATCCTGAAAAACAGCAGGAAGTCGCCGTCTTCCAGATAATGCGCGGCAGCGGCATCCGCCGGACGGTGCATGGTCGCGGCGATCATGAACTTCCGTCCTGTGCTGCTGCAGGCCGGTTCTTCGAACACGCCACCGGATACGTGTCGCAGGAGGTGTCCGTAAGAGTTCAGCAGGTTCTCTGGAATCTCGCGCCGTTCGGAAATCAGCGGCAAGGCGACAAGATCGAGATCCGCTGTACCGGTATTCGTGAATTCCTGGGTGATGCCCGTGACGAAGCCGGCGAATGAGCCCTTGATCCAACTCAGGTCCGGATCGGAAATCAGCTCCAATGTCGAAAACTCCTTGCGGATCATCGCTTTCGCGCGCGGCGTCACCATCCAGGCCACGGAAAGATCCGGCGCGTCGGCGCTGGACAGCGTCAGGTAACCGGTCACCTGCACCGCGGTCCACGCGTCACCGGAGTAGTCGCCGCTTTTCTTCATCGGCCACGGCTGCAATTTCGCGGGATCGACATGCACGGCGACCGGTATGGTGACTTGCCGCTTTGCCGGTACGTAGACGGTGGCCGGGTACTCCAGTTTCACCGCCGTATTGTTCGGCTTGTCTCCACGCACACTGTGATCGACGGTAAATATCTGATCTTCGTCAGTAAGGTTTTGCACAACGAGACTGCGCATCAGTTGCGCGACGTCGGCGAATTCGTGAAAACCGAAATTCACGGATGGCTGATTCTCGCTTTCGCTGCGCACCAGTGCGGTTGCGGCGAGCGCCGCGTCGATATCCTCTCGCCCAAGACCGATCAGCGCGACGTCCGCCGCCGCTGCGTTACTGTCGGCGTACGCCAGCACGTCGTGCTTCGCAGTATTCGCAAGCAATGCCTTGAGATCGAGACTGGAAAGTTCCGGTCGCTTCGATTTGAGGATGGCAGCGGCAGCGGCTATTCGTGCCGCAGCGACATTGTTGCTCGTTTCGGTAGTGGTGCCGGTGCCGGTGCCGAGGCGTGCGCCGGTTACGTTGTAAGCGTGACTGACAAGGTCAGGCTTCAGGTTATTCGTGCCGCGGACGGGTCCGCGCGCGGAGAATGGTGCCGCTGCGAAGCGATCCGGCTCGAACTCGTGCATTGCGCCGACGGTCAGCGAATCGGGTGCGGCACCGATCCAGGAAATACCGAAACGCAGCTCGGGAAAGAGTACGCCAGTATCTGTCACCACGAGCACGCCGTTCGCGGCGAGCGCCTGGACGAGCGCGATGATCGTCGTTTCGGACGAATCGCGCTCTTCATACGGGTTGTAGTAGGCAAGCCCGCCAAACGTATCGATCAGCGCGATATCGGCGCGATCGCTGCGATCACCATCGCCGTTTGGATCGAGTACGCGAGTGAACGCGCGATCAAGAACTTCCTGGCCAGGGCCCACCGCGCGCAACTGGTCTTCGCCAAACACGTGGATGTTCCAGGTCTTGTAGGCAAGCAGTTCAGCGCCCGGCGCGAGTTCGTGAATGATGCTGCCGAGCAGCGTGCCGCGACCGACGGGAAAAATCGGGAACTGTTCGCGCAGTGCGTCGGGTACGGCGTGCTCCAGCGGATTCGGATCGACACCGCCGCCTTCGGATGCGGCATCGAAGCCACCGACAACGACACCATTCTTGAAGGCATCCCAGATCGTAAGTCGATTGTCGAAGGCTTCAGCGTACGCTGCTGGCGTGCCGTCGCCGCCGAGCAACGCGTGCGTGTAGTCGATTCCGGTGCTGAGGATTGCAACGCGGACACCTGAACCGGCCTCGGGATCAGCGCTTAGTGGCGCTGCCTGCAGCGTGCGCGCAGCGGGATAATGTGCTGCGACAACCGCTGGTGCATTCGGGTCTTGTGCCGCCGATGTGAACGGCGGTACGGACGGCGATACAGGATCGGCGATCACACCGTCAACGGCCGGGTGTTCGCGCAACGCTGCGGCAGCGTTGTGGGACATCGTCGCCCAGAAATACTTTTCGATCAGTTCGGAGCGACGAATGAACCGGCCTTGTGGATCAAGCGTGTGCAGATGTCGCCGCACTGCGTCCAGATCGCCGGGAACCCGCAGTGTCACGAGGAAGCGCTCGCTCGCTTCCTGGTTGAGTGTCAACGGCAGTTCAGGTGCGGAAAATGCCGGCGAGTTACAGGTCAGAACGATCGTCAATGCCAATAGGCAGCGCGCATGCCGTTTCATGGAGCCTCCATTCGAGTATTTCGAGCCGGCACGATCACCGCTCGGCGTCACCCTGTGTAGAAGGCATGGACCTCGTCCCGCAATGCCACGTCAGTTGAAAATTCGTCAATTTACGATCAAGGAAATATCTAATGTTCGTAAAAACATGTAGTTGAAGATGCATTAAGCGTCGACCCTGCATACCCGCAATTCCTTCTTCCGCGCTTGATCACGTCTGAATTTCAGTGGCCGTGAGACAGCAAACCCACTGCTTGCGCATATGAAAGGCGGATCACGCAGGCGTTTAATGCGTCATCGCAACACTCATGTTCGGAGGTAATGACGTGCAGCCGCGCAGTGCGCCACTGGGAAAAACCCGAATCGGCAGGTGGATACTGGACGCGGGAAACCTGAGCCTGGTATCCGACAGCTCGACGCGGCACCTCAGGGCGAAGGTCGCTGCTGTTCTGCGCATTCTGTGCGCACGGGCAGGTGAAACGGTGACGCGAGGAGAACTGATCGACGACGTCTGGTCGGGCAATCATTTCGTTGGTCATCGCGGTCTGACGAATGCGGTGTGGCAATTGCGCCAGCATCTCGGCGAGAACGCGATTGTGACAGTTGCAAAGGTAGGCTACCGCCTGGAACTGCCGGTGACGAAAGCGCAGCCTTTCCCTCAGCGCATGACAAATCGTTCGCGATACGCACTCTACGCACTTCCGATCGGGCTGGTTCTGATCACGCTGTTTGTCTTCGCCGGTGTCCAATGGCCACGTGCTCGGAATCCCGAGTACGACCAGTCAACCCTTACGTACTACAGCGGTGTCGAGGAATATCCCGCATTTTCCGGCAACGGGGACTACCTTGCATTCTCCTGGGAACAGTCCGATCGCGGCATACGCCTGTTCGTACGGGACCTGCGCAGCGAGGATGCTTCCCTGCGGCAGGTCAGTATCGGCAACGATGACGAAGTCGCACCGGCGTGGGGCCCAAGCGATCAGGAACTTGCATTTGCGCGCATTGCGAGAGATGGCAGTTGCCGGATCATCATTCGGTCACTGTTGAGCGTGGCCGAGCGGTATGTCGACGTATGCGCTTACGAACGCCACCACCGCATTCTGGACTGGTCACGTGATGGCAGGCACATCTTCTATGCGAGGCCGGGACCGGAAGCCGGGGTGGTGTCGATCTATCGTCACGATGTCATCACGGGACAGTCGCAGCGGATAACGCATCCGCGTGCAGGACAGGAAGACAAACAACTTGCCGCCTCTCCCGATTCCCGGGGTATTGCGTTCGTGCGCACTTCCGGTGCTACGGCCGATGTGTTCGTCGTATCCAACAATGGCGATCTCCGCCAGGTAACGTCGGATCACAATCCCGTCTACGGCGTTACCTGGCTCGACGCGGACACGCTCGTCCTGAATGTTCTGCGCAACGGCAAGTTCGGCTTGTGGCAACTGAAGGTTGAGTCAGGCGAAATGCATCTCATGCACAGCGCCGAGATGCCGTTCAACCTGAGTGCGGTTCCCGGCGAGCCAGGCGCGCTCGCGTTCAGCCTGCATCGTGGCATGGAGTATCTTGCAATGATGCCGTTCGGTGCAGCAGATGGTAACGAAACAGGCCTGCAGTCCACCGGTCGCGACATGTACGCGGTGTACTCGTCAGCAGCAACGCGACTCCTGTTTCTTTCCACTCGAAGCGGTAATGCAGAGGTCTGGTCAGCGGCGCCGGACGGCAGCAAACCACGTCAACACACACGCAACCAGGGCTTGCCGGATCTGCCCGTGTGGGCACCGGATGGCGGCGGCTTCGCAGTGCCGTTCTTCAATGGCGGCCACTACCAGGTGCACCTGTTCGATACGATGACAGGTAAAAGCCGCCAGGTAACCGACGATGAATACGACTATCGGAATCTGAACTGGTTTGGCGCGGAAAATGCGCTGCTCGCGAGTTCCAACCGGAACGGCGCGTGGGATCTCTGGCGTGTTCCACTTGATGGCGGTTCGTTCGTACAGATCACTGATGACGGTGGTCAGTACGGGCAGATTCATGACGGGTATCTTTATTATGTACGTGCGGATGAAGCCGGTCTGTGGCGCAAGCCACTCAAAGAGGATGGGCCGACCGAGCGCATATCTGTTGATCTGCACCGCAATGACTGGGGCAACTGGCAGAAGAGCGATGAAGGCCTGTTCTACGTTTCGCGCGAGGCGGATGCCGATGAAGTTCGCAGATTCGATCCGTCGACCGGTAAAACGGAAACGGTAGCCGGCTTTGCCAGGAACAGCATTCGCATCTATCGTTCTTTCGCACTCGCCGGCCCCGACCGCATGGTGCTCACGCGACTCGGCAATCGACAGGCGGACATCGTGCTGTTGCGCCCGCGCAAGTAAATCGTTACGGGTGCCGAAAGAGAAACGATGACCAGCGTGATAATCACATGGTTTGCTTCGCACGTCCTCCGCGCAAACGCCATAGCCACAAACCGGTAACGAAGAAGAAGAGCGGCGCGAGACCCATCAACGCCACGACCAGGCGCCACGTTTCACTGTCCGCTTTTCCGGCGTGCAAGGGATAGATCGCGTTCGTTGCACGCATTCCGGCGGCAAGCGTGGTGGCGTCGCTGGCGTGCAGCAGTTCACCATCCGGCGCGAGCGCAATGAAACTGCGACCGTTGGGATGCAGTTCACCGGGCATCTGCTTGCGAAACCGCAGCACGTCATTTGAAGTGGAAGGCGGATAGAAGAACACAGTGCGTCCGGCTGGCAATGTTCCATCGAGCGCCGCCAGTACGCGCGACCAGTTTGTTCCGGTTGCCGGTGAATCGGCGGGCAGTGTCGACGGAATGACCGGCGGCTCGCCGCCGAACATGCCCGTCAGGATTTTCTGCGCCGGCGTGTAGAAGACCATTGCGACGCCGGTGAGCGTAACGAAAAACAGGGTTGCCAGTGAGATGAACCCGACCGTCTTGTGCCACCAGAACAGCTGCGGTGCGAGCGCGGTCGAGCGCGGCTGCCTGAACGCGAACCTCCACATTCCGAAGCGCGGCCACCACAACCACAACCCGGTGGCGACCAGCACGAGCATGGCCACTCCCAGCCAGCCGAGCAGTTCTTCGCCCTCGTGCCCCATCAGCAGGTGCGTATGCAGCTCGCGCGAAAAGCTGAGCAGGTCGGAATACGGCGTGCGTGTCAGAACAACGTCGCCGTTGAGCGCGTCGCGGTATTCGAGCGCATCGTTGGCGAGATAGATCTCGTACGCGCCCTGATCCATGTTCGGAAACCGGATCAGCGTGACGTCGCCCTGCGCGTGTTCGACCGATACACGCTTGAGAATTTCCGCGCGCCGGAACTGCCAGTTTTCCGGCGGCGGACCGTCGATGACGGGAAACATCCAGCCGGTAAGCTCCGGTGCGTAGGCGAGCAATGTTCCCGTCAGGCCTGCAATCAGAAACACGAAACCGACCGTCAACCCGAGCCAGCGATGCAGAAAAATACCTGCCGCGCGAAGCACGGCAGGTGAAAAGAGTGAAGCGTTTTCTCTTGAATGCTCAGCCATTGAAGGTTCGACCACCTGAAGAAGCGAGGAATTTTTCGTCCTGGCCAGGCGGACGGTGGCGAGGAGCCGCCGTCCAACAACGCCAAGACGGAAAACAATAACCGCTTCCTAAAAGACCGTGCGCCACGTGAAATAAACCTGCCTCCCCCGCCCGGCAAAATAACCGTCGTCGCCCGCAAACGCGTAGACCTGCGAGTAATACGTGATGTACTGCTCGTCCATCAGGTTCTCGATGCCGAACTGCAGGCGGTTGGAATCGTTCAGGCGCCAGTTCGCAATCAGGTCCAGCGTCGAGTAACCGCCGAATTCCGCGGCTTGCACGCCCGCGGTTTCGAAATCGCGGTCGAAAAGATGATTCAGCTGCAGGCGAGTGTCGAACCACTCGTTCCACAGCTGTTCCCAGAAAAGGTTGGCGCGATCCGGCGCGACGTTGATGCCGTCCAGGTCGGAATCGAGGCGGCCGTCACCATCGGTATCGACTTCGCCGTCGATGTGCGCATAGTTCACGCCAACGCGGGTAGTGTCTGAAACGTCGAACGCCGCCGACAATTCGATACCGCTGATCTCCGTCTTTTCGCGCGCCACCGAAAAGATGCCGTCGGTATCGGGAATCAGGCGTGCGCCGAGATCCGAATCCGACGCGAATCCGCTGACACGGAACTGGAAGCGCTGGCCGCGGTACTTCACGCCGAGCTCGCGGTTGTCGGCAACTATCGGCGAGAGATTCAGGAAGCTGTCGACATCCTGGCCGGGCGTTGCGACACCTCGCAGCACACGGCCGACATCCGGCATGTTGAAGCCTTCCGAGTGTGTTGCGAACAGAGTCCAGCGATCGTTGATGGTCCAGTTCGCGCCGACATTCACCAGCGTCTCGCTGAAGTCCGGTTTGCCGCCGGCAACGAACGTGTTGCCGTATGCGGGCAGGGTCGTGAAGTCGTTCACTTCCAGTTCGGCGGATTCGTGACGTATGCCGGCGGTAAGACGTACGGGAGCGAGATTCCAGTTGAGCTGCACGAACGGCGCCGTGTTCACGTACGTCGTTTCCGGAACCCAGGTGCGCCCGGTCTGCACGAGATCCTGCTCGGTCGTGTCGCGCAGCCAGTCGAAGCCGACCGTGAGATCGACGTTGTCGATGAGGACGCGCGGCATGTTGTAGGTCAGCTTGACGCCGGTCTTTTCCGAGCGGTTGCGTGACTGGTCGAAGATCAGGTTGCCGCCAGCATCCTGGAACACGCCGTAGTTTCCGCCACCGTAGATCGCCGCGAAATCCTGGCGGAAGAGTTGCGCATGGAAACGTCCGCCGCCGAGCGCGTCGTGGCTGTAGTCCAGCGAGTAGGTGCCGACGTCGTTTTCCGCAGGCTCGCCTTCAACGACACCACGCACGGAGGTCGCGGGAATTCCCGCAGCGCGATCGCCGGGTACGGTGATCCAGTCGCCGTCGGACGCGTAATTGAAAGCGTTCGCGGTGAACTGCAGACGTTGCGCGCCGAAGTCGTAACCGAATTTCGCGAACAGGTCGTGTCCGTCGCCGTCCATGGTGTCGCCCTGCGTGTTGTCGACGGCGATGGCGCGATCCTCGGCATCGAAGAACAAACCCGTTGATTGCAAGCCGGCCGCGAACAAATAATCGAAATTGCCCTGTGCACCGGCGTGCTGCAGATGCAGGCGCTGCGAATAACTGTCGCTGTCGAAGTCGTCGTTGCTGCCGAAGCTGACCGCTGCGCGCGTCTCGGGGGACTGACCGGGTTCGGCGGTCTTCGTCACGAAGTTGATGATGCCGCCGGTCGCACCCGTCCCCTGGATGGCGTTCGCGCCATGAATGATTTCAATGCGTTCCACCATGTCCGGATCGATGGTGTAACCGTCGCGCGAGCCGTTGCGCAGCGGATTCGACTGCGGCACACCGTCGATCAGAATGAGAGGTTCACGGCCGCGCAGGGTTTCACCGAAACCGCTCATCTTCTGCCGGCTGGGCGAGTACGACGGCAGCACGTTGCCCAGCAACTGTGCGATGTCTCCGCCCAGCGCGAGCTGGTTCTCCATTTCTTCGCGGGTGATGACGGTGACCGTGTACGGCAGGCCGGTGGCAGGCTTGCCCACACGGGCGGCACTGATCGTGACGGTGTCGAGCTGGGCGGCGTCGGAGTCGGCGGACTGCGCCGTACCCGTGAAAATTCCGCCGAGTATGGCGACAAGCAGCAAGTGAGCGCGGGCAGACATTGTTCTTGAGGCTCCTTAAAAACGATGGAGCTGAACGCCCCGTAACGGCGAGCAGAATAATGGTGAAGAATTATAAATGCAAATCATTCCTATTTAGATTGGCGTATATCCTTCAGCAGGGATCCTCCTCCTGGCAGTACAATTCCGGGCCTTCATGTCCACACCTTTGAAAAAACTGGTTCGCCGCCGGCAGCCGCCTCTGCCCTTCATGGTGCGGCCCACGTATCCGCGCGAGTTGCGCGCGTGGTCGCTGATGGCGCTCGCGCTCGGCGCCGTGGAAGGCGGCGTCGCGGGCGTACTGGTCAAGAACCTGTTCAGCGGCCATGTGGATGCGGCGTGGCTGAACACTGCCGTCGCGATCGTCGCCGGCGCGCCCGCGTTTTCGAACATCACCAGTTTCATCTGGGCGTCGTTCAGCCAGGGGCGCGACAAGATCCGTTTTCTGCTCGGCATGCAGATCGGCACCATGGCCGGTCTCGTGCTGATCGCGCTCGCGCCCGTCAACCTCGGCGGCCTGGCGCTCATGACGGCGGGTTCGGTGGTTGCGCGCATCTGCTGGACGGGCGTGACCACCCTGCGCGCGACGGTGTGGCGCGCAAACTTCCCGCGCGCTCAGATGGGCAACATGGCCGGCCGGCTGGTGCGCGCGATGACGTTGATCATGGGATCGACCGGCATCGTGCTCGGCCTGGCGCTGAGCGCGGAACCGGAAGCCTTCCGGATCATCTATCCGTTGCTCGCGGTTCTCGGGTTCACGGGCGCGATGACGTTCAGCCGTTTGCGCATGCGCCGCCAGAAAATCCTGCTGCGCAAGGAACGCGAACTGGAAACACGCGAGCCGCACTCCGTCGGCATGCTCGCGATGTGGCGTCTGCTGCGCGACGACAAGGATTTCCGGCGCTACATGCGGCTGATGTTTTCCTTCGGCGGCGGCAACCTCGCAATGACGCCGATCCTGATCCTGATCATGACGGAACGCTACGGACTGTCGCAGCTGAAACAGATGCTGATCATCTCTTCCATTCCGCTGTTGATCATGACGCTGGCGATTCCCGTCTGGTCGCGGCTGCTGGATCGCGGTCACGTCATTCACTATCGCGCGCGCCAGAGCTGGTCGTTCGTGCTGACGTTCGCGGTGTATTTCGTTTCGGTGGCGTTCGATCTTCCCGCGCTCTTCTGGGCGGGCGCCGTGCTGCAGGGCATCGGCATGGCAGGCGGCGTGCTCGGCTGGAATCTCGGACATCACGATTTTGCTGCGCCGGAAAAGGGCGCGCTGTACATGGGAACCCATGTGACGCTCACCGGCATTCGCGGCCTGATCGCACCCTTGTTCGGCGTATGGATTTACCAGTTGCTGGACAATTACGAACCGGGTTCCGGCCGTTTCGTGCTCGCGATTCCGCTATGCGTGACCACGCTCGGCGCATTCGGATTCGTGCGCATGTCGCGCGATATGGCAAAGCGCAATGCCGATGTCACCGGCTGATCCGTCAGCCGTTTTACAGAATCCCGAAAAGAAAAGGCATTGCGGAATTTTCGCGGAAAAATTTTTCAGCGCCGGCATTGCAAATCGGCGCGACGTTCCCATTCACCAATGAAGTGAACTTCACTGAACCTGCTCGGGTGCGAGGCCAGCAGGTGATGATCGTGCGCAAGACACCGACGTCCCTGTGCTGACGCAGCCGCTCGACGGCCAAACGGGAGACTGTCGTGCAGATCATCAACCGCAGAGAACTCGAACGGATGCTGGAGCGCCGGCAGGACTTCGTCCTCATCGAAGCACTGCCTGAAGAAGATTTCGAAACGCAGCACCTTCCCTACGCGATCAACATTCCGCTCGAAGACGAACGCTTCGCAGACCGGCTGCGCGAGGCGGTCCCGGAACCGGAATACGACATCGTGGTTTATTGTTCCGATCCGGCCTCCGCCATTTCTCGCGAAGCCGCGCGGCGCATCGAAGACCTGGGCTACGTGTCGGTCTACCAGTACCAGGACGGCAAGGTGGGATGGTTCCAGGCAGACAGGGACGCCGTGCACTGAAATCCCGCCTGCCGCTTCCCTGGCGCGTACTGCTACTGCAATGCATTGATACCGAGCACCGCCGCAGCGGCGAGCAGCAGTTCCAGCACGAGGTATGCCACTCCGATCTTTCCCAATGTGCGCCGCTTCGCGACTATCCAGTTCCAGGCCGATTTCATTGTGTTTTCTCCCGTGCAGCGACGACTGATCCGTTACGCACCACGAAATGGATCGCGCGCGTGTTGCGAATATCCGTGTAAGGGTCGGCGCCCAGCACCACCAGGTCGGCGCGCTTGCGGGCCTTGATGCTGCCGAGTTCATCGTCCATGCCGAGTGCAATCGCGCCGTTGAGCGTGGCGATGCGCAGCACGTCGCGCGACGGAATGCCGGTCATCACCAACAATTCGAGCTCGCGGTGGAAGGAATCGCCGGATCGCGCGACAAACGCGGGCGACGCGCAAGCGGCAAGGACAAGCGCATACAAGGTAAGCAGCACTCGAATCACGAGGAAGAAAAATGAATGGAGCATGTACATCTCCTGACTGTTTGTTGCCTATGACAGTCCGGAGTCTTCGGGGAACCTTACACTTCGTGTGTGCTGATATTTTTTTCAGGTTCGGCGAACAGTTTCTCGAACACTTTTTCGAATATTATTTTTCAATATTACAAGAGCGACAAATCTTCCTGCTCCAGTTCCCGGCGCAGTGCTGCAAGCGCCGTAGCGCGCCGCCGCAGTACCCGTGCATACAGCAGGCTCCATGCGGCAAGCGCAAACGTGAACACGCCGACTACGAGCGCGGAAAGCGGCATCGCATCGCCGCTCCAGGTGGCGTCGATCAATTTCAGGCGATGTGCGATTTCGATGCCCGCAATCAACAGTATCTGGAACAGGAACAGCAGCCACGCAAAACCGATCGTGCGCCAGCCGGCATCGATGCGCGCGCGCGATATCGCCAGGTAGGCGCGCGTGCTTTCCGCTGCCGGTACCCAGAGGCCGCGGCGTGTGTGCAGTGAAAACGACAGCGCGATGCTGGTCAGCCACACGAACAGGAATCCGCGTAAAAAACCCGCGCTGTCCGTGAACGTGACCAGTTCGAGGACACCCCAGATCATGAAGATCGCCGCCAACAGCCATTCACTCAGTGCATAAATACGCAAACGTGCTTCCTCACGCCGCACGCGGCGGCGCAGTTCTTCCGGCACGCCGCCCATGGCGGGGACGTCGCGCCACAGGCCTTCGAGAAAATCCCACTCCGGCCCGCCGTCGGGCCGCTGCTCATTCCCGTTCATGACTCGCCTCCAACAGTTGACGCAAACGCTCGCGGGCACGATTGAGACGTACCGTTGCATTGTTTTCGGTGATCCCGAGCACCTGGCCGATCTCGGCAAGACTCAGGCCCTCGAGACGCAGACTCACTGCCTGACGCAAGCCAACCGGCAGGCGGCGCACAGCTACAAGCAGTTGCGCGGCCTGTTCGTCACGCCGCGCTTCGCTCTCTGGAGAAGGTTCGGGCGCCGCGACTTCCGCAGCGGCATCCAGCGAAACGTCCGGACGGCGTGCAGCAATTGAACTGATCGCACGATTGTGTGCGATGCGCAGGACAAATGTCCTGAAGCTGGCATCGCCGCGATACACCGGCAGCGCGCGCCAGATTGCGAACCAGATGTCCTGCTCGAGATCTTCACGTTCCGCACGGTGCCGCGAAAAGCTGAACGCGATGCGCGCCACGGCGGCACGGTGTGTGTTCATCAATTGGCGATACAGGATTTCACGCGCGTTCACTGCTACCCCGTTCCCCGCTGAGACCTCTTCAATAGTCAACGGTGCATCGAAAACCTTACAGTTTTTTTACCGGATAAAAAAAACCTCGCCGAAGCGAGGTCTTTTACATTCATGTCGAATGGCTTCAGAAGCCGTACGCCAGCGAAAGGAAATCGATGTCCGTGTCCTGGTAGGTGGTGCGCGTGTACTCCAGTTCGAGACCGAAGAAGCCGGCGCCGATGCCATACGAAACATCGGTGTCGCTGTCGCCGCCGAGATCCGTATCGAGATCCGTGTACACGTAACCCGCCTTCGCCTTGAAATAGATCGGGCCCGGCGTGGTCAGGGTTGCATAGCCGCCCAGTTGCGTGGCGCTGTAATCCAGGCCTGAGACGATTTCGCCATCGGCGATACTGGTATTGGCTTCAAATTCCGCGCCGATGATTCCAACGAAGTCCATGGCATAGATGAGACCGGCATTGAGCGCCGCCGAGTCGTCGTTTTCGATCGAGAGCAATCCGCCCTTGACGCGCCAGTCGGAATCGAACGCCTGGGCCGGCATTGCTGCGATCGCGCCAAAAGCGAGCAGCAGGCCAATGATGGATTTACGCATGTGGAGTCTCCTGAGAGAAAGTGAATATTCGCGATGAACCATAGCAGTTCGACAGAATTTCGCCAGTAGTGACGTTGCGAACGCGGCGAACAAAAAGGGAAAAACAAAAGACACCGCGCTTCACAATGAAGCGCGGCGAATCATGAGAGGATCTTGCACGGTTCCTGCTGGCGACGGTTTGTCCGCGCTCTTTCGAGATCGAACAAACCGGCAATCCAAAAAGATCGTCCGGATGCCGGTTGGGGGGCTGGCACCCGGACAAAGCCCTCGCGTGAGGGCATGTGCAATGGCCCGCCGGCGAAAGCATCGCCAGCAGGCACAACCCGGTCCATGGGTCTGGCGGTTGCCGCCACCCGGCCCGCGTTCGTCAAAAGGGGGAAAAGACGAATGCGAAGCCCTGAATCATCAGCCTGGGGGGAGAGGCGGCAACAACCACCACAACCTGTCCTTGGAATCGTTTGACGCCACCCGGAGGCGTCGAATTCATTTCTCGCCGCGATAACCCAGTACACCCAGGCATGCGGCCTTCAGTGCGGACTTGAACGCCGGGTCGCGCCGCGGCGTGGTCATCTGCACCGGAAACTCCTCGAAGAGGATCGCATCGCGGCAGTACGATGCGATGATCTGCATGCAGAACCGGCCGGCGGCGCGCTTGTCCACGCTTTCCATGCCATCACCGTTGCCCACCAGCAGTTCGCCGGCCAGATCATAGAAACCCTGGAACTCCTGCATCATGGCCGGGTTCTGGTAGGCCGGATCATGGCGAATCTTCATGATCACCGAGCGGACCACGCCCCGACGCTGCGCGAACAACCCGGTCACCGCGTCGATGACCATTTCGACGCGCCTCTCGGCATTTTGTTCACCGCGAAGCTTCGGAACCAGCCGCTGCGCCACAGCCCGCAGGTCATCCAGATACCGCTCGAACAGCCGCTCCAGCAGATCTTCCTTGTCCGCAAACCGGGTGTAGAAACTCCCGGCGGCGACGCCGGCCGTCGCGGTGATATCCGCAATGCCGACCCGGTCGATGGACGATTCGGTGAGCAATGCTTCAGCCGCGTCGAGAATGCGCGTCATGGTCTTGCGGCTGCGAGCCTGAACCGGCTCCGCCGGCGCGGCACGTACCTTGCTCATCCGGTCAGTCTCACGAATATCTGCATAAAAAACGCACAAAAATGAACCTGAATACAGATTCAAGTTTACCTATGAGCACAAACCCTCGCAAGAGAGCAGGCGACCTTTTTATGGACTGAAACAAGGACGCCGCCATCAGGAACCCCGGGTTACGCGATTTCGCGTCGCCCCTTGCATGATGGAAAGCGCGAACAGCCGTAAAACGTCAGGCTGGTCTGCCGGTCCTCCCGGCGAACCATGGAGCGGCCGCAGCGCGGGCAGGTGACGGCGCGCCGCGGCTGGGTCAGGTCGGCGTTACGCACTGCATTCAGGCGCGATTGCGTCGTCTCGCTGAGATCCTGCCGGACCGTATCCACCATCCTTGCCAGGCGTTCGCCATCAACAAGTTGGATACGCTTGCCCCCGGCGAATTCCACGGCGGCCTGCGTGAACCCTCCGATGGTGAGCAGATACGCGCTCCGGGCATTCGCGGCGGCCATGTGGCGAAACAGGTCGGTCACTTCGGCGGCGCCCACCTTCCGGCGGCGCCAGTGCTTGCACTGCACGAGGTGGCGGTTGCCGTCTTTTTCCATGAGGAAGTCCACGACCTTGCCGCCCTGCTCCCGGACGGCAAACCCTTCGCGGACGAAGTAGTCGGCGATCAGGATTTCCAGTTCGTCCCAGGAAAGCCCGCGCAAGGCGTCGATGTCGCCGGGCGCCACGATGGGAACCTTGCTTCCGCGATCTGGGCGACGTGCGATGAACAGAATGGCGAAAATCAGCAGCAGGACAGCCGCGACACCAGCTATCAACATTCCCTTCCCCCCATGACTCCGGAATACGTTCCCGCCGTGCTGTTGCACGGCGGTACTTGACATAATATTAAACCGGAGCGGGGTTGCTTGTCAGTCGCGGCCCGGTCTCACCAGCAGACCGCGGGCGATATGACCCTGCAGGACGCCGATGCCCCGGAAGAGATGCATCGCCGCGGTCAACATCAGGAACCCGGCCAACGGGATGAACACGAACTCCAGGCTGCCAAAGTCACGGTAGTCCCCGTTCCAGTAGAAGAAATGGATATCGAGGTCGAAGCGCGTCACGCCGAAATACGCCAGCGGCGAGACGATCAACGCCAGCGACGTGCTCACGGTGGTCACCGCCAGCGTGAAATATCCAATGCCCAGCGGCAGCATCAGCAGCATGTAAAGCATGGTCGACCAGGTACGCACGTCCTTGAGCATCTCCATGATGCGTCCGACGATTCCCCGGTCATCCGACGGATACTCCGGCCGCCGCGGCATGCGCACGCCGAGAAAGGTCTCGACGATGCGGCCTTCGAGCAGCGAGAACAGCCGGGTCGAGCCGAGGAACAGCAGGAAGATCGGCAAGCCGAAGATGAGAACCGAGGTGCCCAGCGAGATCGAAATGCCGGCGACGGTCCAGGTGAAGTAGAAAATGCCGGTGGCGAGCGCGAGCACCATATAAAAGAGACTCGCATAGGCACGCGGATCGGCATACACGCCGAAGAAACGGCCCATCACGCTCCGGCGCTCCCGTGGTGGCGGGGTCCGCATGGCGCGGCTCACCGTTTCCTCCGTCTGCCGGTAGACGGCCGCCACCTCTTCGGGAGCGCCATAGCTGCGGACGATGCGCGCGATCACCTCGGATTCCGGCTGGTCACTCTTGCCGTTTAGTTCGGCGCGGAGATATTCCTCGGCATCGTAGAGTGCGTCCTGACGGAGCGCGGGGTCGGCGTCACGCAGTGCGTCGCGCAACTGGTCCAGGTATTCCTGCACGGATCTCGGAAGACGTTCAGTCATGGTCTTGCTCCAGCATCTGATCCACAAAATCACGGGATTTTTCCCAGGCGGACTTCCAGGCCTTGAACACGGCACGGCCGTCCGGGGTCATTCGGTAATAGCGCCGCGGCGGCCCGCTGACGGAGGGCTCGACCCAGCTTTCCAGCAATTCGGCGGCCGAAAGGTTACGCAGCACCGGGTACAGCGCGCTCTGCTTGCCGCTGACCATTCGATCGTCGGCCGCCTCCAGCTGTTTCGCGATCTGGTAGCCGTAGAGCGGCTCGCTGGCCCGGTCGAGGATCGCCATCAGTACCAGGGCAACCGTTCCCGCGTTCAGCTCCTTCTGGAACTTCCTCATCTGGGCGTCGCTGTCGGCCAACGGGACTAACCTCACATCCGGCTTAATGATGACCTGAGTATAGTGCGAACTTAATACTAGTCAAACACTGCCCCTGCGGCATTCGAAACGGATAGTTACGTCGTACAATCGGCGGTCTTTGGCTCGACGCCCGTGTAACGGGAGAGACTTTTTGGGGATCAGCACCAGCGCGAACGTGATTCTTCCGCAGCGGGACGTGGATCAGCAGGTGAGTGGCGAACTCACCAACCAGCTGTTCCGCAACTCGCGCGGGTTGCATATATCGACGGTCATCGGCGCGACGCTGATGGCCCTGCTGTTTCGCGAAAGCGTCAGCCAGTTCGTGCTCGCACTGTGGTGCGCCTACATGGTGATCACGGGGGTGGCGCGCGCCGTCATCGCGGCGCGCTTCAACCGCAACAATATCCCTCTCGTGGATGCACCCCACTGGCTGCAGCGGTTCCAGGCGGGAAACCTGCTCGCCGGGCTCGGCTGGGGTACGGCCGGAATCCTGTTGTTCCTGCCTGGCGACAGCCCGTCGCAATTGCTGCTGACCGTCATCATCATCGCGGTCATCGCCGCGTCATTGCCCTCGCTGTCCGCCAGCCGCCGCATGTTCGTTCAGTTCGCCCTGCTCGCCATCACGCCGTTGCTGGTACGCCACCTGCTCGAAGGCAGCGAAGCCAATCTCATCGCCGCCGCGCTGCTGATTTTCCTGTTCCCGCTGCTGACGTCTTTCGCCGTACGCGCGCATCGCCACATGATCGACGAGCTGCAGGCACGTTTCGCGTACGCCGATCTCGCCCGTGAACTGTCCGGTGAAATCGCGGTGCGCCGGCAGGCCGAAACACGGCTGATCGACCTGGTCAATTACGACCAGCTCACCGGCCTGCCGAACCGCGCGTTGCTGCGCGACCGCCTCGAACAGTCCCTGGCGAAGGCGCGCCGGCGCCAGTCGCCCGTCGCCGTGCTGTTCGCGGATCTCGATCGTTTCAAGAACATCAACGATTCGCTGGGCCATCACACCGGCGACGACGTCCTGCGCGCGATCGCCGCGCGCCTGCAGAAATGCATACGTGAAGAAAACACCGTCGCGCGTTTGTCCGGCGACGAATTCATTGTCGTGCTGGAAGATGTCGAGGATATCGACAGCGTGCGCTCGCTGGCGCGCCGCATACTCATGGAAACCAGCGAACCCATCCCGCTGGAAGACGGGTCCGACATCAAACTCACAGCCAGCATCGGTATCGCGCTGTTCCCGGAACACGGCCGTGAAGTCGACGCACTGTTGCAGAACGCGGATATCGCGATGTATCGCGCGAAGACAGGCGGGCGCAATTCCTTCCAGATATTTTCACCCGACATGCACGCCGCCGCGTTGACGCGAATGTCGCGCGAGAACGCGTTGCGCCGCGCGCTGGAAAACGAAGAGTTCTACCTCACCTACCAGCCGCAGATCGACACGTTCTCGGGCGGTTATATCGGCGTCGAAACGCTCATCCGCTGGGAAAGCCCGGAGTACGGACTGGTGGCGCCCAGCGAATTCATTCCGCTCGCGGAGGAAACCGGCCTGATCCGGCCGCTGGGCGAATGGATGTTGCGCAAGGCATGTGAGCAGGCCGTGGAGTTTCGTACGCATTTCGGCCGTGAATTTCACATCGGTGTGAATCTTTCCGCGCGACAATTCGAAAACGAACGCATCCTGCCGGTCATCAGCCGGATACTTTACGACACCGGCGTCGAACCCGGAACGCTGATGTTCGAGATCACGGAATCCGTCGCACTCACCAATGCCCACAGCAATCTGGCGTTGTTGCGCAAACTGCGGGCCATGGGCTGCCGTCTTGCGCTGGACGACTTCGGCACGGGCAATTCCTCGCTGACCTACCTGAAACGCTTTCCGATCAATTGCATCAAGCTCGACAAGACGTTCATCGACAATGTCGGCGTCAATCGTGAAGACGCGGCAATCGCACGCGCCACCATCCAGCTCGCCAACGCGCTGGAGCTGATGGTGATCGCGGAAGGCGTCGAGTCACGTGAGCAGGCCGAGTGGCTGCAAGCGGAAAACTGTTTTCTCATGCAGGGCTACCTGTTCAGCCCGGCGCTGCGCGCCCATGAATGCATTGCGAAGCTCTCCCTGCAGGATGCGTTGAAGATGCAGGAGAACCAGGGCTGAATCGCGTTGTCGAAACCAGTCACTGAAACAAATGACGATGGCCGCCAGTGCAAAGGTGGCACCACCGAACACCATCCCGAAAACAAGAGGTGCAGTATGCTGGGTAGATCACTTGTCGTCGCATTGTTAAGCGCGGCGTTACCATTTGGCGCCATCGGCGCAGAAGACGTTCACTCCTTTGCGAATGCCGACGCCGTGCGCGTAACGCACGTCGCGCTCGATCTCGACGTCAGTTTCGAGAAGAAGATGCTCGAAGGCACCGCCACGCTCGACCTTGAGCGGCTCGATCCGAACGCCGCCGAAGTCGTGCTCGACAGCCGTGATCTCGGCTTCGGCAAGGTCGAGGTTTTCACCGGCGGCAAGTGGCAGGCAGCCGAATGGAAACTCGGCGAGGCCGTCGAATCGCTGGGCCAGCCCGTCACGATCCGGCTGCCGGAAGGCGCGGACAAGGTTCGACTCACGTATCACACGTCGCCCGAAGCTTCCGGCCTGCAGTGGCTGACACCGGAACAGACCGCCGGCAAGAAGCATCCTTTCCTGTTCTCGCAAGCGCAGGCGATCCACGCGCGCAGTTTCATTCCGCTGCAGGATTCGCCGGGCGTACGCGTCACGTATGAAGCGACCATCCGCACGCCGAAAAACCTGCTGGCCGTGATGAGCGCGAACATGGAACAGGATCCGAAGCGCGACGGTGAATACCATTTCGAAATGCCGCAGGCGATACCGCCCTACCTGATCGCCATCGGCGTCGGCGATCTGCACTTCAAATCCATGAGCAAGCGGACCGGCGTTTATGCGGAGTCGTACATCGTCAACGCATCCGCAAAGGAATTCTCGGATACCGAGAAGATGGTCGAGATCACCGAGGAGCTGTACGGCCCCTATCGCTGGGGCCGTTACGACATTCTCATGCTGCCGCCCAGCTTCCCGTTCGGCGGCATGGAGAATCCGCGCCTGTCGTTCATCACCCCGACCGTCGTGGCGGGTGACAAGTCGCTGGTGTCATTGATCGCGCACGAGCTCGCGCATTCCTGGTCCGGCAACCTGATCACGAACGCCACATGGCGTGATCTGTGGCTGAACGAAGGCTTCACCACGTATCTCACCTACCGGATCATGGAAGAGGCTTACGGCAAATCGCGCGAACAGCAGGAAGCTGTGCTCGGCTACCAGGATATCAAGGACGATCTCGACAGTTTGTCCGCCGAAGAAACGGTGCTGAACATCGCACTCGGTCAGCGCGATCCCGATTCCGTTTTCAGCAACATTCCCTACGAGAAGGGCGCGCTATTCCTACGTGAGCTGGAGTACAAGGTCGGCCGTGACAACTTCGATGCCTTCCTGCGCGGCTACTTCGATCACTTCGCGTTCCAGTCGATCACCACCGCGGACTTCAAGACCTACCTGAAAGAACATCTTGTCGAGAAGCACCCGGGCAAGCTGGAATGGAATCGCATCCTGACGTGGATACATGAACCCGGCTTGCCAGAAAACCACCCGGTGCCGCAATCGGATGCATTCGATCGCGTCGCTAAAATTCAGCAGCAATGGCTGGAAGGGAAACTCGAAGCGAAGAGGATCGACGTATCGGGCTGGACCGTGCATCAGTGGCTGTATTTCCTGAACACCATGCCGGAAACGCTGAACGCGGATCAGATGAAAACGCTCGACCGGACATTCAAGCTGACGCAGACGAAGAACAACGAGATCGCGCATTCGTGGCTGAAGATCGCTATTCGCAACGACTATCAGCCGGCGTTCAAACGGCTGGATGATTACCTGGTGGAAATCGGACGGCGCAAGCTGATCGTCCCGCTCTACAAGGACCTGATGAAGACACCGGAACACGCAGCATTCGCGCAGCGCGTGTACGCGAAAGCCCGGCCGGGTTATCACCCGCTGGCACAGGGCACGCTCGACGAGGTCGTCGGCAAACCCTGAACCCTGACCGGACAAACGGAACCCGATGGAACCGGCCCACGCGGCCGGTTCCTTTTTTTAAAAGCCGAAAAGTTTCTCGGCCAGCCGCTCGCTGTCCCTGCGTTGTGACGCCAGGTGCTGCTGACGCTGTTCGCGATGACGCTCGACTGACTCCGGTGGACGCCGGGATTCATCGCCTTCTTCCCGAAACCGGCTGACGATCTTGTCGAGCTCGCCGCGATCCAGCCAGACGCCGCGACAATCCGGACAATAGTCGACTTCGATTCCCTCACGGTCGGTTGCAACCAGTTCGGTTTTCGCACAGGACATTTCATGTTCTCTCGCTCCCTGACGGTTTCCGCCGATTGCGCATGCCTCACGCGCGATCCCGCACGCCCTTCTTGCCCATCTCGTTTGCGCAGTGCGCACAGCAGTAAATCGTCTTGCCGACTTCGACGCCGTGGCCGATCACCGGACATTGGCAATGCGCGCACTCCGGCGCCAGCTTGTGAACCGCGCATTCGAAGGAATCGAACGTGTAGCGCTCGCCCTGCATAAGAACTTCGAAGCTGCGGTCATAATCGTTTCCGCAAACCGTACAGACTCCCATCGCGCACCTCCTGCCGTTTTTTTCACCTTAACCTGTGCGTCGACCGGGTCGACATGCAGTAGATACATTGATGGAGCGGCCGTGCCGACGAGGGGTTTCTACCCCGCTGCGTGTGGCTGCTTTTCAAATAAATGCCATCGATTGCTGCAGCATTGCTTTACTGCACATAGCCTCCAGGTCTCTTCGCGGAAGGTTTTTTGGTGCGTTCTGCACAATCCTGTTACACTGCGCCCGCTTCGTTGCCCTCCGGTCGGCATCGAACGCTCGTGGTTATCCTTCCCGCAGTCGCTCAAACCGCCTGCCCGGCCTGCCCCGAACCCCTTTTTACATTCAGTGATCTCGCCTGGACCGGCTCAGACTCATGGTCTTTTGCAGGCGCATCCAGGAGCTTTATTAATGTCTTTTGAAAATCTCGGCCTTTCGGCCGCGTTGTTGCGTGCCGTTGCCGAACAGGGCTACACGCAGGCTACTCCCGTCCAGGCCCAGGCGATCCCCGCGATCATCAAGGGCGGCGACCTCATGGCTGCCGCACAGACGGGTACCGGCAAGACGGCCGGTTTTACATTGCCTTTGCTGCAGCGCCTCGGCGCCGCGCCGCAGGGCAATGGTCGCCCGCGCGTACGCGCACTCATTCTTACCCCGACCCGCGAGCTGTGCATGCAGGTCGACGAAAGCGTGAAGACCTACGGCAAGTACCAGCCGATGAAGTCCTTCCCGATCTTCGGCGGCGTGAACATCAATCCGCAGACGGCCGCATTGCGCCGTGGCGTTGAAATTCTCGTCGCGACGCCGGGACGCCTGCTCGATCACGTCGAGCAGCGCAACGTCGATCTTTCGAGCGTGGAAATCCTCGTGCTCGACGAAGCCGATCGCATGCTCGACATGGGCTTCATCCGCGACATCCGCAAGATTCTTGCGCTGTTGCCGAAGCGCCGCCAGAACCTGCTGTTCTCCGCCACGTTCTCGGAAGAGATTCGCGCGCTGGCGAATGGCCTGCTCGACAAGCCGGTTTCCATCGAAGTCGCACGCCGCAACACCGCCGCCGAACTGGTTGAACAGGTCGTGCATCCGGTCGACCGCAATCGCAAGCGCGAACTGCTGTCGTTCCTGATCGGTTCGAAGAACTGGAAACAGGTGCTGGTGTTCACGCGTACCAAGCATGGCGCAAACCGCCTTGCCGAACAGCTGGAAACCGACGGCCTGAGTTCGGCGGCAATCCACGGCAACAAGAGCCAGGGCGCACGCACGAAAGCGCTGGCCGATTTCAAGGCGGGCAAGGTACGAATCCTCGTCGCCACCGACATCGCTGCACGCGGTCTCGACATCGATCAGCTGCCGCACGTGGTGAACTACGAACTGCCGAACATCCCGGAAGACTACGTGCACCGCATCGGCCGTACCGGTCGCGCCGGTAACGAAGGCGAAGCGATGTCGCTGGTATGCGTGGATGAACTGAAACTGCTCAAGGACATCGAAAAAGTCCTGAAGCGCGACATTCCGCAGGTTGTCGTTCCGGGTTACGAACCGGATCGCAGCATCAGGGCGGAGCCGATCTTCAAGCAGCGCAGCGGCGGCCAGCGCCCCCAGAGAGCGAACAGCGGTTCACGAAGCGGCAAGCCCGCCGGTGACCGTGACCAGCAGCCGCGTCGTCAATCCCGCAGTGGCGGTAATGGCGGCGGCAACGGCGGCAATTCGAATTCGCGTGGACGGGCGGCGAGCGGGTCGCGTACGCGCTGATCCGAATACCGCGTTAGCGCTTCAATAAGAAAATGAAAATCAGCCCGGCGAAAGCCGGGCTTTTTTTTGGGGTATCCGTGTCCGGAAAAAATTGAACGTGTTTTTTGCTGCACCACCGGCGGCGCAGCGTTTCAATTCCCGGCCAGCGATCCGCACCCTGTCTGGTCGCGGATCTGTTGCAAACCTTCATTCACCTGTTCACGCAGCCATTCCACGAAAAGCGGGTGTGGCGCGAAACCGTGGCCCAAAGCGAAGTCGAGGTCGGGGAGCAGCTCGCGTTCGGGACCTTCGGCTGTCGTGCGGGCCGGAATCATCAACACGCGCCCTCCATCCCGGTTTGCCTGTTCGACGAGGTCGCGAACATGCGCCACCGCTGCCACACGCTTGTCCGGCCAGTCTTCCCGCCAGGTAGCCACATGGATGTCGCGGAAGTCGTCGCCGCCTTCGGCAAGCATCTTCTCCCGCAGCGAATCCAGCAATCGCAGCCAATGGTCGTTGCCCGAGTCGCTGCCGACGCCGTGCGCAACGAGAATGACGGTTTCGTTCTTTGGGTCTTCGGAAATCTCTCGCGCGCGATCGAGCAACGCGGCGGCGAAGAGGCGGTGATCTTCCAGGCCACCTGTGGTGACAACCGGAATCTTCGATAACAGTCTTGCCGCCGGTGCAGAATGACCGCCGCCGTGACCATGGCCCTGATGTGCAGCGGGCTCGCGGCACTGTTCGTAGTCCATACCGATGAAACGCTCTATGCCATCCCGGAACGAGCGTTCCAGGCCGAACACGCGCACGATGACGACGGCTTGCGCACCGCGTTGCTCGAGACGGCGCACCGCGCGCTCCAGGCTCGGCGCATCGCCCATCGAAAATGCATACTCGACAAGGAAGTCGTCGGCAAGCGGCGCGGCTGCATTGCGCATGGTTTCGTTCCAGTGAAAGTCGGAGCCATGCGCGTGAACGACAACGCCGATCCGGTTGTTCTGCATTTCGCTGGCGCGTGCCGCTTCACGCAACATCCACGCCGCAACAGCGGGATGCGGCGTGACGTCGCCTTCCAGCACGCGCACGTCATCCGTGGCGGCGTAACGCAGGTACGCGCTGTAGGACATCATGGAATCGAGTTTCTGGTCGAGGTGGAACGGCAGCACCTGCGTGCCTGCGGCAAGCGCCTGCATGCGCCGTTGCATTGCTTCGTCGTCCTGCGGCCAGACTTCGGCACGCAGCGTATGGTGTGGAAACTCGGCGCGCACCGCATCCACCAATCTGCCGAGGTCGCGCTGCATGGCGTCGGTTGCCTCACTCGTTTCCGCGCCCGTATCAACAATGGTCACTTTCCCGGTGGCATCTTCCTCCATCATTTCTCGCAATCGTTCCGCAAGCGCCAGCGGCGCCATCACGCTTTGCCCGAACAAACGTCCCGTCTCCAGCGGCAGCGCACTGCCCGGGAAATAGCTCTGCAACCGGGTGAATCCCGGGTGCGCCGCGGACAAATACAACGGCAGCACCACGGCGCGCTTCGCCCCGCCGGATTTCAGCCGCTTCACGGCGGCGTGAAACAGCGGCTGACTACGCTCGTCGGTCACGAATACCAGTTCGGCGGGATAGGTGCGCGACAGTTCCGCGAACGCATCGCGCGCTTCCTCGTTACCCATGAAACCGCGGTCGGGCGCCGCGACAATGAACCCGGTCGTCGTCGCCGCGTTTGCGGTGGCTGGCGTAAAACTGAAGACAGCGAGGCTGATCACAATAAACATTTCGGAAAGTCGCATCACGAGTTCTCACTTGGTCAATATGAGTTTGCCGTTGCGCGTGACGCGCAACACGTAGTCCTGGCCTGCATGCACGATGACGACGACCTGCCGGCCGTCGAACAACGTGTCGCTGTCGATACGCGTGGCAACGGAATCATCACGCGCTGCCGCCGACGCGGTATCGGCCACTGCACCTTGCGCGTTCTTCGTTCCATCATGCGGGGCTGGCTTTTTCATCACGATCAGAACGTCACGCGCAGCGCCGCGCTGGCGTTGATACCAGGCGCCGTATAGCGGTCGATGGCGACATCGTCGGCAGGACGGCCGCGCACGTTCGACCAGTTCCAGTACGTCGTGTCGGCGAGGTTGAATACGCCGTAGTTCAACCGCACATCGGGCGTGAACGCGTACCAGCCGAGCAGATCGAACTTCGCGTATCCGGCGGGTGTGAACAGCGCGCCAGCGGATTCATCGACATCGTCTTTTTCCGCAGCCAGCGTGCCAACCAGCTCCATTCCCCAGATTCCGGACGGTGCCGCGTAGCCCACGCCGAGTACCGCCGTCGCCGGCGCAATGGAATTCAACGGTTGACCGGTCTCGTCGTTCTCGCCTTCCGCATACGCGAGACTGCCGGTCAGGCGCAGGCCTTCGAGCGCCGCCAGATCGTAGTGCGCTTTCAGTTCAACGCCTTCGGTGGTCACGGACGTGATGTTCTGCGACTGAAACACCAGCAGACCGGTTTCGGGATCCACACCGAGGCCGACGAACGGTTCGACAAAGTCGTCGTAACGGTTGTGGAATACGACGACAGACAAGCCGCTGCGCGCGCCCGCACGACGGACACCGAGTTCGAAGCTGTCGCTGGTTTCAGGTTTCAGGTCCGGATTCGGAATCGCGGTGTAACCGAACGCGAGGTTGGTGAAACCGACGTTGACGTCGTTGTACGGCGGCGCGCGAAAACCATGCGCGTAATGGAAGAAACCGGTCCAGCGCTCATCGAAGTCGTACAGCGTGCCGAGCTTCGGCGACAAGTTCGTTTCGTCGATCTCCACCGGTGCTATACCCGGGTTGTCTGCAACGAACACCGGATCGGTGCTGTCGGGATCAAGACGGTAGTGATCGAGGCGCACGCCGGGAATCAGCGTGAGATCGTTCCAGCGGATTTCATCCTGAAGATAAATACCGGCTTCCAACGTCGTGCTCGGTGGAAAGTCGCGGACCGGGAACACGTCGGGCGACACGACGTTGGTCGTGTCACCGGTCGCGATATCGGTCTGCGCGCCGTCACGCTGCTGAACCGTGTCAGCATGTTCCAGCTCGATACCATAGACGAGCAGATGTTCGGGACCCGCGCCGGGCACGAACGATTTCCGTAGCAACAGATTTGCGCCAATGGCTTCCTGCTCGAAATCGAACACGCGTTCGCGGATGACGGACGCGGGCATACCGAACACCGTCGTGGTGCGGCGTTCGAAGGTTTCCTGTTTCGTGACGCTTTGCTGGGCGTAGACGAGCGCGCGACCGGTATCGAACAGCCCGGCATTCCTGGCGAACTCCCATTCGCCCGACAACCTCGTACGTTGCTGCGTGTCGTCACCGCGCATCGCTTCGGTTTGAACGAGGTAGGGAATGCCGTAGATCGCGGAATAATCCTGCGTCGCCAGGCTGGACAACACCTCGGTCTGCGTTTCGCCGCGATGCGCATCCAGGGTCACCCTGAACGTGTCGTTACCGCGGACGAACACGCCCTTGGCAAGCAGGTTGTCGGCGCTGTAGTCCTGCGGATTCGGTGCGGTGCGCGTACTGTCGCGCGCGCTGTTGTCGCCCTGGTTGTCGCGTTCGTGACCATCGCGCCGCGTGTAGGCGAACAGCCAGCCGTTGCGTTCGTCGCCGAACGCGCTGATAACGCTCGCCACGGTGCTTGTATCGACACTGTTGTAGCCGATCTTTCCCGCCGTGTAGGCGCCGTCCCCGCGGAGATAGTCCACGGGATCCTTCGTGGTGAACGTCACTACGCCGCCGATGGCATCCGAGCCGTACAGCGCGGATGCGGAGCCGCGCAGGATTTCGACCCGCTTGAGTACTTCCGGATCGACGAAATCGCGGCCGGCATTGGAGAACGCGCCAATGGCGAACGCATCGGATACCGGCACGCCGTCGATTTCGGTGAGAACGCGGTTGCCGCCTATACCGCGGATTTCGAAGCCGCCGAGCCCGAAGCGCGCCGCATCCGAGGTCACGCTCAACCCAGGCTCGTACCGCACCAGGTCGCCGATGTCCTGGGCGAGCATCGCCTCGATGTCTTCATCGGTAATGACGGTGACCGTGCCGGCCGTGTAACGCAGCGGACGTTCCGTGTGTGTGGCACTGATCACAACGGTATCGAGCTCCGCGACGCCGGAGGGCGCCGGCGACTCGGATGCAGCGACGCCGGTCGCCACAGGTAACAGGAACAGAAAATACGAGCAGGCCCTTCGCATGCACTTCTCCCAGACAGGACGGGTACACAGAAAGCGAGCCTGGCTGGCGACCGTATCGGGCGTGGCTGGGTGACGCTGATTCTTGTTTGTTAATGAGAATCATTATCGTTAAGGGTTTGAAAAGTGTCAAGCACGCGTCCGCAAATCGGGGCTTTGACGTAATTTTCCGCGCCGTTCCGGGCGGAATTTAACGATCCCTCCATGCCCCTGCCGCCGTCCGGATTTTTGTTAGCCTCCCTGTCGCGCGCTCCAACCTGAGGGTTCCGGATGCAGGTCACTGTCTGCATCCGCATGCAAAATTTTCCAGGAGGCTACATGGCTCAGACACAGAAAGGCTCGACAGAGAAAGGCAAACGCACCGGCGGTTCGAAGGCGCGCACACCGAATGCGATCCTGAAGGAAGATCACGAGAGAGTGCTGAAACTGTTCAAGGAGTACGAGAAGCTGAAGACCGGCAGCGGCACGCCATCGAAGAAACAGGCGCTCGCGTACAAGATCTGCAATGAACTGAAGGTTCACACGAAGATCGAGGAAGAGCTTTATTATCCGCGCGTGCGTGAGGCGACCGACAAGGATTCGCTGTTGAACGAGGCCGAAGTCGAACACGCATCCGCGGAAACCCTGATCAGGCAGCTCGAAGCGATGTCACCGGACGAACGGCTTTACGACGCAAAAATGAAAGTACTGGGCGAGTACATTCGGCACCACATCAAGGAAGAGCAGGACGAAATGTTCCCGCTGGCGAAGAAAGCCGGCGTGGACACGGAAGAGCTGGCAGAACGGATGCTGGCACGCAAGGAAGCGCTGAAAAAGAAACTGCATTGATCGTCGCGATTCCGGGGCGGTTTTTCCGCCCCGCTTCGCCTCCATCCGCTTGATCACGCCACTACGGGCGTTACACTGTCCGCCCATTCCGGCGACAGCCTCGCGAAAGGATTCACGCATGACTCAGGACGAAGCGCTCGACATTCTCAAACTTGGTGAAAACGTCTTCCTCAGCGGCGCGGCCGGCGCCGGCAAGACGTGGCTGCTGAATACGTACATCGATCATTTGCGCTCGCACAGCGTGAATGTCGCGGTGACGGCGTCGACCGGAATTGCGGCGACGCACCTCAACGGTCGCACGATTCATTCGTGGTCCGGAATCGGCGTGCGCGATTCGTTGACCGACGACGAACTGGAAAAACTCGCCGCCAACACGCGCCTTCGCCGCAACTACGAGAAAACGAAAGTCCTCGTGATCGACGAAGTCTCAATGCTGCATCCGCACCAGCTCGACATGGTAGATAGGATCGCGCGCCGCATGCTCGATTTCACGCGTCCATTCGGCGGCCTGCAGGTCATCCTGTGCGGTGACTTCTTCCAGTTGCCGCCCGTGTCATCCGGTCGCGTGGAGCAATCGATGCGCTTCGCGTTCTCCGCCCAGGCATGGCAGGCCGGCAACTTCCAGGTCTGCTACCTGCATGAACAACACCGCCAGGACGGCAGCAACGGCGGTGATCCTTTGCTGACCATCCTGAACGACATACGCAACGGCACCGCCGGCGAACACACCAAGGTACCGTTGCGCACGCGCTACAAGCGCGATCCGGAAGGCAACGTGCAGCCGACGCGCCTCTACGCGCGCAACATCAACGTCGATGCAATCAACAACAAGGAACTCGCGCAACTGAAAGGCGAATCGCGCCAGTTCGTGATGGAAGAAGCCGGACCGGGCGCGCTGGTCGAAGGCCTGCGCAAAAGCTGTCTTGCACCCGACAGGCTCACGCTGAAACCCGGCGCGCAGGTCATGTTCATACGCAACGCCAACGACGGCGCGTACGTGAACGGCACGCGCGGCGTCGTGCAGAGCTTCGACAAGGAATCCGGCTGGCCCGTCGTGCAGACCTTCGATGGCGATACCGTCATCGCCGAGCCCGACGAATGGCAGTACGAGGAAGGCGGCAGGATCCGCGCCTCCGTCCGGCAGGTGCCGTTGCGGCTCGCGTGGGCAATCACCATTCACAAAAGCCAGGGCATGACGCTGGATGCTGCAGAAATGGATCTCGGCGACGCGTTCGAACCGGGCATGGGTTACGTCGCGCTCTCGCGTGTGCGCAGCCTCGCCGGCCTGAAACTCATGAACCTCAACGACATCGCGTTGCAGGTGCATCCCGACATCCTTACGCAGGACCTGCTGTTCCGGCATGCATCCGCGCAGGCGCAGAAAAACCTCGAGAGCATTCCCGGTGGGGCGCGCGAACAACGCCACGCCGACACGCTGCTTCGCCGCTTCGAAGGCAGCAGCATGAAAGTCGTCGTGCAGAAAGCAAAGTACCAGCCGAAAAAGAAACAGCCGCCCAGCCACACCGTCACGCGCGACCTGCTGAAAGACAAGGTGTCGCTCGACGACATCGCGCGCCAACGCGGCGTGAAGACCGGCACCATCCTGGATCACATCGAAAAACTCCAGGACATGAACGACCTCCCCGACATCGCCCACCTCAAGGACGCGCTGCCGGAAAAAGACTTCGCCATGATCCTCACGGAATTCCTGCAGTCTTCCGACGGCAAGCTGTCGCCCGTGCGCCAGAAAGTGGGAAACCGGTTTTCGTGGGAAGACTTGCGGCTGGTGCGATTGTTCGCCGACGCGAAATAGCGCGGCAAATCCGCGATACCGGGCTATTCCTTCCGGCTTTCGTCGCATAAGCGCGCGAGCACCACGAGATTGATCAAGCGGTATCTGCCGATCTTCAGGGTCGGCAGATAACCCTTGTCGATCATTCCCCGCAGCACCCCGTCGTCCAGTCCGGACAACGCACCGAACCGTTCTCGGCGCGAAACCATTCCCCGCGCGGTAGCGTGATCCTCGTTGCTTACTCCAGGTAATCCGGAACTTTCGGCAGCGATGCGAAGTCCGCTTCGGAGTGCTGAATGACGACGCGTGCGCCTGTTCGTGCCGCCAGTTTTTCCACGCGATCCATGGACGCCAACGTTTCGGCCCGGTTGACGTTGAAGACGGGCATTCGCCGGCCCGCACGATTCTCGCGCGTGTGAAAAAGGTCGCCTGAAAGAATCACGTTGCCGCTTTTCAGCTGGATGAACAGGGATTGATGGCCCGGTGTATGACCGGGCGTTGAAAGAATGAGAACGCTTCCGTCGCCGAAGACATCGTGATCGCCGGCGATGAACGTCATGCGCTTCATGGTCAAACCTCTTCGGCATCAAGTCGAAAGGCAATCAAATGAACGCTCAGCCCAGGATGTCCTTGGGCAACCGCTCGAGTACATGGCGGAACGGACTCGGGTCATCCAGGCCCGCGGACAGGATCAACGCGCCCTGTATCCGCAGAACGGCGTCCTCCGCCGCGAGGCGCGCCTTGGCTTTCGGCGCGCCGCCTTCGATCCCGAGTGCGGTGAACGCCGCGATCAGCATCTGGAATGCCTCGCGCAACGGCGCCTGGAGATTTGCGCGTGCACCGCCGGCGGCAAGCGCGCCGAGCAGGCACGGTTCGCGGCCGTTCTCATAAAAAGCGGCGAGTCTTTCCGTGATCGCCGCCAGCTTCGCTTTCGGCGTGCCGTCACCCGCGGCAATTTTCACAACGTGTTCGTCCAGCCACTGGCGCACGTGGTCCAGTACGGCCAGCGCCATGTCGTCCTTGCCACCAGGAAAGTGGTGATAAAGGCTCGATTTGCCGAGCCCGGTCGCGTTCGCCAACTCGCTCATCGACGCGCCCTGGTATCCATGACGGCGGAAAACGCTCATCAGCCGATCGATCACGGCTTCTCTGGTCACCTTGGTCATTCGGCCACTCCTCCCTTCTCCTGGTAGACGCCATGTTGACACCGAACGTTCGTTCTGTAAATATACCGAACGTTCGTTCGATTTTACAACAGGAGATATTCCCATGCTTCAGACAACCCACACTCACTCGACTCCGATTCATTACCGCCAGGCCGACATCGACGGGACCGGAATTTTCTATCGCGAAGCAGGACCGGCCGACGCGCCTGTGATCCTGCTGTTGCACGGATTTCCGACGTCCAGCCACATGTTCCGCAATCTCATTCCCGCGCTGGCCACCCATTACCGCGTGATCGCTCCCGACTATCCGGGGTTTGGCCACAGCGAAGCGCCGGAGCGCGCGGACTTCAACTACAGCTTTGACACGTTCGCAGACCTGATCGAAAAACTGACGGTGCAGCTTGGCCTTGATCGCTATGCGCTCTACGTATTCGATTACGGCGCGCCGGTAGGATTCCGGTTGGCGACCCGGCATCCCGAGCGGGTGTCGGCATTGATCGTGCAGAACGGCAACGCCTACGACGAAGGGATCGCAGGCTTCTGGGATCCGATCAAGGCGTACTGGAAGAGCGGCGCAGCGCCCGAGCGCGAAGCAATCCGCTGGCTCACGAGCCTGAAAGCGACGCACTGGCAGTACACCCATGGTGTTGCGGACGTCTCGCGAGTGAGCCCGGATGCATGGACACACGATCAGTCGCTGCTTGATCGTCCCGGCAACCAGGAAATACAGCTCGATCTCTTCTTCGATTACCGGACCAACCTCCCGTTGTATCCGCAGTGGCAGGCGTACTTCCGGAACCACGCGCCGCCGACGCTGGTGGTCTGGGGAAAGAACGACGAGATCTTCGTCGGCGCGGGTGCTGAACCGTATCGGCGTGACAACCCCGAGGCGGAGATTCATCTGCTCGATGCGGGGCATTTCGCGCTGGAGACACACGGGTCCGAGATCGCACATCTGATCGGGGATTTTCTCGACAGACGCCTGGTATGACGCAGTTGGCAGGAACCGCTGTCATTGCGGTTCCTGCCTTGCGCGCTTGAGCAACGCGAAATGCACCCGTTGATTCTTCTGTCCGGCGCCGGCTTCCTGCTCGCGCTGAACATCAATTTATCCAAGATCGCGACGGCCGCAGGTGTCAATGCCATCGAGAGTGCCTTCTGGTCCACGGCAGGCGCGGGAGTGGTGTTGGCCTTCGCCAGCCTGGCCTGCGGAAACAAACCTTTCTCTTTACGGCTGCAATTGTTCGGCCTGGCCGCCGGGACCGTGAGCTATGCCATTCCCACCGCGATTGTTTTTTTGTCGCGGGACACGTCGGTTCCACGTATGCATCCGCACTGCATTCGATCGTGCCGTCATTGACGCTGCTGATCGCGGTGACGTGGGGACTGGAGCGATTGCAAAGCAGAACGTTGATCGGAATGTGTGCCGGGTTGCTCGGCGTCGGCGCGATCATGATCGAGCATGTCGCACGAGTGGCGAGCGCGTGGATTCTGTTTTCGCTGCTCGCGCCGGCAGCGATCGCATTCGGCAATGTGCTTCGAACGCGTTTCTGGCCGATGGGTGCAAGTGCGATGGATGTCGCGCCATTGATGCTCCTGAACGCCGGCGCGATGCAGGCGATCTTTCTTCTGATGACAGCCGCGCCTCCGGCATTCGCCGGGTTGTCCGCGAACGCGGCCTCGCTGGTGATTGCCGAAGTTCTCGTTGCGTCGGCTTACTACGGCCTGTACTTCACGCTGCAACACGCCGCAGGTCCGGTTTATCTCAGTCTTGTCGGGCATGTCGCGTTGGCGTTCGGCGCCGGCATGGGCGTTCTCCTGCTCGGCGAACAGATTTCTTCGCGAATGTTGATCGGCGCTGCGCTGATTGTCGCGAGCATTGCGCTGGTTGGCGGCAGGCGCATGCAGGTCGTCCCGAGCAGCTTGCAGAAAAATCACCTGAGGAGATGATTCATGTCACGACCGCCACTTCCCCCGTTCACCGTGGAAACAGCCGTTCAGAAAGTGCGCATGGCAGAGGATGCGTGGAACACGCGCGATCCGGTGAAGATTGCACTCGCCTACACCATCGATTCGCGCTGGCGAAATCGCGCGCAGTTTCTCGCGGGCCGTGCAGAGATCGAACAATTTCTCGCGCTCAAGTGGCAACGCGAGATCGACTACCGCTTGATAAAGGAATTGTGGACCTTCGGCGACAACCGCATCGCGGTTCGTTTCGCGTACGAGTGGCACGACGACAGCGGGCACTGGTTCCGCTCTTGCGGTAACGAGAACTGGGAGTTCGATGAACACGGTTTGATGCGCCTGAGACTGGCGAGCATCAACGACATCGTCATCAGCGAGAGCGAAAGAAAATACCGGTGGCCATCAGGGCCGCGTCCTGACGGTCATCCCGGTTTGAGCGCGTTGGGTCTTTGAAAAACGGCTGATTGCGGGTGAAGCGCTACGGCGTTATCGACGATTCGGACAGTTCCGTTCGCAGGCGCGGCACGACGTAATCGAAAAAAGCGCGCAGCTTGAGCGGCAACCGTCTCTGTGATGCATGGACGACGTGTACCGGTCTGGCGGGAGGCTCATAGTCTTGCAGCAGGCGCTTCAGCCTGCCTTCTGCAATAGCCGCATCGACCTGGTATGACAGCACGCGCGTAATCCCGAGACCATCGAGTGCCGCGGCAATGGCGGCATCTGCGGTGTTTACTGCGAGCCGTGTGCGTACGGGGACTTTGAGATCGCGCGCCGCTGTCGGGAAATGCCACGTGTCGATCCGATCCTGTGCTTCGAACGTGATGCAGTCGTGCCCTGCGAGATCGGCGGGTTTGACGGGTTCACCGCGCGCAGCCAGGTACGCCGGAGTGGCGCATACCACCAGGTTGACGGCACCGACACGCGTGGCGATCAGGTCGCTGTCAGGCAACGCGCCGACACGCACGGCGGCATCAACGTGATCGTCGACCAGGTTCAATATCCGGTCGGCGAGGAGCAGCCTCACGCTGATGTCCGGATGAGCCTGCAAAAAACCGCTGACGAGCGGCGCCACGTAGAGGCGTCCGAATACGGCCGGCGCAGTCACCACAAGTTCTCCGCGCGGCACAACAAACTCGCCCGCGGCGACGCGTTCCGCCTGCTCAACGGATTCGAGTATGTTGCGGCAGGCCGCGACGTATTCGCGTCCGGCATCAGTCAGGGCGAGCCCTCGCGTCGAACGTACCAACAGACGCGCACCCAGGTGATCTTCGAGTTCCGAGATCTTGCGGCTGACGGTTGCCAGCGGCATGTGGCGCTGTCGAGAGACGGCAGAAAGACTGCCCGCATCAACAGCGGCGATCAGCAAGGACATGGCGGTGAAGCGGTCCATAGGGTTTCCAAAAAACGGAAGGACGGTTTCGGATTTTAACGTCTAGTTCCGAAAATCGGGAGCACTTATTGTGTGCGCCGGCCGGGATTCCCCGGCCGGCCAACGGAGAATTGTCATGTCCCGAATCCCGACTCCGACCACCCTCCACGATGCACCCGCTGCTTCACGACCGTTGTTGCAGGCCGTCGAAAAGCAGCTGGGCGTCGTGCCGAACCTGTTCCGCATGGTCGCGAACAGCCCCGCCGCGCTGGAAGGCTACCTGAACCTTTCAGGCGCGCTCGCCAAAGGCAAGCTGGCCGCACCGACGCGCGAGCGCGTTGCGCTCGCCGTCGCCGAAGTAAACCGCTGCGGCTACTGCCTGTCCGCGCACGCGTATCTGGCGAAGAATCTCGCCGGCCTCGATGATGCGGAGATCGCGGCAAACCGCACCGGCCGTTCGCAGGACGCGAAAGCCGACGCCGCCGTGCGTTTCGCCGTCGATGTGACGCGCGAACGCGGTGCCGTGGGCGACGCGGATCTGGCAGCTGTGCGCGCCGCCGGCTACGGCGATGACGAAATCATCGAGATCGTTCTGCATGTCGCACTGAACACGTGGACGAACTACATCAACCTCGTTGCACAGACCGAGATCGACTTTCCCGTGGTGAGCGTGGATGCCGCCTAGCGGTGTTCGGACGACGGCTGGCGTCCGCCGGTCGTCGTCCACTTTCTTATACGGCACCCGCTGCAATGACAAGAACCTGTCCATTCGCATTCGCCCAGAGGTATTGCCGCGTTGAACGATGATGTCTTCCCGGATCCCGGGAACGGCTCAACCTGCAGTTCGTCGCGCTGAAAGGTCTTTCTCGTACCGCCAGACTTCCAGCTGAAACTCTCCTTCCGAAATATCCAGCCGGGAAATCGTCGTCCCCGTCCTGCGCCAGTCCCGCTTCGCGTAGAATCTTGCCGCGCGCTCGTTTCCTATTGCACACGCAAGCCACACCGTACCGACACAAGGTGACCGATTTCTGAAACTGGAACAAGGAGGAACGCACGCCCCGCATGATCGTCGTCAACCTGCCGGTCGCCGACATTGGCAGGTCAAAGGCCTTTTACGAGTCTATCGGCGCAGTGAACCAGCCCAGGTTTACGGATGAGAACACCGCGTGCATGTTGTTTTCCGACGTTACCGTCGTGATGCTGCTGACGCACGACAAGTTCAGTCAGTTCACATCCAAGCGGATCGCGGATGCGCATTCGACGAGCGAAATGCTGCTTGTCATTTCGCAACCAAGCCGCGAGGCGGTGGATGCGATCACTGACAAGGCTGTCGCGGCCGGAGGACGCGAGGCGCGCGAAAAGGCGCAGGACACGGCTTTCATGTACAGCCGCTGCTTCGAGAATCTCGACGGCCATATCTGGGGGCCGCTGTGGATGCATCCCGAAGCGGACGTCCAGGTGCCCGAGGCGTTCACTTGACCGTACGCTTCGTCGTCATTGCGCGGGCGGAGATTCCGGATTCCCGCCGAACCAGGACAGTTACGTGAGTCGGAAGAACAAGCGGGCGCCTCGCACCACCTTCGATACTGAAAATCGGCTGCCGCCGTATCCGTTGAGCACGGCGTTTTCCGAGTCGATGCACACGGAGAGGCGGAACCGGCCTACTCGAAAACGATGACTGTATTCGCAGCAGGCATCTCATCGCTTCGAATCCCGCCAGTGGTGGCCGGATTCCAGTGGTCGCCGCGCCGGAATGCCGCTATCGAGTCGAATTGCCCCACGACGTCAAACTCCCTGAATACGAAGGGCATCCCTTCTGCGGCAAGGGTGGTACTTGCATCGGCGACGTGGAAATGAAGGTGCGGGCCCGCAGAGCTGCTGCCGGAATTCCCGAGCAAACCGATAACCTGCCCGCAGGTCACCTTGTCGCCAGCACGAACTTTTATGCTGCCATGCTTCAGGTGCTCGTAGAACACGTAACGGCCTTCGCCGATATCGAGAACAATATGATTTCCACTGGCGTTCTCGAGCGGCATCGAACCTTGTGCTGCACCGACGGTTTCCGGTTCGGCCATGTCATCCCCTGCCACGACGACCGTGGCGTCCGCCACCGCAAGCACTTCTTCTCCATGGCCATGCCAGTTCTCGATCCTCGATGCATCACCTCTCGCTTTCGAGCCGTCTTCGTCCAGTCGAATCCAGTCGATCGCAAAACGCGCCGGAATGCGTGCGCGACCGTCTATCGTATAGATCGATGTCCGGTGCCCGCGTTCCAGGTGCGGATCATAGATCGCCGCCCAGGGACCGCCTCGAAGCGGCGGGCCCAACACCACCGGTGATTCCGCCAATACTTCGACGCGCAAATCTTCGAGCGTGCCGCGTTGGCTGCCGGAATCACGCAGCACGTCGAACGTAATCGTGTGACGCAACTCGTTCGGCAATGCAGTGTCGTGATCCAGCGTCAACCAGAGATAAAGTACCGCGCGCGCACCGGCACCGATCGTCAACTTGCTTCCGTCGCCGCGCATCCCCGGGCGTCCAACAATTGCCGCAAGCGTTGCTTCCCGGAAACGTGCCAGTGACACCTTGCCACTGTCGCCCAGGACTTCGACGTCACGCAGCACGATGTCATCGCGCTGGAAGTTCGTTACGTGCAGTTCGTAGGCGAGACGGTATTGACCGTCGACAACAACAGGTCTCGGCAACACCGGCACTTGTACATCAGACGACTGGACTAACGGCTGCCTTGCCGAATCGGCTGCGTTGCTCGTCATCGATACGAAAGACAACAACAGGATGACCGCTATCTGCTTCATGAAAGACCTTCTTCCCATGTGAAAACCATGACAACTGACCTGCTGGTTTGCCTTTCGACACCATGACAGCCTGATAGTTGCGGGCCGGGCGACATCGCATGAAGGCAAAGAGCAACCCGTGCCTACGCCCCCGCTTCTTCAAGCATGAATCGTGAATCGAAGTGAATGCTTTCCCCGCGATGCCGATGGGCTGCGTCGGAGACAAGATATGCTGCATAGGCGCCGACCGCCTCACCGGAAACGTCGCTGGATGGCTGTGTTGCGCGATCGCGAATGAACGCGTAATTCACGAGTTCAATGACGTTTGCGTCGCTCGCCGCCAGCTCCTTCGCCAGCGATTGAAACAGGAGTTGCTGCGCGGCAGTGGCAATCGAAACAAGACCGGTGCCCTCCCAGGACGAGAACGCCAGCGGACCGTTCACGAACACGTAGTTGCCACCGAAATCCGCAAACGCTTTCAGGAACAGTTTCGCGATGGTGAAATGCGCCATGAGGTAATCGTCAAGCGTGGCGCGGAGATCCGTGCTGCTTGCGTCATGCAATGAAGGTGCCGCGCGGAATCGTCCCAGGGAAGCGATCACCGCGTGGGGTACGCCGGTCTCCGACTCGATGCGTTCCAGCAGCGCGCCGTTGGACTTTTCATTGGCGAGATCGCCGACCACGCCGTGCAGTCGCGTGACGTCGGTTGTGCCTGAAAGATGATCGCGCAACCCGGCAAGCTTTTCCGCGGAACGCGACGGCACGACAACGGTGGCGCCCTTGTCCAGCAATCCGCGAGTGATATGCGTACCGACGTTGCCAGTGCCGCCGGCAACCACGATGATCCTGTTCTCGAGCATCGGCCTCTCCCACGTGTGATTTGTGAGACAGTTTTAGCACTTGAACATCGTTATCAACAGATAAACAATCCGAACGTATCGTTGCACGGGTGGAACGATTTGCGAGGGAGGGGGCAAATGCAGGATCTGAACGACCTGTACTATTTCGTACGCGTGGTGGACAACGGCGGATTCACAGCAGCCGGCAAGGTGCTTGATATACCCAAGTCCACGCTCAGCCGGCGATTGACGGAACTCGAATCACGTCTCGGTGTTCGACTCATCCAGCGGACCTCGCGAAGCTTTGTCGTCACGGACATCGGACGCGAATTCTACCGGCATGCCAAGGCCATGCTGCTGGAAGCAGAGGCGGCCGAAGACGTGGTGACACGGCGGCTTTCGGAGCCGAGTGGCACGGTTCGCTTCACCTGTTCAACCGGCATGGCGATATTCGCGCTGTCGGACCTTCTGCCCCGCTTCATGGCGGAGTTTCCGAAAGTCACCGTGGTTGCTCATGTGACCAACCGCTACGTCGACATCGTCGATGAAGGGTTCGATATCGGCGTGCGCGCGCACTGGGGAGCGATGTCGGATTCCAGCCTTGTTCAACGCGTGCTGACGCCGACTCCCTGGAAGCTGTTCGCAAGCCCGGCATTGTTCGAAGGAAACATTCCCGATAATCCCGATGATCTTTCCGAACTGCCCGGCCTGCTGCTCTCGATGCGCGCCAACGAACCCGTATGGCGATTGAAGCATGATGGTGGCGCCGAAACCGTCATTGCCTACAAACCGCGCCTGCATTGCGATGACATGACTACGCTGAAACAGGCGGCAATCGCGGGTATCGGCATCGTGGCCTTGCCGGCCTATACCTGCCGCCCCGAAATACTCACGGGCACGTTGATCACCGTACTGCCGGAGTGGACGATAGGCGAAGCGGCTGTTTCACTCATCATGCCTTCACGCCGTGGCTTGTCACCTGCCGTTCGCGCGCTGGCGGATTTCCTTATTGAAACGTTTCCCGAGGTCGTTGGATACCGGGCCGGATGAGCAAGACGTGAATCGATCGAAAATAGGAAGCCGCAACACGATGTCCTGCGAGGGAACGACAATCCGCCCCTAACGTTTGAAGATACCTACACGACATTGGAACCAGGAAGAACGCTTGAGACTGACTGTTCGATTGTCGAGGTGATTCCGAGAGGAGTCGAACTGGCGCGACGCCGACGCATGCACTACTTTGCGCACTCCGAAAAGATAACCGCCGGTTGGGCGCAATATCCGATTCTTGCCTTGCAGCGTCGCCAGGCAGGAGAAACGATTTAATCCCTTACCTGCGGTCGCACGCGCATCAACACTGCATGGCTTGCTGCAGGAGGTGCATAGCGTCGAGCCGTGTCACGTTCACTGTAGTAACGTAGCGCAAGATGAGACTGAAAATCCGGATCTCGCAACATGCTCCTGAGCGCATGTTCGCCGTTCTGGGCGGGAATGCCGCTGTGAGACGCAAGCAGGAAATCAGCTCGGAAATCGCGGAAAAACTCGAAGCAATGCATTTGTTTTTTTTAGCCGCTAGTTTCCAGGTACCGGCAGCAAGGTCTCGAATCGGTATCAGGTTGCTTCATTCGAGCCCATCCGCCATCCCCAGCGCGAGTCAGCCGCTAACATTCATCGCCTCTAACATCAAACACCGCCATTTTTCCTTCACGTGCAGATCAGGTTGTGTGAACAACGCGTAACCAGGTTTGACGTGGCCTTTCTCGAAATACTTCAAAGGCTCAGCCTCTCCCGCTGCTATCAGCGACTCGGATCGACTCACTCCTAACTTGAAGGCTAATCCGCTGGGTGAAAACGAAGCCACAATTCGACCTTCAAAATAAACGGCCGCACCAGAGAAGAAGTGCTTCACTTCCAATCGCCGCTCGCCCGGAAGCAGTCCCCAGCGGTTCAGGTGCGTTTCGAGTTGTTGGTAGAAAGGCTGTGCCACGGCAAACACCTCCTGTTCGCAGCCGAGATACCGGCTAGTAGTAAAACGGTTTGATCTCGCTACCAGAAATCACGTGTGGCTCACTGAAGTGCGATTGGCACGCTACTGATTTCGACTGCTTTGCAGGGAGAGACTAACTTCAGTCCCCGTACGAACAACTGCTCGTCACGAATTCACCGACAAGCTGGGAAATAAACGGAGGCGCAAAGAAAGCTTCCTTGTCGCATTCTGGCAATAAAAACGGGAGCAGTTGCGGCGCGCATTAACTGCTCCCTTCCACTTCCTTTCGGGCGGCCTTCTTCCAAGTAAAAGCGCAATTTTCTTTTCCACACATCTACATACTCTGCGACAGTGAATGATCCAAGAACTACCAACGGATATACAACGACATACAAAACGGTGAAAACCGCGGGCCTCCAAAATACTTGCCAAGCGTCAGCATGATTTTCGGTGACAAATTCGATTCGCTCTATGATCGGCCGAGAATCAAGGAAGATGATGAATACTGCCTTCCAATTAAAGATGGCCCAGATAAAAAGAAAGACTCCCGAGACAGGACTTACGAGTTTTTCTTTGAAATAGTCGTATACCGAGTTATAGATGTCCGAAACCATTCCCCTCCCCCGTTTTCGTATTTTGTGAACAAGGTAGTCGAAAGCCGGCAGAATGGGGAATAGAACAACTTGGGGCGACACGACGCCGCGGATCCGTATGCCACAAATCATTTCCGTGTGCAGCGTACGTGCAGCAAAACGAGCAATTAAATGCCATTAACTGCTATCGAAGCCCAAATTCAGGTCGTAACTGCTTAGTTATAGGACCAGAACGACGAGCACAAAAAAACCGCGCAATTGCGCGGTTTTTTGCTAATTCCCTAAGCAATCAGATGTGCGGCTTCTTCGTATTGGTGGCCAGGGGCAGAATCGAACTGCCGACACGCGGATTTTCAGTCACTTCGCTAAACGGCGTGCGCGCAATCTTCTCTTTACATTACAATTAGTTACGATAAGAAATCCCAATGTCTCGTCGTGTGCGCGCTATGTGCGCAATTTTACCTGCCCCTGACTGGCTACGCGCATGTAGTTAAGTTCCTGATTACTTTATCGTTTTTTTAATATTTCGCTGGTAGCGAAATTATTTCTTGATTGTGCGAACGCGTTGTGGATAATTGGCATCGTCTATAGGAAAGGGGATCTGCCGCAAGCAGTAGTTGGGCAATGCCTGGGAGACGAAAGTCTCTACTTCTTCCCGCTGCACATCCCGTGGCCGAGGGCCGCGACGCGATGCACATCGGGACTGACGATTACGCCGTGTAAATGCGGCGTTTTAGGGTGGCCTAGGGAAAAATCAATCGCCTTCCCCGCTCCGTTTGAAGCGGCGCGACCTCTCAATTTCGGGAGGTTGTCAAACGGAGGACAAGCTATGAAGAAATCCTATAGCGGGCGATTGTCGCGACGACGGATCAGGCATTTTCTTAAACGCCCGATCACTTTTCGGATCCTTGTGTATTTAGCAAGAGCGGTAGTCTGGATCGTTGAAAAGCTGTTGGAGTGACCCTAGTGCAAACACCCTCGCTTACAAAAGTTGTAGCCATGAAAGACACGAAAAAGTTAAACGAAGCGCTTCGCCTTCTACGCGTATTCCATGACGTGTCTCGATCCGATCTGCAGCAACGCCTCGGAATTTCGTCTTCTTTCCTTTCCGAAATTGAAAACGGTCATAAGAACGTTTCGATAGATCTCCTGCAGAAATACGCAGACGTATTCCAGATCCCTGTGTCCTCACTTCTTTTCTTCGGAGAACGCTTGGACGATGGCAAACCCAGCAACCGTGTGCACGATTTGCTCTCAGACAAAGTGATTAGCATCTTGCATTGGATCGAAGTGAAAGAAGAACGAGATGCCAAAGAGTAGCCCGCTCTACGCGCTAGAGGCATCTCCGCTTTTCCGGTTAAACAGTAAAAATTTTCTTGCAGGGCTCTTCCACGAAACCTGGACCTCGCTTGAAGCTCTTGCGCAACGGACGGACAACTACGTTGTCTATTCAATCAAGGAGAAAGAGGACAAGCGGCGCGTTATCGAGTGGCCCAAGCAGGAACTTGATCGCAGGCACGCGCGACTGCTCTCGCTCCTGAACCGCATCACCACCCCAGACTACCTTCACAGTTCAGTTAAAGGCCGCTCATATATAACGAATGCGCAGGCCCATGCGACTGATCAGCCGATCGTGAAGTTGGATATAAAAAAATTCTATCCTTCTTGCCATGGTGGCCACGTCTTTAGTTGCTTCTCTAAAGTATTCGAGCAGGCGAATGATGCGGCGGGTCTGCTCACTAAACTCTGCGTATACGACAACCATATTCCTACAGGAAGTTGCCTCAGTCAGAAGCTCGCATATTTTTCGCACAAGGAATTGTTCGATTCGATTGCAGCATGGTGCGCGTCACAAGAATTGACCTTCACTCTTTACGTTGACGACTTGACCATCTCGGGACGAAAGGCAAATAAGCAGACTGTCAAAACTATCGGCGAGATGATAAAAAAGCGTGGCTTGGAATTTCATAAGGAAGAGTATTTTTCTGCGCGCGCAACAAAAACTGTTACGGGCGTGATAATTCGCGACGGTGAATATTTCGTTCCGAATAAACGTCAGAAAAAAATATACGATCAATTAATCGAACTGCGATCAATTGAAGGAGATGAAACAACATACAAACTGTGTGAAAAGCTGCTCGGAAGGTTGAACGCGGCGGGACAAATTGAAACCCGTTTTAAAGGATGGGCGTCTGCCGTCAAACAGGATCTTAAAGAAGCGCGAATTCGCCTTCGTCAACGCCGTCCCGTCCCAAGTTGAATAGATTTTCAACCAGACAAGAGGATACGAAGTCCTCGCCTCAAAGGCGCTTTCGTGTGCGCGCTATGTGCGCGCAATCGTGTCCTTATGTAGTCAACTGTCGCCGTTTGTGACCACTTGGGGCGATTAAGCGAGCACTTAGGGTCATCAAAAGACGGGCACAAAAAAACCGCGCAACTCAGGCTGTGTCAAAACAGCTTGTGAATCGGTAATAAAAAGAACCCCGCGATCAGCGGGGTTTCTTTTTGGACGACCAGGAACGCAAAAACCACCTGCCGATATCAGGTTGAGACGAGCATCTCGTGCAGCGTTGCCGCTCCAACCAGGTTCATCAGCCGTTTCAGGTTGTAAGCCAGTATGCCGAGGCTCATTTCGCCTTTGACGTTGTCGAGCCCACGCACGAGGAACCGGCCATTGCCGAAGATGACGTGCTTGAGCGTGCCGAAGGGGTGTTCGACGGTGCTTTTACGCAGCCGCATCATCCCGGGTTTTTCGGCGAGTCGTTGTGTGGCGCGTGCGAACGCGGCTTCCTCGAAGTGCCGGCTGACGGTGCGGGCCTTGCCGGATGTGCACCGCGGTTTCAACGGACAGGCGCTGCACGCAACGGCTTCGGCACGGTAGTAGATCTGGCGTTTGTGGTTCAGCACTTGTACGCGCTTGAGCGTCTGCCCTGCGGGACAGGTGAAGCGGTCAGTGTCGTTGTCGTAGTGAAAGTCGTCGGCCTGGAAGTGCTGTCCGTCACCCTTGTTGTTGGGTGCGCGGTTGACGGGCACGTACGGCGTGATGCCGTTGTCTTCGCACTGTTGCAGGTGTTCGCCGTTGGAGTAGCCGGCATCGGCAACGACGGTGAGGGCATCCTGCTCCAGTTCGGTCTTCGCCGCTTCGGCCATCGGCTGCAGCTGACGTGTGTCGTTCGCATCCTGCACAACATCGTGGTGCACGATCAGGTGGGTGTCGCTGTCCACGGCGGTTTGCACGTTGTACGCCGGCCGCTTGCCCTGGCCGGTCTTCATGACCTTCGCGTCCGGTTCACCGACGACGTGTTGCGTGAGTCCGAGTGCTTCCATCAACTGTCGTGCGGTGGTTGCATCATTGGCGCGCGCCTTGAGCGCGGCGATCGTCGCCTGGATCTGTGCGCGGTCCGGTGCGCCCGGTGCGCGGGCTTCGGTCGCATCGGCTTCATCCAGCCGCGACAGCCAGGCAGCGATCTCGCGTTCCAGTGCCGCTTCCTGTTGGGCCAGCCGCTTCGGGTTGAGTGCACGCTTGGCACTCGCCACGGCCTGGAACTTCGAGCCGTCGATCGCGACCGTGGCACCCAACAGGTCATGGGTCTTGCACAGGCGGATCAGGCCGCGGCACACGGCACGGAACGCGGCCGCATTGTGCCGCCGGAACTCGGCAATCGTCTTGTGATCCGGACGCAGGCGCTTGAGCAGCCACATCACTTCCACGTTGCGTTCGCACTCGTGCTCCAGCCGCCGCGACGAACGTGTCTGGTACAGATAGCCGTACAGGTACAGCTTCAGAAGATCGGCCGGATCGTACCCCGGACGGCCGGTCACAGCCGGTTGCGCGCGAACAAAGCTCAGCGCGTCAAGATCCAGCCCGTCCACGAACAACTCGATGACCCGCACCAGGTGGTCTGCCGGTATCAGATCGTCAAACGATGCCGGCAGCAGGGCCAACTGGTCTCGCGACTCGCCTTCGATGTAGCGCATAACGAAAAATGCCCATCAGTTGCCTGATGGGCATTTTGCCAAGCAAAACTGCGTTTTGACACAGCCTGAACTGCGCGGTTTTTTGCTAATTCCCTAAGTAATCAGGGACTTATCTTATTGGTGGCCAGGGGCAGAATCGAACTGCCGACACGCGGATTTTCAGTCCGCTGCTCTACCAACTGAGCTACCTGGCCTTTCTCTACAACCTTGTAGCGTGTAACCCCGCTACCTGGCCGATTTTCACGCCGACCTTGGCGCGAAAGGCGGGTATTAAACCGGCCTGCCTGTTCCCCGTCAAGGGCGATCTGTCACGGCGATCATTTTCAAAAATGTTTTCTGGACTCGCATGAAGCGCTTGACTCCGGCCCGATCTCATTCTACAACTGTAGTTAATGACTCTACACCTGTAGAAGGAACGTTATGACAGACAGGAAATCTTCCAGCGGCACTATTCTGAGCGATTTACAGCTGCAAGTAATGCACGTGCTGTGGGCGCGAGAAGAAGCGTCTGCTGCTGACGTGCAGCAGCAATTGGCGGCGGACGGTCGCGAGCTCGCGCTGACGACTGTTGCAACGCTGCTTGCTCGCCTGGCGAAGCGCGGCGTCGCTACTGCACGGCGCGAGGGCCGGCAGGTCTTCTATTCCAGCGCGGTCAGCGAGGGTGAAGTGAAGCGCGGCATGGTGAGCAGCCTGCTGGGCGCGCTTTTCGCCGGGGATCCGAAGGCGCTGGTGACGCATCTTGTGAAGGAAACCGATCTCGCGCCCGGCGATCTCGACACGCTGAAAAAACTGCTGGCCGACAGTGAGGACAGGAATCGATGAACGAATGGCTTTCACTGCCACCACTTGCCTGGCTGGCGAATTACCTGCTGCACAGCACCGTGCTATTGGGTAGCGTCTGGCTGCTGGATGTTACTGGCGTCCTGCGTGACAACCGCACGCGCGAATTCGCATGGCGCGTCGCGCTCGCTGGCGCGCTCGTAACCGCCACGCTGCATACCTTCCTGCCCGGCATTTCGCTCTCCGGAGAGCCACGCTTGCCGATGTTGAGTGTTGTCGGCAACCCGCAGATCACCGAGCAAACGAACGCAATAACAAACACCGCTGCGCAAGTATCGGAGCCGCACGTCGCACCGATGCCCGTGAAGCCTCCCGTTGGCGCCGCTCCGCAATCACGCATTCCCGCCCTTGAGATACCAATGGCGCTACTGCTGCTGACGCTCTGGGCAGGCGGCGCGCTGCTGTTGCTGCTGCGATTGGCGCGAACTGCACAGCTGGCGTTCCGCGAACTTGTGGATCGCGAAACGGTGACGCACGGCAGACTCCACGAACAGCTGCTTGGCCTGTGCGCGAAGCTTCCGCAGGATGAAGGCTCCATGTGCGCACCGCGGCTGGCGATAGTCGATGATCTTCCTGGTCCGGTCACGCTGCCGAATGGCGAGATTTGCCTGCCGCGCTGGGCAGTCGAACAACTGGATCGCCAACAGCTGGATGCAATGCTCGCGCACGAGCTTGCGCATGTCCGGCACCGCGACCCGCTGTTGCTGCTTGCCGTTACCGTCATTGAAGCGCTGCTTTTCGTGCAACCGCTGAACCGGATCGCACACCGTCGCCTGGCGAACCTCGCGGAGCTCAATGCCGATGCGTTCGCCGCGCGAATTACCGGAAACTCGCGCGCGCTGGCCGAAGCGCTCGCGCAATGTGCGAAGAAACTCCAAGAACAACCGGTTTCGCATCGCTCGTTGCGCGTTGGCGTCGCCATGGCGACGCGGCGTTCACCTGTCATTCAACGCGTCGAGCGCCTGCTCGGAGGAATCACCATGCAAGATAGAAAGGTTTCACGACTGGCTCCAACGCTCGGCGTCATCGCGCTGCTGGTTACGGTGCTGTTGCTGCCCGCCTTCGGCGCGCGCGAAGCCGAAGCCCGTACTGGGGTATTGATCGGCACATCGGTGCATGAAGACGATGCCGGCAACATGACGTTCGAGATCGGTCGCCCGGGCTATTTTCTGCACGTCGAAACCGATGGCAAGATCGGTTTCACGCCGGACGACACGGATGTCGCGTTCGTCGAAAAGGGCGCACGCCTCGAGATACGCGAGAAGAGCGATGGCACGTTGCATGAACTCGTCGTCACGAACGAGGCTGGGGAGCTGGAACGCCGCTATTCGCGCGACCGCAAGTCGATGGCGTTCGACACCGAAGCGCGCGAGTGGCTGGCGCGCGTGATTCCCGAGGTGCTGCGCAATACCGCTATCGATGCCGAACGGCGGGTTGCGCGTTTGCATTCCGAAGGTGGCATGCCGGCAGTGCTTGCGGAGATGAAGCGTATTGAAAGCAGCCATGCGATTGGCCGCTACGCCGCCGTGATCATTGAAAATCACAAGCTCGAAGCCGATGAACTGCAACAGCTGCTGAAACTGCTGGGCGATATCGGATCCGACTTTGAACTGCGGCAGGCACTGACGCGCATCATTGAGACGCAAACGCTCGATGCCGGGAGCCAGGTACAGCTGATGAATGCCGCCAGCAGCATCGGTTCCGACTTCGAGGCAGCCGAACTGGTGAGCCTTGTCACACCGAAGCTGGAACTGACGGACGCGACGCTCAAGGCATGGAATTCGCTGGTGGCGGATATAGGATCCGATTTCGAGCAGCGTCGCGCCTTGTCGACGGTGTTCGAGCATCACGCGTTGCCCAAGGCATGGAAGATCGCCGCGCTTGAGGCAGCGCGTGCCGGCATCGGTTCGGATTTCGAGTTGCGCTCCTTGTTGGAAACAGCAGCGGAACATGTCGGCAACGATGCCGATCTCGTGCGTGAATACATCGCCGCATTCGGCGAGATCGGATCGGATTTCGAAGCACGCGAAGCGGTCGTAGTACTGGTAAATAAAGCGGAACTCGACGATGCCGGCTATTCCCGGCTGCTCGATGCACTGGATGACATCGGCTCGGATTTCGAAGCGTTGCAGGCGCTGCTCGCGATTGCGGAAAGCATGCCACGCGAACCGGCGTTGCTTGCAAAGTATCGAAGCATTGCCCGTGACCTCTCGCGCCATGAACGGGAACAGGCGGAAAACGCCATTGATTAAGTGAACCCGCAGAAAACACCGGAACGGCTGTGCAAGCGGCCGTTTTCGTTTCACCGCAAACAGAACTTTGACAGCCGCCGACACCGGCGGCTAACCTGATCGTCCTCTTGGCCGACCTTGCCCGCTCATGGCATCCACTGTTCCATACTCCGCGCGGTCCGGACCTGCCGAACTGGCGCAGCGGTACCGTGACGTCCGGGCTTTTACGCTCGAGCTGACGCGCACTCTTGAAACCGAAGACTTCGTCGTACAGAGCATGCCTGATGTGAGTCCGGTCAAATGGCATCTCGCACACACCAGCTGGTTTTTCGAAAATTTTCTCCTGCAGGGCCGGCTTGCCGGCTACCAGGAGTTCGCCGCGATCTTCGGTTTCCTGTTCAACTCTTATTACCAGCAGGTCGGACATATGCACCGCCGCACGGAGCGTGGCCTGCTGACACGCCCGACTGTGCGCGAAGTGTTCGCCTATCGCGAACATGTCGATGAACACATGCTGCGGCTCATCGAACAGCGGCACGGCGACGCGGAAACCGTCGCGCTCATCGTGCTGGGCCTGAATCACGAACAGCAGCACCAGGAATTATTGTTAACTGATATCAAACACGTTTTTTCGTGCAATCCGATCAGGCCCGCTTTTCGTGAGCTGCCGTCCGTTCAGGCAAGCGCCACTCCGGAACTCCGCTTCATCGACGGCAAGCGCGGCGTGCGGGAAATCGGCGCGACGAGCGAAGGGTTTTTCTACGATAACGAAACTCCACGACATGAAGTCTTCCTGCAACCGCATGCCATCGCCAACCGGCTGGTGACGAACGCGGAATATCACGCGTTCATCGAAGACGGCGGATACCGTCGCCCGGAGTTATGGCTTTCCGATGCATGGACGACGATTCAGCAGCGGGAATGGCAGCGGCCGCTGTACTGGGATGCGAGCCTGGAATCGGAGTTCACGCTGGGCGGCGTCCGCGAAATCAATCCGCATGCTCCGGTTTCTCACGTCAGCTTTTACGAAGCCGATGCATTTGCGCGCTGGGCTGGAGGACGCCTGCCCACGGAAGCCGAGTGGGAAACCTGGTCTTCCGGGTGCGCAATCGAAGGCAATTTCGTCGAATCCGGCTATCTCCACGCAATTCCTGCCGACGCTCGCAACGGAAAACTGCAGGTGTTCGGCGATACCTGGGAGTGGACGATGAGCTCGTATGCTCCCTACCCCGGCTATCGGCCGTTGGCTGGCGCGATCGGTGAATACAACGGCAAGTTCATGTGCAATCAGATGGTGTTGCGCGGCGGTTCGTGCGCTACGCATTCCAGTCACATTCGCTCAAGCTACCGTAACTTCTTTTATCCCGCGGACCGCTGGCAGTTTACCGGCATCCGGCTTGCCAAGGATTTGACGTGAACAACGATACGCAGGTGCTGGACATCGAGTTGCAGGATTTTCATCCGCCACGCAAGGACATGCTTGCCGACGTCATTCGCGGCCTGACTGCCGATGAGAAATGGCTTTCGTCCATGTACTTCTACGACGAGCGCGGCTCGCAGCTGTTCGATGAAATCTGCGAACTGCCGGAGTACTACCCCACGCGCACTGAGCTCGCGATCATGGACGCGAACATCGGCGAGATGTGCGACCTGCTCGGACCGCGCTGCATGCTGGTCGAGTTCGGCAGCGGCTCTTCGATGAAAACGCGGACGCTGCTCGAAAACATGGATGACCTCGCGGCCTACGTTCCTGTCGAGATTTCCCGTGAACATCTCCTGAACAGCGCGCAACAGTTGCACGAACAGTTTCCGGGGATCGAAGTCCTGCCCGTGTGCGCGGACTTCACACAGGATTTCGCGCTGCCGGCCGCCGCGCATCCGCCGCTGCGCACGGTGGTTTACTTTCCCGGATCGACCATCGGCAACTTCGATCCCGACGACGCGCTCGATCTTCTCGGACGCATGGCGAAACTGGCTGGATCAGGCGGCGGCGTGTTGATCGGCGTGGATCTGGAAAAGGATGCAGCGATACTGGAACGTGCTTACAACGACGCCGCCGGCGTCACTGCGCAATTCAACCTGAACATCCTGGAACGGTTCAACCGGGAGCTGCGAGCGGACTTCGACCTCGATGGCTTCCGTCACAAGGCGATCTGGAATCCGGAACGCCACCGCATCGAAATGCACCTGGAAAGCCTGCGGGAGCAGAGCGTGAAAATCCGTGACCACGTGATACCGTTTCGCCAGGGGGAAACGATACACACCGAATCCAGCTACAAGTTCACGCTGCCGCGTTTTGCGGATCTCGCAGCGCAGGCAGGCTTGACAGTGGAGCACGTCTGGACGGACGACAGGTCACTGTTCAGCGTGCAGTACCTGGTGGTTTCCGGCTGAAGCCGAATCAATTGTCAGGTGTGAAACCTTCGGGCTTGTCGGACCCGCCACCGAAAAAGAATTTTTCCATTTCGCCTTCGAGAAACTTCCGGGCCTTCGGATCGATCGTGCTCAAGCGGTATTCGTTGATCAGCATGGTCTGGTGATTCACCCACTTCC
>Ga0299914_10000080_pt1 | contig 54337 bp, 51 predicted proteins | sample RVTome_10_FD_201361 | JGI IMG/M metagenome (GOLD analysis project Ga0299914, IMG submission 201361) | Soil microbial communities from uranium-contaminated site in the Upper Colorado River Basin, Wyoming, United States - RVT153D57 (version 2) ... | reverse complement strand
AATCCCGACGGGCTGAACATCAACCGTGATGTAGGTTCGACGCATATCAGTGCGCTGGTTGCGCTGGTAAGAGAAAGCGAAGCGAACGTCGGCGTTGCGCTTGACGGCGATGGCGATCGCCTGCAGATGGTGGATGAACGCGGGCGAGTGTATGACGGCGACGAGTTGCTCTACGTCATTGCCCGGCATCGCCAGACACAGGGCCGGCTGCGCGGGCCGGTGGTTGGAACGCTCATGACGAACCTGGCGGTGGAGCAGGCGCTCGCTGCCGCCGGAATCGATTTTCATCGTGCCAGGGTCGGCGACCGGCACGTGCTGGAAATGTTGCAGTTGCATGGCGGCGAACTCGGCGGAGAAGGCTCCGGGCACCTGATCTGTCTGGACAAGTCCACCACCGGTGACGGCCTCGTTGCGGCCTTGCAGGTTCTGGAGGTATTGAATGAGCGGGGTGTAAGCCTCGCGGAATGCCTGGAGGGCCTGGAAAAATATCCCCAGCGACTGGTGAACGTACGTCTGCCGGAACGTCCGGCGCTCGACCATCCGCTGATCGAAACCGCCGTGCGAGAAGCCGAGCGGACCCTGGGCGAGGCCGGGCGCGTGTTGCTGCGGCCGTCCGGAACCGAACCGGTAGTCCGCGTCATGGTCGAGGGATCCGACGCGGCTCTTGTAGCACGACTTGCCGATGACATTGCGGCTGCCGTACAGAACGCGACGCACGCCGCATGATCCGTTTTGTCCGTTAAATCCAAATTGATTTTCGCGTGACCTGCCGTTACCCTTGCGCGCTTTCCGAGCTCAGGAGACACCGATGCGCACGCCTCTGGTTGCCGGTAACTGGAAAATGCACGGCAGCCGCGAATCTTCGGCGGAGTTGCTCGGAGCCCTGGTCCGCGGTCTTGAGGACGGCGTCACCGCAGAGGTTCTCGTCTGTCCGCCGTTCGTATACCTGGCCGATGCGCACCGCGCCCTGCGAGGCAGCAGCATCAGGCTGGGTGCGCAATCCCTGTGTGCGGAGGAGACCGGCGCGTTCACCGGCGAGATCAGCGCTGCCATGCTGCAGGACGTCGATTGCGCCTATGTGATCGTCGGTCACTCGGAGCGGCGTGCGCTTTACAGTGAAGACGATGCACTGGTTGCCCGCAAGTTCATGGCAGCCATCAAGCAGGGTCTGGTCCCTGTGCTGTGCGTGGGCGAAACGCTGGAAGAACACGACCAAGGCATTACCGGCGATGTCATACGCAGGCAATTGAGCGCGGTACTGGATGCTGCGGGCATCGATGCCTTTGCCGAGGCCGTCATTGCATACGAACCCGTCTGGGCAATCGGTACCGGCAAGACCGCCAGTCCGGATCAGGCACAGAGCGTGCATGCAGAAATCCGCAGCATTCTCCGTGCGGAAAATGCTAGAATTGCGGACTTGGTCCGCATCCTCTATGGCGGCAGCGTCAAGGCTTCCAATGCAGCAGAATTGTTTGCCATGCCCGATATCGACGGCGGTCTCGTCGGCGGCGCCTCACTGGACAGCGAGCAATTTCTGAGTATCATCCGCGCCGCGCAGTGAGCGCGCGCAGGATTTTTTAAAGAGACAGAGACGGAATGATTACTACAGCGATACTTCTGGGGCACGTGTTGCTCGCACTCGCGCTGATTGCGCTCATCCTGCTGCAGCATGGCAAGGGTGCAGATGCCGGCGCTGCTTTTGGCAGTGGCGCATCGTCGACGGTTTTCGGGTCACAGGGCTCGGGTTCCTTCATGAGCCGTGCGACGAAGTGGCTGGCCATACTTTTCTTTATTACCAGCGGTTCGCTTGCCTATCTCGCAAGTGACCGGCAGGCCGGCCCCGCGCCCAGCGTGATGGATGTCGAGCCGGTGATCGAGCAGCGCGACGAACCGGAAGATCAGCGTGATGAAGATCTGCCGCCGGTCGACGCACCTGCTGAAGAAGAGCAGTCGACTGAAGATGCGCCGGAAGATGATGCGCCGCCGCCGGCGGACTCAGGCGCGAACTGAACCTCTCGTTACGAGTCAAAAGGGTGGCCCTGACCGCCCGGGTGCGGACGTGTGTTCCGGCCCAACCAAGTATGCGGATGTGGTGGAATTGGTAGACACGCCATCTTGAGGGGGTGGTGCCGTAAGGCGTGGGAGTTCGAGTCTCCCCATCCGCACCAAATTCCAGTTTGACCAGTTTGACGATACAGGCGTGACGTCCTTGGGGCGTACGCTACGCGGCAGGCGGCCACGTGAAGGGTCCCTGCGTTTACGTTAGAATGCCTGTCTTTTACCGGGCTCAGGGTGGTGCGTCAGCGATGCTGCAAAACTACGTCCCCATTCTCGTCTTTCTCGGTGCCTCCACGATGCTTGGCATCATCCTGATACTTGTTGGCCTGACGCTCGGTCGCTGGGCATCCAGGGGCAAGGCCGATGCGGAAAAAGTCTCCCCGTACGAGTGCGGATTCGAAGCATTCGAAGACGCCCGTATGCGTTTCGATGTGCGCTATTACCTCGTCGCCATTCTTTTCATCATTTTCGATCTCGAGATTGCATTCCTGTTTCCGTGGGCTGTCTCGCTGGACCATGTCGGGTTGTTCGGTTTCGTCGCGATGGCGATTTTTCTCGGCGTACTCGTGATCGGTTTTATCTATGAATGGAAGAAAGGGGCGCTGGAATGGGAGTAGAGGGCAGCGGCATCGAAAAGGGCTGGGTCGTCACCAGCGTCGATAATGTCGTGAACTGGGCGCGCAGCGGCTCGCTGTGGCCGATGACATTCGGTCTTGCGTGTTGCGCCGTCGAAATGATGCATGCCGGCGCGTCGCGCTACGACATGGACCGTTTCGGCGTCATTTTCCGCCCGAGCCCCCGCCAGTCCGACGTGATGATCGTCGCCGGTACTCTGGTCAACAAGATGGCGCCGCCGCTGCGCAAGGTCTACGAGCAGATGGCCGAGCCGCGCTGGGTCATCTCGATGGGCTCGTGCGCGAACGGTGGCGGCTACTACCACTACTCATATTCTGTCGTGCGCGGCTGCGATCGCATTGTTCCTGTCGATATTTATGTACCCGGGTGTCCGCCGACCGCAGAACAACTGCTGTTCGGCATCATCCAGTTGCAGAAGAAAATCCGCCGCACCAACACGATTGCCCGTTAAGGCCGATCGACGGCCCGTCAAGAGAGTCGACGCATGTCCGAGAAACTCAAACGGCTGGCGAGCAAGGTCGAGGAGCGCTTCGGTGAAGCCCTCACCCGCCTTCCCTCGCTGCACTACGAACTCAGTTACGAGGTGCCGGCCGCACGCCTGCTCGATGTGTGCAGGGTGCTGCGCGATGAGGAAGGTTTCAGGTTCGAGCAGTTGATCGATGTGTGCGGTGTCGATCACCTGACCTACGGCAAGGCCGAGTGGATGACCGAAGACGCGACCGACAAGGGTTTCAGTCGCGGCGTGCATCGTGAGCTGCCGCACCAGGAGCCGAACTATGCGCGACGCTTCGCGGTTGTCTATCACCTGCTTTCCGTCGAGCTGAATCACCGCATTCGCCTGAAAGTGTTCTGCAGCGCCGACGAGACGCCGGTCGTGCCGAGCGTGAATCCTGTCTGGGCTGCGGCGAACTGGTTCGAGCGCGAAGCCTTCGACATGTTCGGCATCCTGTTCGACGGCCATCCCGACATGCGCAGGCTGCTTACCGATTACGGTTTCGTCGGTCATCCGTTCCGCAAGGATTTTCCGCTCACCGGACATGTGGAAGTGCGCTTCGATCCGGAGAAGGGCCGCGTCGTTTATCAACCCGTAACCATTGAACAGCGCACGCTCGTGCCGCGGGTGATTCGTCGCGATCACCGGTACATGGACAGGCTGAAACATCAGGCGGATGTTGCGCCGAAGACGGAAAGCGAAAAGGCCGCGGTGCAGGGGAAGACCGGCAATGCATGAGATTCAAAGTTACACCATGAATTTCGGCCCGCAGCATCCGGCAGCGCACGGTGTGCTGCGCCTGGTGCTGGAGATGGAAGGCGAGGTCATTCGCGGCATCGATCCGCATATCGGATTATTGCACCGTGGTACCGAGAAGCTCGCGGAATCCAAACCGTTCAGCCAGTCCATCGGCTACATGGATCGCCTTGATTACGTCTCGATGATGTGCAACGAGCACGCCTACGTGATGGCGATCGAGAAGCTGCTCGGCATCGTCCCGCCGGTGCGCGCGCAATACATCCGCACCATGTTCGACGAGTTGACCCGCATCACGAATCATTTGTTGTGGCTGGGTGCGCACGGTCTCGATATCGGCGCTATGACGGTGTTCCTGTACTGCTTCCGTGAGCGTGAAGACATCATGGACATGTACGAGGCCGTTTCCGGTGCGCGCATGCACGCAACCTACTATCGTCCCGGCGGCGTCTACCGCGATTTGCCGGAGAAGATGCCGCAGTACCAGCCATCCAAGTTCCGCAGCAAGAAAGATCTGCAGAAACTGAACGAAGCGCGTTCCGGTTCGCTGCTCGATTTTATCGACGATTTCATCGAACGTTTTCCGAAAGCGGTCGATGAATACGAAACACTGCTGACGGACAATCGCATCTGGAAACAGCGCACCGTCGGTATCGGTGTCGTATCACCTGAGCGTGCGCTGAACCTCGGTTTCACGGGACCGATGCTGCGCGGCTCGGGCATCGCCTGGGATCTGCGCAGGAAGCAGCCGTACGCCATGTACAACAACATGGATTTCGATATTCCCATCGGTACGAACGGTGATTGCTACGATCGCTACCTGGTGCGCATCGAGGAATTCCGCCAGTCCGCGAAGATCGTCAGGCAATGTGCCAAATGGCTGCGCGCTAACCCGGGTCCCGTAATCCTGGACGATCACAAGATAGCGTCACCGCAGCGCGCTGAAATGAAGGGCGACATGGAATCGCTCATTCATCATTTCAAGTTGTTCACCGAAGGCTATTGCGTGCCGGAAGGCGAAGTCTATGCTGCCGTCGAGCAACCGAAGGGCGAGTTCGGCATCTACCTGATTTCCGACGGTGCGAACAAGCCGTTCCGCGTGAAGATTCGCGCCGCCGGCTTCCCGCATCTCGCCTCACTGGAAGAAATGTGCAAAGGCCACATGCTGGCTGACCTGGTGTCCATCATCGGCACGCAGGACATCGTGTTCGGGGAGGTCGACCGCTGATGAGCGCAGACAAGACAGAAAATGCATCGCGGCTTTCGGCGCACGCGCGCGAAGAGATCGACGCAGCGATAAAGAAGTATCCGGAAGGCCGCTCGCGCTCCGCCGTGTTCGCGGCGCTGCACGCGGTACAGCACGAACACGGATACCTGCCGCCGGAAATGATCGACGCCGTTGCCGATTACCTCGGTCTCGAAGCGATCAAGGTGCAGGAAGTGGCGACCTTCTATTCGATGTACGAAATGAAACCGGTCGGCCGCAACAGCATTTCCGTGTGCACGAACATATCCTGCATGTTGCGTGGCTCGGAAGAGATCGTTGCGCATGTCGAAAGGAAACTCGGCATCAAGACGGGTGAAACGACTGCCGATGGCAGGGCATTCCTGAAATGCGAAGAGGAATGTCTTGCCGCGTGCGCGGGCGCGCCGATGATGATGGTCAATCACAAGTACTACGAGAATCTCACGCCGGAAAAGGTGGACGAGATTCTTGACGGTCTCGAGTAAGGCAGGTCGCGATGGCACAGCAGGAATTCGTCGTTTACGAGACGCTGCAGTTCGATGAACCGTGGACGCTTGAGAACTATTTCAGGATCGGCGGCTACGAGGCGTGGAAGCGCATCCTGAAGGAAAGGATTACACCCGAACAGGTGATTGAAGAGGTCAAGGCTTCGGGGCTGCGCGGTCGTGGCGGCGCGGGGTTCCCGACTGGGCTCAAATGGTCCTTCATGCCGAAGGGCGACATGCCGAAATACGCGGTCTGCAACTCCGATGAATCGGAGCCGGGCACCTGCAAGGATCGCGACATTTTACGATTCAATCCGCATTCCGTCATCGAAGGCATGGCGATCGCGGGTTACGCCATGGGCGCGAAGACCGGCTACAACTACCTGCGCGGCGAGTTCATGGACGAACCGTGGGAACGGTTCAGTGTGGCGCTGAAGGAAGCTTACGAGCTCGGCATGCTGGGCGAGAACATTCTCGGCTCGGGTGTGACGTTCGATCTGCACGCACACCTTGGCGCAGGCGCCTATATCTGCGGAGAAGAAACCGCATTGCTTGAATCGCTGGAAGGCAAGAAAGGCATGCCGCGCTTCAAGCCGCCATTCCCGGCGAATTATGGTCTTTACGGCAAGCCGACGACGATCAACAACACCGAGACCTACGCTTCCGTGCCGACGATCATGCGCAAGGGTGCAAAATGGTTTGCAGGACTCGGAACGGAAAAGAGCGGCGGCAGCAAGATATTTTCGGTTTCCGGTCATGTCGAGAAGCCAGGCAATTTCGAAATCCGCATGGGCACGCCATTCAGTGAATTGCTGGAAATGGCCGGCGGCGTGTGGAAAGGCAGGAAACTGAAGGCGGTCATTCCGGGCGGTTCATCCGTGCCGGTCGTGCCCGCTGAAATGATGATGCAGGCGAACATGGACTACGAGTCCATCCGCGATACCACAGGTTCCATGCTCGGTTCCGGTGCGGTCGTGATCGTCGATGAAGACACCTGCATGGTGAAACTGCTGCAGCGTATTTCACGATTCTATTACTCGGAGTCCTGCGGTCAGTGCACGCCCTGCCGTGAAGGTACGGGTTGGCTGTACCGCGTCGTGTCGCGCATCGAGAACGGCCAGGGGCGGATGGAAGATCTCGCCATGCTCGACGATGTCGCGAGCAAGATCGAAGGCCATACGATTTGTGCGCTCGGCGATGCCGCGGCGATGCCAGTGCGCAGTTTCATCAAGCATTTCCGCGACGAATTCGCATATCACGTCGAACATGGCTGCTGCATGGTCGGCCCGGGTGCGAAGAAGCAACAGGACAACGCCGCCTGAAGGGCGACCGAAGGCAACGGAAGAAAAACGAGATGAGTGACGATCTGGTCAGCATAGAAATCGACGGCAAGCCGCTCAAGGCGAAGAAGGGCTCGATGGTCATCCAGGTGGCCGACGAGGCGGGCGTGTACATTCCGCGCTTCTGCTATCACGAGAAGCTGTCCATCGCTGCCAATTGCCGCATGTGTCTGGTGGAAGTCGAGAAAGCGCCGAAACCGATGCCGGCATGCGCAACGCCGGTCGTCGAGGGCATGAAGGTCTTCACGGAATCGCCGAAGGCGGTCTCCGCGCAGAAAGCGGTAATGGAATTCCTGCTGATCAATCACCCGCTGGACTGCCCGGTGTGCGATCAGGGCGGCGAGTGCGAGCTGCAGGATCTCGCGATGGGCTATGGCAGCGACGTGTCGCGGTACACGGAGCGCAAGCGCATCATCAAGGACAAGAACATCGGTCCGCTCATTTCCACCGACATGACTCGCTGCATTCATTGCACGCGTTGCGTACGTTTCGGAACGGAAGTCGCCGGCATCCAGGAACTGGGTGCAGTCGGTCGCGGCGAACACATGCGCATCAGCACGTTCATAGAACGCAGCGTCGACCACGAATTATCCGGCAACGTCATTGATCTGTGTCCGGTCGGTGCGTTGAATTCCAGGCCGTTCCGCATGCGCGGTCGCGCATGGGAAATGATCAGTCATCCGCTGGTTTCTCCGCACGACAGCGCGGGTTCCAGCCTTTTCGGTCACGTGTTGCGCGGCAAGTTCGTGCGCACCGTGCCGCGCGACAACGAGGCGGTGAACGAAACGTGGATTTCGGATCGCGACCGTTTCGGTTACGAAGGCACGCATTCCGATCAGCGCCTGCTGAAGCCGATGATCAAGGAAAACGGCGTGTGGCAGGAGGCCAGCTGGGAATCGGCGCTGGAAGCGGCGGCCCGGTCAATAAGGAATGTCGCCGCGAACGATCTGGGCGTTCTTGCGTCGCCATCTTCAACGGTCGAAGAGTTTTTCCTTGCACGGCGTATTGCCGATCATCTCGGTGTGCGCAATATCGACCATCGCGTACGCCAGGCGGATTTCCGCGCCGATGCGCAAGCGCCGCTGTTTCCTTCGCTGGGCCGCACAGTCGCGAGCCTCGAGAACCTGGACGCCGCGCTGGTCGTCGGTTCCTCGTTGCGCAGGGATGTGCCGATCATTGCGCATCGCATCCGCAAGGCGGCGATGAAGGGCGCGCAGGTCTCCTTCGTAAATCCGCGCCAGTACGATTTCCTGTTCCCGGTTGCGAACGAATCCATCGTTGCGATCGGTGACCTGCCGGTTTCACTTGCGGGCATCGCGAAGGTGCTTGCGCAGAAATCCGGCAAGACACTGCCTGCGAATCTGAAGAAATTCGTGGATGGTGCGAAGCCGGACGATGCCGCCGGTGCCATTGCGCAACAGCTGCTTGACGGAAACGAAAGCGCGGTGATCCTCGGTGACCTTGCCGAAGCGCATCCGCAGTTTGCCGATTTGCAGGCATTGGCCGTGGCAATTGCCGAGATGTCCGGTGCGACATTCGGTGTGCTTAGCGGCGGCGCGAACGGTGCAGGCGGCTGGCTGGCCGGTGCGATTCCGCATCGTGGCGCGGGAGGCAAGGGCGGTGACATCGGATTGAATGCGCGCGAGATGTTTGCGCAGCCGCGCAAGGCATATGTGCTGCTTGGCGTCGAGCCGGAACTGGATTGCTGGGATGGTGCGGAAACGCTAGTGGCGCTGAAGCAGGCTGACACGGTCGTCATGATGACGAGCTTCGTCACGAGCACCATGAAGGAGTATTCGGATGTGCTGCTGCCGATCGGAACGTTCGGCGAAACCGCAGGAAGCTATGTCAATGTCGAAGGCTTGTGGCAGTCCTTCGGCGGTGCGTCGAAGCCGGCAGGCGAGGTGCGTCCGGCCTGGAAAGTGCTGCGCGTGCTCGGCAACCTGCTGCAGGTTCCCGGCTTCGATTACATGGCGCCGAACGACGTTACGGATGCGGCACGTGCGGCGGCTGGCAGTGCGGCGGCAACGTTGCCGAAGTTCACGCACGCCGTCAGCAGCGTGAAGACGGAAGGCTACACTCGCGTCGCCGAGACGGCGCTGTACGGTACGGATGCGCTGGTGCGGCGCGCCGGCTCGCTGCAGGTTACGGCGGATGCGAAACGGCAGGCGGCCGTGAATCTCAGCGCCACCGACGCGGAACGGCTTGGCGTTGCCGATGGATCCTATATAAGAGTGCACCAGGGCGATCACGTCGCCGTGCTGCCAGTGCGGGTCGATCCGGGTGTGGTCGACGGAACGGTGTTCATTGCCGCGGGTATCGAAGCAACTGCAATGCTGGGTCCGCGCATCAGCAAGGTCGACCTGGTGAAGGCGGAGGGACACGAATGATCGAGCCCGTTCTCGAATTCTGGAACGGCCTGTGGCCGGAAGCCCGTCTCGTGCTGACGTCGCTTTTCTGGGTCATCGTGATCATGGTGCCGTTGATCATCATGGTCGGCTTCTACACGCTGATCGAACGCAAGGTGATCGGCGCCATCCAGGGACGCATCGGACCGAATCGCGTTGGCATGTACGGCACGTTCCAGTGGCTGGCGGACGTGCTCAAGCTGGTGCTCAAGGAAGTCATCGTACCCAGCAGCGCGAACCGCTTCCTGTTCCTGATCGCGCCGATCATTTCGCTCGCACCGGCATTCGCCGCGTGGGCGGTCGTGCCGTTTGACGACGGTGTGATTCTCGCTGACATCAACGCCGGACTCCTTTATGTCCTTGCGCTGACGTCGATGGGCGTTTACGGCGTGATCATCGCCGGCTGGGCGTCGAACTCGAAATATGCGTTTCTGGGAGCCATGCGTTCCGCGGCGCAGATCGTTGCGTACGAAATAGCGATGGGATTTGCACTTGTCGGTGTGCTCATGGCCGGAGGTTCCTTGAACCTTGGCGATATCGTGCGCGCGCAGGCGGGCAGCGTGCTGGACTGGTTCTGGCTCCCGTTGTTTCCGCTGTTCCTGGTCTACTTCATCTCCGGTGTCGCGGAAACAAACCGCGCACCGTTCGACGTCGCGGAAGGCGAGTCGGAGATTGTTGCGGGATTCCACGTGGAGTATTCCGGCACGGCGTTTGCGGTGTTCTTCCTCGCCGAATACGCAAACATGATTCTGATCGCGGGTCTGTGCGCGATCTTCTTCTTCGGTGGCTGGCTGAATCCGTTTGCGGGTATTCCGGGTGTGGAGCGGCTGACTGACGCTGTGCCGGGAATGATCTGGTTCTTCCTGAAGATGGCGGTCTTCATGTATGCATTTCTGTGGTTGCGCGCGACGTTCCCGCGCTACCGCTACGATCAGATCATGCGGCTGGGCTGGAAAGTGCTGATTCCCGTCACGATCGTCTGGCTGATGGTTCTCGGGCTGTTCATTGTCATGGATTGGCCATTGATCAATCTCGGCTACGTCGTGCTTATCGGCGGTGCCGCGCTGATCCTGTTTGCGAAACTCACTGCACCGAAGATTCCGGTGACGGCAGGAGAGTCCTCATGAGCGCAATGAACGCCTGGATCAAGACCTGGTTCCTGTCGGAACTCTGGGCGGGCCTGCGGCTGACGCTTGGCTATTTCTTCAAGACGAAGACCACGGTTTTCTATCCGGAAGAAAAAACGCCCAAGTCGCCGCGCTTCCGTGGCCTGCACGCGCAACGTCGCTACGCCAACGGCGAAGAGCGTTGTATCGCCTGCAAGCTGTGTGAAGCCGTCTGTCCGGCGCTTGCCATCACCATCGATTCCGAGATGCGTGAAGACGGCACGCGCCGCACCACGCGATACGACATCGACCTCTTCAAATGCATCTACTGCGGCTTCTGCGAGGAAGCCTGTCCGGTGGACGCCATCGTCGAGACGCGCGTTTCCGATTTCCATTTCGAGAAGCGCGGCGAGCAGATCATGACGAAGGAAAAACTGCTGGCGGTGGGCGACAAGTACGAAGCGCAAATCGCGGCCGACCGCGCCGCCGACTCACGTTACCGTTGAGGACTGGAACATGCCGATTTCCGCGGAAACACTGATCTTCTGGCCGGCGGCCGTGATGCTGCTGGGCGCTGCGCTCGCCGTCATCACCGTGCGCAACCCGGTGCATGCTGCCTTGTTCCTCGTCGTGTGTTTTTTCTCCAGCGCCGTGCTCTGGCTGTTGCTGGAAGCCGAGTTTCTCGGTATTGCGCTCGTACTGGTGTACGTCGGCGCCGTGATGGTTCTGTTCCTGTTTGTAGTGATGATGCTCGACATCAACATCGCGGTTGTCCGGGAAGGCTTCATCCGCTTTGCACCTGCCGCCGCCATAGTCGCAATCATGATGACGGCATTGCTGGTCTGGGTCGTGTGGTATCAACAGCTGGGTGTCGAAGAGTTCGTGAAACCCGCAGCGCGATCCGAAGGTTTCAGCAATACGAGCGCCATCGGTCAGGTGATGTACACGGAATACGTTTATCCGTTCGAGATTGCGTCCGTGATCCTGCTGGTCGGAATTATTGTGGCGATCTCGCTGACCATGCGCCGCCGCACCGGTACGCGCGCGCAGGATCCTGCCCAGCAGGTCAAGGTTCGCCGCGAAGACCGCATCCGCCTGGTGAAGGTGGCTTCCGAGAAATATGATCACGGCCAGGGGACAGAATGATTTCCTTGTATCACTACCTCGCGCTGGCCGCGGTGCTGTTCAGTATCGCGGTGGCCGGTATTTTCCTGAACCGCAAGAACGTCATCGTCCTGCTGATGTGCATCGAAATGATGCTGCTGGCGGTGAACATGAACTTCATCGCCTTCTCGCGTTATCTCGACGACGTGGCGGGGCAGGTGTTCGTGTTCTTCATATTGACGGTGGCTGCCGCGGAGGCGGCCATCGGCCTCGCGATCCTCGTGGTGCTGTTCCGCAACCGCAACAGCATCAACGTTGAAGAACTGGATTCGATGAAGGGCTGACGGATGAGCATGGAAAACATTTATCTCGCTACCGTCCTTGCGCCGCTGCTCGCGGCGGTTGTTGCGGGCTTGTTCGGCAGGCAGGTCGGCCGTGCCGGTGCGCACTGGGTGACGATACTCGGTGTCGGCATCTCGTTCGTGCTGTCGTGCATTGCATTCAAGCACATCGCACTCGACGGCGGCGCGGTCTACAACGACTCGCTCTATACGTGGATGGTGAGTGACGGCATTCGCATGGAAGTCGGTTTCCTTGTCGACCGGCTGACCGTGCTGATGATGACGGTCGTGACGTTTGTTTCGCTGATGGTGCATGTCTACACCATCGGCTACATGCAGGACGATCCGGGTTACCAGCGCTTCTTCAGCTACATCTCGCTGTTCACGTTCTCAATGCTCATGCTGGTGATGTCGAACAACTTCCTGCAGCTGTTCTTCGGCTGGGAAGCGGTAGGCGTGGTTTCGTACCTGCTGATCGGCTTCTGGTTCAAGCGCGAGTCCGCGATCTTCGCGAACATGAAGGCATTTCTTGTGAATCGCGTCGGCGACTTCGGCTTCCTGCTGGGCATTGCCGCAGTCGTCTACTACACCGGTTCGCTGGATTACGCCGAAGTGTTTGCCGCGGCGCCTTCGCTCGCTGACGAAACCATGCAGATTCTTTCCGGCTACGAATGGGCGGCGCTTTCGGTTATCGGCATCCTGTTGTTCGTCGGTGCGATGGGCAAGTCGGCGCAGGTTCCGCTGCACGTCTGGCTGCCGGATTCCATGGAAGGCCCGACTCCGATTTCCGCGCTGATCCACGCTGCGACCATGGTCACGGCGGGTATTTTCATGGTTGCGCGCATGTCGCCGATCTACGAGCTCAGCGAAACCGCGTTGAGCTTCATTCTCGTGATCGGTTCCGTCACCGCCTTTTTCATGGGCCTGCTCGGCATTGTCGCGAACGACATCAAGCGCGTGATCGCGTACTCGACATTGTCGCAGCTCGGATACATGACAGTTGCGCTCGGCGCGTCCGCTTACGCCGCCGGCATTTTTCATCTCATGACGCACGCCTTCTTCAAGGCGCTGCTGTTCCTGGCCGCGGGCTCCGTGATCATCGGCATGCATCACGAGCAGGACATGCGCAGGATGGGCGGGCTGCGCAAGTACATGCCGGTCACCTATGTCACCATGCTGATCGGCACGCTGGCGCTGGTTGCCGTGCCGGGATTTTCGGGATTTTTCTCGAAGGACGCGTTGATCGAAGCGGTACATCACTCGAATATCGCCGGTTCGGGCATCGCGTATTGGGCTGTGCTGTCAGGCGTATTCATCACCGCGCTGTACAGCTTCCGCCTGCTGTTCATGGTGTTCCACGGCCAGCCGCGCTTTGACGTGCATGTCGATCACCACATTGCGAGCGATGATCCGCATCACCAGCAGCACGACGACCACCATCACGGCAGTGCGCCGCATGAGTCGCCCTGGGTCGTGACAGTGCCATTGATCCTGCTCGCGATCCCGTCGATCTTCATCGGCTGGTTCACCATCGACGCCTTGCTGTTCAACGGCTGGTTCGGTAGCGCTATTGTCGTCGGCGAAACGCACGATGTGCTTGGCGAGCTGGGCGCAAGCTGGCACGGGCCGTGGGCGTTCGTGTTGCACGCCTTCTCCGGCGCTGCCGTGTACCTGATGCTCGGCGGCATCTTCACCGCATGGGTTTTCTGGTGGTGGAAGCCGCACTGGCCAGGCATTGCCGCGGACAGGCTGAACTGGCTGTACCAACTGTTCGTCAACAAGTACTTCTTCGACGATTTCAACAACACGGTATTTGCGGGCGGCGCGCGCAAGCTGGGGCAGTTCTTCTGGAAGGCCGGCGACGTGTTCCTGATCGACGGCCTGCTGGTGAACGGCTCGGCGAATTCCGTGGGCAGGTTTGCGGGCGTGTTGCGCAAGGTCCAGTCGGGCTATCTGTACCACTATGCCTTTGCCATGATCATCGGTCTGGTCGCGTTCCTCGGCTGGCTGCTGCTCAAATAACGAGAAACGACAAGGATTGATGGATGTCTGATTCCCTTCCATTGCTGAGCCTGTTGATCTGGGTACCGATCCTGGGCGGCCTGGCCGTGATCGCCGCCGGACGTTTCGGGGACGCCGCCGTGAAATGGCTGGCGCTCGTCGTGTCGTTGCTTGCATTCCTGCTGAGTGTGCCGCTGTACACGAGCTTCGACTTCGCGACATCGGACATGCAGTTTGTCGAGCTGGCCGTTTGGATCGATGCGCTGAACGTGAATTACCACCTCGGCGTCGACGGCATCGCGGTGCCGCTGATCCTGCTGACGACGTTCATGACAGTGCTCGTGGTGATCGCGGGCTGGGAGGTCATCAAGGATCGAGTCGGGTCGTACTTTGCCGCGTTCCTGATCATGGAAGGCCTCATGAACGGCGTGTTCGCGGCGCTGGACGGCATGCTGTTCTACGTGTTCTGGGAAGCCATGCTGATTCCGATGTTCCTCATCATCGGTATCTGGGGCGGGCAACGGCGCGTATACGCGACCATCAAGTTCTTCCTGTACACCTTCCTCGGCTCGGTGCTGATGCTGGTGTCGTTCATCTACCTGTACATGAAGATGGACGGCAGTTTCAGCATTCTCGAGATGCACCAGCTGCCGCTCGGCCTCAATGAACAGATACTGATCTTCCTCGCGTTCTTTGCGGCATTTGCCGTGAAGATTCCGATGTGGCCGGTACACACGTGGTTGCCGGACGCGCACGTGGAAGCGCCGACCGGTGGCTCAGTGATCCTGGCAGCCATCATGCTGAAGCTCGGTGGCTACGGGTTCCTGCGGTTCTCGTTGCCGATCACGCCGGATGCAGCGAACGCACTCGATATGCTGGTTGTCACGCTGTCGCTGATCGCGGTCGTTTACATCGGTTTTGTCGCGCTCGTGCAACAGGACATGAAGAAACTGATCGCCTATTCATCGATCGCACACATGGGCTTCGTGACGCTGGGCCTGTTCCTGCCGTTCATGATTCTCGCCAACAGCGGTTCCCTGCAGGGCGCGGTGCTCGGCATGGAAGGCGGCATGGTGCAGATGGTTTCACACGGCTTCATTTCCGGTGCGCTGTTCCTGTGCGTGGGCGTGATGTACGACCGCGTGCACAGCCGCGAGATAGGCGCGTACGGCGGTGTTGCGAATACGATGCCGAAGTTCGCCGCACTCATGGTGCTGTTTGCCCTGGCGAACGCGGGCCTGCCGGGCACGTCGGGGTTCGTAGGCGAGTTCATGGTCATCATTGCGAGCTTCAAGGCGAACTTCTGGATAGCGTTCCTTGCAGCACTGACGTTGATCCTGGGCGCCGCCTACACCTTGTGGCTCGTCAAGCGCGTGCTGTTCGGTGAGGTCGCGAACGAAAACGTCGCGCAGCTGGAAGACATCAACGGGCGCGAGTTCCTCGTTCTCGCAACGCTCGCCGCCGCCGTGCTGCTGATCGGCCTGTGGCCGGCGCCGCTGATCGAGGTAATGGACGTCACGATCCGGAACCTCGTTGAACACGTCATGCAGTCCAAGCTGTAAGGGCAGGAACTCGAACATGGAAACTACCTTCACATCGCCCAACCTGTGGCCTGCGCTACCGGAAATGTTCCTGCTCGGCATGGTGTGCATCATTCTCGTCGCGGACCTGTTCTTCAAGGACAGCCAGCGCGTGTTCACGCACTGGCTCACGCTGGGCGCGCTGGCGGGCACCGCCTGGATACTTGCACGGCAGATGGGCAATCCGGAAGTCGTGACGTTCAACGGCATGTACGTCGCCGATACGATGTCCACGGTTCTGAAGCTGGTCGCCTGCGCGGTCACCGCCGGAGTTCTCGTGTACGCGCGGGATTACCTCAAGTCGCGACAGATCTTCCAGGGCGAGTTCTACGTGCTGGTTCTCGGCGCGCTGCTGGGCGTGATGGTGATCGTGTCCGGCATGAATTTCGTGAGCCTGTATCTTGGCCTCGAGCTGATGTCGCTCTGCTCGTACGGTCTCGTCGCCTTGCAGCGCGATAACGGCGTCGCTTCGGAAGCGGCGATGAAGTATTTCGTGCTCGGCGCGATCGCCTCGGGGCTGCTGCTTTACGGCATGTCCATTCTGTACGGGATCAGCGGCACGCTGGATATCCTGACGCTTGCTGGCTGGGCTGCGAACGCCGAGTTCAGCGCTGGTCTCCTGCTGGGCCTAGTCTTCGTGATCGTCGGCATGGCGTTCAAGCTGGGCGCGGTACCGTTCCATATGTGGATTCCCGACGTGTACGACGGCGCGCCTACCGCGGTAACCCTGTTCATCGGCTCCGTGCCCAAGCTCGCCGCGTTTGCACTGTTCATGCGCCTGCTGGTGGAAGGGCTGGGTGCAATGCATTCCGCCTGGCAGCCGATCATTGTCGTGCTGGCGCTGCTGTCGGTAGGTATCGGCTCGGTGGTGGCGATCGCTCAGACCAGCCTCAAACGCATGCTTGCCTATTCGACGATATCCCACGTGGGATTCCTGCTTATGGGCATACTCGCCGGCACGGAGCAGGGCTATCAGGCGGCGATGTTCTATACGATCACGTACGTCATCATGGCGGCTGCCGGGTTCGGCATGATCCTGTTGCTGGCGCGCAGTGGTTTCGAAGCCGACCAGCTGACGGATTTCGCCGGTCTGAACCGGCGCAGCCCGTGGTTCGCGGCGATGATGATGTTCGTGATGTTCGGCATGGCGGGTGTGCCGCCTTTCGTTGGCTTCTACGCGAAGTTCGCCGTCATCTGGGCCGCGGTGGAAGCGGGCCTGATCTGGCTGGCGATCGCATCAGTCGTGTTTTCCGTCGTCAGCGCGTTCTACTACCTGCGTCTTGTGAAGATCATGTACTTCGATGAGCCTGTCGAAGGTACACCGCTGTTGGAAGCGGCGGCGGACTCGCGGTTGGTGATGAGCGTGAACGGATTGCTGATCCTGGGGTTGGGTATTTTCCCCGGCGGCTTGATGACGTTATGCATGCGTGCCATCGGGTGAAGCGATTGATACGGAGTTTTGACATTTAATTTCCCCGTATGGCCACTCATTGTTCATTCATCCTTGAAAATCAGGCATTCGATCATATAGAATGCCGCCTCGTCGGGTGCGGGGTGGAGCAGTCTGGCAGCTCGTCGGGCTCATAACCCGAAGGTCGCAGGTTCAAATCCTGCCCCCGCTACCAATAACACTGTGTGATACACAGCAGTGCTGATAAGGCCCCGATGTTCGGGGCTTTTTCGTTTCCGGCAGCCACTTGCGTTGTCGCGAAACGAGTCAAGGAATATTTTGTAACTTGTTGAAATAACAAGTTTTTCAGGATGGGCCTCGTGCCCATTTTTTGTTTGTTTCTGCTGGGTGAGTCCTCGGACATGAGTCTCAGGGAAAAACTGATCGATCTGCTGGAGCCGACCATCGAAGCCATGGGCTACGAGCTGGTCGAGCTCGAATGCCGCCCGAGCGCGAACAACGGTCTGGTTCGCCTGTACATCGACAAGCCGGACGGTATCGGCCTGGAAGATTGCGAGAAGGTGAGTCACCAGGTCAGCGGCGTGATGGACGTTGAAGATCCGATGCCGGGCTATTACAGCCTGGAAGTTTCATCGCCGGGACTGGACAGGCCGTTACGCAAGCTCTCGCATTTCGTGGATGCGATCGGCAAACAGGTGAAGCTGGAACTGGAAACACCGATAGACAAGCGCTGGCGTTTCACGGGAACGCTCGTCGCTGTTGATGAAGGGTACGCGACCGTCAACGTGGACGGCGAACCCGTAAAACTGGAAATCGCGGCGTTGAAACGTGCGCGAATTGTCCCTGAATTCTGAGTTGATCGTCGGGAAAAGACAGTCATGAACAAAGAAATCCTCCTGGTCGCAGATGCCGTCTCCAACGAGAAGGGCGTCGATAAGGAAGTCATCTTCGAAGCCATTGAAGCGGCGTTGGCGACAGCCACGCGCAAGAAGCAGGGCGGCGACATTGACGCCCGTGTCGCCATTGATCGCACGGACGGCTCCTACGCGACCTTCCGCCGCTGGACGGTCGTGGAAGACGACGCCGAAATCGAATTTCCCGAAAAGGAAATCACGCTGAGTGTAGCGAAACAGCGCGACGTAAACGCCGAAGTCGGCAGTTACATCGAAGAGCCGATGGAATCGGTCGCCTTCGGTCGCATTGCTGCACAGACGGCAAAGCAGGTCATCGTGCAGAAGGTTCGCGAAGCCGAGCGCGCGCAGGTTGTCGAACAGTACAAGGATCGTATCGGCGAACTCCTGACCGGCATTGTCAAGCGCGTCGAGCGCGGCAGCGTTTTTGTCGATCTCGGCGGTAATGTCGAAGCCTACATCGCGCGTGAAGAAATGATTCCGCGTGAAGCGGTGCGTCCAGGCGATCGCATTCGTGCCTACCTGAAGGATGTGCGCACCGAGCTGCGCGGTCCGCAGTTGTTCCTGAGCCGCACGGATCGCCGCTTCCTGGAAGAACTGTTCACGATCGAAGTGCCTGAAATCGGCCAGGGTCTTATCGAGATCATGGGTTCGGCCCGCGATCCCGGCCAGCGCGCCAAGATTGCCGTGAAGTCGAACGACCAGCGCATCGATCCGGTTGGCGCCTGTGTCGGCATGCGCGGTTCACGCGTGCAGGCGGTTTCCAACGAGCTGTCGGGCGAACGCATCGACATCATCGTCTGGAATGAAAATCCGGCGCAGTTCGTGATCAATGCCATGTCGCCGGCGGAAGTGACGTCTATTGTTGTTGACGAAGACAAGCACAGCATGGATATCGCCGTGGAAGAGGACAAGCTGTCGCTGGCCATCGGCCGCGGCGGCCAGAACATCCGTCTTGCGTCGCAGCTGGCTGGCTGGGAACTCAACGTGATGACCGAGTCGCAGGCGGAAGAAAAGACGGAAAAGGAAATCAAGGAATTGCAGCAGCTGTTCATGGATCAGCTGGATGTCGATGCGGAAGTTGCGGTGATCCTGGTGCAGGAAGGTTTTTCCAGCATCGAGGAAATCGCCTACGTACCGGCATCGGAACTTGCGGAAATCGAAGAGTTCGATGAAGGCATCGTCGAAGAGTTGCGCGGCCGTGCACGTGATGTGCTGCTGACGCAGGCGATCGCGACCGAGGAAAAGCTCGGCGATGTCGAACCCGCGGAAGACCTGCTCAACATGGAAGGCATGGAGCGCGAACTGGCTTACACGCTGGCAAACCGCGGTGTCGTCACCATGGAAGATCTCGCCGAGCAATCGGTGGATGAAATGATGGAAATCGAGGGCATGGACGAGGAGCGCGCCGGCAAGCTGATCATGACCGCGCGCGCCCCGTGGTTTGCCGAAGAGTAAAAGGAACTGCCGATTGACTATTTGGTGGCCGCGGTCCCGCAGGGTTACGGCTGAAAAGCGCCTCTGCTGTGTTGCGCCGCTTGCCCGTAGTCGATGCTACTGTCCCGCGCGGCGCGCCTTGCAGAGACCCTTTTCAGCCAGTAACGCGGCTCACTAAATAGTCAACCGGTAGTTCCATATCCGGGGAGGATTCAGATGGCGGAAGTCACAGTAAAACAATTCGCCGATGCGCTTGGTGTACCCGTGGATCGCCTGCTTACTCAGTTGGGCGATGCGGGTCTCAAGGTTGCGTCGGCCGAAGCAAGCATCAATGACGAACAGAAGCTGCAGTTGCTGACGCATTTGCGTCGCAGTCATGGCAAGGATGGCGCAGCGGGCAGCAATGAGCCGCGCAAGATCACATTGAATCGCCGCAGCGTCAGCGAACTGAAGCTTGCGGGCAGCCAGGGCAAGGCCAAGACCGTCAGCGTTGAAGTGCGCAAGAAGCGCACCTACGTGAAGCGCAGCGCTCTTGAAGAGCAGGAAGCCGCGCGCAAGGCGGAAGAACAGGCGAAGATCGACGCGCAGGAAGCGACGCTGCGTGAACAGCAGGAGGCCGAAGAGGCCGCTCGCCGCAAGGTTGAAGAAGATGCCGTGCGCAAACTGCGCGAGGAAGAGGAACTGCGCAAGAAAGCCGAAGGCGCGGAGAAGGAAAAGGCCGAGGAAAGCGAGAAGAAACGTCTTGAAGAGGCGGCCCGCGAACGCAAGGTCATCGAAGAGCGCCGCAAGGCCGAGGAAGAGGCGCGCAAGCAGGCGGCCGAAGACGAGCGCAAGCAGCAGCGCGGCGCAGCGACCAAATACGGTCGCCAGGAATTGCATGTCACCGCTGGCAAGAGCGGTCGCCGTTCGGGCAAGAAGGCTTCCCGCCAACAGCGGCGTGGTGGCGTTGCCATGGACACGCAGCATGGCTTCGAGAAGCCGGCCGCGCCCGTAAAGCGTGATGTCAGCATTCCGGAAACCGTGACGGTTGGCGAACTCGCGAACAAGATGGCGGTGAAGGCGACTGAACTGATCCGCACCATGATGAACATGGGCGTGATGGCGACCATCAACCAGGTGCTGGACCAGGAAACCGCGCAGCTCGTGGTCGAGGAAATGGGTCACACGCCGAAGCTGCTCCGCGAGAACGAGCTTGAAGTGCAGGTGATTGCAGCAGGTGCCGGTGAAGGCGAGGCGGTTACCCGTCCGCCGGTCGTCACGATCATGGGTCATGTCGATCACGGCAAGACATCGCTGCTCGACTACATTCGCCGCACCAAGGTCGCTGCCGGTGAAGCAGGCGGTATCACGCAGCATATCGGTGCGTATCACGTCGAAACCGACAGGGGCATGGTCAGCTTCCTCGATACACCGGGTCACGCCGCGTTTACCGCGATGCGTGCACGTGGTGCGCAGATCACCGACATCGTCGTGCTCGTGGTCGCCGCCGACGACGGCGTCATGCCGCAGACGATCGAAGCCGTACAGCACGCGAAAGCTGCAGGTGTTCCGCTGGTGGTTGCCATCAACAAGATGGACAAACCCGAAGCGGATCCGGATCGCGTCAGAAACGAACTTTCGCAGCATGAAGTGATTTCCGAGGAATGGGGCGGCGACACGATCTTCGTGCCGGTGTCCGCGAAAACCGGTGACGGCGTCGACAAACTGCTGGAGTCCATACTCGTGCAGTCCGAAGTGCTTGAACTGAAGGCGATTGCCGACGGTCCGGCTGCAGGCGTCGTGGTCGAGTCCTCGCTGGAAAAAGGCCGCGGTCCGGTCGCAACCGTGCTCGTGCAGCGCGGTACCTTGAAGAAGGGCGACATTCTGCTGGCCGGCCAGGAATACGGCCGCATCCGCGCGATGTTCGACGAAGCGGGCAAGCCCATAGAAATGGTCGGTCCTTCCATGCCGGCGCAGGTGCTGGGTCTTTCCGGCATTCCGTCCGCGGGCGACGAGGCGATTGTCGTTTCGGATGAGCGCAAGGCCCGTGAAGTGGCGTTGTATCGTCAGGGCAAGATCCGCGAAGTGAAACTCGCGCGTCAGCAGTCGGCGAAACTCGAGAACATGTTCAACCAGATGGAAGAGGGCGAAGTGAAGGTCCTCAACCTGGTCGTCAAGGCTGACGTGCAGGGTTCCGTCGAAGCACTTTCGGATTCGCTCAGCATGCAGGGCGACGCCGAGGTGAAGGTAAAGGTCATCGCGTCAGGCGTCGGTGGCATCACCGAATCCGACGTCAACCTGGCTGCCGCTTCACAGGCCGTCATCATCGGTTTCAATGTGCGTGCCGACAGCGCCGCACGTCGCCAGATCGATGAGTCGGGCGTTGACGTGCATTACTACTCGGTCATTTACGACGCGATCGACGAAGTGAAAAAGGCGCTTTCCGGAATGCTTTCGCCGGAAACGCGCGAACAGATTCTCGGTCTCGCCGAAGTTCGCGATGTGTTCAAGGCGCCGAAGATCGGTCAGATCGCCGGCTGCCTGGTTATCGAAGGTTCGGTCAAGCGCAACAATCCGATTCGCGTACTGCGCGACAATGTCGTGATCTACGAAGGGCAGCTGGAATCGCTGCGCCGCTTCAAGGACGACGTCAATGAAGTGCGTGCGGGCACCGAGTGTGGCATCGGCGTGAAGGATTACAACGACGTGAAGGTCGGTGACCAGATCGAGTGCTACGAAAGAGTCGAGTATCAGCGGACGCTGTAATGCCACGCGAATTTACACGCAGTACACGGGTTGCTGAACAGCTGCGGCGCGAAATCGGCCTGCTGCTGAGACGCACCGTCAAGGATCCGCGCGCGCAGGGTGCAAATGTGACGGACGTGGAAGTGAGCAAGGATGTTTCCTATGCGCGCGTCTATTTCAGTCAGCTTGAAGATTCGCCGGAACAGGTTAAGGAAACCGAGCAGGTCCTGAACCGTGCGGCGGGTTTCCTGCGCCGTGAGCTGGGTCAGATCATGCGCATGCGCCACGTGCCCGAATTGAAATTCATCTACGACCACAGCATCGCGGAAGGCGCGCGCATGGATGCGTTGATCAGCGCTGCGCGCGAGCGCGACCGGGAGTCGGGCGAGGCGGATGACGGCAGCGACAATGATCGCGACGGAGAGCCGGAGTAGTGTCCAACCGCAAGCGCAAGGGCCGCGCAATCGACGGTGTCCTGTTGCTCGACAAGGATACCGGGCAGAGTTCAAACCACGCCCTGCAACGTGTGAAGCGGCTGTTCGGCGCGGCCAAGGCAGGACACACAGGCAGTCTTGATCCGCTTGCGACCGGCATGTTGCCGGTTTGTCTCGGCGAGGCGACCAAGGTTTCCAGCTTTCTGCTGGATGCCGACAAGCATTACCGCGTCGTTGCCGCACTCGGCAGCAGGACTGCGACGGCGGATTCGGATGGCGAGATCGTGGAGACTGTCCCGATACCGCCATTGACCGAAATGCAGGTGCGCGAAGTGCTGACGGGATTCATCGGTGACATCGAACAGATTCCGCCGATGTATTCCGCGCTGAAACACCAGGGGCGGCGCTTATACGAACTGGCGCGTGCGGGCGAGGAAGTCGAACGCAAGCCCCGGCAGGTGCGCATTTTTGCGTTGGAGCTGGAGGCGCTGGACGCGATGTCGATGACGCTGTCCGTACGCTGCTCGAAGGGCACTTACGTGCGCACCCTGGTCGAGGATATCGCCGCCGCGTTTGGCACGCTGGGTCACGTCACGGTATTGCGCAGGCTGGGTGTAGGTCCGTACGAGAAACTGCCGATGTATACGCAGGCCGAGCTTGAAGCCGCCTACGATGCTGGCGGGCACGCCGCGCTCGATGCGCTGCTGCTGCCGGTCGACAGCGCGGTCGCCGACTGGCCGGTGGTCCGGCTGGATACGGATATGAGTTTTTATGTGCGCCGCGGTCAGGCTGTGCTGGTACCGCGTGCACCGACAGAGGGCCGGGTGCGGCTGTACAGCGACGCCGGAGAGTTTCTCGGCATCGGCGAGGTTGCGGACGATGGCCGCATTGCGCCAAAGAGGCTGCTTGCGGAAGGCTCAAGCCCCCAGATGCCATCCTAATGGCTGGTTTTTATTGAAATTTCTTACTTGGCACGCCCGGTTCACGCGACTACAATACCGGGCTCATTCTCGAGGCCTCGCGCAGTCGGGTCTTTGGTACACGAACAGGATCATCAAATGCCGCTTAACGTAGAAAAGAAACGCGAAATCATTGGCGAATACCAGACTGGCGAGGGCGATACCGGCTCTCCGGAAGTCCAGGTAGCACTGCTGTCGGCCCGTATCAGCGAGCTGACCGGTCACTTCCAGCAGCACAAGGCGGATCATCATTCCCGCCGTGGCCTGCTCAAGATGGTCAACCAGCGCCGCAAGCTGCTGGATTACCTCAAGGGCAAGAACCGCGTCCGCTACCAGCAGCTGATCGAACGGCTGGGTCTGCGCCGCTAAGCGGTTGCCGAAGCCATTGATCTCGGATGCATGAAACGAAGAAACCGGACTGCAACAGGCCGGTTTTTTCGTTTTTGCTTTTTGATTGATTAAAGGCTGATCTAAAAGAATATTGCCTGCGCGCAGAGGGCTGCGAGCGGGTGCAGGTAACCAGAGAGAGCAAAAAAGAGAGTAGATAACGTGCAAGCCATCAAGAAAAGCTTCCAGTTCGGAAATCACACCGTCACCCTTGAAACCGGTTATGTCGCGCGCCAGGCGGATGCCGCCGTGCTTGTCAGCATGGACGACACCGTGGTGCTGGTCACCGCGGTTGGCCGCAAGAAGGCGATGCCGGGTCAGGCATTCTTCCCGTTGACAGTGAATTACCAGGAAAAGACCTACGCCGCCGGCAAGATTCCGGGTGGCTTCTTCAAGCGTGAAGGCCGTCCTTCGGAAAAGGAAACGCTGACTTCCCGCCTGATCGATCGTCCGATCCGTCCGCTGTTTCCCGAGGGCTTCATGAATGAAGTCCAGATCATCGCGACGGTGATGTCGATCAATCCGGAAATCGATCCGGATATCCCGGCGATAGTGGGCACGTCCGCCGCACTGATGCTGTCGGGTATTCCGTTCAAGGGACCGATAGGCGCCGCGCGTGTCGGCTTCAAGGATGGCAATTACCTGCTTAATCCCACGAAGACGCAGACAGCGGAATCGGATCTCGACCTCGTCGTCGCAGGTACCGAAAACGCCGTATTGATGGTCGAGTCGGAAGCGAAATACCTGCCGGAAGACATCATGCTGGGCGCCGTCCTGTTCGGTCACGAGCAGATGCAGGTCGCCATCAATGCCATCAAGGAACTTGCTGCAGAAGCCGGCAAGCCGGTGTGGGATTGGCAGCCGGAAGCGAAAGACCAGGCGTTGATCGATGCCGTGAAGGCAACCTGTGGCAATGCACTCGACGAGGCCTACCAGATCGCCGACAAGCATGAACGCCGTGATGCGATTGCTGCCATCAAGGAACGCGTGGTAACGGAACTTGCGGGCGGCGACGCACCGACGTTCGATGCCAAGGCAGTGAGCGAAGCCGTGCACGATCTCGAGTACAGCACCGTTCGCGAACGCATTCTTTCCGGCAAGCCGCGCATCGACGGTCGCGATACGCGTACCGTGCGTCCGATCGACATCAAGCTCGGCGTATTGCCGCGTGCCCATGGTTCCGCACTGTTCACCCGTGGGGAAACGCAGGCGATCGTGGTGACCACGCTCGGCACCGGCCGCGACGCGCAGATCATCGATGCGATCGAAGGCGAGCGCAAAGAGCCGTTCATGCTGCATTACAATTTCCCGCCGTACTGCGTGGGCGAAACCGGTTTTGTCGGTTCCCCGAAGCGTCGTGAAATCGGTCATGGCCGTCTTGCCAAGCGCGGCATCCAGGCCGTCATGCCGGCGATGGACAGCTACCCGTACGTCATTCGCGTGGTTTCTGAAATCACCGAGTCGAACGGTTCCAGCTCCATGGCATCGGTGTGCGGTACGTCGCTGGCTCTGATGGATGCCGGCGTTCCGATCAAGGAGCCGGTTGCCGGTGTCGCAATGGGTCTCGTGAAGGACGGTGGCCGTTACGCCGTGCTGACCGACATTCTCGGTGATGAAGATCACCTCGGCGACATGGACTTCAAGGTTGCCGGTACGCGTGATGGCGTCACCGCGCTGCAGATGGATATCAAGATCGAAGGCATCACCACCGAGATCATGCACCACGCCTTGTCGCAGGCGCAGGAAGCGCGCCTGCATATCCTTGGCGAGATGAACAAGGTCATGACCGAGCCGCGCAAGGAAATGTCCGATTGGGCGCCGCGCATCATCACCATGAAGATCGACACGGACAAGATCCGCGACGTGATCGGCAAGGGTGGCGCGGTCATTCGCCAGCTGACGGAAGAAACGGGCGCCACGATCGACATCCAGGACGATGGCACGATCAAGATTGCGTCGGTCGACCGCAGCGCCGGTGAAGCCGCGAAGAAGAAGATCGAAGAGATCACTGCCGATGTCGAAGTCGGTCGCGTCTACGAAGGCAAGGTTGCGAAGCTGATGGATTTCGGCGCGTTCGTGACCATCCTGCCGGGTCGCGACGGTCTTGTGCACATTTCACAGATTTCCGATGAGCGCGTCGAGAACGTCAGCGACAAGCTCAAGGAAGGCGATGTGATCAAGGTGAAGGTTCTTGAAGTCGACAAGCAGGGACGTATCCGTCTCAGCATGAAGGCTGTCGAAGCCGCCTGACTCGCACCAGCGGTCTGAATGAAGCCGGTCTCGTGCAAACGGGGCCGGCTTTTTTCGTTTGCCATCACGGAACCGTGCGGTGGCATCGTTATACTCGTGCGCTCGGAGAGAGAATCGTGCGCATAACTCAGTTATTTCCTGTAATCGCTTTCCTGCTGAACGCGGTCGCCATCGGTAGCGCAGGCGCCGCAACGCCTGATGAAACGCGCGTGGAGCGCGAACGCATAGGCCTGGTTCTCAGCGGTGGCGGGGCCCGCGGCGCCGCACACATCGGCGTGCTGAAATATCTGGAAGAACATCGAATCCCGGTTGACCATGTCGTTGGTACAAGTGTCGGCGCGGTTATTGGCGGCCTGTACGCCAGCGGCATGAGTGCGGGTGAAATCGAATCGCTGGTGCTGTCGCTGGACTGGAATGAAATGTTCAGCGACACGGCGAGTCCCGCCGAACTCGACATCCGCCGCAAGCTGCAGAAATATCGCTATCTGATCGATATCGATGCCGGTTTTCGCGACGGCGAACTCGTTTTTTCGACGGGCTTCATCTCCGGTCAACGCATGCTGTTGATGTTGCGCGAACAGACGTTGCCTGTTCGAGGCATCAACAACTTCGACGAATTACCGACGCCGTTCCGGGCAGTGGCGACGGATCTTGCGACCGCTCGTGCCGTCATTTTCGAAAATGGCGATCTCGTGCGCGCCATGCGCGCCTCGATGTCGGTTCCCGGTGTTTACAGCGCGGTGGAGTTTCACGGCACTCGCCTGGTGGACGGTGGCATCGTGCAGAATCTTCCCGTACCGGTGGCGCGTGCATCCGGTGCGGATGTGTTGATCGCCGTTGATGTCGCCACGCCGTTGCGCAACGTGGACGAGCTTGATTCTCCGTTCGCGGTCACTACGCAAGTGATCGACGGCGTCATGCTCAACCAGAGCCGCGCGATGCAAAAGGAACTCGGGCCGCGGGACGTCCTGATCGAACCTGCCATCGACGAGTTCGATGCCGCGTCGTTCCAGCAACTGCACCGGATCATCGAGCAGGGCTACAGGGAAGCGGCTGTGCGCGCGGAGCAACTCGAACGTTTCAGCGTTGACGAGGCGCGTTACGAACGGTATCTCGCGGATCGCGCGTCCCGCCGGCATGCAACGCCGCGCATAGACCGGGTGGTCGTATCCAGCGAACAGGATGTCGAACACCTGGTGCGCGGCAGGCTCGCACAAGCCACGGACGAGCCGCTGGATGTGGATCAATTGCACGACGATCTTGGCGAGCTGTACGGGCTGGGCCTGTTCGAAACCGTGAATTACTCCATTGAATCCAACAGCGATGGCAGCGAGGCGCTGATGGTGAATACCCAGCCCAAGGACACGGGCCCGTTGCGTTTCGAGTCCGGCCTGGAACTGCAGGAAACATTTTCGGGTGATACTGCGTTCCAGTTACGTGCGGCGCTCAACCAGGTCGGCATCAATCCGTACGGCGCAGAGTGGCGCACGGAACTCGGATTGGGGACGGTGACGGGCATCAGCACGGAGTTCTATCAACCGGTGACCTATTCAGGCCGGTTCTTCGCGGCTGCGAATTACACCTATGCGCTGGGCGAGCTGGCCATTCGGGATGACACGGGCGAGATCGGAGAATTTCGTTTTCGCGAAAATATCGGCGGCGTGGATTTCGGCGTCAATCTCTGGCGGTGGAGTACGGCACGCCTGGGCATTCGCTTCGGATCCGAAGATGCGTTTGTCGAGCCCGGTACCGAGCCGTTTTTCGAGGACCGGGAGTTCAAGGTGCGCGACCTGGCGTTCCGTTTTCGCCACGACTCGATGAACTCGTTCACGTTTCCATCCAGCGGCACGCGGCTGGACGTGCGCTGGGAAGCGGCGCTCGACGAACTGGGTTCGCCGGATGACGGCGAGTACGCCGGCGTGGATCTGCTCAAGGCATTCGGCGACGGACACCATGGGTTTCTCGTTGGCGCGACGTTCGAGAGCGTATTGAGCGGTGAACGCTTTCTTGCCCAGGGCGTGGCACTCGGTGGTATCACGCGTCTGTCGGGTTTCGAGCGGGATGAACTGGTCGGCAAGCACGCCGGATTGCTGCGCAGCGTCTATTACCACTACCTGGGCAGCGATCCCGACAGTTTTCGGGATGTACCGTTATATGCAGGGTTGACGCTGGAGGCGGGAAACGTCTGGCAGGATTCCGCCGATATTTCAGCCGATGATCTCATCGTCGGCGCCAGCGCATTTTTTGCCGTCGATACGCTGATCGGCCCCATCAGCCTGGCGTACGGCCGCAATACCGACGGCAAGGATGCTTTCTATCTCGGTATCGGCACGATCAACGGTCCTTCGTTCAGGCAGTTTCGCCGCTGACGTTTTCGCGCAGGTCATGCGCTTGGCGTTGGTGCATGACAGGCGCGAGATGCTCGAGAATGCGCCGCTCCAGCCAGTATTCGGGTTTCCACGGCCAGCGTCCGCCGACAAAGCCGACGTGGCCCCCGTGGCGGCTCAGTTCCAGTGAGACCGCGGGTGAAAGTTCCGCATTCTGCGGTACCGTTTCCGGTGTCATGAATGGATCGTCTGCTGCGTGCAGCACCAGCGTGGGCGTTGTTATGTTTCGCAGGAACTGCACGCTGCTGCAGCGTTCGTAGTAATCGGCCGCGCTTTCGAAACCATGCAAGGGCGCGGTCAGCGCTTCGTCGAAATCGCGAAAACTCCTGATCGCTGCAATGTCGGGCTGATGGCCCGCATCGTGGATCAAATGCAGTTTCCGTTTTGCTGTACGCAGCATCCGGCGCAGCAAATGCGCCTGGTAAACGCGAGCGAATCCGCGATCAATGGCGTCCGAGCAGAGATTCAACCGGAAAGGCACGGAAACAGCGACAGCAGTTTTCAGAAGATGTTCGGCAGGGTGTTCGCCCAGCCACTTGAGCAGGGCGTTGCCACCGAGCGAATAACCGATAGCCGCAAAATTCGTCCCCGGTTCCCGTGCGCGGAGCCGGCGCAGGAAATAGTCGAAATCATCGGTGTGTCCCGAGTGGTATGCATTCGCCTTGCGATTCAATTCTCCCGAACAGCTGCGGAAATGCAGCAGCACCGCACGATAGCCGTCGTCGTGCAGGCGCTTCAGCATCCATGCCGCGTAGCGCGAATCGCGCGAGCCTTCGAGACCGTGCAGGAGAATGACGATGGGTCCTTCCTTGCCGCTGGTCCAGTCGGCGTCAACGAAATCGCCGTCCGGCAACTCGATGCGCTCGCGCTGAATCTGCAGTCGCGGCAGGGGGCGAAAGGTGTTGGGTACGATGGTCTGCAGGTGACGATTCCTGAGCCACCAAGCCGGCGAGAAGCGGGAGGTTGCGATCACGGGGCGTATGTCGGTTGCCTGACGAAGCGCGCGATTATACGCCCGGTCACCGTTCAGGACACGATGGAACCTTGCGCGCGTCCTGAGTCCGCCAGTGCGTCCAGCAGTTTGCGATTCAGGTTTTCACCGTGTCCGTTGCCTTCCTGCTGCCTTGGGTAACGGCGGATCAGTTCCGACAGCACTTCCGGTGACAACAATCCGTCACCACGACTTTCAAGCTCGCCGATGACCTGCAGCAGGACCTGCGTCGTGATGTCCGACTGCGTCTTCCGTTCCATGACCTGGAACGGAATATCTTCCTGCACCAGCTGGCGGATTTCGGCCAGCGTGATGTAGCGGCTTTCCTCGGTGTCGTAAAGGCGCCGGTTCGGATACTTCTTGATGATGCGGGTTTCGCGCATGGTGGCATTGCTCCGGAAATTCCCACAGCCTCGCCCAGGGGACTTGATCAGGGACTTCTGTTACAGACTGGTCATCATTGTGGGAGTTCCCGCGCGCTGACTCAAGCCGGTAGCCTCACCTAGGGTCTGTCAATGGTATGGAGAGTTTGTGGAGACCGCGCAGGCGCCGTGGCTGCCAGTGTTTCACGGCCCAGGCCCATACTTCGCGAAGGCCGGATTTCGCCAGTCTTGCAGGTGGCGACTGTTGCAGGAGACAGAGCGCGTCGTACAGGCCGGCGCTGGCGCGGTGTGGATCGACGGGCAGGCTGCGGTTCTGTTTCGCCAGCTTGCGGCCAGTTTCATCGAGCAGCAGTGGAATGTGCAGGTAGCCGGGCAACGGCAGGTCGAGCAGGCGTTGCAGGCCGATCTGCCGGGGAGTGGAAAGCAGCAGGTCGGCACCACGGACCACGTCGGTAACGCCTTGCCAGGCGTCGTCGACCACGACGGCGAGCTGGTATGCGAAGCAGCCGTCGGCGCGACGGATCACGAAGTCGCCGATATCGTGCGCCACATCCTGGCATATCCGCCCTTGCACGCGATCTTCGAAACAGATCGCCGTAGTGGAGGCGCACAGGCGTATCGAGCGTTCGCGGCGTCCAGCCGGAACGCCTTCCCGGCATGTGCCGGGATAAACGGGACCTTCGGGACCCAGGCGCGGTGCTTTGTCGGCCACGTCGCTGCGGCTGCAGCCGCAAGCGAAAGCATGACCTTCCGCGCGCAACGCGAGAATGGCAGCGGCGTAGGCGTCGTGACGCGTCGATTGAAACAGGACTGCTCCGTCCCACTCGAAACCGAACTGCTCCAGCGCTCGCAGAATGCGATCCGCGCTGCCAGCTACTTCGCGCGGTGGATCGAGATCTTCGATACGCAACAGCCACTCGCCGTCGCGGGTACGGGCTTCCAGATAACTTGCGACCGCAGCGACGAGGCTGCCCATGTGCAGGTCGCCGGTCGGCGACGGCGCGAAGCGGCCACGATAACGGATGGGAGGGGAGTTTCCAGGCTGTCGCACAGGCATGCCGCAGAAATGGAGATGGCAATGAAAAACGGGGCGTTGCGCGCCCCGTTTGGTTTCGTCTGATCAGGTCATCATCTGCTTTTCGCGGATTTCATCCAGCGTCTTGCAGTCGATGCATTTCGAAGCCGTCGGACGCGCCTCAAGCCGGCGCACACCGATTTCAACACCGCAGGTCTCGCAGAAACCGTACTCGTCCGCGTCGATGTAACTGATGGCTTCGTCGATCTTCTTGATCAGCTTGCGTTCGCGATCACGGGTCCGGAGCTCCAGGCTGAACTCCGATTCCTGCGTTGCGCGATCGTTCGGATCCGGGAAATTCGCCGCTTCGTCCTGCATGTGATGCACGGTACGGTCCACTTCCTCCATCAGCTCGCGTTTCCAGGCGCGCAACAGCTCGCGGAAATGCTGCTTCATCGGCTCGCCCATGTACTCTTCGCCCTTGCCGGCCTGGTACGGGGTGAAACCGAGATTTTCGGCGGCGGCGCCATTCGTGGCCATGCCTTTCTTCGGCTTTGAGGCAGCCTTCTTCGGCGGTGGCGTCTTCCTGGCGGTGGTCTTGGCTGTAGTCTTCTTGGTCAACGTCGTTTTGCTCGCGGTCTTTTTCGGGGCCGACTTGGCGGCCGGGGATTTCTTTCCTGCTGTCGCCTTCTTTACGGTACTCGCCTTCTTCTTGGCGCCCCCCGTTTTCGTTGCGACTTTCTTCTTTGCTGGCATGAGATTGGCTCTCCGCTCAACCGATCAAATAAAACGGGGTTTATACGCGAATGCCCGACACCCCGCAAGGCAGGTCAAGACGGTATTGACGGCGATTCAGCGTCCTTTGAAAGGTGCTCGCACCACAGCGCGGTAGCGCCTGCCACGGCTGCGGGCATGACGAGGAAATTCACGAAGGGAATCAGCGTCGCCAGCGCTGCCGTTGCGCCGAAACCGAGGCTGGAACCGAGATTGCTGCGCAGCAGCCGCCGTTCCTGCTCGAAACGGTAGCCCTGGTTGGCAAGGTGGAAGTCCGAGTATTCGAGCGCCAGCATCCAGGCGCCGAACAGGAACCAGAGCAGCGGGATAACGGCGTTGACCAGCGGAATGAAGATCAGTACCAGACTCAACAGGGCCAGGCCTGCGGCCCGGCTCAGGAAATAGCCCAGCTTGCGGAACTCCTGGCGAATATCGGTCCACATTTCCTGCCATAGCGGCGCTTGCTGCATTGCAGGGGGTTCAACGCCCAGGTGGCGGGCCACGCGCTCGGCCAGGAAGCCGTTGAAAGGCGCGGAGATCAGGTTGGCCAGCAGGGTGAAGGTGTAGAAAAGCAACAGTGCTGCAAGCACTGCGAACAGAATCCACGCCAGCCAGGCAAGCCATGCGAGCCAATCCGGCAACCGCGGCGTGAGGTAATCCAGCAGCGCGTCGAAACGGTCACCAAAGAGCCAGATGAGTCCCGCGAACACGAGAAGATTGATGCACAGCGGAATCACCACGAACACACGGATACCGGGTTCCTTCAACAGCCGAAAACCGCGCAGCAGATGACCAGCGCCGACGGCGACGCCGCGTGCCGCAGCGCGGCGACTGAGGTTCGCCGGCTCGTTCACGGCAGCTCGACCGGTTCCGGGGCCTTCCAGCCTTCCTGGCGGTGCTCTACGATCACGTCCGTCCAGATGCCGCCCCGTACGTTGAAACGGCCCGCAAGGCGCATGAACTTCGGCTGGACAGCGTTCACGAGGTCATCAAGGATGCGATTCGTCACGTCTTCGTGGAAATGGCCCTCGTCGCGGAAGCTCCACATATACAGCTTGAGTGATTTCAGCTCGACGCATAGCCGGTCCGGCACGTATTCCAGCTGGAATTCCGCAAAATCCGGCTGGCCGGTTTTGGGACACAGGCAGGTGAACTCGGGAAGCTCCATCCGGATGGTATAATCCCGGCCCTCTCGCGGGTTGGGGAAGTTTTCCAGCTCTTTACTCGGGCGGGAACTCATAATAAGTATTTCCTGGCGATCCGCCGGCGCATGCCCGCGGGGGGATTCAAAAGGGTCAGCATTCTAACATCACACAAGTCCGCGCGGTTCACGCAGCGGGCACTTGCGTACAGGGCAGTCATGCGTCTCAGAAAGATCAAACTGGCAGGATTCAAATCCTTCGTCGACCCCACCACCATCAATCTTCCCAGCAATCTCGTCGGCATTGTCGGCCCGAACGGCTGCGGCAAATCGAACACGATTGACGCCGTGCGCTGGGTAATGGGTGAGTCCTCCGCGAAGCATCTGCGCGGCGATTCGATGGCCGACGTTATTTTCAATGGTTCTTCGGCACGCAAGCCCGTTGGCACTGCGGCCATCGAACTGCTGTTCGACAACGAAGACGGTTCGGTTGGCGGGCAGTACGCCAATTACGCGGAAATATCCATCAAGCGCTCGGTTTCGCGCGACGGCACGTCACAGTATTTCCTGAACGGCACGCGTTGCCGCCGCAAGGACATCATGGACATCTTCCTGGGCACGGGCCTGGGACCTCGCAGCTACGCGATCATCGAGCAGGGCATGATCTCGCGCCTGATCGAAGCGCGTCCGGAAGACCTGCGCGTATTCCTCGAAGAAGCCGCCGGCATTTCGAAGTACAAGGAACGCCGCCGCGAAACCGAGAACCGCATCAAGCACACGCGTGAAAACATCGAACGTCTCGATGACCTGCGCGGCGAAATCGAAAAGCAGCTGAATCACCTGCAGCGCCAGGCGCGCACCGCGGAGCGCTACAAGGAACTGAAGGCGGAAGAACGCCAGTCACGGGCGGAACTGATCGCGCTGAAGTGGCAGTCGCTGGATGCGGATGTCGGCATCAAGGACCGCGAGATCGCCGAAAGACAGAATCTCCTGGAAGCCGGGGTCGCCGATCAGCGCAACGTCGAACTGGATATTGAAAAATCGCGCGACCGGCACGTCGAAGCGAACGATACCTTCAACGAAGTGCAGGGGCGCTTCTACAGCGTCGGCGCGGATATCGCGCGCATCGAACAGGCCATCCAGCATGGCAAGGAACTGCGGCATCGCCAGGAGCGCGAACTCGCGCAGGCGGAACATTCCTGGGCCGAAGTGCAGGGCCATATCGAGCGCGACAGCGAACAGCTTGAAGATGTCGCGTGCGCGCTGGCGGAAATGGAACCGGGGCTGGAGCGGTTGCGCGGCGCCGAGCAGGCGACTGCAGCGACGATGCAGGAAGCCGAAGAGGCCATGCAGGCCTGGCAAGGCGCCTGGGATGCGTTCAACAAGGACTCGAACCAGGCATCGCAATCCGCGCAAGTCGACCGCACGCAAATCGAACACCTGGAGCGCCAGGTGCAGCAGATCAATGGTCGTATCGCGAAACTCGAAGATGAAGCGAAGACGCTGGATCCGAATGCACTGGAGGCTGAACTCGAAAACCTGCGCACTGCGGAACAGGCAGCCAATGAACAGCGCGAAAAACTGCAACAGGAACTCGACGAGCGCCTGCAGGAAATCACGCGTTTGCGTGACGAGGACAAGCAGCTTACGCAGACGTTGCATGACAAGCGTTCGCAACTCGAGGACGGCCGCGGTCGTCTGAGTTCGCTCGAAGCCCTGCAGCAGTCCGCGCTGGGCAAGAGCCGCGAAGCGGTCAATGAATGGCTGGCGAGCAACAGCCTCGAAAGCCTGCCGCGCCTTGCTGAAAGACTGGATGTAACGAAAGGCTGGGAGCGTGCGGTCGAAACCGTGCTCGGACACTATCTTGAGGCCGTGTGCGTCGAAGAGATCGGCGATCTTGATCGTGCGCTGGGCGAGTTGCAGGACGGTGCCATTACGTTGCTTGATGGACGCGAAGCGCCGGCCGGAAACAGCAATGGCCCTTCGGAACCATTGAGTAGCCACGTTACGGCCGACAAACCGGTCACCGCGGTGATGGCGGGTGTTTTTACCGCCAACGACACTCAGCAGGCATTGGCATTGCGTTCACGCTTGCAGGCGGGGCAATCGGTTATTACGCCGGAAGGTGTCTGGGTTGGTGCGAACTGGGTGCGCGTGAACCGCACCCAGGATGAACACGCCGGCGTGCTGGCGCGCGAACAGGAAATCAAGTCGCTCAAGGAACAGCAGGATCAGGCCGCCAACGAAGTGACAGAGTTGTCGGGGCGCCAGGAAGCGATTCGTGAACGCCTGAAGGACGCCGAGCTGCGTCGCGAGGAGTTGCAGACCGAAGTGAACCGCGCGCATCGCCAGTACGCGGACGCGCGCGCCATGCTCGATTCGCGTACGGAGCGACAGGATCAGTTGCGCCGTCGTGGTGAAGAAGTCCGCACCGAACTGAATGAGTTGCATGAAGAACTGGCGCAGCATGACGCTGATGTGCGTGCAGCGCGCGGTCGGCTCGATGAAACGATGTCGAGCCTGCAGGGTTTCGAGGCTGACCACGGTTCCCTGTTGAAGCAGCGTGATGAATTGCGGTCACGTCTTGATGCGGCCCGCTCGCAGGCACGTGCCGATCGTGAAGCGGCACATGACCTGGCATTGAAAGTCGAATCGCGCCGTTCGATGCGTGAATCCACGCAACGCAATCTCGAGCGCATGCAGCAGCAGCTGGAACAGTTGACACAGCGTCGCGAGGAACTGCGCGGTGCATTGGAGGAGGGCAGCACGCCGGTCGCGGACCAGCAGGAAGAGCTGAACGTCCTGCTTGAAAAGCGCGGCAAGGTGGAAGCGGAACTCACGGCGGCGCGGCGCCTGGTCGAGGAGCTTGATGCGCAGATGCGCAACCTCGAGCAGGAACGTGTGGCGAAGGAACGCCGTGTGGGTTCATTGCGCGAAGAACTGAATCAGCTCAAGTTGAACTCGCAGGAAATGCGCGTGCGTCGCCAGACGCTGGCCGAACAGCTCGATGAACTCGAGCAGGAAGCGGCGCCGCTGCTTGAAGCGCTTCCGGAGGATGCGAACGTCGACGTGTGGCAGCAGAAGGTCGATGACGTTACGCGACGTATCGAGCGGCTTGGCCCGATCAATCTTGCGGCGATCGACGAATACGAGGAGCAGTCGGAGCGCAAGCAATATCTCGATGCGCAGAACCAGGATCTGCTCGAAGCGCTGGAAACGCTGGAAAACGCGATTCGCAAGATCGATCGCGAGACGCGTACGCGTTTCAAGGAAACCTTCGACCGGGTCAATGCCGGCCTGCAGAAGAACTTCCCGAAACTGTTCGGCGGCGGCCATGCGTACCTGGAACTGACGGGCGAAGAGTTGCTGGATGCCGGTGTCGCGATCATGGCGCGTCCGCCGGGCAAGCGGAACAGCACGATTCACCTGTTGTCCGGTGGCGAGAAGGCGTTGACCGCGGTCGCACTGGTGTTCTCGATCTTCGAACTCAATCCGGCGCCGTTCTGCATGCTCGACGAAGTGGACGCGCCACTGGATGACGCGAACGTCGGGCGTTTCTGCGAACTGGTGAAGGAAATGTCGGCGCGCGTGCAGTTCATTTACATCACGCATAACAAGATCACCATGGAGATGGCGCAACAGCTCATGGGCGTGACCATGCATGAGCCCGGCGTATCGAGACTGGTCAGTGTTGACGTCGACGAAGCGGCGAAGCTGGCGGCGATGTAAGGCATGAACGAGCTGCGTCTCATATTGTTGCTGGTGGGCGCGGTCATCCTCGTGGCCGTCTACCTGTATTCGCGCCGCTCGATTGCGAACCGGCATTCGCGCAAGCTGGACCCGAAAGTGGGTGAACGCGAAGGGACCGACGATTTTCCTGAAGACCTGCCGCCGATGAGCGCCGTCGAAATGGATGAAACCGAGGATGATCATGCGTTGAAAGGACGTTCTGCCGAAGCGGATCAAAACCCGCCGTTGGCGAAGGAACGGCAGGAAACCATCATCGTCTTGAATATTCTGCCGATAACGCCGGGTGACAGTTTTCCCGGTGCCGATCTGCTGGATGTGTTCGATCGCGCGGGCCTGGAGTACGGTCAGTTCGACGTGTTTCACCGGATCAGGGAAACCGGTGACGGACCGCAGAGCGTATTCAGCGTTGCGAGCGCGACGGAACCGGGTTCGTTCGATATCACCACGATGGCGGACCTGGGCTTTCGCGGTCTGACCTTGTTCATGGTGTTGCCCGGGCCGATGCGTGGCGTGGACGGCTTTGCGGACATGCTCGCAACCGCCCGGCGCATTGCCGAGCAGATTCGTGGTGAAGTGAAGGATCGCAACCGAAGCACATTGACGCGCCAGACGGCACATCATATCCGTGAAGAAATCATTGCCTTCGAACACCGCCTGCAACTCGAAAGCTGAGGCGTCATGACCGCAAAGAAGAGCGCTGCGCACCGTATCCAGGAGTTGCGCGAGTCACTCGCGCATCACAACTACCTCTATTACGTGCTCGACGATCCGGAGATACCGGATGCCGGGTACGATCGCCTCATGCTCGAACTCAGGCAGCTCGAAAGCGCGCATCCCGAGCTTGTCACCCCCGATTCCCCGACGCAGCGCGTTGGTGCGATACCGAGCAGCGCCTTTCGCGAAGTGCGCCACGCCGTGCCCATGCTGTCGCTCGACAACGCGTTTTCCGAGGAGGACGTGCGTGAGTTCGACCGGCGTGCACGCGGCAGGCTCGAAGGCATCGAAGAAATCGACTACACCTGCGAACCAAAACTCGACGGGCTGGCGGTCTCGTTGCGTTATGAAAACGGGTTGTTGATCCGGGCAGCCACGCGAGGCGACGGTACGACCGGCGAAGACGTCACTGGTAATGTGCGCACGATCCAGAGCGTGCCGCTGCGACTGCAGGGCAAAGGCTGGCCCGAGGTGCTTGAAGTGCGCGGTGAAGTCTTCATCTCGCACGCGGGTTTCGAGAAACTCAACCGCGATGCCGCAGGACGTGGCGAAAAGACTTTCGTGAATCCCCGCAACGCCGCTGCCGGCAGCCTGCGGCAACTGGATCCGAAAATCAGCGCGCAGCGCCCGCTGGAAATCTGTTTCTACGGAATCGGCGACGTGCAGGGTGGCAGGTTGCCTGACCGGCATGGCAGGACATTCGAGAAATTGCGTACCTGGGGTTTGCGTACGAACCCGGAAATCGAAACGGTTACCGGCATCGAAGGTTGCCTGCGTTATCACAAGAAGATGCTCGAGAAGCGTGCTTCTCTCGGTTACGACATCGATGGCGTCGTCTACAAGGTGGACCGCCTCGATCAGCAACGTGAACTCGGTTTCGTCTCGCGCGCACCACGCTGGGCGACTGCACACAAGTTCCCCGCGCAGGAAGAAATGACGGTGTTGCGCGATGTCGAGTTCCAGGTGGGGCGCACTGGCGCGGTTACGCCGGTCGCGCGGCTGGCACCGGTTTTCGTCGGCGGCGTCACGGTCAGCAATGCGACCTTGCACAACATGGATGAAGTCGAACGACTCGGTGTGAGGATTGGCGACACCGTCATCATTCGCCGTGCGGGCGACGTGATTCCTGAGATCGTGCAGGTCGTCGAGAAGAAGCGCTCGAAGAGCGCGAAGCCGATACGCTTGCCAAAAACGTGTCCGGTGTGCGGGAGCGATGTCGTGCGCGAAGAGGGAGAGGCAGTGGCGCGCTGCACGGGCGGACTGTTCTGCGCTGCTCAGCGCCGGGAATCGCTGAAGCATTTCGCATCACGGCGTGCGATGGACATCGACGGATTGGGCGATCGCCTGATCGAACTGTTCGTTGACATGAATCTGTTGCATTCGGCTGCAGACATTTATCGCCTGCACGAACATCGCGCGATCCTGCTGGAGCTGGACGGTTTCGGTGAAAAGTCCGTCGACAAGCTGTTCAACGCCATCGAAAAAAGCAAGGACACGACGCTGGCGAGATTCCTGTTCGCACTTGGTATCCGGGAGGTCGGCGAAGCCACATCGCAGACAGTAGCGCGCCACTTCGGCACGCTTGAAAGCCTGCAGGATGCAAGTGAGGAACAATTGCAGGAAGTACCCGATGTCGGCCCCAAGGTTGCGAAACGCATTCACGAGTTCTTCGGTGAAACGCACAACCGGGAAGTCATCGCGAAGCTCCGGAAAGCCGGCGTTCATTGGGAAGACGCTCAAGGTTCAAATGCAGGCCCCAAGCCGCTGGACGGAAAGACCTTCGTGCTGACGGGCAGTCTGGAAACCATGACGCGCGACGAAGCGAAGGATCGCATCACCATGCTGGGCGGCAAGGTCACCGGCAGTGTGTCGAAGAAAACCGATTACGTCGTTGTGGGAGCGGAGGCCGGCTCGAAGCTTGCGAAAGCGGAATCACTGGGTGTGAAAACGCTGGATGAAAATGCGTTTCTGCAATTGCTTCGGGATGCCGAGTAGTCCGAAAAGAATCGGCCGGTCTGTTTCCAGACCGGCCGAATACCTCAACGACCAAAGGAGCACTGTAGCGTGAGGCAGGAACCGAGGCGTCTCGCGAGACGATGCCAGGGGCAGTTGCGAGGGTGCTGCGTTTTACCGCCCCGCGATCAACCTCGGAATCAACGTTACTGACATCCTCTGCATCCGACCGTGAAGCGGTTCACGCTTCAGATGTCGCCGTTTCCTGGTCTCTTCAGTTGCCTGGTTCTTCCGTTGCCGCTGCTTCCTCGGGCGCATCCTGCGATGCTGCCGGTTGTGCTTCCTGCTTCTCGATTTCGGCGCCGGCACGCAGTTCGTCAATATACTTCTGGATGCGCTGATTGGTCATGAAGCGCTTGATCTGCTCGGAGATCTGCGCCAGTTCCGGGGGCGGAACGTCGCGCGTGTCTTCAACCGCAATGACGTGCCAGCCGAACTGTGTCTGCACCGGCTGCTTGCTGCGTGAGCCCGGCTCCATGGAAGTAACGGCTGCCGCGAACGGTGGCACCATCTGAGCCGGCGAGAACCAGCCCAGATCGCCGCCGCTCTTGTCCGCACCCGGCTCTATGGAATGTTCCTTCGCGAGTTCGGCGAAATCGGCGCCGCCGTCCAGCTTCGAGACGATGTCCTTTGCCTGTTCTTCGGTTTCGACCAGGATGTGACGGGCCTTGTATTCCGTGCCGCCCAGTTCACCCTTTCTCTGTTCGTATTCGGCACGTATGTCTTCTTCCGTGACCGGATTCTTTTCCAGGTACGCGCTCATCGCTGCATCCGCCATCGCGGTGTCGCGCTGGAACGCGAGTTGGTCTTTCAACGGCGATTGTTCATGCAGCTTGCTGTTCTTTGCGGCCTGCGCGAGCAGTTCGATATTGATCATCTCGTTGAGCAGCTGTTCGCGTACCTGCGGTTCGATGGCCGACGGATCGGATCCGGTACGCCGTTCGATATAGGCATTCAATTGTTCTGCCGTGATCGCTTCACCGTTGACGCTGGCGATGCCTTCACCGGACTTCGTTGCAGTGGTATCGGTATCCTGGCAACCGGCGGCGATCAGCAGCAGGCCCGGGACCAGGCAGAAAAGCAGTTTACGCATGTCCATCTCCTTGATTGCAGTAAGTGTTGGCAGTCAGGAATTCCCTTCCATCTGCCCAGGTGTATATGCGCGAATACTGAGCGCATGTATATCGGAAAGCATCAGGTCGCCGAGCGCGTCGTACACCATCCGGTGCCGTTGCAACGGCGATGTCCCTTCAAACGCAGTGCTGACGATAATGCAGGCGAAGTGTCCGCGCCCGTCGCTGGCGCCGGCATGGCCGACGTGCTTGTGCGACTCGTCTTCGATTTCCAGACGTTCCGGCGCGAGCGCGGCTTCGAGCCGTTCGCGGATTCGTGCAACGCGCCGGCCGGTCACGGCAGCACCTTGAGGAAAGGCTTGACCCTCACTTCGGCATAAACGCCGGCAGTGATGTAAGGATCGGCACCGGCCCACGCCTGCGCGGCTTCGAGCGATTCAAACTCGGCCACGATCAAGCTGCCTGTGAAACCCGCTTCCCCGGCGTCGGTTGAATCAATCGCGGGATGCGGCCCGGCGATCAACAGGCGTCCGTCGTGCAGCAAGGCTTCGAGCCGGGCGAGATGCGCGGGTCGCGCCTCGCGCCGTCGCGCGAGACTGTCGGGGACATCGGTTGCAATAATGGCGTACAGCATCAGTTGTCTTCCGTCGAGTCTTCCACTGTCATGTGGCGGGCCAGGTAAACGCCCTGGATCAGCGCGAACAGCAATGTCAGTCCGATCACGCCGTAGAACTTGAAGTCCACCCAGGTATCGGTGCTGAAATAATGCATCACGTAAAGGTTGATTGCGCCGAGTACGGCGAAGAACACGATCCACATCGTGTTCAACCGGCGCCAGACGGCGGTCGGCAATTCGATTTCGGTGCCCAGCAATCGTTCGATGGCGGTCCTGCGCTGTCCCATGAATGCCGATGCCAGCAAACCGACGGCAAACAGCCAGTTCACCACCGTGACTTTCCACTTGATCCATTCCTCGTTGCCGAGCAGCAGCGTGATGCCGCCGAAGACCAGCACGAGGATCGCCGTGACGAGATGCATCGGCTTGACGCTACGGGTGCGCGCCCACTGTATGGCGACCTGTACGAGGGTTGCGATGATGATGACGCCGGTCGCAATGAAAATCCCTTTCCACTTGTAGGCGAGAAAGAACAGGAGAACGGGCAGGAAATCAAAAAGGAAAGCCATTCGTATCCGGAGTCCAAGCGAAAGAACGCGGTATGATACACGGGCCCGGAAACCCGGCCAAACACCGTAACCTGCCGCTATTTGACGATTATTCCATTCCCATGAGCCAGTATTTCGCCATTCATCCCGTCACTCCCCAGCCGCGGCTGGTGAAGCGTGCTGTGGAGATTCTCCGCAGCGGCGGCGTGATCGTTTATCCGACGGATTCCTGTTATGCGCTGGGCTGCCGCATCGGCGACAAGGCGGCCGTCGAGCGAATCGCGCGCATTCGCGAGACGGACAAGGAGCATAATTTCACGCTGCTTTGCCGCGATCTGTCGGAAATTTCGAATTACGCCCGCGTGGACAACTGGGCCTTCCGCCTGTTGAAGGCGCACACGCCCGGACCGTATACCTTTATTCTTCCGGCGACCGGCGAGGTTCCGAAGCGCTTGCAGAATCCGAAGCGCAAGACGATCGGCATACGCGTTCCCGAACATCCTGTCGCCCAGGCGCTGTTGGGCGAGTTGGGCGAACCGATCATGAGCTCGACACTGATCCTTCCTGGCGAAGAATTGCCCATGACCGAGCCCGAGGACATGCGCGAGCGGCTCGAGCACCAGGTGGACCTGGTCATCGACGGCGGAAACTGCGGGATCGAGCCGACCACGGTCGTGGTAATCGACGCAGGCACGGTGTTCATCGCACGGCAGGGACGGGGCGATCCCTCCGTTTTCGAAACAGGACACTGAAGGCTTGTCAATCCTTAGCCTGAGCGGGCTTCGGCCCGTATAATGCCCCGATGTCCGAGCTAAGCCTGCTGCAACAGATCACCATCTGGGCGCTTCCCATCCTGTTCGCCATCACCGTGCACGAAGTTGCGCACGGCTGGGTTGCGCGGCATTTTGGCGACCGCACCGCGGAAATGATGGGCCGACTCACGTTGAACCCGGTCAAGCACATTGATCCGGTCGGCACGATCATCGTGCCGCTGGCGCTGCTGGCCATGGGCGGGTTCATTTTCGGCTGGGCCAAGCCGGTTCCCGTGTCGCAACAGAATTTGCGCAACCCCCGCCGCGACATGGCCATTGTGGCGGCGGCGGGACCGATCTCGAACCTGGTGCAGGCATTGATCTGGGCACTGATCGCGAAAATAGCGATCATCGCCAACCTTGCCTACGTTTCCGAGCCGCTGGCGCTCATGGGCGCAGCCGGCATTCTCATCAATATCGTGCTGGCAGTACTGAACCTGTTGCCGGTACCGCCGCTCGACGGCGGACGCGTGCTCGGCAATCTGTTGCCGCCGCATCTTTCCGACAAGTTCGATCGCCTGGAACCCTACGGGCTGTTCATTCTGGTCGCCTTGTTGGCGACCGGCGTCCTGGGTCGCATCATCGGTCCGCCGGTGATGTATTTGCGCGGCATTCTATTCAGCATCATCGGATTGGGGTGAGATAAGGAAAGTGAATAATCTGGCGGGGACCAATCTTCGTGTCATGTCCGGCATGCGGCCGACCGGCGCGCTGCACCTGGGGCATTATCACGGCGTGCTGAAAAACTGGCTGAAGCTGCAGCACGAATACCAGTGCTTTTTTTCGGTTGCCGATTGGCATGCGCTGACGACCCATTACGAAGATCCGCAGGATATCCAGAAGAATGTCTGGGACATGGTGATCGACTGGCTTGCCGTCGGCATCAATCCCAACCAGGCAACGCTGTTGATCCAGTCCAAGGTTCCCGAGATCGCGGAACTCAACCTGCTGCTTTCCATGGTCGCACCGGTCGGCTGGCTGGAACGTGTGCCGACGTACAAGGAGCAGAAGGAAAAACTCAAGGACCGCGACCTTTCCACGTACGGTTTTCTCGGCTATCCGGTACTGCAGACTGCCGACATCCTCGTGTTCAACGCCGACCTCGTGCCGGTTGGCGAAGACCAGGTGCCGCACATCGAGATGTCGCGCGAACTCGCGCGGCGTTTCAATCATGTCTTCGGCAGCGAACCCGGTTTCAAGGAAAAGGCCGAAGGCGCGATACGCAAGCTGGGTGCGCAGAACGGCAAGCTGTACGTCGAGTTGCGCCGTCGTTACACGGAGCAGGGCGACGACGAGGCGCGCGAACAGGCGCGCAACATGCTGCTCAATAACCAGAACATCACCAAGGGCGATCGCGAACGCCTGCTCGGTTATCTCGCCGGCAGTGGCCGTACCGTGCTGCATGAACCGCAGGTGCTGCTGACCGAGACGCCGAAGGTCGTCGGGCTCGACGGGCAGAAAATGTCCAAGTCCTACGGCAACACGATTGCGTTGCGCGAAGAGCCCGAAGTCATCGAAAAGAAGATGCGCACCATGCCGACCGATCCGGCGCGCGTGCGGCGTACCGATCCCGGCAACCCGGAAAAATGCCCGGTCTGGGATTTCCACAAGGTGTATTCCGATGACGAGACGAAAAAGTGGGTCTGGGAAGGCTGCACGACAGCCGGCATCGGTTGCATCGAGTGCAAGATGAGCGTGGTGAAGCGCGTTCAGGATTCGCTGGCGCCTGTCCGCGAACGCGCGAAGGAATACGAAAGCAATCCGGATCTCGTGCGCTCCATCATGAGCGATGGCAGCGAAGCGGCACGCGCCGTGGCGAAGGAAACGCTGGAAGAAGTGCGCCAGGCCATCGGCATCAATTACCGCTGACGCGAATGACGAACATGCAAAGCAAACCGCAACACGAGAATACGCAGGATGAAACGCTGAGCAGCGACAATGCCAGTCCATTGCTGCAGGTGAACAGCCACGAGCAGAGCGAAATGCCGTTCGCGCTGGTGCTGGGCGAACCTACGGCGATGCCGCGCGACCTGTACATTCCGCCCGATGCACTGGAAGTGTTTCTTGAGGCGTTTGAAGGTCCGCTGGACCTGCTGCTCTATCTCATCAAGCGGCAGAATCTCGAAATCCTGAATATTCCGATTGCCGAGATCACGCGGCAGTACATGACCTATATCGACGTCATGAAGGAAATGCGGCTGGAACTCGCTGCCGAGTACCTCGTGATGGCGGCCATGCTGGCCGAAATCAAATCACGCATGCTGCTGCCGCGTCCCGTCAGCGACGACGTTGACGAAGACGATCCGCGTGCCGAGCTTGTGCGCCGCTTGCAGGAGTACGAGCGTTTCAAGTCGGCGGCGGAAGACATCGATGCATTGCCGCGCCTGGAGCGCGATGTGTTTCGCGCCGAGGCGGAACTCGTGGACCGCCGCATCGTGGAGATACTGCCCGACATCACGCTGAAGGAAGTGCTGGTCGCATTCAAGGACGTGCTCAAACGCGCGGAAATGTTCCAGCACCATCACGTGCAGCGGGAGGCGCTATCCGTCCGCCAGCGTATGTCCGAAGTGCTGCTGAGCCTTCAGGAAAAGGACGGATACTGTGATTTCCATAGTCTGTTCAAGGTGGAAGAAGGCCGGCTGGGCGTGGTCGTGAGTTTTCTCGCGCTGCTGGAATTATTGAAGGAAAAACTGGTCGAGATCGTCCAGTCCGAACCGTTTGCGCCGATTCACCTGAAAGCGTCGAGTGGTTTGCATGACGTTGCACTGGATGAACTGGAAACCGACGAATACTAGCCTGTTAGCTGACGGCTTTTGAAACAACGGAAAAATGGACAGGCACGACGAGCCGAAAATGAACGAACAGCAACTCAAGAACATAGTCGAAGGCGCACTGCTGGCAGCGGGCCGTTCCCTGAACCTGGACGACCTGCAGACGCTTTTCGAGGAAAGCGTACGACCTGACAAGGGCGGTCTGAAAAAGGCGATCGATGCCTTGCACGAGGAATATTCCGAGCGTGGCATCGAGATCAAGGAAACCTCCAGCGGATTTCGTATCCAGGTGAAACAGCAGTACGCGGAATGGGTTTCGCGTTTGTGGGAAGAGCGGCCGACGCGCTATTCGCGCGCGCTGCTTGAGACGCTGGCGCTCGTCGCCTACCGGCAGCCCATCACGCGTGCCGAAATCGAGGATGTGCGCGGGGTGAGCGTATCGACTTCGATCGTGCGCACCTTGCAGGAGCGTGACTGGATACGCGTTGTCGGCCATCGCGACGTACCGGGCCGTCCCGCCATGTATGGCACGACCCGAACATTTCTCGATTATTTCGGACTGAAATCGCTGGACGAGTTGCCGACACTCGCGGAGTTGCGGGATATCGACAGCATCAATGTCGAACTGGATCTCAAGGAACGAGGTGATGACAGTCCACGGCCTGAGCGCCAGCACGCGAATGAAGTTGCCGAGCTTTCCGATGACGACGGCGGCATGCCAGTCGAAGTCGCAATGGCCGACGAGGCGGATGACGAATCCGGCCATGAACTGAACGACACAGCATCCGTGGGCGACCCGGATGCATCCAGCGAACACGGGGCGACGGATGACGCGGAAGAAAACACAGAAGCGGACGACGACGCCGAAGCAGAGACGGACGACGACTCCGGACGTACCCACTCGTCCTGAGCAGGCTTCGCTTGCGCCGACGGAACCCGAGCGCCTGCAGAAGGTGCTTGCAACGGCGGGCGTTGGATCACGGCGTCATGTCGAAGACTGGATTCGCGAAGGACGCGTGAAGGTCAACGGCGTCGAAGCCGAACTGGGCATGAAAGTGGTCTCGACCGACAACGTCGAAGTCGACGGACGCCGCATTCATCTCGAAAAGCGCCTTGATCAGTCGCCGCGCATTCTCGCCCTGAACAAGGCGGAAGGCGTGGTGACGACGCGCAGCGATCCGCAAGGACGCCCGACCGTATTCGACGATCTGCCGAAACTCACCCGCGGCCGCTGGATTGCGGTCGGCCGTCTCGATATCAATACCAGTGGGCTGTTGCTGTTCACCAACGACGGCGCACTCGCCGATCGTCTGATGCATCCGTCTTCCGAGGTCAGTCGGGAGTACGCCTGCCGCGTGCTGGGAGAAGTGACGGTTGAAGTGCTGAGCACACTGAAAAAAGGCGTCAGGCTGGACGACGGCATCGCGCGTTTCGAAACGATCGAGATCAGCGGCGGTGACGGGGCGAACCAATGGTTTCACGTCACTCTGAAGGAAGGCCGCAATCGCGAAGTGCGGCGGCTGTGGGAGTCGCAGGGATTGAAGGTCAGCCGGCTGATCCGCCTGCGCTACGGGCCCATCCGGCTGGACCGCTATCTGGCGCGTGGCAAGACACGTCCTCTCAAGCCCGGTGAAATACGCGCGCTTTACGATGAAGCCGGATTGCCGCCGCCGTTCGTGATGCCAGAGCGCGAAAAGAAAGCGGCGGCGCGTCGCTCGAATACCGGACCGCGCAAGCCGCGAAAGCGATAACTCAGTTCACGTCGAAGGAAACTCCCTGTTTGCCCTTGCTGGCCGGGCCGAGCAGCCAGAGATATCTGTCGGTAATGTCTTCGGCGGTCTTCAATGTGTTCGGATCTTCGCCCGGGTACGCTTTCGCGCGCATGTTGGTGCGTGTCGCGCCGGGGTTGATGGCGTTCACGCGCACGTTCTTCACGTTTTCCATTTCATCCGCGAAGGTTTCCATCAGGCCTTCGGTCGCGAACTTCGATACGGCGTACGCACCCCAGTGCGCGCGGCCGCTCCGGCCGACACCTGACGAGGTGAAAACGACGCTCGCGTCCTCCGATTTTCTCAGCAGGGGCACACAGGCGCGCGACATCAGGAAGGGTGCGCTGACATTCACCAGCATCACGCGTTGCCAGACGACGGGATCGTAATGCTCGATGGGTGAGCGGTCGCCGAGTATGCCGGCGTTGTGCAGCAACCCATCCAGCCTGCCGTACTCCGCCTCGATCCTGTTGGCCAGTTCCAGATAGTCGTCCCAGACCGCGCCTTCCATATCCATGGGATAAATCGCCGGCTGCGGTCCGCCAGCAGCAACGATTTCGTCATAGACGCCTTCCAGTTTCTTTACGGTACGACCCAGCAGAATGACAGTTGCGCCATGTTTTGCCAGCGCGATGCTGACGGCACGGCCGATGCCGGCGCCCGCACCGGTCACGAGCACGACCCGTCCCTTCATCGCATCGGTTTCGGGGTGATAAACGGGAATGATCTGGATATTCGGCATTGTGACCTCGATCAGGCAGGGGCGGGTTCGCGAATGAACCAGCCGTATGAAATCAATTCCGGATTTTTGCCGCTGCGCGCGCGCCGCGCCAGGCCGTCCACATGCGCAGCATCGGATTTCCCTTCGGCGGTACTTCGGCAAGGACGCTTTGCGGATTCCTGCGGAGCGCGGCGTAATCGCGTTGCGCAAGCGACCACTGCAAGGCGAGCGCGGGTGGCAGGTGGATATCCGCCATTGCGGTGCGCGCAGTGACGCGCTCCCTGTCGAACTCGTCAAGCATGCGATCCAGCAACTGTCGCGTTGCATCTCCCTCTGGATTGGTGAGCACTGCCTGCGGTTCCAGGCCGGGTTCGCGCAACCAGCCGGCAGGGAACAGCCACACTCCCGCGTACAACATCGCTCCGGTTGCCAGGAACAGATCGTTGAAGCGTTTCAGTTCGCCGAGGCGACGGGCGGCATCGAGCATTCTTCGTTCGTTGATTCCGGACAATTGTGCCAGCTGTTCGGCGAGCACACCGCCACTGCGATAAAGGTACAAACGGAAATCCTGTTCCGTGAACGCAAGCCCGGCTTCGTTTTCGGTTTCGGCGGCATCAATCAGTTCGATGCAATATTCCGGCGCACTGCCGGCTTTTCCGAGATGGTTTCCCAATGCCTGCGCCAGCGGATGCTGTGCCTGCCCGGCGAAGCCGCGCGAAACTTCGTTCCGCCACCATTCGAGCTTCATGGCGGCAATGGCGGGTTCATTCACCTGCACAAGCACTTGTTGCAATTCCGCACGCAGTGCGAGCAGGGCGGTGAAACCCGGACGGGCATCTCCCGAGAAAATGCGGGAGAACTGCCAGTCGTCGCGCAGCATCGCGGCCTGCTCGGCAGCGTATTTGTCCGGATCAGGCATCAGTCTTCAGTACTTTCGAGTTTGCGAGGCTGCAGTTCCAGCGGATCGAGATTGCCGAGTTCCTTTTTCGGATGCACGCCAAGCTCGGTGAACTTGCGCGCACCCGGCAGGACGTTGCGCTCCAGCGAGCCGACGGCGCTGTTGTAATGCTGCACGGCATTGCCCAGCGCCTTGCCGGTCTTGTCGAGATGGCCGGCGAATGTGGAAAGGCGATCGTAGAGTTGCTCGGCCAGCGCGCGGATGGTTTCCGCGTTCTCCGCCAATGCGACCTGGCGCCAGCCGTAGGCCACCGCCTTCAGCAACGCCACGAAACTGGTGGGTGTCGCGAGCATGACTTTCTGGCGCAGAGCATCGTCAATCAGCATCGGATCGCGATCCAGCGCAGCGGAGAGGAACTGGTCGCCGGGAATGAACAGGATCACGAAATCCGGCGAGCGCTTGAACTGGTTCCAGTATTCCTTCTTTGCGAGTTCATTGACGCGATCGCGCACCTTTCGAGCATGCTGTACCAGTGCCGCTTCACGGATGCTGTCTTCGGTTGCTTCCATTGCGTTGAGGTAGGCATCGAGCGGTGTTTTCACATCGACCACGAGTTCGCGTGCATCCGGCAGGCGGATGATCATGTCGGGACGCAACCGGCCTTCCGCGGTCGTCACGTTTTCCTGTTCGAAGAAATCGCAGCGGTCGACCATGCCGGCGAGCTCTGCGAGCCGTTTCAATGTCATCTCGCCCCATTGACCGCGGACTTCGGGGCGACGCAAGGCTTTCACGAGGTTCTGCGTTTCATTCTGCAGGCGCAGCTGCGTTTCGGACATGAGTTTCAGCTGCTCGCCAATACTGCCAAACGCGCGATTCCTGTCGCGTTCGATTTCCTGGATCTGCTGCTCGGTTTTCTTCAGCGCTTCGTTGATCGGTTTGACCAGCGCTTCGACGGCCTTCTCGCGTTCGCCGAGGTCGGCTTTCGCCTGCACCTGGAAGCGCTGCAGGTTTTCCTGCGCGAGTCGCAGGAAGGATTCGTTATTCTGTTCCAGCGCTCTGCGTGCCAGCGTTTCGACGGTGCGCTCCAGTTCCTGCCGCGAACGCTCCGCGGCATCATCGCGCGCTTCGAACTTCGACAGTTCACGTTCCAGCGCGTGGATGCGTGCCTGACGCAACAGCCAGATGATCAGGGCGCCGATCAGCACGCCGATCGCGCCCGCAAGAAGGATATTGATCACGATGTCCGCTCCGGGATTGTTTCGCTTCCCCCCTGGATCCAGCGCAGCAGATCGGCGGGTTCGTGAATGATGCCGTCCGGTTGCCATTCCGCCGGATCTTCATGTTCGTGCAGATAGCCGTAAGCGGCGGCGAGTGCCGGCATGCCGGCAGCGTGTGCTGCCTGTATGTCGCGCTCCGCGTCACCGACGTACAGCGCCTGCGAGGGCAGGACGCCAAGTTCGCGGCAGGCATGCAGGATGGGCGCGGGATGCGGCTTGCGATGCTCGACCGTGTCGCCCGAAACCGCGCAGGCAGGCGACGGGGAAATCGCGAGATCCCGCAACAACGGATCCGTCAGCCAGCCCGGCTTGTTCGTGACTATGCCCCAAGCCAGGCCTTTTGCGTACAGCGTATCGAGCACGGCCTGCATGCCGTCGAAAAGTTTCGTTTCACGGCTGAGACGCGCTTCGTACAGCGCAAGGAAACGATCGCGCAATACGGTGAAATCCGCAGCATCACGTTCGACGCCGAACGCGATCTTCAGGACGCCGGGACTGCCGTGTGAAACCCATGGGCGAATGCGTTCCGCTTCCAGCGGATCGAGTCCGCGTTCGACGCGCAGTTCGTTGACGGCGGCGCCCATGTCGGGCGCTGTATCAATGAGTGTGCCGTCGAGGTCGAACAGAATCGCGCGCAGCGTCATGCGGGACGCCGGAAATGCATCAGGTAATTGACATCAACGCTGCCGCCCGATGAAAAACGACGCGTCAGCGGGTTGTAGTGCAGGCCACTGATACCGGCGGCCGTCAGTCCCGCCGCTCGTCCCCAGCTTTCGAGTTCGGATGGCCGGATGAAGCGCGCGTATTCGTGCGTGCCGCGCGGTAACAGCCGCATCACGTACTCGGCGCCGAGAATGGCCATCAGGAACGCTTTCGGATTGCGGTTGATGGTGGAGAAGAACACATCCCCGCCGGGTTTCACGAGCGTCCCGCACGCGACAACGATGGCCGCCGGATCGGGAACGTGCTCGAGCATTTCCATGCAGCTCACGACGTCGTACTGACCGGCGCGCTGGCTGGCGAGATCCTCCGCCGCGATTTGCAGATATTCGACCTGCTCGCCACTCTCCAGCAGGTGAAGCTTCGCGACCTCCAGCGACGCCGCCGCGAGATCGATTCCCGTCACGTTGGCGCCGGAGGCCGCCATGCTTTCCGCGAGTATGCCGCCGCCACAACCGATATCCGCAACCCGCAAGCCGTTCAATCCGCCGCAACGCGCATCCATCCACTGGAGGCGTACGGGATTCATTTCATGCAGCGGGCGGAACTCGCCTTCCGGATCCCACCAGCGCGAGGCGAGGGCGTTGAACTTGGCGATTTCCGCCGGATCGACGTTATGACGCGCTGCCCCGGAATCTGCTTGTATCATGCTGTCACTCCGCTGATGCGTTGCCGCCATTCGTCTGCCTTGCGGAGGAGGCTGGCCTGGTCGATGTCGCGCAGCCGGCCGTCTTCCACCTTCGGCCGCCCGGCAATCCACACGTGGCTGACCTGATCACGGCTGGCTGCGTAAACGAGTTGGGAAACCGGATTGTAAACCGGCGAGGTGGCGGGTGCCGAGAGGTCGACCGCGACCATGTCCGCCCACTTGCCCGTTTCCAGGCTGCCGATGCTGTCGTCCAGACCCAGCGCACGAGCGCCGCCCATGGTTGCGATCTCGAGTGCAGTCGCAGCATCGATTGCGGTCGCGTTGCCGCTGACACCCTTGGCGAGCAACGCCATGCTGCGCATTTCCCCGAGCATATCGAGATCATTGTTGCTGGCGGCACCGTCCGTACCCAGCGCGACGTTGACGCCCGCCTCTCTTAAACGCGTTACCGGGCAGAAGCCGCTCGCGAGCTTCAGGTTCGATTCGGGACAGTGCAGGACATGCACGCCGTATTCCGCCACCTTGCGGATTTCGTCGTCCTCGAGTTGAGTCATGTGCGCAACCATCAGGGTCGGGCCAAGCAGTCCGAGTTCTTCGAAACGCGCGAGAGGGCGCTTGCCGGTCTTCATCACCGCTTCTTCGACTTCCGCGGCGGTCTCGTGCAAATGCGTGTGCACCGGGATGTCGAGTTCGTTTGCTATGCGTTGCATGCTCCTGAAATTTTCATCCGACACGGTGTACGGGGCGTGCGGCGCGAAAGGAAACACCAGTGACGGGTTCGATTTGAATTCGTCGCGCACCGCGAGTCCCTTGCGGAGGTACTCGTCCGCATCCTGCGCCCAGGGCGTAGGGAAATCGAACAGCACCATGCCGATGCTGGCACGCATGCCGAGCCTGGAGCAGACGCGTGCGGTGACATCCGGAAACAGGTACATGTCGTTGAAACACGTCGTACCGCCCAGCAGCATTTCAGCGACGGCGAGTTCCGTGCCGTCGCGCACGAAATCCGGGCCGAGCCAACGGCCTTCCGCCGGCCAGATATGTTCCTTCAGCCATTCCATCAGCGGCAGATCGTCGGCAATGCCGCGCATCAGGCTCATCGCGGCATGTGTGTGCGCGTTCACGAAGCCGGGGATCAGGACATGAGATTCAAGTTCCGTGACCGGCGCGTCCGGATAGCGGCGACGCGCTTCTGCGAGCGGCAACACGTCGACGATACGTCCGTCGGCGACCGCAATGGCATGGTGTTCAAGAATCGTGTTGACCGGGTGAACCGGCAATACCCAGCGTGCCGCGACGAGAAATTCCACGGATGTTTCCATTCGAATCAGATGTCCTTGAGGTAGCGGATTTCGCGTTGTGGAAACGGAATCGAGATTCCCTTCGTGGCGAAATTTGTCTTGATGCGTTCCAGCAGGTCGCTGCGCACGTCCCAGAAGAGGGCTGTGTCGGTCCAGATGCGCAGCATCAGATTCACGCTGCTGTCACCAAAAGCCCAAGTGTGCACGATGGGTGCAGGGTCTGTCTTGATGCGTTCGTCGGCACCAACGACTTCCAGGATCGCCTCGCGCGCGGCATGGATGTCGTTTGAATAACTGACGCCTATTTCGAAACTCAGGCGGCGCAATGGCTCGTGCGAATAATTGGTGATGTTCGCATTGGTGATATTGCTGTTCGGAACGATGATCACCTGGTTGTCCGGTGTTTTCATCCAGGTGTTGAACATGCCAATGGTTTCGACGGTTCCCGATGTTCCTGCCGCTTCGATGAAGTCGCCCGGCTTGAACGGCTTGAACGTCATGATCATCACGCTGGAAGCGAAGTTCGACAGCGAGTCTTTGAGCGCCAGGCCGACGGCGAGGCCGGCGGCACCGAGAACGGCGATCAGCGACGTCGTGTCAACGCCGAGCTGGTCCACCGCGAATATCGCCGCGACGACCGTCAGCGAAACGACTGTCAGCGATGTCAGGAAGCGGATGAGCGTCGCATCGACCCTGGCGCGCCTGGCGACCCGCGCGATGAGGGCAGCGAGTAGTTTTGCGAGCAGGCGTCCGATCACGAAGATGACGGTGGCAAGCAGGATTCTGCTGCCCCACGTCGTGAACAGCGCAGCCCAGTCCAGGGAAAGCAGGTGATCAATGAACTGTTGCATGCGACCCTCGTATCACTGGAATTCGTGGGCGGGAGAGTAACGCAGCAGCGGAACGCTCGAAAGCGGAGCGGAGCCTTGCGGGCTGTTATCGGAGGAACGGGTGCAGCGTGATGCGCACTTCGACACGGCGGTGTTCCGCCGGATCGATCGCGCCGGTCAATGGTTCGCTCGCACCCGCGCCACGCAACGTAACCTTGCGCGGATCGACGCCGCTTTGTGCGAAATAATCCTGTACGCGTTTCGCGCGGACTTCCGAAAGCCACTGATTGACCTTGCCGGAACCGGACGGGTCCGCGTGACCGATGATTTCCACGTGCTCGATCAATGAGAAGGATTCGAGTTCGACCAGCATGCGCAACAGTTCGTTCTTGGCTTCTCTCGTCAGCAAACCGCTGCCGACAGGAAAAGAGAGACGGCTGATGAAGGTGAGATCGTGTGCGGCATGCAGGGTGTCGGGGCAGTTGCCGGCGAGACAATCGCCGCGTAACGCCACCGGGTAAGGCGGTACATCGGAGGCGGGCGCTTCAGCCGCAATGGCGACGGGCGCGAGCGGGACGGTCACGACCAGTAACCCGATGAATTTCCGCAACTGCTGCGTGGAAGGCATGTTATTTTTGTTCCCGTCCGTCGTGGTCTTTTCTGAATATTCCATCGCTGACGGAATCAAGATGGCTCCAGCCAGCAGATAATTCCACAAAATATACACCAGATTCAGCAATTTGCAGCATCCGTCTCTCCAGCCCTGTGAGTTCCCGATGAACGTTTCCGAACCCGAAATGCTTTGCCCGATGCGCTGGGATGGCCGGCAGCTGCTGCTGCTCGATCAGCGCGAACTGCCATCGCGGGAAATCTGGCTTGCGTTGTCGGATTTCCGCGAAGTTGCGGGCGCGATCCGCGACATGGCCGTACGCGGCGCACCGGCGATCGGTATCGCGGCAGCGTGGGGCGTCGTGCTTGCCGCGCTCACCGGCGGTGAAACGGCAGCGCGCGAAGCGCTGCCGGTGCTGGCAGGGGCTCGTCCGACTGCAGTCAACCTCGCCTGGGCGCTGGAAAGAATGGAGCGGGCGCTCGCGGCTGCTCCTGCGGGTGATCTGGC
>Ga0299914_10000079_pt1 | contig 55039 bp, 49 predicted proteins | sample RVTome_10_FD_201361 | JGI IMG/M metagenome (GOLD analysis project Ga0299914, IMG submission 201361) | Soil microbial communities from uranium-contaminated site in the Upper Colorado River Basin, Wyoming, United States - RVT153D57 (version 2) ... | reverse complement strand
GCGGCACAATCGGGAGGCCGGCCTGAATCGCCAGCAGGAAGCTGCCCGCCTTGAACGCTCCCACCCGGCCGTCCTCGCTTCGCGTCCCCTCCGGGAACACGATGAGCGACAACCCCTCCCCGACCAGGGCCTTCCACCGCCGCAGGATGCCCGCCCGATCGGGATGCCGCCGATCCACGAGCAGGTGGCCGCTGCGCCGGAGATGCCAGCCGAGGAACGGGAAGCGTCCGAGCGACTCCTTCGCGATGATGCGGAGCTGGAACGGCAGCGATGCGAAGATCACCGGGATGTCGTAGATGCTCTGGTGGTTGCTCACGAACACGTACGTCCGGTGCCGCTCGACCCGCTCGAGCCCCTGGCGCTCCACCATGACACCGGTCGTGGCGAGGATCAGCCACGACCAGAGGCGGGCGCAGGCGTGCGCCGCGCGTCCGCGCGCATCGAGCAGTCCGGCCAGCAGCGACACCGTGCCGAGGACGATGGTGTAGACGGCGATGGCCGGAATCAGGAAGAAGACCGTGCGGAACCAGTGGAACGCCGAGGCCCCCTGGGCCGGGGTGCGCTCCGCCAGCGCGGACACCTACTGTCCGCCCCCGGTCCCCGGCGCCGTCACCGGCGCCACCGCGCGCGGGCGACGCGGAGGCGGCTGATCGTCGCCGGCCGCGGCCTGGGCGGCCGCCACGCTCGGGTCGATGTAGCGTCCGAAGATCATCTTGCCGGCGGTGGTCTGCAGCACGCTGGTGACCACGACGTCGATGGTCCGGCTGATCATCTTGCGCGCGTTGTCGACCACGACCATCGTCCCGTCGTCGAGGTAGGCGACGCCCTGGTTGTACTCCTTGCCTTCCTTGAGAATGAAGACCTTCATGATCTCGCCCGGCAGCACGACCGGCTTGAGGGAGTTCGCCAGCTCGTTGATGTTGAGCACCTCGACGCCGCGGAGCTGCGCCACCTTGTTGAGGTTGAAGTCGTTGGTGACGATCTTCCCCTGCAGCGTACGGGCGAGCTCGATCAGCTTGAGGTCGACCTCGCGCACCTCGGGGAAGTCCAGGTCCGAGATCATCACCTCGATTCCGGCCATCTTCTGAATCTTCTGGAGGATGTCGAGGCCGCGCCGGCCGCGGTTCCGCTTCATCGAGTCGGCCGAATCGGCGACCAGCTGCAGCTCCTTCAGCACGAACTGCGGCACCACGAGCGTCCCGTCGAGGAATCCGGTGTCGCAGATGTCCGCGATGCGGCCGTCGATGATGACGCTGGTGTCGAGGATCTTGTACCGGCGCTGCGGGCCGGCGCCGCGGAACAGCGTGATCAGCCGTGCAGGCTGCAGCCACTCACCGTGGCGCGCACCGATCAGCAGGCCGACGTACGTGCACAGCAGCAGGATGCCGAGGTGCACGAACGAGAGGCGCGGCGATGCCGGCGCCATGACCACGAGTGCGGAGCTGATCGCCCTGGCGAGCGCGATGCCGACGGCGCCGCCGATCACCGCGCCGATCACCGCCGTCGGCGGCGTCCGCCGCACGCGCAGCTCCAGCAGGATGATGAGCGCCGCCAGGCCGAGCGCGAACCCGACGTTGATTGGCAGGCCGCCGTCGAGCGGCTGGAACAGGACCGCCGTGTATGCCAGCACCGCCGCCAGCAGCATGCGAGCGAGAATCAGCCAGGCCATGGGATGACTCCAGGAAACAGACGGTATGAAGACGGATCCGCGGCGCGCCGATCGGCCCGGCGGCGGTCCGGCTACTGCAGGAGCACATCGAGCGCCTCACCGAGCGCGCCGACGCCGACCAGCTCGCAGCCGCTGTCGGCCATCAGGCGATCGGCCGGATCGAGGTTCGCGCGGGGCAGCACGCAGCGGCGGAAGCCGAGCTGGGCCGCCTCGCGGACGCGGAGCGAAGCCTGCGTCGTCCCCCGCACCTCGCCGGCCAGGCCGATCTCGCCGAAGACGGCCGTGGCGGGGGCGACCGGGCGGTTCCGCAGGCTCGAGGCGATCGCCGCGGCGACGCTCAGATCGGCGGCCGGCTCGTCGACCTGCAGTCCGCCGGCGATGTTCACGAACACGTCCTCGCCGGCCAGGTGGAAGCCGGCGCGCTTCTCGAGCACCGCGAGCAGCAGCGCCAGGCGGCCGGCGTCGATGCCGGTTGCCGTACGGCGCGCGTTCCCGTAGGTACTGCTGCTCACGAGCGCCTGCACCTCCACGAGCAGCGGGCGCGAGCCCTCGACACAGCACAGGACGGCGGAGCCCGGCGTCGCCACGGGACGCTCCGCGAGGAACAGCTGCGAGGGGTTCGGGACGGCGCGGAGCCCCTCGCCCGTCATCTCGAAGACGCCGAGCTCGCTGACGGCCCCGAACCGGTTCTTGATCGCGCGGACGACCCGGTGCGAGTGGTGCCGCTCGCCTTCGAAGTACAGCACCGCGTCGACGACGTGCTCCAGCGCCTTCGGCCCGGCCAGCCCGCCTTCCTTCGTCACGTGGCCGACGATGCACGTCGGCACGTTGTGGCCCTTCGCCGCGAACAGCAGCTGCGTGGCGGCCTCGCGCACCTGGCCGATGCTGCCCGGCGCCGACTGCAGCTTCATGGAGAAGACGGTCTGGATCGAGTCCACGACGAGCAGGGCCGGGCGGAGCCGCGCCGCCTCGTCGAGGATGCGCTCGAGACAGGTCTCGGCCAGCAGGTACAGCGGCGCGTCGCCGATCGCGAGGCGCTCGCCGCGCGACTTGATCTGGTGTTCCGATTCCTCGCCGGAGCTGTAGAGCACCGGGCCGGCGCCGCGCGCCACGTTGGCCGCGGTCTGCAGCAGCAGGGTCGACTTGCCGATGCCGGGCTCACCGCCGAGCAGCACCATCGAGCCGGGCACGATGCCGCCCCCGAGCACGCGATCGAGCTCGCCGATACCCGTCGACAGGCGGGGCTGCGTCTGCAGCTCGACCTCGGCGTACAGGCGCGCCGTCGTGCTGCCGCCGGGAAGGTCGTACGAGCGGAGGGAGGCGGCCGGCTTCTCCGCGCGCTCCTCGACCATCGAGTTCCACGCGCCGCAGTCGGGGCAGCGCCCCATCCACTTGGGAGCCTGAGCCCCGCACTCCTGACAGACGAAAACCGCCCGGGGAGGCTTCATACGGTGCTGGCCGGAGCTGCGGGCGCTCGCGCGCCTACTCAGCCGAATTATATATGCGCTCGATGCGCGTACCGACCCGGCACAGCGTCTCCCAGGGAATCGTGCCAACCGCCGCGGCCATCTCGCAGACGTCGATCCGCGCGGCGTCGCCCTGCGCGCCCAGCAGCACTACCTCATCGCCGGGGCGCGCCGGCACACCCGTCAGATCGACGGTGATCATGTCCATGCTGACGTTGCCGACGATCGGCGCGCGCCGTCCGCCCACGAGCACGGATCCGCGGCCGGCGAGGCGCAGGTCGAGCCCGTCCGCATACCCCGCCGGAATGACGCCGATCCGGCAGGGGCGCTCGGCCGTGAATCGCGCGCCGTACCCGACGTTGTCACCCGGGCGCAGCCCCTTGATCGCGACGAGCCGGCTGCGCAGGCTCATCGCGGGCCGCAGCGGCAGCGCCGCGGCGAGCGGCGGCGGCACCACGCCGTACAGCAGCAGACCCGGACGCACGAAGTCGTACCAGACGCGCGCGTCGCGCAGGATCGCGGCGCTGTTGGCCGCGTGGCGCTTCGCCGCGCCCGCACCCAGCTCCCGCAGCGTGCGGAGCGCCTGCTCGAAGCGCTGCCGCTGCCGCTCCATCAGCGGATGCCCGGGGTCGTCCGCGGTCGCAAAGTGCGTATAGATCGCCTCCAGCTCGAGGTGCGGGCTGGCGAGCAGCGGAGCCACCGTGCGCGCCAGGTTGTCGTACCGGAACCCCAGGCGGTGCATGCCGGTGTCGATCTTGAGGTGATACCGGAGGCGGACGCCGTGGCGCCGCGCCGCCGCCTCGACGGCCGCGGCGGCCGTCGGCGTCGAGATCGTCGGCGTCAGCCGGAACTCGGCGAGGCCGCCCAGGTCGCTGACGCTCAGCGCACCGAAGACCAGGATGTCCACCGCGACGCCGGCGCGCCGGAGCACCACGGCCTCCTCGATGTCGGCGCACGCGAGCATCCGCGCGCCCGCGCGCTCGAGGGCGAGCGCGACGGGTGCGGCGCCGTGGCCGTACGCATTCGCCTTGACGACCGCGATCACCTCCGGCGGCGCGGCCTCACCGCTGCGCGGCCGGGACGCAAGGAAGGCGACGATGCTGCGGAAATTGGCCTGGACGGCGTCGAGATCGATGTGCGCGACGGTCGATCGGATCACGGCGGGATCATAACGGGATCCGGGATGCGGGATCCGGGATGTGCCACCTGGAACCTGGAACACGGAACCCGGAACCCGGAACGTGCCCCCTTACACGCCCCTTGCGAGATCCTCGAACCGCGTGTGCTGCTTGAGGAAGGCGAGGTGGACGGTCCCCGTGGGGCCGTTGCGCTGCTTGGCCACGATCAGCTCCGCGCGCCCCTCGTCGTCCGGCTTCGCATCCGGATACATGTCGGCGCGATAGAGCATCAGCACGACGTCCGCGTCCTGCTCGAGGGCGCCGGATTCGCGGAGGTCCGAGAGCAGCGGCCGGTGGTCGGATCGCGCTTCGGGCGCGCGACTGAGCTGCGAGAGCGCGACGACCGGAACACCGAGCTCCTTGGCGAGCCCCTTGAGACCGCGCGAAATGGCGGCGAGCTCGAGCGTGCGGTTCTCGAACCGCCCGCGGCCCGTCATCAGCTGAAGGTAGTCGACGACGAGCAGCCCGAGTCCGTGCTCGGCGGCGAGACGCCGCGCCTTCGCCCGCATCTCCAGCACCCCGACGCCGGGCGAATCGTCGATGAAGAGGCGCGCATCGCTGAGGACGCCGATGGCGTGGGACAGCTGCTGGTAGTCCCGCTGGCCGACGGTCCCCGTCATCAATCGATGCGAGTCGATGCGGGCGACGGACGTGAGCAGGCGGATGAACAGCTGCTCGCGCGACATCTCGAGGCTGAAGAAGCCCACCGTCGTGCCCCGGATCGAGGCATGCTCCGCGATGTTCAGCACGAGGCTCGTCTTCCCCATCGAGGGCCGCGCCGCGACGATCACGAGGTCGCCGGGCTGCAGGCCGCGGGTCATCTGGTCGAGATCGTGAAAGCCGGTCTCGACCCCGGTGACGAGCCGCTTCTGCTCGAACAGCTGCTCGATCTTCGGCAAACTGTCGCCGACGATGTCGCGCATCGAGATGAAGCCCTCGCGCACGCGGTCCTCGGCGATCGAGAAGATGGCCTGCTCCGCCTCGTCGAGAATGGAGTTCGGATCGTCGGCCGCCTCGTAGGCGCGGGCGCTGATCTGCGCGGTGACGCTGATCAGGGCGCGCAGCGTCGACTTCTCCTTGACGATCCGGGCGTAGTGCTCGACGTTGGTGGACCGGGGCACGCCGTCCACGAGCGAGGCGAGGTACCCCGGCCCGCCGACCTCCTCCAGCTCGCCGTCGCGGCTCAGCTCCTCGCGCAGCGTGACGAGATCGATCGCGTCGCCGCGCTCGGAGAGCCGCGCCATCTTGTCGAAGATGCGGCGGTGAGCGTCGCGGAAGAAGTCCCGCGCCTGCAGGATCTCCACCGCGTAGTTGAAGGCTTCGTTGTGAATCAGGACGGCGCCGAGGACGGACTTCTCGGCGTCCAGGTTGTGCGGCAGCGTGCGTTCAGGCGTCGCGACTTCGGCCATGACTCAGAGACGCTCGCTCCGGCGCGGCAACGGCGATGCGGGAATGTATCGGGAACCCGGGGCACGGGAACCGCGCCGCGGAAGCACGCAGTGTAGCACCGATCGATGGCCGGGGATGCACGTCGAGGGGCGCAGCAGACCGCAGCACCGGATCCTGGCCTTCGGGGAAAGGACCAAGATCCGGTCGGCACGCGACCGGGCGACCGCCGGTCGCCCCTACTCCTCCTTCGCGACGACGACCTTGACCTCGGCGGTCACGTCGCGGTGCAGCTTGACGGGCACCTGGAACTCGCCCAGCTGCTTGAGCGGCTCGCCAAGGTGCACGCGCCGCTTCTCGATCTCGAGCCCCCGGGCCGCCAGCCCTTCGACGATGTCGGCGGCGGTCACCGAGCCGTACAGCACGTCGTTCTCGCCGACGCGGCGGGTGACGACGATCTCCAGCGCCCCGATGCGGGCGGCGACGGCCTCGGCGGCCTGCCGCTCCTCGGCCTCGCGCGCGTCGACGATCCGTCGCTCGCGTTCGATCTGCCGCCGGTTGCTCTCGTTGACGGTGAGCGCGAGCTTGCGCGGCAGCAGGTAGTTGCGGGCGTAGCCGTCGGCGACCTTCACGACGTCGCCGCGGCGCCCCAGGTTGTCCACGTGCTCTCGAAGAATGACTTCCATGTCGGTCCTCACGCCCCGCGGCCGGTCACTCGGCCACGAACGGCAGCAGCGCGAGCGCGCGGGCCCGCATGATCGCGGTGCGGAGCTTCCGCTGGTGCATCGCGCACGTGCCCGAGATGCGGCGCGGCAGGATCTTCGCGCGCTCCGGCACGAACGGCTGCAGCAGCCTCACGTCCTTGTAGTTGATGTCGTCGATCTTCTCCGCGCAGAACTTGCAGATCTTGCGGCGGCGGAACAGCCCGCGCCGCTGCGTCTGCGCCTTGTCCCCGCCGCGTCCTCCCGACTTGCCGCGGCCGGACCCTCCCGATCGCCTCTGCATCGCCATGATCAGCCCCCCGCCCCTTCCATCCGATCCTCGTCATCGTCATCCCGCCGCGCCGGCTGCGGCGTGACCTCGACCGGCAGCCCGCGCGCCGCGCGGCGCCGCGCCACGAACGCCTGGCGGCGGCTGCGCACGCGCTCGACCACGCGCTGCTCCTCGTCCACGCGGACGATCAGGTGGCGGATGATCTCGTCCAGCACCTTCAGGCGGCGGTCGATCTCCTTCATCAGCTCGCCGGAGCCCAGAATCACCTCGAGGACGTACGTCCCCTCCTTGTGGTGATCGATCTCGTAGGCGAGCTTCCGCCGGCCCCAGTTCTCGGTCTTCTCGATCTGTCCGTTGAATCGGTCGACGATCGCCTGCACCTGCTCGTGCAGCGCGCCGACCTGGTCGTCGCTCACCGTGGGCGAGACGACGTACACGAGTTCATACCTGCGTGTGCTCATGGATGCTCCTTCTGGACGACCATCGGCCCCCGATGCCGGGGGCAAGGAGCCGGGAGTCCGCGGCGCCACGCGCGCCGCGCCTCAGGCCTGATTGTCCGGTTCCGTGTCTGCCGCTCCGCGCTCTCCCTCGTCCTCCGCCGCCGGGTTGAACCGGTTCATCACCGGCTCGATGCCGTCCGTCACGAACAGCGCGGCCGCGTCCGCCGCGCGCGCGATCGCCACCTCGATGGCGGGCTGCTCCTCCGGATCGAACCGCGCGAGCACGTGATCCGCGAGGTCCCGCCGCTGATCGCCGCGGCCGACGCCCACCCGCAGCCGCGCGAAGGCGTCGCTGCCGAGGTGCTGCGTGACCGAGCGCAGGCCGTTGTGCCCGCCGCTGCTGCCCCTCGCCCGCGCACGCAGCCGCGCCAGCGGCAGGTTCACGTCGTCGGTGACGATGAGCAGCGCGCCGGGATCCACTCGATAGTACCGCGCCAGCGTCGCGACCGCCTCGCCGCTCGCGTTCATCATCGTGAGCGGCTTGACGAGGAGCACCGGACCGGACGCGTCGAAGTCCCGGACACGCGCCACCAGCGCTTCCGCATGCGAGGCCTCGAAGACCGCGCCGGCCCGCCGCGCCAGTTCGTCCACGACACGGAACCCGACGTTGTGCCGGGTCTCCCGGTATCGCCGCCCGGGATTGCCGAGGCCCGCGATCAGCTTCAGCCCTACTCCTCGTCCTTCTCGGTCTTGCCCTTCTTGATGACCTCGGGCTCCGCCGTCGCCGGCGCCGCCGCCGCCGCCGCCTCAACCGGCGGGGCCTCCTCGGCCTTCGGCGCCACCACGTGCACCAGCAGGGTGTCGGGCTCGCTCACGGCCGTCCAGCGAGCGCCGCCGGCCAGATCGCGGACGCGGACGCCCTGGTTGATCATCAGTTCCGAGACGTCGACCTCGAGGCTCTCCGGGATCTCGCCGGGGAGGCACTCCACCTCGATCTGCCGCTGGACGAAGTCGAGGATGCCGCCCTGCTGCTTCACCCCGCGCGCCTCGCCGCGGAGGACGATCGGCACCGTGACGTTGATCGTCTTGTCCATCGCGACGCGGTAGAAGTCGGCGTGCAGCAGCGCGTGCGAGACCGGATCGAGCTGGTATTCCTTGACCAGCACCCGCGCCTCGGGCTCGCCGTCGACGCGGAGCGTGATCAGCGTATTCGCCCCCGACTCGGAGTGGAGGATGCGCGACAGCGCCTTGGGCTCCACCGCAATGGGGATCGCCCCCGTGTCCGCGCCGCTGGAGGGCGGTCCGTACACGACCGCCGGCAGCCGGCCGGCCGCGCGCAACCGGCGCGCCTCGTTCTTGCCCCTGTCGCCGCGCTTGACGGCCTCGAGTGTTGCTTCCATGTCGGATGCTCGCAGAAGTGAATAGTGGGTAGTGGGTAGTCAGTCAGACGAACAATGACGAAACCGACGTCTCCTCGTGGATGCTGCGGATGGCCTGCCCGAGCAGCCGCGCCACCGACAGCACCCGGATCTTCTCGCAGCGGGCGCGCTCCGGCGTGAGCGGGATCGTGTTCGTCACGATCAGTTCGTCCACCGGCGACTTCTCGATGCGCTCGATCGCGGGACCCGACAGCACGCCGTGCACCGCAACGGCGAGCACGCGCTCCGCGCCGGCGTTCCTGAGCGCGTCGGCCGCCTTCTGGATCGTGCCGGCCGTGTCGATGATGTCGTCCTGGATGATGCAGGTCCGTCCCGCGACCTGTCCGATGACGTTCATCACCTCGGCCGTCCCATCGTCGGACCGCCGCTTGTCGATCACGGCGAGCTCGGCGTCGAGCCGCTTGGCGTACGCCCGCGCCCGCTCGGCACCGCCCGCGTCGGGCGCCACGATCGTGAGGTTCGGATACCCGCCGCGCGCCAGGTACTCGATGATCACCGGCGCCGCGAAGAGGTGATCCACCGGGATGTCGAAGAATGCCTGGATCTGCGCCTTGTGCAGATCCATCGTCAGCACCCGGTGCGTGCCGGCCGCGCTCAGGATGTTGGCCACGAGCTTGGCCGAGATCGGCACGCGCGGCTTGTCCTTCCGGTCCTGCCTCGCATACCCGTAGTACGGGATGACCGCCGTGATCCGTGCCGCCGAGGACCGACGGAACGCGTCGATCATGATCAGCAGCTCGACGAGGTGCTCATCGACCGGCGCGCAGGTCGGCTGGATGATGAAGACGTCGGTCCCGCGGATGTTCTCGTCGATCTGGAACGAGACCTCGGTGTCGGGGAACCGCCGCAGCCGCGCCTGGCCGACGGAGATGCCGAGGTAGTCGGCAATCTCCCGCGCGAGCTGCGGATGAGCGCTGCCCGCGAAGACCTTCAGCTCGCCGAACCCGGTCGGCATGAAGCAGTCACTCATCCCGATCAACCGCCCGCCGGACGCGCCGCCACGAGCCGGCTCCGCCTCTGAGCGCATCGAAGAACTGGTTGGGGCGGAAGGATTCGAACCTTCGAATACGGGATCCAAAGTCCCGCGCCTTACCGCTTGGCCACGCCCCACCGCGGACCGCGAGCGGTGCGCCGACCAACTGGCCCGCGTCCACGCGCCGGACGAGTCCCCGGCAGGCGCAGGCCGCACGGACAGTGATATCGGGCCCGTGCAAAACGTTGAGTGTATACGATCGATGCAGGCCGGGCAAGAGCACACCCCCGCAAGCGCCTGTCCCGGGGGGAGTTCCGCGCAGGGGGTTTCGTGCGGCCTCACCCGGCGGACCGACGGCGGGCCCGTGGCTTCAGGCGGGTCACCCAGACCCCCGCGGCCGATGTCCCGAGCAGGCCGGCCGCCCGGCGTGCCTCTCGCTCACGCTCGAAGAGGCCGAACACCGCAGACCCGCTGCCCGAGAGCATCGCCAGCTCGGCGCCGGCCCGCGCCAGCACACGCCGCAGCCGCGCCGCCGCCGGCAGGCGGGCGAACACCACGCGCTCGAAGTCGTTCCGCACCGCCGTCTGAGACGGGAACCAGGGCACGGCCAGCTGCTGCAGGCGCCCCGGGCCACCTCGGGCCGCCGCCAGCCAGCGGTAGGCCTCGGCCGTGGACACGCCCTCGCGCGGCCGCGCCACGACGACGAAGCGCGCCGGCAGATCGGGGAGCGGATACAGCACGTCGCCGCGGCCGGCGCCGAGTGCCGTACCGCCGGCCAGGAAGAACGGCACATCGGAGCCGAGCGATGCCGCCAGGCGGTGGAGATCGGCAGGCGATAGCCTCGCGTTCCACAGGCGATCGAGCGCAACGAGCGCCGCCGCCGCGTCGCTGCTGCCGCCGCCGAGGCCGGCCTGCACCGGGATGCGCTTCACGATCCGCACCGAGAGGCCACGCGGGTCACCGCCGCGCCCGCCAGCCGCCCAGACCAGGCGCGCCGCCTTCCACACGATGTTCCCCGCTCCTGTCGGCAGATCGGGATCGGTCGACGTGATCCGCAGCGGTCCCCGCACGCGCGAGAACCAGAGCGTGTCGTGCAGCGCAATCGTCTGGAAGAGCGAACGAATCTCGTGGTATCCGTCCGCGCGCGGGCCGAGGACGCGCAGGTCGAGATTCACCTTGGCATACGCGCGGACGCGGGCGAGTTGGAGAGGCACGGTGGTTGCGGGTGCCGGGCGCTACGTGCCTTCCGGCGCGGTATCGCGCATCGGACCCGCGCGGCGCAGCTCCTCCAGAGTGATGGGCTCCGCCTCGGGCGGCACGTCGACGGTGAACGCATCGGCCGGCAGGCTGGCGTTGCGCTCCACCTGCGACAGCGTCAGCAGCAGGTCGAAGCTGCCGGCCCCGGCGGACGGCACGCTCTGCAGCCGCACCTGCGCCGGATGGCTGCCGCTCCACTGCTCGAACACGACGCGCAGGCGCGGGCGGACGACCGCCGCCGGCCGCCACGCGGGCAGGCGCCGAAGATACGCGACCGCCCCGTCCTCGAGATCCATCGCGGCCCAGTCCTCGCCGAACGCGCGCGCGGTCTCCGGCCTCGGTGCCGAGCCGGGGCACCCCGCCAGGAAGGGAAGCAGCTCGCCAGGGTACAGATCCACGCCGGCGAGCGCCGCGAGAATGCGGTGCGGCGGCGCGCCGCGCAGCACGCGGTCGTCTCTGGGCAGGAGCAGGATCGACTGTCGCTCGGACGCGGCGAGGATGAACGCCGGAGCGCCGAACGGCGCGACCGCCTCGAGGCGGATCGACGCGGGACGGGCGAGGCCCGCCAGCAGCCGGCCGCGGAGCCTCTCGCTCCCCGCGCGCCCCGAGAGTCCCAGTTCCAGGGTGATGGTGTGCAGATCGTCGCAGTGCGCGAAGCCTGCGTCGAGGATCGCGGCGGGATCGCTCAAGGGCCGTGACGGGCCCGACGGCAGTTCCAGCCTCGGCTTCGCACAGCCCGACGCCCCCGCGGCGAGCAGCAGGAGGCACAGCGCCCGGACGCAGGCTCGACTCACCGCTCGGCCTGGCTGCGTGCCCGGCGAATCTTCCTCTCGATGGCCGAGACTTCGATCGCCTCGCGGTCGCCGGCCAGCGCACGGGTCCAGGCCGCGATGGCCTCCTCGCGGCGGCCCAGCGCCGCGAGCGCGTCGCCGAGATGGTCCTGCACGACGGAGTTGGACGGCAGCTGTTCGGCAGCGCGGGCGAGATGGAAGTGCGCGCGATCGAACTGCTTCAGCTGATAGTACGCCCAGCCGAGGCTGTCGAGGTACGCGCCGTTGCCGGGGTCGATCGCCAGCGCCCGTTCGATGAGCGACAGCGCTTCGTCCAGCCGGACGCCGCGCTCGGCGAACATGTAGCCAAGGTAGTTCAGGGCCGGCGCGTGGCGCGGATCGCGCTTCAGCACCTCCCGGAACGCAGCCTCGGCCCGATCGGTGTCGTCGGCGCTCTCGTAGAGGGCCCCGCGCTGGAACGGGACGGACGCGTCGGACGGAAAGCGCTCCGAGGCTTCTTCCAGCACCTGGTGCGCCTCGTCGGCGCGCTCCGAATCCGACAGCACCTGCGACAGCAGGAGGTAGCGTTCCGGCGACGCCTCCTCGGCGATCGCGGCCCGCACCAGATCGACGGCCTCGGCGGTGCGGCCCGCGCCGGCAAGCGCGCGTGCGGTGAGCTGCGTCAGACGATCATCGCGCGGCCGCTCCGCGCGCAGCGGCTCCAGCACGGCCAGCGCCTCGTCGTACCGGCCGGCGACCACATAGGCCTGTCCGAGATACGTCGCGTAAGCCGACGGCTCATCGGCGAGCGCCCGCGCACGCTCGAACGTCTCGATGGCATCGCCGTGCCGTCCGAGCTGCAGGTAGGCGAAGCCCAGATGCGTGAGGAGCATCAGGCCGTGCGCCTTCGACGCCGCCCGGGAAGGCGTCCATTTCTCCAGCGCCGGCGCGAGGATCTCGACGACCCGCGTGTAGTCGCGTTGATCCTCGAAGACCTGCGCAAGGGCGTAGGGTCCCCAGAGGCTCTGGGGCTGCAGCGCAATCACGCGACGCGCCGCATTCCCGGCTGCGTCCCAGGCCTTCAGCCGGCGGTGCGCCTGGGACAGCATGTAGAAGGCGCGGTCGTCGTCGGGCGCGTCGGCGACGAGGCCTTCGAGAATCTCGCGGGCGGCCCGCGCGCTCTCCTCGCCGGGCGCGTTCAGCAGCGCATTCGCCCAGCGGCCCCTCAGCTCTCTCGAGGCCGGACCGAATGCCGCCGCGCGCTCGTACGTCCGCGCCGCGTCGGGCCAGCGTTCCTGCTGCTCGTACAGCGTGGCCAGGGCGAACAGGAGCCGCGGATCGAAGTTCGCGCCTTCGTCCAGGGCACGTACCGCGCCCTCTGCATTGCCCGAGGCGCTGTACGCCTCACTCAGGAGCGCCCAGGCCTCGGCCGTGGTGGGATGATCCTCGGCCAGCCGCGTCAGCAGGTCCACCGCACGCTCGGGCTCGCCGGTGCCGATGTAGAGACGCCCCAGGGTCAGCTCGACCGAGGGATCGGCGTTGACGCCGTCGCTGCGGCGCGCCTGCTCGAGGTGGGAGATCGCCTCGCGCAACCGCTCTTCGCGCTCGACGCGCGGGGTTCCGGCGTCGACTGTGGAGGCGAGCAGGGTCCCCAGGATGCGATGGGCCTCGCGGTTCTTGCCGTCGACCGCGAGGGCCGCACGGGCCTCCGCCAGCGCATCGTCCAGGCGGTGGAGCCGGGCCAGCAGGCTGGCGATCTCGGCGCGAATCTCCGCCGAATGGGGGGCGAGACGCGCCGCGGCGCGGTACGACTGGATCGCCGCGTCGTCCTCGCCCCGCGATTCCTGGTGACGGCCGAGCAGGAAGCGGTAGTACGCCTCCGGCGAAGCGGCCGACACCGACGCCGGCGGCGGCGCGTCCGTCTGTGCCGCGCCGGTCGCCGGTACGGCGAGCAGCATCAGCGCGAGTCCCACGGCGTGCGCTCGAGCTCTCATGATTCCTGATCGCATTGTTTCACACGCCGCGGGGGAGCAGCCACCTGGCCCGAGCCCGGCCGGCGGCGGGCCGCCCGGCGCGTCCGGCAGCAATCCCGACCAGCACGAGATCGCGGTCGGGCCGTGATTCGTTTGGTATAGTGAGCCCTGATCCGGGAGTGCGCATGGCTGTCGATCCAGCGTTGCTGAAGATTCTCGTGTGTCCGAAGTGCCTCGAACCGGTCACGCCCGTCCACGACGGCGCCGGTCTCAAGTGCGCCAAGTGCCGGCGTGTCTACCCCGTCAAGGACGACATCCCGATCATGCTGGCCGACGAAGCCGCCGTCGAGCCGTGATCGAAGAGCCCGGCGATGAAGATCCTCCTCATTCGCCTGCGGCTCGTTGGCGACGTAGTCTTCACCACCCCGGCGGTACGCGCCCTCCGCCGGCGCTATCCGGAGGCGCACATCGCCTACCTGGTCGAAGCGGAGGCCGCGTCCGTGGTGCGCGACAGCCCGCATCTCGATGAGGTCATCGTGGCGCCGCGGCGGCCCGGCTGGCGCCGCCTGTCTGACGATGCGGCGCTGGCATGGCGGCTGCGGCAGCGGGGCTTCGACCTGGTCCTCGACTTTCATGGCGGACCCCGCAGCGCCTGGCTCGCCTGGACGAGCGGGGCGCCCCGGCGGATCGGCTACGCGATCCAGGGACGGAGCTGGATGTACACCGACGTCGTGGCGCGGCCCCGCGAGCTGCGGCCGCGGCATTCCGTCGAGAACCAGTGGGACCTGCTCGCCCCGCTCGAGATCCCTCGCCCCGACCCGGCGCGAGACCCCGTCGAGATGTCGGAGGACGCGCGCGCACGGGCGCGCGTGGCCGCGACGCTCGCAGCCGCCGGCGTGCCGGCGGACGCCGAGATCGTGGTGCTGCACGTGAGCGCCGGCAATCCGTTCCGGCGCTGGCCCGCCGAGTCGTACGCGGACGCGGCCGCGCGCATCGCCCGTGGCGGCGCCGCGCGGCGCCTCGTGTTCACCTCCGGCCCGTCGGACAGCGGAGCGGCGCGCCGCACGGCGGCGATGGCGCGGACGCGCCTCGGTCCCCGCCTGCAGGATCGGGTCGTGCTCTCCGACGAGTTCGATCTCGCCGAGCTGCGCGCCCTCATCGGACGCGCCGCGCTCTTCATCGGCGGCGACAGCGGTCCGCTGCACGTGGCGGCCACGACCGGCGCGCCGGTGGTGGCCGTGTTCGGGCCGACACTCGCCGCGCGATCGCGGCCGTGGCGCGCGCCGGGCCTGGTGACCGAAGTCGTGGAGCCCGGGCCGCTGCCGTGCCGGCCCTGCGAGCAGCGGCGCTGCGAGCCCGGTGACTTCCGCTGCCTGACCTCGATCGCGCCCGAGACCGTCGCCGCGGCGGCGGAGCGTGCGCTGGCGATCGCGGCGTCGGTCGGCCAGGCGTCCGCCGCCGTCAGGAGCGCTGCGGGCTGACGGACCGATCATGGCCACCCTCTCCGCCGCGCCCGCCGTCCACCCCCGCGACCGGCTGAACACGGCCGCCTTCGCGGGGCTGCTGGCCTTCGTGGCCGCCCTGCAGGTTTCGATCGCCGCGGCCGGAATCCTGCTGGCCTTCTCGCTGGCGTGCTGGGCCGGTCTCATCCTGCGGCACCAGGAACGCCCGGCGGTGCCCGAGATGTTCTGGCCGCTGCTCGCCTACGCGGCCGCCACGCTCGTCTCCTCCGCGTTCTCGGTCGATCCGCGCACGAGCTTCATCGCCTCGAAGGAGCTGGTGCTCTACCTGGTCGTGCCGCTCGTCTACGAGCTGGCGCGGGGATCGCGCGCCATGGTCGTCACGAGCGTGATCATCACGGTCGGCGCAGCGACGGCCGCCTTCGGCGTCGTCCAGTACGGGCTGCTCGAGTACGACAACCTCGGCCAGCGGCCGCAGGGCACGCTGGGCCACTACATGACGTACTCGGGCGTGCTGCTGCTGGTCACCTGCGCCGCGGCCGCCCGCCTGATCTTCGAGCCGCGCGAGCGGATCTGGCCGGCGCTCATGATGCCGGCGCTGCTGGCGGCGATCATGCTGACGCTGACGCGCAGCGCGTGGGTCGGCACCGCCGCCGGCCTCGTGCTGCTCTTCGCGATGAAGGACGTGCGGCTGCTCGTCATCGGGCCGATCGCCGCGGCGATCGTGCTCGTCGCCGCGCCCGCGCACGTGGCGAGCCGCTTCTACTCGATGTTCGATCCCGACGATCCCACCAACCGGGACCGCGTCGCGATGCTGCGCGAGGGCGTGGCGATGGTCCGGACGCATCCGCTGACCGGCGTCGGTCCCGACATGGTGGAGCAGGTCTACCCGATCTACCGGGCGCCCGAGGCGGTGGAGAAGGTCAATCCGCACCTGCACAACGTGCCGATGCAGATCGCCGCCGAGCGCGGCCTGCCGGCGCTCGCGATCTGGATCTGGTTCGTCGCCGCCGCCGTCGTCTCGATCGCGCGCCTCCGGCGGCGCAGCCGCTATCCATCGCTGCCGGCCGCCGGGCTGGCGGCCATCGCCGGCATGCTGGCGGCGGGCCAGTTCGAGCACAACTTCGGGGACTCCGAGTTCCTGATGCTCTTCCTGGTGCTCGTCACACTGCCCTTCGCGGCCGAGCGCCCCGACCACCCATGACCACCGCCGCGGAACTGCCGGCCCTCGACGCCGGCCGCGCCCGTCTGCTCCTGGACCATCTGTCGCAAGGGTCCGTGCTCGTCGTCGGGGACGTGATGCTCGACGAGTTCCTCATCGGACGGGTGGATCGGATCTCACCGGAGGCACCGGTCCCCATCGTGGCCTTCGAACGCGCGGAGTGGCGCCTCGGAGGGGCCGCCAACGTGGCGGCCAACGTGGCGGCGCTCGGAGGCGCGGTCACCCTGGTGGGCGTGATCGGCGAGGACGATGCCGGTGCGCGGATCGCCGGCGGCCTTTCCGCGCTCGGCATCGGCTCGGGCGGGCTCGTGACCGATCCGGCACGGCGCACGACGAGGAAGGTGCGGCTCGTCACCACGCGCAACCAGCAGGTCGCCCGCGTGGACTACGAGACCGACGCGGACGTGAGCGGCAGCGTCGAGCAGACCGTCATCCGCCGCGTGTCCGATCTGGCAGAGGGCGCCGGCGCGCTGCTCGTCTCCGACTACCTGAAGGGCACCGTGACGCTGGCGCTCATGGAACGCCTCGTCCATCTCTCGCGCTCCCGGCGCATTCCGCTCCTGGTCGATCCCAAGATTCCGCACCTCGATCTCTATGCGGGCGCGACGCTGGTCACGCCGAACCATCACGAGGCCGAGATCGCCACGCACCGGCGCATCCGGACCGATGCCGACGCGCGCGCCGCCGCCGACGCGTTTCGCACGCGCGTGGAGGCGGAGGGGGTGCTCATCACCCGCGGAGAGCACGGGATGTGGCTGCGGGACGGATCGATCGAAGGCCGCCTGCCCGCGACCGCTCGCGAGGTGGCGGACGTGACCGGCGCCGGGGATACCGTCATCGCGACCCTGGCTCTGGCCCTGGCGGCCGGCGCGACCTCGCCGGAAGCCGCCTGGCTCGCCAATCACGCAGCCGGCCTCGTCGTCGGCAAGTTCGGTCCGGCCACCGTCCGCGCCGGCGAGCTGCTCGCCGCGTGCGGATCGAAGGGCGTCCAGCCCGCCTGACCGTTCCTCTCGAACCGGCCATTGACGCGGCCTCTCACGTTACCGCGCCGTGGCTCCGGGCATCGCGCGCAGGATCGGCGGTCCCCCTTCCTCCGGCTCGATCGCGACGGTCAGGTCGTCGGGACCGAGACCGTCGGCGCCCGCTCCGCTGAAGTACTCCGCGGTGAGACGCTGCACGGAGGTCAGCCTCGCGTCGCGCCCCGCAGCGACGCCCGGAGCGCGAATCGCATACAGCGTCGAGGAATTGTCGATCATGTCGCGATCGGAGAGCGACCGCGGATCCGCGGCGGCCGCGATCCTCGACCCGTGATCGCCGTGGACGACAATGGTCGCGTCCCTGAACGCGGGCAGCGCGACGAGCCGGTTCAGCAGCGCATCGAGCTTCGAGATCGTGCAGCGGTACTGCTCATGGTAGGCCGCGTAGAGCGTGTCGCGGCGCCGCTCGGCGTCCTTGCCGGTCAGCGACTCTTCCTCGGGATCGAAGTACTTCCGGACCGAACGGCCCGTCTCGGCGCAGGAGGCGTCGAGCACGTAGGGCGCGTGCGGCGCGAGCATGTGCGCGAAGTAGGCGCGGCCCCGCGGCGCCGACGTCAGGTCGTCGGCGAACCGGTCGAACCAGGCCGGGAACCCGTAGCTGTCGAGCGCCACGAACGAACTGGGGAGCGGCTCGTGGAAGGACGCCAGCAGCGCGCAGAACCGGAACAGCAGGTAGCTCGAGCTGAACGCGTGCCCCACGAACCGGTACACGGCCACCGCCCTGACGTCCTCACGGGCGGAGTACGCCCGCGGGTTGCCGCGATGAACCTCGAGATAGGGATTGAACGGATCGAAAGAGGGAAACCGCTCGCACCGCGAAGCCGGCGCGAAGCAGAAATCGAGGTGCGCCGTGCCGTAGCTGACGACCTCGTAGCCCCGGCGGGCCAGATCGTCGAACAGGCGCGACTGCACGGTTCCCGACGAGTGATGCGTGAGCACCCGCGCGCTCTCGCGATCTCTGAAATCGAAGTTGAGGGCATTGGGAATCGAGCGGTCGGAGCTCCAGTGGCGGCTGAACGCGTGCTCGTACACGCGGAACCCGTAGCGGTCCGCCAGCGCGCGCAGCCTCGCCGCGACGTCGGCGCCCCCGGGAGATCCCTGGACGCCGGCGGCGCCCATCGCCTCGTCGAAGACGATGTAGATGAAGGGCGGAAGGTCAGGCGCCGGTTTCGTCGCCGGGAGGGGACGAGCGCGCCCGGCTGCCGTGAACACCTCCGGGTTGAGCAGCACCGTGGCGAAGAAGACGACGCCTGCAAAGACGCCCAGCACGAGCGCGACGTGCCGGCGCAGAGTCCACGCCAGGACGCCGCACAGCAGGCCCATCGCCGCCAGCGCGCCGAGGCGCGCCGCGGCGCGTGCCGCGCCGGACCAGGCCTCCGACGCGGGCAGCAGCGAAGACGCGAGGCGGTGACCGCCGAAGGCAACATCCAGGACGGCGACGGCCACCGCCGCCAGCGCCACGATGAACAGCGCGTGCCGCAGGGGTCGGTCGCGGTCGCGTGGCCGTGATGCCGCGGCCAGAGCGCCGAGGAGCACGCCAGCCAGGACGTGTCCGGCCAGCAGCAGAATGGCCGGCGCCGTGAACAACGAGAGCCGAAGCGTACCGAGGACGTCGAGGAGCGGTGCCGACAGGAGCAGAACAGGCGAGAGGAACAACAGCATGCGATCCCGGCGCCCGGCGCGGCTCGCTCTCACGATCTCGACCCGCTATCGCAGCATCAGCCGGGGCAGGTGCGGCCCGGACGCCAGACGCAGCAGGAAGAGGCCGATCCAGAGCGCGGCCGGCACCCACGGCCGATCGAGACGCTCCACGAGCCGCGAGAGCCGGGGAGACCATCGGATCGCGCCGATCGCTCCCGCCGCCCCGAGGCAGAAGTACGCGGGAAAGATGAACCGATCGGCCCGGCGATCGGCCGCCGCGAACGCCGCGACGATGAGCGCGGACGCACCAAGCGCGAACGGCAGCGCACCCGCGGCACGCGCGTCCGGGCGTATCCGCCCCTTGAGCCACAGCCATGCCACGACGATCGCGAAGGGACTCCACGGCAGCGCGTACCAGATCAGGCGGCCGGCGTACCACACGAGATTGACCGGCCAGCGCAGCCACAGATCGGACGCAACGGCCCCGGCGTCGAGACGCGGCCCCGCGTAGAACGCCAGGAACGACTGGCCGGTGACGCGCTGGTACAGCATCTCGTAGCCGGCGGTGACGGCGGGCAGCACCACGAGCGTGGCGGCGAGCGCGAGCCAGGCGCGCCTCGAAGCGACGGCGGCCGCGCCCGCGGCTCGCGCCCCTCGCGCCAGCAGCCAGACGGCGCAGACGGCCGGCACCATCAATCCGAAGATCCCCTTGACGAGCAGCACCCAGGCGAACGACGCCGCCGTCAGCCACGCCCATACGGGGCGTTCGCGCGATCGCTCCGTGGCGTACAGGGCGGCGAGCAGGCCCGCGAGGACCGCGTATTCCTGATTGGCGCGGATGCGGAAAACGAACGCGATCAGAATCAGCTGGAGCATCCACGTCAACGCACGGGCCTCGCGCCCCGACACGACGGTTGCCGCGAGCGCTCCTAGGAGCACGAGCGAGACCGCCTGGAAGCACGCGTTCACGGCATAGGCCGCCTGCGGTGCGGGGTACCCCAGGCGGCCGAGCGCCGCGGGCAGCAGGAGGATGCCGGCGGGGTGCTCGCGGAACGGTCCCTCGAATCCCCAGTGTCCCCACCACTCAGGCGCGATCCAGGACGCAGGCGGCTCGGCGGACAAACGCGCCGCGATTCCCGCGTAGACCGTGGAGTCGGGATCGCGGCTCGTGTAGCCGGTCGCGGCGATGAGCGCCATCGCGGCGGCGACCGCCGCGAACCAGGCGAGTCCGGCGATGCGGCGGGCGCTCGCCGCGCCGGGCCGGACCGCGGCCGTGGTGGATGCGCTCATCGGGCCACGGTGAGGAGATCGTCGAACGCCGTCGCCGGCAGTTCCTCCAGCGAGGCGACGACGACGTCCGCATCGAGGGGGCGGCCCAGCGAGGCGATGCCGATGGTCTTCATGCCGCCGCGGCGCCCGGCTTCGACGCCGACAGGGGCGTCCTCGACGACGATGCAGCGGGCCGGCGGGACGCCGAGGCGCTGCGCGGCCAGGAGGAACACGTCCGGCGCCGGCTTGCCCTGCGGCACCTCCTCGGCCGAAACGAGCGCCTGGAAGCAGTCCCCGACGTTCAGCGCCTCGAGGATCACCTCGATGTTCGCCGGCGGCGCGGACGAGGCGACCGCCTGCCGCCACCCGCCGTCGCGAAGACGGCGAAGCCAGCGGCTGACGCCCGGCAGCGGTTCGATGCCGCGCTCGCGGACCAGCTCGCGATACGCCGTCTCCTTCGCGTCGCCGAGGAGGGCGACGGCGTCCGCGGCGGCGCCGGCGCCGAGATAGCGCCGCAGGATGGCGTCGTTGCGCTGCCCGAACCACGACGCGAACTGTTCGTGCGTCAGCGCGTACCCCTCGCGCGCGAGCGTGTCCCGCCAGGTGACCCAGTGGTACTCGGCCGAGTCGATCAGCGTCCCGTCCATGTCCCACAGGACCGCTCGTGTATTCATGCCACCCTCGGCTCCGGGCTACGGGCTGCGGGCTTCGGGCACCGTCAGGGCCGCGGGCGAAGCCCTCGGCATCAGTGCCGGAAGTGCCGGCGACCCGTGAACACCATGGCCAGGCCGTGCTCGTTGGCCGCCGCGATCACCTCGGCATCCCGGACGGAGCCGCCAGGCTGGACGATCGCCGTGGCGCCGGCCTCGGCGACCGCGTCCAGGCCGTCGCGGAACGGAAAGAACGCATCCGATGCCGCCACCGATCCCGTCAGATCGATCTGCGCGCCGGCGGCTTTCATGACCGCCACCTTCACCGAGTCGATGCGGCTCATCTGGCCGGCGCCGATGGCGAGCGTCCGGTCGGCGCCGGTGAAGATCACCGTGTTCGACTTGACGTGCGCGCACACGCGCCACGCGAATCGCATCGCCTGCCACTCTTCCTTCGTCGGCGCCCGTTCGGTGGCGACCGTGAAGCCGCTCAGGCCCGCGCCCCAGGGCTCGCGTCCTTCGGATACGACATCGCGCGCCTGCGCGAGCACGGCCCCGAGCACGGAGCGCAGTTCCAGGCCTCCGGCCGCGAGATCGCCGAGCTGCGCCACGACGACGCGCATGTTCTGCTTGCGCGCGAGCACCGCGCGCGCCTCGTCGGCCACCCCCGGCGCGACGACCGCCTCGATGAAGGTCGAGACGATCGCCTCGGCGGTCGGCATGTCGATGGGGCGGTTGAGGCCGACGATGCCGCCGAACGCCGCGAGCGCGTCCGCGTCGCGGGCGCGGACGTAGGCCTCCGCGAGGTCGGCGCCCGTCGCGGCCCCGCACGGGTTCGTGTGCTTGATCACGACCGATGCAGGCTCGTCGAACTCGGCGGCGATGCGTGCGGCGGAGTCGAGGTCGAGCAGGTTGGTGTACGAGAGCTCCTTCCCCTGCAGCACGGCCGCGCCGCCCAGCCCCTGCGCGCTCGTCGCGAACCACGCGGCGGGCTGATGGGGGTTCTCGCCGTACCGCAGGTCCGCGATCTTCGCCGCGGCGATCACCAGGCGACGCGGTCCGACGTTGACGCGAGCCGTGCGGACCGGCTCCCCCGAGTGATCGACGACGACGGTCTCCAGGGTCGAGGCGATCGCGGCATCGTACGCCGCGGTGTGCGCGAACGCCTTGCGCGCGAGCTCGAGGCGGAACTCGAGCGGCGGCCCCGACGCGCCGTCGAGCGCATCCAGCGCCGCGGTGTAGTCGTCGGGCGAGACGACCACCAGCACGTGCCGGAAGTTCTTTGCCGCCGCTCGCACCATGCCCGGGCCGCCGACGTCGATCTCCTCGACCAGCGCGTCCAACGGGGTGTCGGGGTTCGACGCCGCGCGCTCGAAGGGATACAGGTTGACGGCGACCAGATCGATGAGGCCGATGCCGTGCCGCGTCGCGTCCTCGATGTCGGCCGTATGGCCGCGCCGGGCGAGGATGCCGCCGTGAATCCGCGGATGCAGCGTCTTGACGCGTCCATCCATCATCTCGGGCGATCCCGTCACCTCGGCGACCGGGATCACCGCCAGCCCGGCTTCAGTCAACGCCCGGGCGGTGCCGCCGGTCGAGACGAGCTCGAAGCCACGGGCGGCCAGGCCCGTCGCAAACGGGATCAGTCCGGTCTTGTCGGAAACGCTCAGCAGCGCTCTTGGCATGACTCCTTCGCAGCTCCTTCACTCAGTGCGCCGGACCACCTGGCCGCGAACAGCGGCGGGACCAGCACGGCCAAATCCTCAGAAGTGCCGCTGCCACAACAGCTTGACAGCCGAGCCGGTTCTCTGAGATCATCCGCCGTGACGCTGGCGGGCTTCTCGGGCGTCAAGGCCGCACACGCGGTCTTTTTTTGTGCCCCCCTGCCGGGCAGCGGGGGTCGGTCGGACTCGCGGCGCACCAACACCGCGAACAGCAAGCAGGACAGAGAACGATGCGCATCACAGGCAAGGTCAAGTGGTTCAACAACGCCAAGGGTTACGGGTTCATCGAGCGTGAAGGTGGCAGCGACGTGTTCGTCCACTACTCGGCCATAACCGGAGCCGGGTTCCGCTCCCTCGAAGAGGGACAAGCCGTCGAGTTCGAAATCGTCGACGGGCCCAAGGGCCCGCAGGCCGGCAACGTGATCAAGGTGTAAGGCCCGCCAGGTGCTGGCGCCCGGTTCCGGGCGCCAGCCCCACCCTCCTCACGCCGACGACCCCCGCAGCCCCCGCGCCGTCACGCTCACCTTTCCCGCTTTCACCGAGATCCGCACCGCCACCTCGGGCGCGCCCCTCGCCTTGAGCTGACGCACCTGCTCGGCCACCGTCTGCGAGAAGCGCTCGAACGGCAGGGGTTCTTCGCCCGCCTGCCGCCGGACCTCGGCGAGCTGTTCGTAGAGCGCGCGGAGCTTCGCGCTCTCTCGAAGGGGATCGGTGAACGCGGCGACGTGCAGCACTTCCTCCTCGTGCGTCGCGTCGGCGCCGGACGGCGCTGCACCCGCCGCCATCCTCGCTGCGCCGAAGGGCCCGGGCCGCCCCTCCTCGCGGGCCCGCAGCCCCCGGTCCCACAACTCGGTGAACCGGATGAACCGCGCCTGCAGCGTCGAGAAGCGGAAGCGCTCGGCGTAGTTCGTCAACGTGGCGCGATCCAGTCGCCGGATCGTCTGATCGACCCGCCGCCGCGTCTCCGCGGGCGGGCGCGGCAGACGACCGGCGAAGAACATGTTGTACTCGGCCTCGAGACGCCGCAGCTCCGCCTCGAGAAGCGCCAGCTCGCGATCGATGTCGGGGATCTCAGGCACTCGCCCGGAGGATCAGGATCCAGACCAGGGGCAGCCACAGCTCCCGCGCGTACGGCACGGGGCGGTCGTCGACGAGCACCTCGCAGGCCTCGAGCCGGCCCACGATCTGGAAGAGGTCGCGGAGCGCGACGGCGTCCGACGTGAAGAACCGCGCGCGGTGCCGGAACCCGTCTCCGCGTCCCACCTCGCGGTACTCGGCGGATCGGCGGGCCATCTCGAGCGCTCGGTCGTAGTCCGGCCCCTCGAATCGCGGAAACGCGAGCGTGATCGAGAACGGACGCGGCGGCGTGCCGAAGAGCGCAGCGTGCAGATCGGGATCGAGCGACGCGAGCTCCTCGGGCGTGGGCTCCTCGGGAAGGTCGGCGTACGGCCAGAAGCGCTCCCTCGGCTGATAGACCGGCGTTCCGGAGCCGTGCGGGAACACGGCAGACGGATCGGGCGCGTCGGGGGACTGCGGCATGAGACGAATAGGCGATGGGCGCCGGACCACTGCGCTCAGGGCGGGCCTGAGCGAACCCTCATGGTACCCCGGCGCTTTCGCTCAGGCAAGGTTGATCTCGTCCGCTGATCCGCCAACGCGGCTCAATGGTCGGTCCGCGCCGGCTGCAAACGCGGGGCGTCGCGAGGGCGGCGGGGGCCGCCGACGGCTACCAGCGCGCCGCGCGTCCGCGGACGTCGATGTGGAGGAACGGCCCATGCGCGCGCGTGGCGCCGTAGATGCCCAGTCCGCCCGCAAACCGGGAAGCGCCGCGCGACGGAGGGCCGAGAAGCGTGTCGGCGACGCCGAAGAGCGCAACGGCATCGCGGCGGTCGATGAGGCCGTCGCCGTTGAGGTCGTCCATGCGCCCGTTCTCGTCCTCGTCGACGAAGACGTCCGCCGCGCTTCCCCACTGGTGGAGGCTGTAGCGGACGTTGCCGATCGCGTGGTTGTAGAAAGGGGTGCGATAGCCGCTCATGACGTGCAGGCGCGAGGGGAGATCGAGCGCGTCGAGCCGGTCCGCCAGGCGCTCGAGCGTGACGATCAGCGCGGGATCGATCACCACGTACCGAGGAAACGCCTCCGACTGCTTCGACGTGAACTGCCCGAGCTCGAAGCGCGGCGACAGCGACTCGTCCTCGTTCTCGTCCGTGACCTCGACGAACCCGTCCGGCGGCAGGTAGATCGGGTTGCCCCCCAGCGGCCGTGCCGGATAGGCGCCGATGCGATAGCCGTTCAGTTTCCCATCGTCGGTGGCGCGGGAGGCCGGAACCATGACGAGCAGCTTGAGCTCCACCGACGGCTCGGTCGCCCCGGCGCCGACGAGGTGCGCCGTCACGATGCCGTGCTGCCCCGGCGCCCGCCATCGCCAGGCTCGCGGCGATCGGTGCGTCAGCTCGCCGGCGGGCGCCGCCAGCGTCCACCGGCGCAGCAGCGGGTCCCTCACCTCGATGTCGAGCGACTCCCGCGGCAGCACGGGCGCGAACGCGATGCCGGTCCGCCACTCGACGCCGCCGAGCCGCACCCTGAGTCCCGGGTCCTGGGCGGAGATGACGCGCGAGACGGGAACGTCGGCCGGCAGCGTCATCAGCACACCGATGGCGAGGGCGGGCAGCGTTCGTGTCATGACTCCGGAGACGGCGCCGGGCGCGGGCGGGCGCGCTCGAGCGCGCGCGCCTGGATGGCGTCATGGCCGTACACATCCGTCCGGAACTGCGCCCGTCCGTCCTCGCCGGTCCACGCGGTGATGTACATCAGGTGCACGGGCAGCGGCTCCTCGAGCCTCACCCAGTGCTCATCTCCCTGCTCCATGGCCTCGGCGATCCGCTGCTCGCCCCATCCCTGACCGTGCAGAAGGCGCTGCGCGAGCGTGACCGGTCGCTCGACCCTCACGCAGCCGTGGCTGAGCGCGCGCGACACGCGCGAGAACAGGCCGTCGGCGGGCGTGTCGTGCAGATAGATGTTCAGGTGGTTCGAGAGTATGAACTTCAGCTTGCCGAGCGCATTCGTCCGCCCGGGACGCTGCCTGAGGCGCAGGCTCGGATCGAACCCCAGCCAGTCCACCTCCGAGGCGTCCACGACCTCGGCGGTACCGTCTTCGACCCGCACCAGCTCGATGTCGTTCCGCCTCAGGTAGTCCGGGTCGTTCAGCAGCCGCGGCAACACCTCGTCGGCAACGATCGATTCGGGAATGTTCCAGTACGGACTGAAGACGATGTGCCGCATCTCGTCGCTGAGGACGGGCGTCGGCGTGTCCTTCGACCCGATGACCGCTCGCATGCCGAGCTCGACCCGGCCGTCCTCGACGAGCGCCAGATGGTACGCGGGGATGTTGACCCGGACGTGGCGACGGCCGAGGTCCCGCGGCGCGAAGCGCCAGCGCTCGATGTTCACATCGATCTGGCGGAGCCGCATGGCGGCCGACGTGTTCAGCGCCGCGCGCGTCGCGGGTCCGAGCACGGCCTCGGCGGGCAGGCCGTGGCGTTCCTGGAACGCGCGCAGGGCCGCCGCCACCGGCTCGTCCAGCAGGGCATCGTCGGTCACGTGCCGGGAATCGAGATCGCCTTCCGCGGCGAGGCGCGCGCGCAGTGCACGCACGGACCCGTCCTCCTCCCCTGGACGGACGTAGCCCTTCCCCTCGACCTCGGGCCATGGCTCGCCGGCGGCCAGCGCAACGTACCGCTCGCGCAGCTTCAGCAGCGCCGCGTACTCGCCGTGCGGGGGGCGCAGGATCGAGGGGAGCTCGTCGACGCGTCCGTCCGCGACGGCCTGCGTGACGATGTCCTCGGGAGAGGGTTCCTGCGGCGCCGGGATCCAGATCTCGGCGCGGCGCGGGTCGAAGCGGCCGGCCGACAGGTGCCGCGCCCACCGCAGCACCGCCGCCGTGGTGCGGAGCTCGGCGTCCACGATCGCCTCGTCGGTCTCCAGAGAGCCCCGTGACAGCAGGCCGCTCAGGCGATCGCGTTCCGCCTGAAGCCAGTCGAGATCGTAGTCGTCCGGCGCCAGCGCGTCGCGATCGGCCTCCTCGATGAGCGTGACCGCGTCGTGGAACGCGGGGCTCAGCCCGGTCCCGGACGTCCAGGCGGGGCGGTACTCACGCGCCTCGAAGAACGCGCGGACCCTCTGCCACTCCCCGCGGCTCAGCCGTGATGCCAGACCGGCGGGCGCCCGGCTCGCCGCCAGGGCTTCCTCGAGCGGGGCGAAGCGCTCTGCGGCCTCGCCGCCGGAACAGCCGAGAGCGGCCGCAGTCGCTGCAATCAGGAGTGCCGCGGCGGCACGGGACGGCCGGCTGCCCCGGCGCACTGGAGCGGGAACAGCTCCGCCGACGGAAAGGTACGTTCGTACGGCCGGGGTCGCTCGTCTCATGGGGACGAGCTGCATCAAGAGGCGTGCCGGTGGCAGAGGTGGGCGGGCGCGGCAAGCCCTGCCGTGGAAATCAGAAGATCGTGCCGACGGACGCCGCGGCCAGATCGAGCACTCTCGTCGGGAGGATGCCGAGATAGAAGACGGCCGCCGTCGAGACCGCCAGCGCCGACATGGCCAGCACCCCGGCGGCGGGACGTGCGGGCTGTGCCGCCGGCTCCGCCATGTACATCATGACGACGACGCGCAGGTAGAAGAAGACCGACACCACGCTCGTGAGCAGGCCGACGATCGCGAGCTCGTAGTATCCGGCGCGCACGGCGGCGCTGAACACGTACCACTTCGCGACGAAGCCGGCGGTCGGCGGCAGGCCTCCGAGCGACAGCAGGAACACGGTCATCAGCGCCGCGAGACCCGGCCGCACGTGCCAGAGCCCCGTGTAGTCGCCCAGCTCGTCGCGCGGCGACTCGCGCGTGGCCATCAGCACGATGACGCCGAACGCGCCGAGATTGCTCACCGCGTACACCAGCAGGTAGAAGAGGATGCCGGCCTTGCCGACCTCGTTGGCGGCGATGAGGCCCACCAGCAGGTATCCGGCGTGCGCGATGCTCGAGTACGCGAGCATCCGCTTCAGGTTCGACTGCGCCACCCCGACCACCGTCCCGAGGATCATCGTCAGCATGGCGATGACCCACAGGACGGGCGCCCAGTCGCCCTGGAGCGGCTCGAGCGCCGAGAGGAACACCCGCACGAAGGCCGCGAACGCCGCGGCCTTGACCGCGGTGGACATGAAGCCGGTGACGATCGCCGGTGCGCCCTCGTAGGCATCCGGCGTCCACATGTGGAACGGCACCGCCGAGATCTTGAAGGCGAAGCCCACGAGCAGCATCGCGAGGGCAATCAGCATCAGCGGCGTCGTGTTCATCGCCTCCGCCGCCATGTAGGCGCCGATGCGATCCAGGCGCGTGGTGCCCGTCAGGACGTACGTCAGCGCGACGCCATAGAGAAAGAAGGCGCTCGAGAACGCACCGAGCAGGAAGTACTTGAACGCGCCCTCGCTGCTCGCCACGCGATCCCGCCGCATGCCGGTCAGCACGTAGACGCCGATCGACAGAATCTCGAGGGCGAGAAAGATCATCAGCAGATCGATCGCCATCGCCATCAGCACCATGCCCACGACGGCGAACAGCATCACGGCGTAGTAGTCGCCCGCCGGCAGCCGCTCGCGCTCGATGGCGGGCGCGGAGAGCGCCACGGTCAGGAGGGCGGCGACGAGGACGATCATCGACGCGAACAGGCCGAAGTTGTCGGCCTGGATCATGCCGAAGCTGACCTGATTCCGGTCCCACAGCACGACGCAGGCCGCCAGCGCCGCGACGAGCCCGATGGTGCCGAGCAGGCCGATCGGCGGGTGCTCGTGCCGGTCGCGGAACGCCTCGACCACCATGGCGGCAAGCGCGGCGGCGGTAACGCAGGCGGCGGGAATCAGCGCGGCGAACCAGGAGTCAGTCATCGCAGATCTCGGGATGCCCCGGGCGCCGCGTCGGCGGACGGGCCGATCGGAGGCGCCGGCGCGGCGACGCGGTGCACCTGCTCCAGCTGCTGCACGATTCTCGTGACCGCCGGCTCCGCCGGCTTGAGGAACAGGGTCGGCGCCACGCCCATGAGGATCGCGGCGGCGACGAGCGGCGCGGCGGCCGCCCACTCCCGGGGGGTCAGATCGGGGAGGTTCGCGTTCTTCTCGTTGGTGACCGGCCCGTAGTAGACGCGCTGCACCATCCAGAGCATGTAGACGGCCGAGAGAATCACGCCCGTCGCGGCGAACGCCGCAAAGCGCCAGTCGGCGGCAAAGGCGCCCAGCAGGATGAGGAACTCGCCGATGAAGCCGTTCAGCGTCGGCAGGCCGATCGAGGCCAGCGTGATGATCAGGAACACCGCCGTCAGGCGCGGCATCACCGACTTGAGGCCGCCGAACTCGGCGATGAGGCGCGTGTGCCGGCGGTCCGACAGCATGCCGACGAGGAGGAAGAGCCCGCCGGTGCTCACGCCGTGGGCGAGCATCTGGAACACCGCGCCCTGCAGGCCCTGCAGGTTCATGGCGGCGATGCCGAGCACGACGAAGCCGAGGTGGCTGACGCTCGAGTAGGCCACCAGCTTCTTCATGTCCGGCTGCACCATGGCGACGAGCGCGCCGTAGATGATGCCGATCACGGCGAGCACGCCGAGCAGCGGCGCGAAATAGGCGGCCGCCTCCGGGAACAGCGGAAACGCGAAGCGGATCAGGCCGTAGGTGCCCATCTTCAGCAGCACGCCGGCCAGGATGATCGACCCGGCGGTCGGTGCCTCCACGTGTGCGTCGGGCAGCCAGGTATGGAACGGGAAGAGCGGCACCTTGATGGCGAACGCGAGTGCGAACGCGAGGAAGAACCAGAACTGCGTGCCCGCGGGAACCTGCAGCGCGCCGAGGGCGAGCAGATCGAACGAGTACGCGCCGGTCGTCTGCTGGTGAATCCAGGCGAGCCCGAGGATCGCGACCAGCATCAGGACGCTGCCGGCCATCGTGTAGAGGATGAACTTGACGGCCGCGTAGATCCGCCGCTCGTAGCCCCAGATCCCGATGAGGAAGTACATCGGGATGAGCATCGCGTCCCAGAACACGTAGAACAGGAACAGATCCAGCGCGATGAACACGCCGATCATCGCGGCTTCGAGCGCGAGGATGAAGATCGAGAACTCCTTCACCTTCCGCTCGATGGAGCCCCAGGACGACAGGAGCGCGATCGGCGTCAGAAACCCCGTCATCACCACCAGCAGCAGGCTGATGCCGTCGGCGCCGACGTGGTAGTCGATGCCGAACGCCGGAATCCACGGCACCCGCTCCACGAACTGGAAATCGGCGCTCGACGCATCGAACCGCGCCCACAGCAGCAGCGTCAGCGCGAAGACCAGCAGCGACGCTCCGAGCGCGACCCAGCGGATGAGCCCGGCGCGCGCCTCGTCGCGGTTGCCGACGAGGAGCAGCAGGACGCACGCGGCGACCGGGACGATGACGAGCGAGGAGAGAATCGGGAAGGTCATGCGCCGGCTAGCCTCCGACCTGGACGTATCGCCACACGTAATAGCCGGCGATGGCGACCGCGCCCAGCAGGAGCGACGCCGCGTAGGCGCGGACGGTGCCGGTCTGCAGGCGCCGCAGCACGGCGCTGCCGCCGGCGACGATCGACCCGGCGCCGTTGACCGCGCCGTCGATGAGCCCGGCGTCGACCTGCCGCCAGAGCACCCGATCCGAGGCGCGCTGGATCGGCCGCACGATCGCCGCGTCGTACAGCTCGTCCACCCAGTACTTGTTGAGCAGCAGACGGTGGACCGGCGCGGCGCGCGCCGCCACCGTGTCGGCCGCCTCCGGCCGGCGGACGAAGAAGAACCACGCGAGCCCGATGCCGGCGAGCGCCACGACCGTGGAGACGAGCATCAGCGTCCGCTCGACCGCGATGTGATCGTCCGCGTGCTCCGCCCCGTCCGCGTGGGTCAGCGCCTGCCCGCCGGAGCCTTGGCGGAGGCGGGCCGCTTCCGCGGTGTCCGCGCCGGCGTCGTGCGCGGCGGCGCCATGGGCCGTGAAGCTCGGGGCGAGGTAGTGCTCGATCCGGTTCCCGCCGCCGAGCGCCGCGGGGACGCCGACGAAGCCTGCCACCACCGACCCGGCCGCCAGCATCACGAGCGCCAGGGCCATCGCCGCCGGTGCGTCGTGCAGGTGTCCGTGGACCCCGTGCACGCCCGCGGCGTGGGCCGCCGGGGGAGTCACGACCCCGGCCTTGTGCGCGGCGGGCTCCTCTTCCTCCGGATGCGAGGGCGGGGCCGCCGCGGCGCGCCGCTCGCCGTGGAACGTCAGGAACACCAGCCGGAACATGTACACGGCCGTCAGCATCGCCGTGATCGACGCGACCGTCCACAGCACCCAGTGGCCCGCCTCGAACGTCCGCCACAGGATCTCGTCCTTGCTGAAGAACCCGGCCAGCGGCGGGACCCCCGCGATCGCGACCGCGCCGATGAGGAACGTCCAGTAGGTCACCGGCAGATCGCGCTTCAGCCCGCCCATCCGGCGGATGTCCTGCTCGCCCGCCATGGCGTGGATGACCGCACCGGATCCGAGGAAGAGCAGGGCCTTGAAGAACGCGTGCGTGTACAGGTGGAAGATGCCGGCCGCGTAGGCGCCCATGCCCATCGCGAGGAACATGTATCCGAGCTGCGAAACGGTCGAGTATGCGAGCACGCGCTTGATGTCGTTCTGGACGAGGCCGATGGTCCCGGCCATCAGGGCCGTCGCCGCCCCGACGATGGCGACGATGAGCAGCGTCTCGGGCGCGTGCGAGAACAGTTCCGCGTTCCGCCCGATCATGTAGACGCCGGCCGTCACCATCGTCGCCGCGTGGATGAGCGCGGACACGGGCGTCGGGCCCTCCATGGCGTCGGGCAGCCAGGTGTAGAGCGGGATCTGGGCGGACTTGCCGGTCGCGCCGACGAAGAGCAGGAGCGTGGCGACCGACAGCACGCCGAAGCCCGCTTCCGGCGGCATCGGCGCGACCTGCGCGGCGATTTCCTGGAAGTCGAGCGTGCCGAACGCCGTCCACAGCAGCAGCATCCCGAGGAGGAACGCGAAGTCGCCGACCCGGTTCACGACGAAGGCCTTCTTGCCCGCGTCGGTCGCGGAGCGCTTGCGGTACCAGAACCCGATCAGCAGGTACGAACAGAGGCCGACGCCCTCCCAGCCCACGAACATGACCGGGAAGGTCGTCCCGAGCACGAGGACCAGCATGAAGGCCGCGAAGAGGTTCAGATACGAGAAGTACCGCGCGTACTCGCTGTCGGTCTCCTCGTGCATGTAGGCCGTGGAGTAGATGTGAATCAGGCTGCCGATGCCCGTCACCACCAGGATCATGATCGAGCCCAGCGGGTCGACGCGGAAGGCGACGGGAATCTGCAGGTCGCCGACGGCGATCCACGTGTAGAGCACCTGCTCGATCGCGCGAACGGGCCCGGGCTGCCCGAGCATCGCCCATGTCGCGGCGATCGAGACGGCGAACGACGCCACCATCGCGGTGCACGCGACGCCCCCGGAGACCGCCTTGGGCAGGCGCCGGCCGACGAAGGCGTTGACCAGGAAGCCGAGCAGCGGGAGCAGCGGAATGAGGGCGATCATCTGGCCTCGCGAACGCCGTCAGCAGGGCTGAAGCCCTGCCCCACGTACACGCACCCGTTCACCATTTCAGGCTCGTGAAGGCGCCGGGATTGAGCGTCTCCCGGTGCCGGAACAGCGCGATGACCAGCGCGAGACCCACGGCGGCCTCGGCGGCGGCGACGGTCACCACGAAGAGGACGATGATCTGGCCATCGACCGACGCGAACTGCCGCGCGGCCGCGATGAAGGTCAGGTTCACCGCGTTGAGCATGATCTCGATCGACAGCAGCACGGTGATCAGGTTGCGCCGCAGGAACACGCCGGCGGTCCCGATCGAGAACAGCACCGCCGAGAGGACGAGGTAGTGATTGAGCGTGATGATCACGGCCGGCTCACTGCGATTCCCGCCGCGCGAGGACGATGGCGCCCACCATCGCGACCAGAATCAGGATGGACGTCACCTCGAAGGGCAGCGCGTACTCGGTGAAGAGCACGCGGCCGATCTGGCCGACCGAGCTCACGTCGCCGGGCGGCACCGCGGCGAGCGATCCCGTCTGCCGGGTACTGACGTGCCATGCCGCCCACCCGAGCTCGGCGAGAAACGCCACGGCGAGCACCATCCCCAGCCGGCGCGCGCCCGGCGGGTTCAGCGGGTGCCCGCGCCCGGCCTCGGCCGCATCCTCCCTGGGCACGTTCAGGAGCATGACGACGAAGAGGAAGAGCACCATGATGGCGCCGGCGTAGATGATGATCTGCGTGACGGCGGTGAACGGCGCGTCGAGCAGCACGTAGAGCCCGGCCAGGCCGCCGAACGACGCGATCAGCAGCATGACGCTGTAGACCGGGTTCCCCTGCGCCACCACCATCACGGAGGCGCCGACGGTCACCCCGGCGAAGACGTAGAAGAGGACGACCTCAAGCTCCAAAGTAGATCACTCCGGCCGCGGTGAAGAGCACGTTGATCACGGCGATCGGAAGCAGCACCTTCCAGCCGAACTGCATCAGCTGGTCGTAGCGGTACCGCGGCAGCGTCCATCGCACCCACAGGTAGAAGAACAGGATGGCGGAGACCTTCAGCAGGAACCACAGGAACCCGAGCGACTCGGGCAGCAGCGGCATGTGCCAGCCGCCCAGGAACAGGTTGGTGGAGACGGCCGCGACCGTCACCATGTTGATGTACTCCGCCAGGAAGAACATCGCGAAGCTCATCGAGCTGTACTCGGTGTGGTAGCCGGCGACGAGCTCCTGCTCCGCCTCCGGGAAGTCGAAGGGGGCGCGGTTGGTCTCCGCGATGCCCGCCGTCATGAACACCAGGAACCCGACGATCTGCGGGAACACGTACCAGCGGGGGATCGGCGTCTCGACCCCGAAGACGCTCCAGTAGCCCGCCTGGCTGTTCACGATCTCCTGGAGCGAGAGGGTGTTCGCCATGACGAGCACCGAGGCGAGCGCGAGTCCGAGCGACAGCTCGTAGCTGATCATCTGCGCCGCGGAGCGCAGGCCGCCGAGCAGGGAGTACTTGCTGTTCGAGCTCCAGCCGGCCAGCACGATCCCGTACACGCCCATCGAGGTGATGGCGAAGACGAGCAGGATGGCGACGTTCACGTCCGCCACGTGGAGCGGGATCTCCTCCGGCAGCAGCCCCCAGAAGTCGGTCGGGGGGCCGACCGGCACCACGGCGAAGGCCGAGAACGCCGCGGCCGCGGAGATGATGGGCGCGAGATAGAAGAGGATCCGGTCTGCCGCGAGCGGTCGCAGCTCCTCCTTGAAGAACAGCTTCAGGACGTCCGCGAACGGCTGCAGCAGTCCCGCCGGGCCGACGTAGATCGGGCCGAGCCGCTGCTGCAGGCGGGCCGCCACCTTCCGCTCCGCCCACACCATGCCGGCCGCGGAGAGCAGCAGGGCGTGGAAGATGACGAGGACGAGCGCGATCTGGGCGATGAAAACGGGATCCACGGGGATTCAGAATCTTGTCGGGCTTCGGGCTACGGGCTTCGGGCTGCCGGCGTCGTCAGGGCGTCGGGCCCGGAGCCCGGACGCGGCCGGGAGCCCGAAGCCGGGGGCCCGGAGCCGCCATCCAAGCGCGACAGCTTATCAGAAGGCGCATCGGCGTCAGTGCGCCGCCACCGGCTGCCGCGCGCGCCAATCCGCCGGACAGGTGCACCGGCCCTCGCGGACGTGCGCCTCGAACTCGTCGCGGAACTGCTTGATCGTGGCGAGTACGGGCGTGGCGGCCGCGTCGCCGAACGCGCAGAGTGTCTTGCCGGCGATGTTGTCGGCGACGCTGAGCAGCAGCTCGATGTCGCGCAGGCGTCCCTCGCCGCGCTCGATCTTCCGCAGCATGTTCAGCAGCCACGCCCCGCCTTCCCGGCACGGCGTGCACTTGCCGCACGATTCGTGGCGGTAGAAGTGCAGCAGGTTCTCGGCCATCCACACCATGCACGTCGTGTCGTCCATCACGATCATGCCGGCCGATCCCAGCATCGTCCCCGCCTTCATGAGGCCGTCGAAGCTGGCGGGCACGTCGATCTGATCGGGACGCAGCACCGGGACGGAGGAGCCGCCGGGGATGACGGCCTTCAGCTGCCGTCCGTTCGCGATGCCGCCCGCGTGCCCGTAGATCAGCTCGCGGACCGTGGTGTGCATCGTTCCCTCGAAGGTGCCGGGCCTCACGACGTGTCCGCTCACGCAGAACAGCTTCGGCCCGCCGTTCTTCTCGGGGCCGAGCGCCGCGTACCACTCACCCCCGCGCGCGACGATCAGCGGGACGTTGCACAGCGTCTCGACGTTGTTCACCGCGGTCGGGCACCCGTAGAGGCCGGCGGTCGCGGGAAACGGCGGCTTCAGGCGGGGCTGCGCGCGCTTGCCCTCGAGCGACTCGATGAGCGCCGTCTCCTCCCCCGCCTCGTACGCGCCGGCGCCGCGGTGCAGGTAGATGTCGCAGTCGAAGCCGCTCCCGAGGATGTTCCGGCCGAGGTATCCGCCGGCATAGGCCTCGGCGATCGCCTCCTCGAGCACGTGCTGCACGTGGAGGAACTCCCCCCGGATGTAGATGTAGGCGACCTTCGCCCCGATGGCGTAGCACCCGATCGCGCACCCTTCGAGCAGCAGGTGCGGATTGCGCTCCATCAGCACGTGATCCTTGAACGTGCCCGGCTCGCTCTCATCGGCGTTGCAGCAGATGTAGCGCGGCTTGTCGGTCTTCCGGTCGACGAACTGCCACTTCATGCCGGTGGGGAACCCGGCGCCGCCGCGGCCGCGCAGGCCCGACTTCTTCACTTCGTCGATGATGGCGTCCGGCGTCATCCCGAGCGCCTTCCGCAGCGCCTGGTAGCCGCCGTCCTGCCGGAGGTAGAAATCGAGCGTGTAGCTCCGGGGCTCGCGGACGTGGGGAGTGAGCAGGGGATCCATAAGCAGTTATGCCGGGAGACGGGATCCGGGGTCCGGGATGGAGCGGCCGGTCCTCGCCCTGACGGGCGTCATGCCTTCTCCACCTTGTGGAAGCACCCGGAGAGCGCCGCCTCGCCGCGGGCGCGGACGTCGTCGAGCAGCTGCTTCGCGTCCTCGGGCTTCAGGCACTCGTGCCAGCCGTCGTTGACCATGACGACGGGTGCGCGGTCGCACGCGCCGAGGCATTCGACCTCGACGAGGGTGAACGTGCCCGTGGCGTCCGTTTCGCCGACCTTCACGCCGAGCGCCTCCGAGAACGCCTCGGTCACGCGCTCGGCGCCGCGGAGGGCGCAGGAGAGCGTGCGGCACACCTGGAGCACGTACCGGCCGACCGGCTGGCGATAGAACATCGCGTAGTACGACACGACGTCCTCCACGTCTGCCGGTGTGCAGCCGATGACCTCGGCGACGTGCCGCATCGCGTTGGCCGAGATCCAGCCCTGCTGCTCCTGCACCAGGAACAGCGCATAGAGGATCGCCGACCTGCGCTGCTCCTGCGGGTAGTGCGTCGCGATCTCCTCGAAGCGCTGCCGGCGCTCCGGCGTGAAGGTGAACGGCTCCCCCTCCGGCGGCAGCCGGCGCGCCGACTTGTGGAGCGCCGTCTCGTACTGCATCTCGGGATGGAAGCTCACCGGTCCACGTCTCCCATGACGATGTCCGTCGATCCGATGATCGCGATCACGTCGGCGATCAGGCCGCCCACGACCATCGGCGGCATGGCCTGGCACGCCAGCAGCGACGGCGGCCGCAGGTGGACGCGGATCGGGTGGTTCGTGCCGTCCGACACCACGTACACCCCGTGCTCGCCGCGCGGGCCCTCCACCGGGACGAACGCCTCGCCCTTCGGCACCGTGAAGCCCTGCGAGTAGATCAGGAAGTGCTGGATGAGCGCTTCCATCTCCGTGTACACCTGATCCTTCGGCGGCGGGACGACGCGCGGATCGCTCACCTGGTACTCGCCGGCGGGCGTGATGCGGGCCAGCGCCTGGCGGCAGATCTTCACGCTCTCGCGCATCTCCTGCATCCGCACGCGGTAGCGGTCGTACACGTCGCCGTTCTGCGCGGTCGGCACCTCGAACTCGAAGGTCTCGTATCCGCAGTACGGGAACGCCTTGCGCACGTCGTAGGTCGAGCCGGCCGCCCGCGCCATCGGCCCCACCAGCCCGTAGGCGTAGCACTGCTCGAGATTGAACGCGCCCACGCCCCGCGTCCGCTGGAGGAAGATCGAGTTCTTCGTCAGCAGGCGCTCATAGTCGTCGAGCCGGTCCGGCAGCCGCTCCAGCAGCGCGGCGACCATGTCGTGGAACCCGCGCGGCAGATCCTCGCGCAGGCCGCCGACGCGGATGTAGCTCGGGAACATGCGGAAGCCGGCGATGAGCTCGTTGATGTTCAGGATCAGCTCCCGCTCCCGGAAGCAGTAGAGCATCACCGACACGGCGCCGAGATCCATCGCGTGCGTGCCGAGCCACACGAGATGGCTGTTGATGCGCTGCAGCTCCGCCAGCAGCACGCGGATCCAGGTCACGCGCTCCGGCATCTCGAGGCCGAGCAGCGTCTCGACCGACAACGAGAACGCGAGGCTGTTCGACTGCGCGCCCAGGTAGTCCATCCGCTCGACCAGCGGAATCACCTGCTGCCACTTCTTCTGCTCCGCCGTCTTCTCGATCCCGGTGTGCAGGTAGCCGATGGTGGGCACCGCCGACACGATGACTTCGCCGTCGATCTCGAGCACGAGCCGGAACACCCCGTGCGTGCTGGGGTGCTGCGGACCCATGTTGATCGTCATCGTCTCGGTGCGCAGCTCAGGCATGGGCTCGATCTCTGTCAAGGGAGAAGGGAAAAGGGAAAAGGGAGAAGGGACAATGCCCCAGGATGGCGTCCGTTCTTCTTCTCCCTTCTCCCTTCTCCCTTCTCCCTTATCCCTTTTCCCTTATCCCTTTTCCCTTTCGTCGATCGCGTCTTCCACCAGCTCGCAGATCGCGTGCATCAGCGTGCGGTGCACCTCCTGCACGCGCGCGGCGGAGGCATGCGGCACGTTGACGTGGACGTCGGCGGCGGCGCCGACCGGCCCGCCGTCACGCCCCGTCAGCGCCACGATCGCCAGGCCGCGCGCCCGCGCGGCCGCCAGCGCCGCCAGCACGTTGGGCGACGCGCCGCTGGTCGAGATCGCGACCGCCACGTCGCCGGGCGCGCCGAGCGCCTCGACCTGCCGCGCGAACACGCGTTCGTAGCCCTCGTCGTTCGCGATGGCGGTGACGACGCTCGTGTCGGTCGACAGCGCCAGCGCAGCGCGTGCCGGCCGGACGCGCTGGAAGCGCCCCACGAGCTCGGCGGCGAAGTGCTGCGCGTCGGCGGCGCTCCCGCCGTTGCCGAAGAGCAGCGCCTTCCCGCCCCGCGCGAACGCCGCCTCGAGCGCCTCGGCGGCCCGGACCACCGGGACGAGATCGCCCTGGCGCACCGCGTCGTGCATCCGCGCCGCCTCCTCCAGGATCGCTCCGACGCGCGCGAGCCGCTCCCGGGCGGTCATGCGCCGGCTACCGGGCGCGCTGCGCGCGATCCGCCTCGAGGTTCTCGCGGAACTGCTCCTCGGTCAGCTGCAGCGCGTCGTACGTCCTGACCGGCAGGTTCACCTGCACCGGGAAGTCCTTCCGCAGCGGGTGCCCCTCCCACTCGTCCGGCATGATCAGCCGCCGCAGGTCCGGGTGCCCCTCGAACACGATCCCGAACAGATCGTAGACCTCGCGCTCCTGCCAGTTGGCCGAGGGCCAGACCCCGCTGACGGTGGGCACCCGCGGGCTGGCGCCGTCGGCGTACACATGGAGCCGCAGCCGCAGCCGCCGCTCGGGCGACGTCAGGTGGTACACGAGATCGAACCGGGGATCCGCCGGGAAGTGATCGGCCGCCGTGACGTCGAGGCACACGATGAACCGCAGCGCCGGCGCATCCCGGAGGCTCCGGCAGACCTCGACCAGCCGCTCCGGCCGGACGACGATCGTGGGCATCCCGTCGGCCGAGGGGAGCGCCTCGAAGCTTCCGTCGGGGAGGTGTTCGGCCAGCGGGGGCGTCGTGAACGTCGACACGGATATTGGCGGCTAGAGCTTCGACTGATTGATCTTCTTCTGGAGCTGCAGGATGCCGAAGATGAGGGACTCGGGGCGCGGCGGGCAGCCCGGCACGTACACGTCCACCGGCACGACCTGATCGACGCCCTGCACGAGCGCGTAGTTGTCGAACACGCCGCCGACCGAGGCGCAGGCGCCCATCGAGATGACGTACTTGGGCTCGGGCATCTGGTCGTAGATGCGGCGCAGCACCGGCGCCATCTTCCGCGAGAGGCGTCCGGCCACGATCATCAGGTCCGCCTGCCGCGGGGACGCGCGAAAGACCTCGGCGCCGAACCGCGCGATGTCGTACCGCGACGTGCTCATCGACATCATCTCGATGGCGCAGCACGCCAGGCCGAAGGTGCATGGCCAGATGGCCGAGCGCCGGGCCCAGTTGACCACCTTCTCCACGGTGGTGGTCAGGACGGGAATCTCGAGCGACTCAAGCTGCTGTTCGAGACCCATCACTCCACCCCACCGGCCTGGCCGGGACGGACCGCCGCACGAGCGGCCCCCATTCGAGGAGGCCCTTGCGCCAGATGTACGCGTAGCCGGCCGCCAGCACCACCGTGAAGAGCACGACCTGCACGAACGCCGGCCAGCCGAGATCGCGCAGCGCCATCGCCCACGGGAACAGGAACGCCACCTCGATGTCGAACAGCAGGAACACCATCGCCACGAGGTAGAAGTGCACCGAGTGCCGCTCGCGCGCGTCGCCGACCGGCGGCACGCCGCACTCGTACGGCGCGAGCTTCTCGGCCGTGCGCACGCGGGGACCGAGCAGCTGCGATGCCACGATCGTGACGAGGCCGAACCCCACGGCCACGCCGAAGAGCATCAGAATGGAACCCCAGCTTTGCATGGCGTTCTCGGGACCCGGGCGGGCGGTCCGGCGCGGCCGCTGCGGCCGCCGCGCTCCGCGCGCGCGCCGCAGCACGGCTTGTGAAGAGATTCGCAAGCCCTGCCTTCATGCTATCCACGCCCCGCGCACAAGTCAACGCAGCGCGGCCGCGCGGTGCGATAGCATGGCCGCCGTGCGCCTCGCGTGGTTCGCGCCCATGCCTCCCCCGGACGGCCGCGTGCCCACCGACCTCTCGGCCGCCGCGCTGCCGCGGCTCGCCGCCGACCACGATATCGACGTCTTCGCCGGATCCGCCGACGAGGCCCGCGCGTGGGCCGCGTGGGACCTTCCCGTCCACGACGCGTACGACTTCGTCTGGCGCTCGCAGCAGCGCCGCTACGACCTCGTCGTCTATCAGCTCAGCAACGAACCGCGGCACGACTACGTCTGGGGCTACCTCTGGCACGAGCCCGGGTTGATCGTGCTGCAGGACGTCCACCTGCACCACGCCCGCGCCCGCATCCTGCTCGATGGACGGGAAACGCGAATCGCCGACTACGCGGAGGAGCTCGAGTACGACCACGCCGTGCAGCCGGGCGTCGGCGGATCCCTCGCCGCGTTCACCGGCACCGTCCTGCACGTCTGGCCGATGCGCCGCGCCGTGATCGCCGCCGCGCGCACCGTCGCGGTCCACAGCGAGATGCTGGCCGGCGAGCTGAGGCACGAAGCGCCCGCCGCAGACGTGGCGTTCATCCGGCCGGGCGTCGCCGATCCGGGCGTCCACACGATCCTGCGGTCGAGTCCCGGCGCCCGCGAGTGGAGGCGGCGCCTGTCGCTTCCGGCCGAGGCGACGGTGGTCGCGATGTTCGGGCCGTTCACGCGCTCGCGCCGCGTCAGCGAAACCATCCGCGCGATGGCGGCGCTCCGCGAGTCGGATCCCGGCCTGCACCTGCTGCTCGTCGGACCGGCGACCGGCGAGTGCGATCCGCTGGGAGAGGCCCGGACCGCCGGCGTGCTGTCCCGCCTGCGGCTCACCGGCGCCGTGCCCGAGGCGCAGATGCCGGAGGTGCTCGGCGCAGCGGACATCGCGATCTGCTCGCGGTGGCCCACCGCCGCCGAGACGCCGGCGCAGTGGCTCACCTGTCTTGCCTGCGGGCTGCCTGCGATCGTGACCGACGCCGCCCACAACGCGGACCTGCCGGTGCTGGATCCGCGGACCTCGACCGTGCATCACTCGGGACGCGGGGCCTACGCGCCGGAGCCCATTGCCGTGATTGTGGATCTGCTGGACGAGGTCGAGACGCTGCGCCTGGCGATGCGCCGGCTGAGCGGCGATCCCTCGCTGCGCCAGAGCATCGGACGGGCCGGCCGCGCCTGGTGGGCGACTCACCATACGCCCGACGCCATGGCCGACGATTATCGGGCGGCCATCGCGCGCGCCGCCGCGCGGCCGGAGCCCGACGTCCCCGCGCCGGCGCACCTCCACCCCGACGTGTTCCGTCATACACGCGCGCTGCTGGCCTCGATCGGCGCGCGCCTCCCTGCGGAACTCGAGCCTCCGGCAGCTACTCCCGCCCGGACACGGCAGGAATGACGACTCGCGGTGTGCTGCCACACCGCGTCGGCTTGCGATCGAGGCAGGAGGTGATGAGACCGGCGTGCGGGCCTCGGGCGCCCTACACGGCCGCTTCGGCAGCGGCCATACGGCGATCCAGCTCCTCGAGGGCCTGCTGGATCTGGTCGCGCCGCGCGGGATGCGTCGTGCGCTCGAGCTGGCGCGTCAGCTCGGTGCGCGCGAGCCGCAGCGACTCGACCTCGCGGACCTGGTCCGGGTTCCGCACGGCCGGCCGCTTCGCGCGAGCCCGGCTGAGCTGAAGCTCCTCCATCCGCTCCTGGATTCGTGCATCTGCGTCGATCAGTCCTTCGCCAGCATCACCCATGGTTTCCATGCCCATCCAGCCGCCGGGTACGACGCGCCGCCCGAGTGCGGAGACGTCAGCGTGAGCCCGCCATTATAACCGCCGCACCCGCGGACGAATACAATCGCCTCGTGCGCCGATCGACGGCCGTCGACCCGCTCGGCCTCTTCCACGGGGCGGTGCAGCGCTGGTTCAGCGCGACGTTTTCGGCGCCGACGCGCGCGCAGACGCTCGGCTGGCCGTCCATCGCGCGGGGCGAGTCGACGCTCATCCTGGCGCCGACCGGGAGCGGCAAGACGCTCGCCGCGTTCCTCTGGGCGATCGAACGGCTGATGTTCTCGCCGCTGCCTCCCCCCCGGGAGCGCTGCCGCGTCCTCTACGTCTCGCCGCTGAAGGCGCTGGCGGTCGACATCGAGCGCAATCTGAGGGCTCCTCTCGCGGGCATCAGCCGCGCCGCGGAGACACAGGGCGAGAGGTTCCTTCTCCCCGCTGCGGCGATCCGGACCGGTGACACGCCCGCCGCGGAGCGCACGCGCTTCCAGCGGGACCCCGCCGACATCCTCATCACCACGCCGGAGTCGCTGTTCCTGCTGCTCACGTCGCGCGCGCGCGACGTGCTGCGCGCGATCGACACGGTGATCGTCGACGAGATTCATGCGCTCGTACCCGGCAAGCGCGGCGCCCACCTGGCGATCTCGCTCGAGCGCCTGGAGGCCCTCGTCCCGCGGCCGCTCCAGCGGATCGGCCTCTCCGCCACGCAGCGGCCGCTCGACGAGGTGGCGCGCTTCCTGGGCGGCAGCCTGCCGCGGCGCGCCCGGCGTCCGGCGCCGCGGCGATCCCCGGGCAGGACGCGGACGTCTCCCGAGACGCTCGCCGCCGAGGCGCGCGCCGAGGTCCACGACGAGTTCACGGCCGCCGGCGGCCCGCCCGAGTGGCGCGGCGTGACGATCGTGGATGCGAGCGAGCCGAAGCGCCTGTCGCTGAGCGTGGAGGTTCCCGTGGAGGACATGGCCCGGGTGGGCGCCGCGATCGACCTGCCGGGGGCGCCGGCCGCGCCGCGTCCCGTGCGCCCGTCGATCTGGACCAGCATCCACCCACGCCTGCTCGAGCTGATCCGCGCGCACCGCTCCACGCTGCTCTTCGTGAACAGCCGGCGGCTCGCCGAGCGGCTCGCCGCCGCCCTGAACGAGCTCGCGGGAGAGCCGCTCGTGCGATCGCACCACGGGTCCATCGCGCGGGAGCAGCGTACCGAGGTCGAGGACGCGCTGAAGGCGGGGCGGCTGCGGGGGCTGGTCGCGACGTCCTCGCTCGAGCTCGGCATCGACATGGGCGCGATCGATCTGGTGGTCCAGATCGAGGCGCCGCCGTCGGTCGCGGCCGGCCTGCAGCGCATCGGCCGCGCCGGCCATCAGGTCGGGGCCGTCAGCCACGGCATCGTCTTTCCGAAGTTCCGCGGCGATCTGCTGGCGTGCGCGACGGTGGCGGGCGCGATGCACGAGGGACGCGTCGAGCCCACCCGCTACCCGCGCAATCCTCTGGACGTGCTCGCGCAGCAGATCGTCGCCATGGTCGCGGTCGAGCCCTGGAGCGAGGACGAGCTGTTCCGGCGCATCCGCTGCGCGGCGCCGTTTGCGACGCTGGGCCGCCGCGCGTTCGAGGGCGTGCTCGACATGCTCTCGGGACGCTACCCGTCGGACGAGTTCGCCGAGCTGCGGCCGCGCCTGACGTGGGATCGCATCGGACACACGCTCTCCGCCCGCGAAGGGGCGCAGCGGCTGGCGATCGCCAACGCGGGGACGATTCCCGACCGCGGGCTGTACGGCGTCTTCCTCGCGGGCGCGCCTCGAGGCGCCGGGCGCGTCGGAGAGCTGGACGAAGAGATGGTGTTCGAGTCGCGCGCCGGCGAGACGTTCCTCCTGGGCGCGTCGACGTGGCGGATCGAGGAGATCACGCACGACCGCGTGCTCGTCTCCCCCGCCCCGGGTGAGCCGGGGAAGATGCCGTTCTGGAAGGCGGACGGGCCGGGCCGGCCTCGTGAACTGGGTCTCGCCATCGGCGCGCTGGTGCGCGACCTGCGCGCCCTCCCGCCGGCTGCCGCGATCAAGCGACTCGTCGACCGCCACGACCTGGAACCCGTCGCGGCCGAGCACGTGCTCCGCTACATCGCGGATCAGGTCGACGCGATCGGCGCCGTCCCCGACGATCGCACCGTCGTCGTCGAACGATGCCGCGACGAGCTGGGCGACTGGCGCGTGTGCGTGCTGTCGCCGCTCGGCGGCCGCGTCCTCATCCCGTGGGCGCTCGCCGCGGTCGCGCGCATCCGCGAAGAGACGGGGCTCGACGTCGAGGTGATGTGGACCGATGATGGCTTCGTCGTGCGGATGCCGGACACGGAGACGCCGCCTGATCCCGCGCTGCTGATCCCGCCGCCCGAAGACGTCGAGCGGCTGGTCATCCGGCAGCTCGGATCGAGCGCGCTGTTCGCCGCGAAGTTCCGCGAGGTGGCCGCGCGGGCGCTGCTGCTGCCCCGGCGCCGGGCCGGCGCACGCACGCCGTTGTGGCAGCAGCGGAAGCGCGCGGCGGATCTCCTGGCGGTCGCCGCGCGGTACGGATCGTTCCCGGCGGTGCTCGAAACGTACCGGGAATGCCTGCGGGACGTCTTCGACATGCCGGCGCTGGTCGACACGCTGCGGCAGATCGGCGCCCGCCGCCTGCGCGTCGCCGCCGCCGAGACGCGCACGCCGTCTCCCTTCGCCGCATCGCTGCTCTTCGGGTACGTCGCGAGCTTCCTGTACGACGGCGACGCGCCGCCTGCGGAGCGCCGCGCGCAGGCGCTCTCGGTCGACCACGCGCAGCTCCGCGAGCTGATTGGCGACGCCGGACTGCGCGACCTGCTGGACGCGGAGGTCATCGAAGCCCTCGAGGCGCAGCTCCAGCAGATCGATCCTCGCTTCCGCGCCCGATCGGCCGACGGCGTGCACGACCTCCTGCTGCGACTCGGGGATCTCGCGCCCGAAGACATCGCCTCTAGAGCCGACGTCGCCGGCCTTCCCGACGTCCTCGGCGCCCTGGAGCGGGCCCGCCGCGTCGTGCCGATCGCGCCCGGCGGCGTGCGGCGCCTGATCGCGGTCGAGGACGCCGCCCGCTATCGCGACGCGCTCGGCGTTCCGCTGCCGTCCGGACTGCCGGCCTCCCTGCTCGAGCCGGTGCGCGACCCGGTGGGCGATCTCGTCCTCCGCTACGCCCGCACGCACGGGCCCTTCACGATCGGCGAGTGCGCCGCGCGCCTCGGTCTCGGCCCGGCGGTCGTCGAGGCGGTGCTGCATCGCCTGAGCGCGGCCGGCCGCGTCGTGGCGGGCGAGTTCCGGCCGGGCGGGGCCGGACGCGAGTGGTGCGAGGCGGGCGTGCTGCGGTCCATCCGCCAGCGATCGCTCGCCCGGCTGCGGCGCGAGGTCGAGCCGGTCGACGCCGAGGTGCTGGGACGCTTCTCCACCGTGTGGCAGGGCGTCCTCGGTCCGCGGAACGGCCTCGACGCGCTCCTGGACGCCATCGAGCAGCTGCAGGGGGCGCCGATCCCCGCATCCGTGCTCGAAGAGGAGGTGCTCCCGGCACGCGTGCGGGAGTACCAGCCGGCGGACCTCGATCGGCTGCTCGCGGCGGGCGAAGTGACGTGGCTCGGCGTCGAGCCGCTCGGCGAGCGTGACGGCCGTCTCGCGCTGTATCTCACGGATCACGTGCGTGCGCTGGCCGGACCAGCGGCGCCGAATCCCGACGAGGACGAGCGGGCTGCGCGGATCGTGCAGTACCTGAAGCGCGCCGGCGCCTCGTTCTTCCCTGCCGTCTACGAAGCCTGCGGGGAGGGTTTTCCCGACGACACCGTCGCCGCGCTCTGGGATCTCGTCTGGCAGGGGCGCATCACGAACGACACGTTCCATCCGGTCCGGGCGTTCCTCGCGCCGCCGCCGCGCACGCGGCGCGAGCGCCGCGAGCGCGTCTACCGCTCCCGCCGCACCGCCCCGCCATCCGCGCAGGGCCGCTGGTCGCTCGTCGCGGAACGGGCCGGGACGCCCGTCAGCCCGACGGAGTGGGCGGCGGCGACCGCCCGCCAGCTGCTCGATCGGCACGGCGTCGTCACGCGCGAGACCGTCGCCGCCGAAGGCATCCGCGGCGGCTTTTCGGCCGTCTACGACGTGTTCAAGGCGATGGAGGACAGCGGACGCGTCCGGCGGGGGCTCTTCGTCGGCGGCCTGACGGCCGCACAGTTCGCGACGCCGGCCGCGCTCGACCTTCTCCGCGCCGGACGCGAGCGTCCGGAGAGCCCGCAGGTCGTCCACCTGGCCGCCACCGATCCCGCGAACCCGTACGGCGCCACCCTGCGCTGGCCGGCCGAACAGGAGACGACGGGCGAACGGCGCGCGCTCATGCGAGCGGCCGGCGCGCTTGTCATCCTGGTGAACGGCGCGCTGGCGGCCTATCTGCCGCGGGGCGGCCGCAGGCTGAGCGCGTTCCTGCCGGAAGCGGATCCGGAGCGCACGATGGTGGCACGGGCCGTGTCACGGCGCCTCTTCGAGCTTGCCACGGCGCAGGAAGGCCAGAGGCGAGGCGTGCTGGTCGCCGAGGTGAACGGCGGGGCGGCGGGCGATCACCCGGTCGCACCGTTCCTGCTCGAGGCCGGCTACGCGCGCGGCGCGGCGGGCCTGCAGGCGGTGCGCACGGGTCGCGCCGGGGAAGCGCAGCGTTCGGACCGGGAGCCGGAGGGCGACGCGGAGCTCGCCGGCGCCGGCGGCCGCATCGAGAGCTGAGAGGACGTTGTCGCTCGCGCGAGGGCGGCTCCGTGCATGCGCCTGGGGCGGTGGTGATCTCGTAAGGCGGAAGGACGGGCTACTGCAGCACGGGGTACGGATCGATCGGCGTACCCTCCCACCAGCGCTTCCCGGGTCCCATGGCGAAGATCGCGAAGTGCAGGTGCGGCGTGTCGGGCGGGGCGTTCCCGGAGGTGCCCACGTAGCCGATCAGCTGTCCGCGCTCCACCGTCAGGCCTTCCTCGAGTCCTTCGGCGTAGCGCTCCAGATGCGCGTAGTAGTAGCAGTACCGCTCGGACGCGTCGAACTGGTAGATCGTCAGGCCTCCGCGTGCGCTCGCGTACAGCTTCGCGACGCGGCCGGCGGCGACGGCCCTGACCGGCGTGTGGCGCAGCGCGAGAATGTCGATCGCGGCGTGCTCGCGCCCATTGCGCGACTCCGTGAAGCTCTGCCGCAGGTCGGAGCGGCTGACGCCCTCGACCGGAACGAGCAGCCGCCGCGCCGCGAGATCGTCGACGGCGGCGATCTCGCCGATCGTGGCTGCGGGCGCGGGCTCCTGATGCGGAGGCGCCTCCGCGGGCCGGATCTCGATCTCGGGTTCCCTGCGCGGCGTGGATGCCGAGGCGGCCATGCGGCTCCAGGTCCAGTGCGCCGTCAGCGCGCCGGCACAGTACGCCAGGCCGACAATCGCCAGCAGCTTCCGCAGCGGTACTCGTCTCATGGCGGTTCCGGGACGTGCCGGTGCAAGAAGAGGTCCGCGGAAGCCGGGCGGCCGCGCGTTCGCCCGGGGCCGGGCAGCTTCCGGGTCAGCTGACGGACGGCGCGTCGGGCAGGTCCCGTTCGAGCATTCGGCGGACCTGCACGACAAGCTCATCCGGGAGGCACGGCTTGGTCACGAACGCGTCGCAGCCGGCCTGCTGCGCGCTCTCCGACGCGCCGGCCAGGGCATGGCCGGTGAGGGCCACCACGGGAATCCGTCGCGTGCGCTCGTCGGTCTTGAGCCGTCGCGTGGCCGACCAGCCGTCCATGCCCGGCAGCGAGAGGTCCATCAGGATCACGTCGGGACGCAGCTCGAAGGCCTTCTCGAGCGCTTCTACACCATTGCTGGCCTCGGCGACACGAAAGCCCGAGTAGATCAGGTACTCGGCGTACATCTCCCGTGCGTCCTGGTAGTCGTCCACGACGAGCACCAGGGGTCTGGAGTCGGTCATGCCGGGGATCGCTCAGCCATGCGGGCGGACACCCCGATTGTAGTGCACTCCAGCGCCGGGACAAGCGGCATAGCCGGACCCGAACGGTGCCTCGCGGCGCGAGCGGGGTGCCGGCAGCCGGCTCGCTGCCGCGGCCAGTCTGGTACCATGGTCCGGCATGGCGGCTCAGTGCTCGTTCGACATCACCTCCACGGTCGACCTCCAGGAGGTCGACAACGCCCTCAACCAGGCGCGCAAGGAAGTCGCCCAGCGCTACGACTTCAAGGGATCACGGGCCGACATCGAATTCGATGCCGGCGCGAAGTCCCTGACGCTCACCGCCGAGGACCGCTTCAAGCTCGACGCGTTGTGGGAGATCGTGCAGACGCGGCTGGTGCGCCGCGGCGTCCCGGTGCAGAACTTCAAGCCGTCCGACCCCGAGCCGGCGGCGGGCGGCGCCGTCCGTCGCACGATCGCACTGCAGCAGGGTGTGTCGACCGACGCCGCACGTGAAATCGTACGCTTCCTGAAGGATCAGAAGCTGAAGAAGGTGCAGGCCGCCATCCAGGGAGACCAGATACGGGTCAGCGCGCCCGCGCGCGACGACCTGCAGGAAGCCATCGCCAGGCTGAAAGAGCAGGACTTCGGCATCGCCCTGCAGTTCGGGAATTACCGCGGCTGACGAGCTTTCTCCCTTCTCCCTTCTCCCTTCTCCCTTCTCCCTTCCCCGCTACTTCCCCTTCTTCTTCGCCTCCTCCCACTGCACCTCCGTCTCCTTCGACTCGGCAATGGCGAGGATCGCGTCGGAGATGCGGTCGGTGCGGCGATCCAGCGGCAGGCGCACCTCGTAGGAGACCTCACCCGCCGCGGAGGCACGGATCTCGTACTCGCAGCGGTGCCGGCGCAGCACCCGTTCCAGCTCCGGTCTGAGCGCCGCGGGGTCCTTCGTCTTCACGCTCAGCAGGAACGTCTTGTACCGCTCCGGCTCGAGCGACTCCACCACCCACAGCACGCCGAGCACGAAGACGGTTCCGAAGATCGCGAGCGCATACAGGCCGACGCCGGCGGCGAGCCCCACCATGAGCGTGGACAGCATCACGCCGGCATCCTTGGGATCGTCGATCTTCGCGCGGTACCGGATCAGGCTCGCCGCGCCGACGATGCCGAAGGCGCGGGCCAGGCTGGCGCCCACGATGAGCATGACCGAGGCACCGACGATGGCGAGGATGATCTGGGTCTGAATGACCTGCGCGCTGCGCGGCGGCGTGCCCGTCCGGCGCGGCCGGAACGCGAGCGCGGCCCCGAGCACTGCGGCGAGCGGCAGGCTGATCACCGAAAGGCGGAGCGACTCGAGCTGCTCCCCCATGTCCCAATGGCCCGGACTGGTGCCCTCGTACGAAGCCGCGTCGGACGGCGTCAGCTGGGGCGCCGCCGCGACCGCCCCCGCCGGACAGACGGCGGACAGCAGCGCGGCGGCGAGCGCGGCGCGAAGCAGGCGGCTGTGCACGTCAGGGGTTCCTGGCTGGCCGGGCCGGGCCTTGGGCGCCGGCGGCGCGGGACGCGCCGCCGGCGAGCGCGCGGCCTTCGTCGATCTTCTCGCGCAGTTTCCTGGTGTAGCGGGCGGTCACGTCCGGCGTGTGCCCCGCCGCGCGGAAGATGTCGCGCCACTGCCGGTCGGTCAGCCGCGCCAGCCGCTCGCACATCCACCGCACGTCGTCGGGCGTGATGTCGTCGAGGATCTCCTGATGGCGGCCCCTGTAGGCGAACTCGACCCGCCCGTCATGGATCTCCTCGATAAAGCCGTGCTCCTCGAACTCGTCGACGTCGTTCCGCTTCGGATTGAGGATGCCCGTCGTGCCGAAGGACGCACCAAGGTCCTTGACGACGTACCAGCGCTCGCGCCGGCCGTTCACGCGGTGCTCGTACAGCGCGTTGTTGTCCGCCTTGAGATCGGTGCTGTTGATGATCATCATCAGCACCAGCAGCCCGCGGTACGGCTGGGTGCCGACAAACGGGTTCTGATGCCAGGACCACGTGCCGGTGTTGTCGAGTTCCGGCAGCTTGGGACGGAAGCGCGCGGGACCCTCGCTCAGCACGCGTCCTTCATGCCGGACGCGCCATTCAGGCAGATAGTAGACCGGCGGCTGGCGGTAGCCCATGACCCAGACCAGACGCGAGGCCGCGACCTCCGACTGCGCCTCGTCGCCGATCTTCACGCTCCACTCGAGGCCGGACGGATCGACGACGTCGTAGCCGTCGCTGAAGCCGGTCGTGTCCTTGCTCAGCGCCTCGTAGAGGGCTTCGGGGTCGGGGCGATGGCGGCGGCCACCGACGCCGTGGAAGAGGTCCTCTCGCTCGGACGGATCGATGTCCTCCCAGAACTCCTCCATGCGCTGCTGCGCCGCCTGCGGCGCCACGGTCGGTCGAATCGGGGGTGCGCAGGCGCTGTACATGCAGGCGCACAGGAGCGCCAGGGTCGCGCGGCGAATGGGTGTCCTCACAGGACAGCTCGGCAGCAAAGAACATTCCACGGTCACCGTCGAGCTGGCGGGACGCCGCATCCGTCCGGGGTGTAGAGTCGCCTAGATCATGACGCCCCGTCCGACCCATTCGACGACCGCCGGCACCCCGGCGTCCCGGCCCGAGGTGCCGTCGGCGACCTACCGCCTTCAGTTCCACGCCGGCTTCACGTTCCGGGACGCGGCCCGCCTCGTGCCCTACCTGGACAGGCTCGGCATCACCCACTGCTACTGCTCGTCCTATCTGCAGGCGGTGGCCGGCAGCCTCCACGGCTATGACGTCGCGGATCCGACCGCGTTCAACACCGAGATCGGCACCGAGGAGGACTACCGCGCCTTCGTCGAGGCGCTCGGCGCGGCCGGCATGGGCCAGATCCTCGACATCGTCCCGAACCACATGGGCATCGCCCGGTCGTGCAATCCCTGGTGGCAGGACGTGCTCGAGAACGGCCCGAGCTCCCGTCATGCGCGGGTCTTCGACATCGACTGGCAGCCGGTGAACCAGGCGCTCCAGGACAAGGTGCTGCTCCCGATTCTCGGCGACCAGTACGGTGCGGTGCTCGAGCGGCAGGAGATGGTGCTCGGCTACCGGGACGGCACGTTCTCCATCCGCTACTTCGAGACGGCACTGCCGGTCGCGCCGCGCTCGTATCCGCGGATCCTGCGGCACCGGCTCGACACGCTGATCGCGGATCTGGGCGAGGAGCACGCGGCCGTCATCGAGCTGCTCAGCATCATCACGAGCCTGGATCGGCTGCCGGCGCGGACCGATCTCGATCCGGCGAGCATCTCGGAACGCCAGCGTGAGAAGGAGGTCGCCAAGCGCCGGCTGTCCACGCTCGTGAGCGACAGCGCGGAGGTTCGAGCGTTCGTGGAGGAGAACGTGCGGCTGTTCAACGGCGAGCTCGGCGATCCCGCCAGCTTCGACCTGCTGGACCAGCTGCTCGGCGAGCAGGCGTATCGGGTGGCGCACTGGCGCGTCGCGTCGGAGGAGATCAACTATCGCCGATTCTTCGACATCAACGAGCTGGCGGCGGTGCGGACGGAGGACCCCACGGTCTTCGAGGAGATGCACCAGCTCGTGTTCCGGCTCCTCGCGGACGGCTCGGTGCAGGGGCTGCGCGTCGATCACGTCGACGGCCTCTATGATCCGGGCGATTACCTGCGCCGCCTGCAGCAGCACGCGCAGGTCCTCGGCGCCGCCTCGCCGGATCGCCCCTTCTACATCGTCGTCGAGAAGATTCTGGCGCTCGACGAGCCGCTGCCGGCCGACTGGCCCGTGGCGGGCACGACGGGATACGAGTTCGCGAACGAGCTGAACGGGTTGTTCGTGGACCGGAAGAACGGCCGCGCCTTCGACGAGCTGTACCGCCGCTTCACCGGCGATCGCACCGCGTTCGCCGAGGTGGTCTACCGCCAGAAGCGCCTGATCATGCAGATCGGGATGGCCAGCCAGGTCAACAACCTGGCGCACCGGCTGAACCGGCTGTCGGAGACGAACCGCCACTACCGGGACTTCACGCTCTACAGCCTCACGCACGCGATCCGCGAGATCATCGCGTGCTTTCCGGTCTACCGCACCTACGTGGTCGCGGGGGACGCGCCGGTCAGCGAGCGCGATCAGATGTACGTCGAGCGCGCGGTCGCGCAGGCGAAGCGGCGGAACCCGGCGGCCACCGTCCTCGCGTTCGACTTCATCCGTGACCTGCTGCTGAAGCGCGCCGGGCACATTCCCGAGGCGCACGCCGGCGAGTACGCGCGCTTCGTGACGCAGTTCCAGCAGACCACCAGCCCCGTCACCGCGAAGGGTATCGAGGACACGGCGCTCTATCTCTACACCCGGCTGGCATCGCTGAACGAGGTCGGCGGCGAGCCTTCACGGTTCGGCGTGCCGCCCGCGCACCTGCACGAGTGGCTCGAGCGGCGCCAGGAGGAGTTCCCCGCCGCGCTGTCCGCGACCTCGACGCACGACACGAAGCGCGGTGAGGACGTGCGCGCGCGGATCAACGTGCTGTCGGAGCTGCCCGGCGCGTGGAAGGCCGCCCTCGCGCAGTGGTCGCGCCTCAACCGCAGGCGCCGGACGGTCGTGGAGGGACAGCCCGCCCCCGATCGCAACGAGGAGTACCTGCTCTATCAGACGCTGGTGGGGACGTGGCCGCCGGAGGCGATTGGCCAGGCGCCCGGCGCGGAGTACGTCGAGCGCATCTGTGCCTACATGGTGAAGGCGGTCCGCGAAGCCAAGCGGAACTCGAGCTGGCTGAACCCGCGCCCCGCCTACGAGGACGCGGTGACCGGGTTCGTCCGGGCGGTGCTGGATCCGGTCGCGGGCGAGGCCTTCCTGGCGGAGCTGCACCCGCTGGCCGAGCGCGTGGCGCATGCCGGGGTCTGGAACAGCCTCGCCCAGACCACCATCAAGATCGCCGGCCCCGGCATTCCGGACTTCTACCAGGGCACGGAGCTGTGGGATCTGACCCTCGTCGATCCCGACAATCGCCGTCCGGTGGACTACGCGCTCCGGTGCCGGATGCTGGAGGAGCTGGCGTCGGGCGGCGGGGCGCCGCTGTCCGCCGAGCGGCTCGCGGACCTCATCGCGCATCGGCTGGACGCGCGGATCAAGCTCTACACCGTCCATCGCGCGCTGTGCACCCGGCGTGAGAGCCCGGACGTCTTTCAACGCGGCCGTTATCGGCCGGTCGCCGCCAGCGGGGCGCGCGCCTCGCACGTCTTCGCCTTCGCGCGGGTGCTGGACGATGTGCCCGCCGGCGGCGGGACACGCCGCGTCGCGATTGCGGTCGTGCCGCGCCTCACGACGTCGCTCTCGGCCGATGCGGTGACGCCGCCGATCGGAGCCGTGTGGGGTGACACGCGGATCGTGCTGCCCGACGACCTGCCGCCCCTGGCGGTGACCGACGTCTTTTCCGGCGCGGCGCACCTCACCGACGCACGCGACATCGCGGTGGGCGACCTCCTCGCGCGCTTCCCCGTCGCGCTGCTCACCGGCTGACGCGCGGCATCCCGAAGCCCGGCTCGAGCCGATGCCTCTGCACGCACGTTCATGCCCGCGCGCGTTCATCCGCGAGCCGGGCGTTGACGAGGACCAGACCGCCCGATGACCTACATCGCCCTGATCGGCGCCGCGTTCCTGATCTGGTTCGTCATCGTCGTGCTGTTCACGCCGGCGCTGAACTATCGCGTACGGAAGGAGCTGCCGGTCGGCTCTCACGACTTCGTGCACGTGCTCCAGGCGATCTGCCAGACCGTGCTCCACGGCGGCAACCGGATCGACGTGTTCACCAACGGCGACCGCTTCTATCCGGCGATGCTGGACGCCATCCGGGGGGCCGCGGTCTCGGTGACGCTCGAGTGCTACATCTTCGACGGGGGGACCGTGTCCGGGCTCTTCGTCGAGGCGCTGGCCGAACGGGCGCGCGCCGGCGTGCCGGTGACCGTCGTGATCGACGCGCTCGGCAGCTCGGGCCTGCCGCGCGTCTCACGCGAGCGGCTGCGCGAGGCCGGCTGCCGCCTCGAGCGCTACCAGCCGATCACGTGGTTCCGCCTCGCGCGGCTCAACAACCGGACCCACCGCGAGATCCTGGTCGTGGACGGCCGCGTCGCCTTCGTCGGCGGCGCCGGGATCGCGGACTGGTGGCATCGCGAGCACGCGAAGGACCAGCGGGGCTGGCGCGACACGATGGTCCGCCTCGAAGGTCCGGTCGTCGCCGCGATTCAGGGAGTCTTCGCCGAGAACTGGCTGGAATGCGGCGGCGAGATCCTCACCGGCCGCGAGTTCTTCCCGCCGCTCGAGCGGGCGGGCGGCTCCGCGGCGATGGTCGTCCGCAGCTCCCCGTCCGACCGCGCGACCGTGTCGCGGGTCACCTTCGAGCTGCTGCTGGAGGGCGCGCGGCGGGAGATCCGAATCTCGACCCCCTACTTCCTGCCCGATCGCCCGTTCCGCCGGGCGCTGCGGGACACGGTGCGCGGAGGCGTGAACGTCACCGTGCTCGTGCCGGGCGCGCGGACCGACCAGCGCTGGGTGCGCATCGCGAGCCGGCGCAACTACGACGAGCTGCTCAAGGCCGGGGTCCGCATCTTCGAGTACGAGCCCTCGATGACGCACGTGAAGGCGCTCATCGTCGATCGCCGCTGGTCCGTCGTCGGGACGACGAACGTCGACAACCGCTCGTTCGAGCACAATGACGAGATCAACCTGCTGATCGACGACCCGGGGCTGGCCGAGCGGCTGAACGAGGACTTCGAGCGCGATCTCTCGGCGTCGACGGAGATCACGCTGGAGCGGTGGCGCGCCCGCCCGTGGTGGGAGAAGATCATCGGGCCCGTCGTGTGGATCCTCGAACGGCAGCAGTAGCGCGTCCCGGCGGGTCAATCGGGTTCCGGCGGGTGCTGCGGGTTCTACAGCAGCGTCAGGGACGTCGGGGGCGCGCCGACCACGACGGCAGCGGGAGCGTGAGCATCGTGTGGAGCCCCGGCGGCGCGGCGAGCACGCGCGGGATCATGTTCACGACGACGGAGGTCGTGGCGATGTCGCCGTGGACGCCGGCCGGGATCCGCATCGAGATGGGAGGCTCGCCGGCGATGTCGATCGACTCGTACGACTCCGGCGCGCCGAGATAGGCCTGCATGTGCAGGCGGATGATCGGCTCGCCGTTCCGGAAGCCGGTGCCGTCCTGGATGAGGCCGCACACGCGTCCCGCTTCGACGGACAGCTGATGGCTGTGCACGGGGATTGCGGCCATCCGCGGCGCGATCTCGTCCGTGATGCGATCCAGCTTCCATCCGAGGGCCGCGGCAATCATCGCGATCGATTCGGTGAGGCCCACGTGCCGCACGCTGCCGGTCTTCACCCGCGCAGCGAACTCCGCCTCCGTCAGCCCGGCGCCGATCTTCTGCTGAAACGGCAGCCTGCGATGCCGCGCGTCCTGGACGCGATGGATCGTCAGGCGATCGACGCGGGCGCAGGCGCCCGTGAGCATCACCGGCAGCGCGTCCATCACGAAGCCCGGATTGACGCCCGTCCCCAGGACGGCCGCCTTCCCGCGCTTCGCCCAGGCATC
>Ga0299914_10000078_pt1 | contig 55090 bp, 53 predicted proteins | sample RVTome_10_FD_201361 | JGI IMG/M metagenome (GOLD analysis project Ga0299914, IMG submission 201361) | Soil microbial communities from uranium-contaminated site in the Upper Colorado River Basin, Wyoming, United States - RVT153D57 (version 2) ... | reverse complement strand
GCACGAGAAAGGCGACGGTGACCTCGAGCCCGTCCGGGTCCCGGCCGCCCACCACGCCGGCCTCGAGGACGTCCGGATGCTCGACGAGGACACCCTCGACCTCGGCGGGCGACACCCACATGCCGCCGGCCTTGATCATGTCGTTGTTGCGGCCGAGGAAGCTCCAGTAGCCGTCGACCGACCGGCGGTACACGTCACCGGTGGCCAGCCACTCCCCCTGGAACGCGGCCCGGCTGGCGGCGTCGCGGCACCAGTACCCCGTGGCGAGCGACGGTCCCCGCACCTGGAGGTGGCCGGGCGTGTCGGCTGCGGTCACCTCGCCGCCGGTGTCGTCGACGAGCCGAGCGTCGTAGCCGGGGACCGGTGTGCCACTCGTGCCGGGCCGCTCGGCGCCCTTGGTGTTGGACAGGAAGATGTGCAGCGCTTCCGTGGTGCCGATCCCGTCGAGCACGGGATGGCCGAACCGGCCCTGGAACCGCCGCTGCAGGTCGGCCGGCAACGCCTCGCCGGCCGTGACCGTGCACCGCACCGACGCCAAGGCAGTGTCGGGCGGGGCGCCGTCGAGCAGGGCGGCCACGAAGCCGGGGCTGGCGAAGAACAGGGTGGGCCGCTCGTCCCGCACCAGGTCCAGCACCTCGGCGGGTGTCGGGCGCCGCGGGTTGAGCACGGCGCTCGCTCCGACGGCGAGGGGGAAGGTCAGGGAGTTGCCGAGCCCGTAGGCGAAGAACAGCTTCGCCACCGACAGGCAGCGGTCTTCGGGCCCGATCTCGAGGATCGACCGGGCGTAGGTGTCGGCCGTGGCCTGGAGGCTCCCGTGGCGGTGCATCACGCCTTTGGGCGAGCCGGTCGTTCCCGAGCTGTAGAGCCAGAACGCCGGCGAGTCGGGCCCGGTCGAGGCGACCGGCGCCTCGGAGCGATCGGTCAAGCCGGACCAGCCGTGCACGGGGAGGTCACCGCTGGCGTCCGGCCCGCCGATCACTACCGCGTGGCGCAGCTCCGACGGCGCGCCGGCGATGGTGGCGAGATGCCCCCGGTAGCCCTCCGACACCACGACGGCGCCCGCGTCCGCGTCGGCGATGATCGACGCGAGATCGTCGGCGGTGAGCATCGTCGACAGCGGCACGGCGACGGCGCCTGCCCGCAGGCAACCGAGGAACCACGCCGGGAACGCCAGCTCGTCGTCGACGACGAGCGCCACCCTTTCCCCCCGGCGGACATCGAGCTGGCGCAGGGCGTTCTGGGCCCGCCACACCTCGCCCTGCAGTTCCTCGTAGCTGACCGTGCGCCCCTCGATCCGGTAGGCCGTCCGCTGGCCTCGGCCATCGGCGAGCTGGCGATCGAGCAGCCAGGCCGCAGCGTTGTACTCGGCCATGTGTCCCCTCTCCCGCGGGTCACACCCGCACGTACTCGTAGTCCACCGGCTTCTGGTGGACGCCCGTCGCCGGCGCCGCGATCCAGCCCGCCATCCTGCCGGGCTCGTGCACGCCGACCATCAGCGACTCGACGTGCGTGCGGTCCTCGTCGGTGGGCAACCAGGCCGACACACCGGCGGACCACTGGTCCTCACTGAGCAGCCGGCCGTCGGGGCTCAACCGATGGGATGCGAACTCCCCGACGGACCGGTGGAAGCCGACGTGCGGCAGCACCAGCTCGCGGTCGACGTCGGCCAGCATGCGGTTCCACCGGTCGAGGCCCTTCCGGCAGTCGGCGACGTAGTCGTCGCGGAGCGTCTCGTTGAGTGCGGCGAGCGCCGGGGCCTCCCGGGCCGTGACGCGTCCGTTCGTCACGCAGGGGACCGTGCGGGCGGCGTCGAGCAGGCGGTGGTCGTCGTCGCGCGCAGCCTCCTGGAACCGGCCCTTGAGCCCCGCGGCGTAGTAATTGGCCGCGTTGGTCGACGTCTCGGCGCCGAACAGGTCGAGCGAGACGCTGTAATGGAGGTTGAGGTAGCGCTGCAGCGTCGCCACGTCGACACCGCCGTAGGGCCCGACGTCGTCGGTGTCGTGCTCCTGCATCAGCTCCACCGTGCGCTGCACCACACGGCCCACCCCCGTCGCGCCCACGAACATGTGGTACGCCTCCTCCTTGAGCATGAAGTCGCAGGTCCGCGACAGCGGGTCGAAGCCGCTCTCGCGCAGGGAGGCGAGCTGGAACTTGCCGTCGCGGTCGGTGAAGTAGGTGAAGAAGAAGAACGACAGCCAGTCCGGGGTGGGCTCGTTGAATGCGCCCAGGATGCGCGGGTTGTCGCCGTCGCCGGCATGGCGCTCCAGCATCTCGTCGGCCTCCTCCCGGCCGTCGCGCCCGAAGTAGCGGTGCAGCAGGTACACCATCGCCCACAGGTGCCGGCCCTCCTCGACGTTCACCTGGAACAGGTTGCGCAGGTCGTAGAGGCTCGGCGCCGTGAGGCACAGTGCGCGCTGCTGCTCCACCGAGGCCGGCTCGGTGTCGCCCTGCACGACCACGAGCCGGCGCAGGTCGGCCCGGTACTCGCCGGGGACCTCCTGCCATACCGACTCGCCACGGTGGTCGCCGAAGCCGACACGGCGGTCGGCGTCCCGGTCGGCCAGGAAGATGCCCCACCGGTAGTCGGGCATCTTGATGTAATCGAAGTTGGCCCACCCCTCCTGTCCGACGGCGATGGCGGTGCGGAGGTAGACGTCGTTGTCCTGGAACGCGACCGGACCGAGCCCCTTCCACCACTCGATGAATCGGGGCCGCCACGACTCGAGGGCCCGCCGGAGGCGGCGGTCGCCGGCGAGGTCGACGTTGTTGGGGATCGAGCTGTCGATGTCGACGTCGGTCATGAGGGCCCCTCATGACCGGCCGACCGTGCGACCGCCAGGGAGCCGGGCGGCGATGGGGTCCGGGGGCGCAGCCCTCGAGGAAACACGGTCATGAGGGCCCCTCATGACCGGCCGACCGTGCGACCGCCAGGGAGCCGGGCGGCGATGGGGTCCGGGGGCGCAGCCCTCGAGGAAACACGGTCATGAGGGCCCCTCATGACCGGCCGACCGTGCGACCGCCAGGGAGCCGGGCGGCGATGGGGTCCGGGGGCGCAGCCCTCGAGGAAGCACGGTCATGTGCGTTCCCGGTCGTAGGACGGGCGGGAGCCGGTGCCGAAGCGGCGCAGGGCGCCCTCGCTGCCCACGGCGTTGGGGCGCTGGAAGATCCAATTCTGCCAGGCGGACAACCGGCCGAAGACCTTGGTCTCCATCGTCTCGGGCCCGGCGAAGCGGAGGTTCGCCTCCATGCCGGTGAGGGCATCCGGCGAGAAGGCCGCACGCTCCTCGAGGGTGAGCCGCACCTCGTCGTCCCAGTCGATCTCGTCGGGAGCGAACGTCACCAGGCCGGCATCGGCGGCCTCGGCGGCCAGCAGGTCCTTGCCGACCTGGGCGCGTGCCGCCTCGACCGCCGCGTCGTCGCCCCAGAACCGGGTGGCGAGCCGGCTGAGCCCGTTGGACATGGGGAACCAGCCGTCGTTCGCTGCGGTCAGCCGGAGCTGGGCGGCCGGCAGGTCGCGGTCGGGGCGGGTGCCGTCGAGCATGAACGACCGGTCGGCGGCGAGGGCCAGCTCGGCGAGCAGTCCCGCGAAGCAGCTGCCAGGGTCGATCAGCGCTACCAGCGTGCGGGCGGAGAGGTCGAGCCGCTTGAGCGTGCGAGACCAGTACAGGCGGATCTCCCGCTCCAGCCAGTGGTCGGATGACTCGGGGGCCAGCAGCTCCTCGGCGGCCACGACGAGGCCCGGATCACCCTCCGTGCGCAGCACCCACGTCCCGATCTCGGGCTCGTTGAAGCGCAGTCGCAGGATGGCGTCGTCGAGCTGCCTGGCGGCCGCCAGCAGCCAGGCCGACGAACCGGCGGCGAGGAGCTCGGCGGGGTGGGACGGTTCGGGCCCCGGCGGTGCGTGGACCGTGATGCCGGCGACGCCCAGCGCTCGATCGATGTCGACGGATACCACGCCGTAGCGCAACGCATCCTCCGCGATGGCGATCTCGAGCGGCACCAGCGGCACCCCGGGCCCGCCATCCGCACGATCGGACGCGGCCGCTCGCGCCTGCGCGCGTTCCCGTACCAGCTCGTCGAAGCGGCTGCGGGGGGCGACGGCGTCGACCAGGCCCCATTCGACCGCCTGCCGACCCTTGATCCCCTCCGCTCGGGTGGCGAACACGTCGGCCCGGTCGCGCCGGACGTGGCGCTTGTCCACCACCCGTGTGAGCCCGCCCGTGCCCGGCAGCACCGCCAGCAGCGGCACCTCGGGCAGCGACACCGCCGAGGACCGGTCGTCGACCAGCAGGATCTCGTCGCACGCCAGCGCCAGTTCGTAGCCGCCGCCCGCGGCCGTGCCGTTGACCGCGGCGATCCACGCCTGGCCGGAGTGCGCGGTCGCGTCCTCGATGCTGTTTCGGGTCTCGTTGGTGAACTTGCAGAAGTTCACCTTGTGGCCGTGGGTCGACCCGGCCAGCATCTGGATGTTCGCGCCGGCGCAGAAGACCTTGTCGAGCCCGCCGGTGACGACCACCGCCTTGACCTCCGGGTGCTCGAAGCGCAGCCGCTGCACGGCATCGTGGAGCTCGATGTCGACGCCGAGGTCGTAGCTGTTGAGCTTCAGCTCGTAGTCAGCACGCAGACCGGCATCGGGCGTGACCCGCATGGTGAGCGTCGCCACCGACCCGTCGACGGACAGCTCCCAGTGCCGGTACGAGGACGGATCGGTCCGGAACTCGATCGTCTCCCCCGTGCTCACGAGCCCTCTCCTCGGGACGCATCGGCGACAAACTTCATCCTATGCCCGGTCACTCCGGCGGCGTTGCGCCCCCCGCCCTGACTTCCTCTGACCCCACCACGTCCGGGCCCACCGGCGACGCGGCCGGGCCCGGCGCGTCGGCACGCCTCTCGCCCGCCGCCGCGGTCGGGCTCGCCGGGCGGCCGAGGCGGCGGCGGAGACGCTGGGCGAGCGACTGCACGCTCGGCACGACGCCACGGGGGAAGAAGAGGAACAGCGCGAGGATCACCGCTCCGTAGACGATCAACCGGTACTCGTTGAACGAGACCATCCACTCCTCGAGGACGGTGAAGGCGGCGGCGCCGACCACCGGGCCGAGCAGGCTGCCGATGCCACCGAAGGCGAGCATGACGATGACGAGCACGTCGACCTCGCCGAAGCTGAACGTCGACGGGCTGATGAAGCGCTCGCTGTGGGCGTACAGCGCCCCGGCGAGCCCGATCATCCCGGAGCCCAGCGTGCCCGCGAAGACCCGGTAGCGCTTGACGTCCACCCCGGCCAGCTCGGCCGCGATCTCGTCGTCGCGCAGGGCGCGGAACGCCCACCCGACGTGCGACCGCTGCAGCGCCCGGTACAGGGCGAGGTACGCCATGACGAGCCCGACGAACACGTAGAACGGCGCCACCTGCTCGCCGAGGAAGGTGTCCGAACCGGCGTCTACCACCAGCCCCGTCTCGCCGCCGGTGAGGTCGCGCTGGCCGAGCAGCAGGTTCTGGAACGACAGGGAGAACGCCAGGGTCACGATGCCGGTGAAGATCACCCCCAGCGAGCGGCTCACCGCGATCCAGCTCAGCAGCCCACCGGCGATGGCGGCCACGAGGGCGGCGAGCACCATGGACAGCACCATGGGGATGCCGTGACGGTCGCTCAGGATCGCCGACGCATACCCACCGAGGCCCGCAAGCGCGCCCGTGCACAGGAAGAGCTGGCCGGTGCTCCCGAAGATGACGTTGAACCCGACGGCGTAGGCGGCGAACAGCACACCGCCGATGACGACGCCCATCATCGCCCGCGAGTCGCCGTAGCGCAGCGGCAGCAGCGCCACCAGGGCACCGGTCACCACGATGGGCGCGTAGGCGCGCACCGGCGAGGTGCCGGCCCGACCCACGGTCGCCGACCGACGCATCACTCCCGCCCGGCACCCAGCAGGCCCGACGGGCGCGCCACGATCGTGACCGCCGCCGCGGCCAAGAGCACGATCGTCGTGATGTACGTGCCGATGTAGTGGGCGCTCACGGTGTTGACGATCCCCAGCAGGACCCCGGCCAGGAACGCCCCCGACACACTGCCGAGCCCCCCGACGACGGCCACGATCAGGGCCAGGATCGTGAAGTCGATCCCGGCGTTCACGTTGACCGGCGAGGTCATCGACCGGGTCACCGCTACGAGCGCCGCCAGCACGCCGCTCAGCGCGAAGACGAAGGCGCGCACGGTCGCCGGGCTCACCCCGCAGAGCTGGGCGCCCTCCTCGTCCTGGATCACCGAGCGCACGGCCTTGCCGACCGTGGCGTAGCGCAGAAAGACGACGAGCACGACACCCACCCCGACGGCGATCGCCGACGCCAGCAGCGACCCCGTGCGCATCCTCACCCCCAGGATGTCGACCGGGTCTCCACCGATCCGTAGCGACAGCGCCTCGATCGGGTAGCGCCACTCGAGCACGCCGTCGATGATGAACGCCACGCCGAGCATGAGGAGCAGGCCCAGCAGCACGCGGTCCTCACCCACCCGACGGTACACGGGGCGCATGAGCGTGAGGTCGAGCGCCAGCCCCACGAACCCGGCAACCGCGAGCCCCGTGAGCACGGCGGCGATGGTGGATGCCCCGGCGTCGATCCGCAGAGCCGCCACGATGGCGCCGAGCACCGCGAGCTGGCCGTGGGCCAGGTTGAGCACGCCCCCGAGGCCGTACACCAACGTCAGGCCGACACCGAGCAGCCCGAACTGCAGGCCGAGGACCACGCCGTCGAAGACGACCGCCCTCACGCGATCCCCAGGTAGGCCCGCTGGACCCCAGGGTCCTGCGCCAGCTCGGCCGAGGTCCCCTGAAGCTGGATGCGGCCGTTCTCGAGCACGTAGCCGCGCTCGGCGAACCCGAGCGCCAGCGGCACCTGCTGCTCGGCGACCAAGACGGTGAGCCCGTGCCGGCGCAGCGCCTCCAGCGCGGCGTAGGCGTCGGCCGCGAGCTTCGGCGCCAGGCCGGTTGTCGGCTCGTCGAGCAGCAACATGCGCGGGTTCGACATCAGCGCCCGGCCCACGGCGAGCATCTGCTGCTCGCCGCCGCTGAGCGTGCCCGCCCGCTGGCGGCGTCGCTCGGCCAGGCGCGGGAACAGGTCGTGCACCAGCGCCCGCCGTGCCGGCTGCGGCCGCTTGGGGTACGCCCCGAGGTCGAGATTCTCGGTCACCGTCATCTCCGGGAACAGGTGCCGGGCGGCGGGCACGTAGGCCAGCCCCCGCCGGGCGGTGTCGTGGGCGCGACCCCCGGCGATCCGCCGGCCGTCGAAGGTGACCGTACCCTGCGATGCCCGCAACAGACCGCACACCGTGCGGAACAGCGTCGTCTTGCCGGCGCCGTTCGAGCCGATCACCGCCACCGCCTCGCCCTCGGACACCGCGAGGGACACCTCATGGATGATGTCCTCGCCGAGGTAGCCAGCGGACAGCTCAGCGATCTCGAGCATCAGCCGCCAGCCACCTGGCCCGCGGTGCCGAGGTAGGCGGCCACGACCTCGGGGTGGCGCATCGCCTCCGCCGGGGTCCCGTCGACGACGAGCCGGCCGAAGTTCAGCACGGCGACGCGCTCGGCCAGGCTCATCACCGCCTTCATCACGTGCTCGACCCAGATCACCGTCACCCCGAGCCGGTCGCGGGCGGTGCGCACGATGTCGATGGACGCCCGCAGCTCGGTGTCGTTGAGGCCGGCCATCACCTCGTCGAGCAGCAGCAGGCGGGGCCGGCCGGCGAGGGCGCGGGCCAGGTCGAGGAACCGCTGCGCGTGGAGGTTCAGCGAGCCGACGTCGTCGTCGGCGCGGCCGGCCAAGCCGACGAACCCGAGGGCCTCGTCGGCCCGCTCGAGCGCCTCGGGCTCGGCGACCCGCCCCCCGACCGAGCCGAACAGCGCCCCCAGCGCCACGTTCTCGCGCACGGTCATCCCGGCGAACGGCCGAGGCGTCTGGAGCACCATCGAGACGCCCGTCCGGCGGGTCCGGTGCGCCGGGAGCCGGGTGACGTCCGAGCCCATGAACCTCACCCTGCCGGCAGTCAGCGATTCGAGCCCGATGATCGCGCGGAGCAGCGTGGTCTTGCCGGCACCGTTGGGGCCGACGAGGGCGACGATCTCGCCCTCGTCGACGCTCAACGAGACTCCGTTGACGGCCGGCAAGCCCCCGAAGTGCTTCTCCACGCCGGCGAGCTCGAGGATCGTCACGGCGGCGCCGGTGGTAGCTCCGTCACTGGGTGGGCTCGTAGGGTTCCAGCGGGTCCGGCAGGATCAGCGTCTCGGGGTACCAGTCTCCGCCTTCGTTGACCCCCTCCGGTGCCGGGCCTTCGCCGATCACGGTGAACAGCGGCTGGGCGGTCGCCAGCTCGCCCCACTCGGTCCACCCCATCTCGAACGGGTAGCCCTCCAGGTCGAAGGTCTCGCCGTGGAGGTACTCGGCGATCGCGGCGGGGTCGTCGCCGACCTCCTCGACGGCTTGGGCGACCATCGTGACGATCCCGAACCCGGCCACGGCGTCGTCGTCCATGAACGTGTTGTCGGACGACTCCAGGTAGCGGCGGGCGAGGTCCTGGTACTCCTCGCTCTCGTAGTCGGCGCAGTCGAAGTCGGTGTAGCGGCCAGTGGCGGCGTCGCCGGCGGCGGACACCACCTCCGACAGCACCGCGTAGGCGCCCGTGACCTGAACGTCGAGGCCCAGATCCGCCGACTGCACCGTGATCGGCCCCGACCCCGGCGGGTGCCCGGTCGCCACCAGCAGCTCCGGATCGAGCGCCTCGAGGTTGCGCAGGTACGTCGTGAAGTCCGTCTCCGGGACCGGCGCCACCTCGACCTGCAGCTCCACGCCCTCGAGGGCGCCGAACGCCTCCTCGGCGGCGGCGCGGAAGGCCTGGCCCCAGCCGTAGTCGGCGATGATGGCACCGACCCTGGTCAGCCCCTCCTCCTCAGCGAACTGGGCGATCGGCCCCGCCACCATCGGTGCCGCCGGCAGGCAGGTGCGGAAGGTGTAGCGGCTGTCACGCGTGAGGATCTGCTCGTTCCCGGCCTTGACGAGGAACAGCGGCGTCTCGGACTCCTCAGCGACGCGGGCCGTCGCCAGGCCGACGTCGCTCGAGATGACGCCGCCGATCGCCACCACCCCCTGCTCGACGAGGCGCTCGACCCCGGCCACCCCCTCCTCGGGGCTCATCTGATCGTCGGCGACCTCCAGCTCCAGCGGCCGGCCGTCCACCCCTCCGGCGGCGTTGATCTCGTCGACCGCGAGCTGCATCCCGTCGCGCACCTGCAGGCCCCACGGCACGAACGGCCCCCCGGTGAGCGACGTCAGCACCCCGATGGTGACCGGCTCGCCCGATGGTTCCTCGCCTTGTTCGGTTGTCTCCGCCGGAGCCTCGGCGTCGTCGTCATCGTCGCCACACGCGGCGGCCACCAGCGCGAGCGCGGCCCCAGCAGCGATGATCCTCAACGGTCCCCTGATCATGTCGGTCCCCCCTTCGTGGTACGCGCGATCGTCACCACGATTGCGCGCAAAGTAACCCTAGCTGGAACCCCCGGCAAGCGCCCACACATTGTCGACAATCATGTGGACATCATGCACACTGGCGCCGTGCACGACGGGATCCGGTGCATGGTGATGCGGGGCGGGACGTCCAAGGGCCTCTACTTCCTGGCCGACGACCTGCCCGCGGACGAAGCCGGCCGCGACGACCTGCTGCTGCGCATCATGGGGTCGCCCGACGAGCGGCAGATCGACGGCATGGGCGGCGCGCACCCCCTGACGAGCAAGGTCGCCGTGGTGGGGCCGGGCACCGCCGACGCCGCCGACGTTGACTACCACTTCCTGCAGGTCGTCGTCGACGAGGCCGTGGTCACCGACCGGCAAAACTGCGGCAACCTGCTCGCCGGGGTGGCCCCGTTCGCGCTCGAGCGCGGCGTGGTGGCGCCACCGGCCGGCGACACGGCCGCCATCCGCATCCACATGGTCAACACCGGCGGCCTGGCCACGGCCACGGTGCCGCTCGCCGACGGCCGGCCTCGCTACGACGGCTCCACGGCCATCTCGGGCGTGCCGGGCACCGCCGCGCCCATCCGGCTGGACTTCGACGGGGTCGCAGGCTCGTCCTGCGGCGCGCTCCTGCCCACGGGCCGGACCACCGACGAGGTGGAAGGGCTCGCCGTGACGCTGATCGACAACGGGATGCCCGTCGTGGTCCTCCGTGCCGGCGACCTGGGCGTCACCGGACACGAGACCTGCGCGGAGCTTGAGGCGGACTCCGACCTGCGCCGGGCGCTCGAGCGGGTGCGCCTGGCGGCCGGACCGCTCATGAACCTCGGCGACGTGGCGGCGACCACGGTGCCGAAGCTGACGCTGGTGGCCGCGCCCCGCGCCGGCGGCACGATCGCCACCCGCACCTTCATCCCCCACCGGTGCCACGACGCCATCGGCGTGCTCGGGGCCGTGAGCGTGGCGACCGCCGCGCTCCTCCCCAACGGCCCCGCTGCCGAGGTGGCCGAGCTGGACCGGCACGGCACCGTTACGGTCGAGCATCCCACCGGGACGTTCGACGCGGCGGTCGACCTGGCGCTGGTGGACGGCGTCCCCGTGGTGGAACGGGCGGGCATCATCCGCACGGCCCGCAAACTCATGGACGGAACCGTGTACCCCCGGGAGCGGTGATGGAGCGCACGATCCAACCGCCGCATCCCGACCCCCACCCACCCCGAGCGTTCGCCCCCCCACCCGGCGCCTGCGACGCCCACTGCCACGTGTTCGGGCCGGCCGACCGGTTCCCCTTCGCCCCCACCCGCCGCTACACGCCGCCCGACGCCGGCGTCGACGACCTGCGGCGGCTCCACGACGGCATGGGGATGGACCGGGCGGTCGTCGTGCAGGCGAGCTGCCACGGGACCGACAACGCCGCGCTGCTGGACGCGCTGCTGCAGGGCAAGGGCCGCTACGCGGGCGTGGCCGTGATCGACGACGCGACCGGCGATGCCGAGCTCGACGAGCTGCACGAGGCCGGGGTCCGGGGCACGCGGGTCAACTTCGTCGCGCACCTCGGCGGCGCCCCCGACCTCGACCGCTTCGAGCGCACGGTGGCGCGGGTGGCGCCGCGCGGCTGGCACGTCGTGCTCCACTTCGACGCCGCCGACCTGCCCGCCTACGCAGCGCTGCTCGACCGCATGCCCTGCGCCTACGTCATCGACCACATGGCCCGGGTCGACGCCACCGCCGGGCTCGGTCAGGAACCGTTCCAGGCGCTGCTGAGGCTCGTCGCCGACGAGCGTTGCTGGGTCAAGGTGTCGGGCGCCGAGCGGCTCACCGCCGGCGGGCCGCCACCGTACGACGACGTGGTGCCCTACGCCCGGGCGCTCATCGACGCCGCCCCCGACCGCGTGTTGTGGGGCACCGACTGGCCGCATCCCAACGTGCGCCACATGCCCGACGACGGCGACCTGGTCGACCTGCTGGCCGAGTTCGCACCCGACGAGGCCACACGCGACCGCATCCTCGTCGACAACCCCGAGCGGCTATATGACTTCTAGCCCCACACGTCGTTCGCGACCTCGACGATGAGACGGAGCTTGGCGACCTCGTCGTCGTAGGTGAGCAGATTGCCCTCGACCGTGGACGAGAACCCGCACTGCGGCGACAGGCAGAGCTGGTCGAGCGGGACGTAGCGGGCGGCCTCGTCGATGCGGCGCTTGAGCACGTCCTTGCTCTCGAGCGCCGGGCGCTTGGTGGTCACGAGGCCGAGCACCACCATCTTCCCCGGGGGCACGAACCGCAGCGGCTCGAAGCCGCCCGAACGCTCGTCGTCGTACTCGAGGAAGAAGCCATCGACCGCCAGCTCGTTGAACACTGCCTCGGCCACGAAGTCGTAGCTCCCCTCCGCCGCCCACGCCGAGCGGAAGTTGCCCCGGCACATGTGGGTCGTGACGCTCATGCCCTCGGGCTTGTCGGAGAGGGCGGCGTTGATCTGGCGGATGTACCGGAGGTGCTGGTGCTCGGCGTCGTCGCCGCGGGCCGTCAGCTGGGCCCGCTGCTGCGGGTCGTTGAGATAGGCCAGGCTGGTGTCGTCGAACTGCAGGTAGGTGCACCCGAGCTCGCCCATGGCCGCGACCTGTCGCGCGTACGCCGCGCTCAGGTCGTCCCAGAACCGGTCCATGTCGGGATAGACGTCGGGATCGAGCGCCGCCGGGCCGCCGCGGTAGTGCACCATGCTCGGTGACGGGATGGTCAGCTTCGGCGTCGCCGTGGTGGTCATGGAGGCCAGCGCGGTGAAGTCCTCGCCGAAGATGGGGCGGGGCAGCGAGATCCGCTCGTCGATGACCAGCACCGGCGTCTCGGCCGACAGCTCGCCCTCTTCGTCGCGGAAATGGATCCTGAGCGTCTCCTCGCCCGGGTGGATGCCCCCGAGCTGGTAGATGAAGTCCATGTGCCAGAACCTGCGGCGGAATTCGCCGTCGGTGGCGGACTGCAGGCCGACCTCCTCCTGCATCTTGACCACCTCGGCGATGGCCTGGTCCTCGATGGCCCGCCGCTCCTCGGCGGTGATGCGCCCGGCCGCGGCGTCCTCGCGGGCCTCGAGCACCTCCGGGGGGCGCAGCAGGCTACCGACGTGGTCGGCGCGAAACGGTGGGGCGGTGCGGTGCGGCATGTCAGTCTCCCTTTCTCGCCCGCTCGGAACGCGTCAGAGCGGCAATCCCGTGTAGTTCTCGGCGAACGACCGCTGGGCGGCCTCCGAGCCGGCCAGGTAGTCGAGCTCGGCCTCCTGGATCCGGCGGTCGAACTCGCCGCTGCCCGGGAAGTGGTGCATGAGCATGGTCAGCCACCACGAGAAGCGGACGGCCTTCCACACCCGCGCCAGCGCCCGGTCCGAGTACTCGTCGAGGCCCGTGAGCGACCGGCCGTGGACCGCGTCGGCGAGGGCCCCGGCCAGGTAGCAGACGTCGGACGCGGCCAGGTTGAGTCCCTTGGCGCCCGTGGGCGGGACCACGTGTCCGGCGTCGCCGGCCAGGTAGAGCGGCCCGTAGCGCAGGGGCTCGGCGACGAAGCTGCGCAGCGGCGTGAGCGATTTCTCGACGGATGGGCCGGTCACGAGCCGCCCGGCGACCTCGCCGGGCAGGCGACTGCGCAGCTCGGGCCAGAAGCGGTCGTCCGGCCAGTCGTCGACCTGGTCGTCGATGTCGCACTGCACGTAGTAGCGGCTGAGCATCGCGTGGCGCATCGAGCACAGAGCGAATCCCCGGTCGCTGTGGGCGTAGATCAGCTCCTTGTCGATCGGGGGCGTCTCCGACAGGATGCCGAGCCAGCCGAAGGGGTAGACCCGCTCGTACGTGCGCAGCACCGACGACGGGATGGCCGTGCGGCTCACCCCGTGGGCACCGTCGCACCCCGCGACGTACTGGCAGTCGACGCGGCGGCTCACCCCCTCCCTGACGAACGTGACGTACGGCGTCGTCCCGGTCAGGTCGTGGGGAACCACGTCCGCGGCGCAGTCGACGACGGTCACGTCCGCCTTGTCGACGGCGACGTAGAGGTCCTTGGTGACCTGCGTCTGCCCGTAGACCATCACGCCCTTGCCGGTCAGGCCTTTGAAGTCGATACGCACGTGGCGGCCCGAGAAGCTGAGGCCGACGCCATCGTGGACCACGCCTTCCCGGTCCATGCGGTCGCCGACACGCGCCGCCCGCAGCGTCTCGACGGTGCCCCACTCGAGCACGCCCGCCCGGACCCGGGCCATGACGTGCTCGCGGCTCTGCCGCTCGAGGACGACCGATTCGACGTCGCCGAGCGCTAGCAACCGGGCGAGCAGCAATCCTGCGGGCCCGCCCCCGATGATCACCACGGGCACCCGCGCGGGTAGGCCGGACGGTGCGTTCACAGGCTCTGCTCGAGGCGGTGGAGGGCCCGCATGGTCGGCAGGCACCGGGCGACGCTCGCGGCCGGCTCACGCCCCTCGCGCACGGCGGCGAAGAACTCGCGGTCCTGGTTCTCGATGCCGTCCAGCGAGACGTCGACGCCCGACACGTCGATGGGCTTGTCGTGGCCGTCGACCAGGTCGTCGTAGCGGGCGATGTACGTGCCGGTGTCGCCGATGTAGCGGAACGTGGTGCCGAAGGGCCCGTCGTTGTTGAACGACAGGGCCAGGGTGCACAGCGCGCCCGACGGGGCCTTCAGCCCGACGGTCATGTCCATGGCGATGCCCAGCTCGGGGTGGGGCGGCCCCTGCTGGGCCCAGGCGCTGGCCGGGGCCTGGCCGGTCTGGTGGAGGAACAGGTCGACCGTGTGGCACGCGTGGTGCCACAGCAGATGGTCGGTCCAGGAGCGGGGTTGTCCGAGAGCGTTCTTGTTCTCGCGGCGGAGGAAGAACGTCGAGGCGACCAGGTGCTGCAGCGTCAGCTCACCGGAGTCGATCCGGCGGTGGACCCACTGGTGGCTCGGGTTGAACCGGCGGGTGTGGCACACCATGGCGGTGACGCCGGTGCGCTGCTGGGCGGCGACGACGGCCTCGGAATCGGCCAGGCTGTCCGCCATCGGGATCTCGATGAGGACGTGCTTGCCGGCCTCCATCACCGCGATGGCCTGAGCGGCATGGAGCGGGGTCGGGCTGGCGAGGATGGCGGCGTCGACGCCTGGGTCGTCGAGCGCGTCCCCCAGGTCGGTCCCGTGCCGCGGGATGCCGAACTCGGCTGCGAACGCGGCCGTTCCCGTGGCGTCGCCACCGGCGACGCCAACCACCTCGACGTCGTCGATGCGCCCGAGGGCGGCCATGTGCCGGCGGGCGATGGCACCCTCACCGGCTATGACGACCCCCATGCGCTGGGCCATGCCCCTCCTCTACGATGGCGTGTTGTGCACAATACTGTTGACGATCTGCCCCCGTCATCCCGATCCCGCGCGACGGGTCGCGGGCGGGTCCCCCGACGTGTGCCACCCACTTGAGAAACTGACGAGACCATGGTCATCGCCGCACCCGTAGCCGACCGGCTCCGAGACGACATCCTGAAGGGTGCCTTCCCACCCGGTGAGCGGCTGATCGAGCTGCAGCTCACCGAGCGGTACGGCGTCGGTCGGGCGGCGATCCGCGCGGCGCTGGTCGAGCTCGACGCCGAGGGGCTCGTGCAGCGCGAGGCCAACCGGGGTGCCACCGTGCGCCGCATCAGCGTCGCCGAGGCCGTCGAGATCACCGAGGCTCGGGCCGCGCTCGAGGGCCTCATCGCCCGGCTTGCGGCCGAGCGAGCGACCGACGTCGACCGCGACCAGCTCCGGGCCCTGCTCGCCGAGATGACCGACGCCGTCGAGCAGGACGAGAAGCTGGCCTACTCGAAGCTCAACCGCGACCTGCACGGTTCGCTCTGCCGCATCGCGCGCCACCGGGTGGCCGACGATCTCGTGGCCAACCTGCGCAACCGCGCCGCCCACCACCAGTTCCGGTTGGCGCTGGTGCCCGGCCGGGCGGCCGAATCGCTGGCCCAGCACCGTGCGATCGTCGAGGCGGTGGCGTCGGGTGACGGGCCCGCCGCCGAGGCGGCGATGCGCACCCACCTGACGTCCGTGATCGACGTCCTGCGCCACTGGGAGGCGTTCGACACGCGCGCCTGATCCCGCGCGTGCGGTGCGATCCTCAGCCCGGGAGGGATGGGACGGCCGACTGGTCGGCGGCCACACCGCGAAGCCGCGTGACGGTGGCGTTGGTCATGATGGGCTCCACGCCGAGCTCCGCCAGCAGCTCGACGGCCGCCTCCATCTCGTGGACCCGCCGGGCCGCATGGCGCCCGGTCCCGGTGACGAGCCGGCGGACCAGCCCCTCGTCGGCCGCGGCGAGCTGCCCGACGATGTTGTCCCAGGTCTCGTTCGCCAGCCCGGCCGCTTCGGCGGCCTGCATCGATTCGACGACCAGCGCCGTCAATCCCTTGATGACGATGCTGCGCAGCAGCTTGCGGGTGGCCGCCATTCCCGGTTCGTCCCCTGCGTGCTCCACCGGCATGCCGAGCGGCCCCATCGTCGCGACGAAAGCCCGGGCCGATGGGCCCGAGGCCAGAGCCGGCGTGCGTAGGCCGGTGCCGGGGACCGGTGACATGAGCGCCACGTCGGTGAAGCCCAGGCCGGCGCCGGTCGCGATCGCCGCCAGACGCCGCTGGAGCCCCGCCGACGCCGTCGCCAGGTTGGCGTACACCACGCCCGGGCCGATGGCGTCGAGCGCCTGGGTGAGCGCCGTGGTGGCGTCGACCGCCGCCGTGACGCCGAGCACCAGGTCGGCACCCGCCACCGCCGCCTCCGGATGGCCGTGGCGCACCACCCCGGCCGGGGTCGCCACCTCCGCGGGGTCGTAGCCGTGGACCTCGACGTCTGGGAGCAAGGCGAGGTCGCGGGCGATGAGCGCACCGGCCTCGCCGAGCCCCAAGACGCAGACCCGCGCCACCGGGGTCATCCGACGTACTCCACGCCCAGCGCCTCGAGCGTGGCGCGCAGGCCGTAGATGTCGACGCCGAGCTCGCCGGCGGCGAGGCGGCCGCGGGTGCCGTCCTCCTTGGCCGCGCGCTCCCGCGACCGATCGAGTGCCCATGTCGCCTCGTCGCGCGTGACCACGACAACCCCGTCGTCGTCGGCGCACACGACGTCGCCTGGGCTCACCACCACGCCACCCAGGACGACCGGAACGTTCACCGATCCCGGGCTGGCTTTGACGGTCCCCTGGCAGGACACATGCTGCGACCACACGGCGAAGCCCATCGCCCGCAGCTCCGCCGTGTCGCGCACCCCGGCGTCGGTGACCAGCGCCCGCACCCCCCGCGCCATCAGGGACGAGGCCAGCAGCTCGCCGAACACGCCGTGGGTCGACGGGGCCGTGCTCACCACCACGAGCACGTCGCCCTCCTGGCACACCTCGATGGCCGCGTGGATCATCAGGTTGTCGCCCGGGTGGCTCGAGACGGTGACGGCGGTGCCGGCGAGGCGCCTGTCCTGCTGGATCGGGCGCAGCTGCGGGCCGGTGAACCCGCGTCGCCCGATGGCCTCGTGCACCGTGGCGGTGCCGAGCTCGCCCAGGGCCTCGACCGTGCTGCGATCGGCGCGTTCGATGGTGCGGACGACGACGTGGCGCGCGTTCATCGTGGAACCCCCTCCAGGCGCGGGTAGACGCGGCGGGCATTGGTCTCGAAGATCTTGGTCCGCTCCGCCTCGCCCAGCCCGGCGGCGTCGAGGTACCGGCGCGTGTCGTCGAAGTGGTGGCCGGTCTCGGGATCGATGCCGCGCACCGCACCGATCATCTCGGAGGCGAACAGGACGTTTTCGGCGGGGATCACCGCCAGCAGGCAATCGATGCCCGCCTGGTGGTACACGCAGGTATCGAAGAACACGTTCTCCAGCAGCAGCTCGTCGAGCGGCCGCTTGCCCATGTCCTGCGCCAGGCCGCGGAACCGGCCCCAGTGGTAGGGCACAGCGCCACCCCCGTGGGGGATGACCATGCGCAGCTCGGGGAAGTCGGCGAACAGGTCGGACGTCAGCAGCTGCATGAACGCCGTCGTGTCGGCGGCGAGGTAGTGCGAACCCGTGGTGTGGAAGTGCGGGTTGCACGCGGCACTCACGTGGATCATGGCCGGGACATCCAGCGCGCACAGTGCCTCGTAGAGCGGGTACCAGTAGCGGTCCCCCAGCGGTGGGCCGTCCCAGTACCCGCCCGAGGGGTCCGGATTGACGTTGGCGCCCACGAAGCCCATCTCGTCGACGCACCGCTCGAGCTCGTGCACGGACGGTTCGATGGGTGCGTCCGGCGACTGCGGTAGCTGGCACACCGGGGCGAAGTTCCGGGGGTAGAGGTCGCAGACGCGCCGGATCAGCTCGTTGCAGTGCTCGCTCCAGAACCGGCTCGTGTGGATGTTGCCGATGTGGTGACCCATCCACGACGCCCGTGGCGAGAACAAGGTCAGGTCGGTGCCGCGCTCCCGCTGGAGCCGGAGCTGGGCGCCCTCCAGGCTCTCCCGGATCTCGTCGTCGCCGATCGCGACCGCGCCCTTCTCGCCGACGTGATCGGGATCGGTGGCGAGGGCCGCCTTCTGCGCCTCGCGGAGCTCGCCGAGCGGCGCTGGGGCGGTGGTGTAGTGCCCGTGGCAATCGATGATCATCCCGTCCCCGAACGCATTGTGGACAATCTTGTCAACAGGTGGATGCTACCCTGACCAGTGCCCACCGAGGAGGGAGGTGGCCCCTTGCCGGAACCGCGCGACTACGACGACATCCCGGGGACGATCGTGTTCGACGGCCGGCGCAGCCGGAGGGGTCACGCGCTCAACAAGTTCCTGATGTCGCTCAACCAACCCGCCAACCGCGAGGCGTTCCGCACCGACGAGCGCGCCTACCTCGACCGGTTCGCCGTGGACGACGAGCAGCTGGAAGCGGTACTGCGGCGCGAGTGGTTGCGGCTCCTCGAGCTGGGCGGGAACGTCTACTACACGTACAAGCTGGCCGCCTGCGACGGGATGACATTCCGGGACCTGGCCGGTGAGCACACCGGCATGACCGCCGAGGACTTCGCCCAGATGATGGTCGACGGGGGTCGCCCTCCCGAGGGGAACCGCCGCCGCGACGAGTGGGAGGCGCGCTGATGGCCCGGCTCGTCGGCGGTGTCGGCTGCTCGCACGTGCCTGCGGTGGGCGCGGCGATCGACAAGGGCAAGACCGACGAGCGCTACTGGGCGCCCTACTTCGCCAAGCTGGAGCCGGCCCGCGCCTGGATGGCCGACGTCCGGCCCGACGTGTGCATCGTCGTCTACAACGACCACGCGTCTGCCTTCTCGCTGGACGTCATCCCCACCTTCGCGCTCGGGCTGGCCGACGAGTTCCCGCCGGCCGACGAGGGCTACGGCCCCCGCCCGGTGCCCGTCGTGCGGGGCCATCCAGAACTGGCCTGGCACCTGGCGGAATCGCTGATCATCGACGAGTTCGACCTCACCCTCGTCAACGAGATGCCGGTCGACCACGGGCTCACCGTGCCGCTGTCGGTCATGTTCGGCCAGCCGGCGGCATGGCCGAGCCGGATCATCCCGCTGTGCGTCAACGTGGTCCAGTACCCACCGCCGACCGGTCGCCGCTGTCACCGGCTGGGCCAGGCGATCCGCCGGGCGCTCGATGCCTACGAGGGCGACGAGCGGGTGGTCGTGTTCGGCACGGGCGGCATGTCCCACCAACTGCAGGGCGAGCGGGCCGGCTTCATCAACGTCGACTTCGACACCAGGTTTCTCGACGGGCTGGTGGCCGACCCCGAGGCCATCGCCGCCATCCCTCACGTCGAGTACCTGCGCGAGGCCGGCTCGGAGGGCATCGAGCTCGTGATGTGGCTCGTCATGCGCGGCGCCCTGGGCCCGGGCGTGCGCGAGGTCTACCGGGCCACGCACGTGCCCACGTCGACCACCCACAACGGCTTGCTGATCCTCGAGGAGACCTGAAGCGGGCGGCCGCCCGGTCGGGCCGGCCGGGTGGTCAGGCGGTCACCTCGAGGACCATGTTGAACGGTGTCTCCGCCACCCGGCGCACAGAGGTGAACCCTGCCGACGTCACGATGTCGCGCAACCTGGCCTCGCCTGCCTGCGCCCCCAGCGCCGTGCCCACGTCCTGCGAGAGCGAGTTGGGGGTGCACAGCAGGGTCGAGAACCCGTAGTAGGCGGCACCGACCGGGTTGAGGTTGTCCTCGACGCGATCACCGGCCATGGGCTCGACGAGCAGGACCGTTCCTCCGGGGGCGAGTGCCGAGCGCACGTGTGCGCAGGCACCGACCGGATCGCCCATGTCGTGCAGGCAGTCGAAGAAGCACACGAGGTCGTAGCTGCCGGGGAAGTCGTGAGCGGTCGCGACCTCGAAGCGTGCCCGGTCGCCGACACCCTCGTGGGCGGCGCGCTTGCGGGCGGCGGTGATCGATGGTTCGTGGGCGTCGAACCCGATGAACGCCGACGACGGGAAGGCCTCGGCCATGAGAATGGTCGACGCCCCATGACCGCAGCCCACGTCGGCGACGCGGGCGCCCGCCTCCAGCTTGGGAACCACGCCGTCGAGCGCCGGCAGCCAGGCGGCGACGAGGTTGGCGCGGTAGCCGGGGCGGAAGAATCGCTCGCACCCCTCGTACAGGTCGTGATGATGCTCGCCCCAGCCGACGCCGTGGCCCGTGCGAAACGACTCGGTCAGCCGGTCGGTCGAGTGCACCGATGCCAGCGCCGTCTCGAACGCGCCGATCACGCAGGCGGGGCTCGTCTCGTCGGTCAGCGGTATGGCGTGCTCGTCGGGCAACGAGTACCGGTCGTCGCCGTCGTAGACGACGTAGCCCGTGGCCGCCTGCGCCGCCAGCCACTCGCGCACGTAGCGCTCGGCGGTTTCAGTGCGGTCGGCCAGTTCCTCCGCCGTGAGCGAACCGGCACCGGCCATGGCCTGGTACAGGCCGAGCCGGTCGCCGATCACGGTCATCGAGCCGCTGAGCAGCGTGCCGACGTCCGCCACGGCCTTGTGCACGAACTCCATCAGCTTGGTCTCGTCCATGGTCCTCTTCCTCTGAGTCGGTCGTTCGACCGAACCAGAGTTCGCGCAGATTTTCGCTTGTGTCAAGGGATTCGCCTGTCATACTCGCGACTGATGCGGTCGACCGACCGAACCAGTTCGAGTGGCCGAGGAGCCGGAGTGACCAAGACCGAGCCCGTCGCCGACACGCGAGCCGTCATCGTCGACGCCGCCCGGAAGCGGCTCCTCGACGACGGCCACAGCCGGCTCTCGACCCGCAAGGTGGCCGAGACGGCCGGTGTGCCGCTCAGCCAGCTCCACTACCACTTCGGTTCCAAGCAGGGCCTGCTGCTGGCGGTGCTCGAGGAGGAGAACCGTCGGCGCCTGGCCCGCCAGACGCGCATGTACGAGGCCGATCGGCCGCTGTGGCAGCGTTACGAGCAGGCCTGCGACTTCCTGGAGGACGACCTCGACTCGGGCTACGTGCGGGTGCTGCAGGAGATGATCGCCGAGGGCTGGACCAATCCGGCGGTCGGCGGGGCGGTGCGCGACCTGCTCGTCGGTTGGTACCAGCTGCTCAGGCAGGTGGCCGAGGAGGCGGAGGCGCAGCACGGCCCACTGGGTCCCTTCACCGCCGCGGAGGTGGCCACCCTCATCGGGACCGCGTTCATCGGCTCCGAGGCCCTGATCCTGCTCGGTTTCGACCGCGACGTCCTGCCCGTGCGGGCGGCGCTGCGGCGGATCGGGGTGGTGATCCGCCAGTTGGAAGAGCACGGCTCGACGTGGGAGGGCGACGGTGCGAGCACGACATCCTGACAAGGCCGACTTCGTCGAGCGCGACGGCGTCCCCCTCTACTTCGAGGTGTTCGGCGACGGGAACGCACCGACGATCCTGCTGCTGCCCACGTGGTCGATCGTCCACTCGCGGTTCTGGAAGGCGCAGGTGCCCTACCTGGCGCGCCACCACCGGGTGGTCACGTTCGACGGCCGGGGCTGCGGCCGCTCCGGGCGACCCGCAGGCGCGCCCGCCTACACCAACGAGGAGTATGCGGCCGACACCCTCACGGTGATGGACGCCACCGGCACGGACCAGGCGGTGCTCGTATCCCTGTCGTGCGGCGCGGCGTGGGGTGTCCATGTGGCCGCCCGGCGCCCGGATCGGGTGCTGGGGCTGTTTGCGATCGGGCCCTCGTGCGGGTTCCCGGTCGCCCATCCGGAGCGCGAGCAGTTCGTCTGGGACGCCGACCTCGACACCAGCGACGGGTGGGCGAAGTACAACCGCCGGTACTGGCTCCACGGTGACAACGACGACTTCCTCCGGTTCTTCTTCGGCGAGATGTTCGCCGAGCCGCACTCCACCAAGCAGATCGAGGACTGCGTCGGCTGGGGCCGCGAGATCGAGCCGGCCACGCTCGTCGACACCACGGCGGGCCGCCTGGGTTGCGAGGGCGCCGTGTGCCAGCCCCTGGAGGGATTCTGCGCCCAGGTCCGGTGCCCGACGGTCGTCGTGCACGGGAGCGACGACCGCATCCGGCCGCACGCGGTGGGCGAGCGGCTCGCCGAGCTCACCGGCGGCTCGCTGATCATCATCGAGGGCGGCGGCCACGGCCCCCAGGGCCGCGACCCGGTGGTCGTCAACCGGCTCATCAAGGAGTTTGTCGACCGGGTGCGGCCCGACCCGCCCGTCACGCGGACCCGCTGGACCCACGCCCTGGGGCGCCCGAAGCGGGCGCTCTACCTGTCGTCACCCATCGGCCTGGGACACGCCCAGCGCGACCTGGCCATCGCCCGGGAGCTGCGCGCACACCACCCCGACCTCGCCATCGACTGGCTGGCCCAACACCCGGTCACCACCATGCTCGAGGCCGCCGGCGAGCGGGTCCACCCGGCGTCGGCGTGGCTGGCGAGCGAGTCGGCGCACGTCGAGGACGAGAGCGCCGAGCACGACCTGCATGCCTTCCAGGCCATCCGCCGGATGGACGAGATCCTCGTCAACAACTTCATGGTGTTCCACGACATCGTCGAATCCGACCACTACGACCTCGTCATCGGCGACGAGGCCTGGGAGGTCGACTACTTCTTGCACGAGAACCCCGAGCTCAAGCGCTTCGCCTTCGCCTGGATGACCGACTTCGTCGGCTGGCTGCCGATGCCCGACGGGGGTGAGGCAGAGGCCGCGCTGACCGCCGACTACAACGCGGAGATGATCGAGCAGCGCGACCGGTTTCGCCGCGTGCGCGACCGCTCGATCTTCGTTGGCGACCCCGACGACGTCGTGCCCGAGCGCTTCGGTCCCGACCTGCCCATGATCCGTGACTGGACCGAGGACGAGTTCGACTTCACCGGCTACGTCACCGGCTTCGACCCGACCGGGCTCGCCGATCGGCAGGCGCTGCGCACGAAGCTCGGCTACCGGCCCGACGAGCGCCTCTGCCTGGTGACGGTCGGCGGGTCCGGCGTGGGCGAGTCGCTCGTGCGCCGGGTCCTCGACGCCGTGCCCACCGTGCGGCGAGCGGTCGACGACCTGCGCTTCGTGGTGGTGGCCGGCCCCCGCCTCGACCCCCGCTCGTTCCCCCGCCGCAAGGGCGTCACGACCCGGCGGTACGTGCCGCAGCTGTACCGGCACCTGGCCGCGTGCGATGTCGCTGTCGTGCAGGGTGGGCTCACCACTTGCATGGAGCTCACCGCCAACCGGCGGCCCTTCGTGTACGTGCCCCTGCGCCACCACTTCGAGCAGAACTTCCACGTACGGCACCGTCTCGAGCGCTACCGCGCCGGGCGCTGTCTCCCGTACGACGAGCTCGACCCCGACGCCCTCGCCACCGCGATCGTCGAGGAGCTCGACCGCGAGATCGACTATCGACCGGTCGCCGCCGACGGGGCGGCACGCGCCGCCGGCCTGCTCGCCGAGCTGCTCTAGCCCTGGCCGCGGGCGGCGGCCATCAGGCCGACGATGGTGGCCGGGTCGGTGGCGACGTCGGCACCCATCTCGTGGTAGAGGGCGGCGATGTTGGCGACCAGCCGCTCCGGTTCCCGCAGGTCGCGATACGCGCCGAGGTCGATGTCGGCCGCTGCCTCGAGCGGGCTCATACCACTGTCGTGGCGGGAGCGTGCTTCGGCGGTGAGATGCTCGAAATAGCCCTTGAGGCGGGCGACGGTATCGAGGGTGGTCACGGGACCGTGGCCGGGCACGACGGTCGTCACGCCCTCGAGGCCGAGGAGCCGATCACAGGCGGCGATCCAATTGGCGACCGGTCCGGCCCACACGATGGGGTGGCCGCCGTGGAAGACGATGTCGCCCGCGAACACCACGCCGGCATCGGGTACATGAACGATCACGTCGCCGTCCGTGTGGGCCGGGCCGACCTCGATGAGGTGCACGGGCCGATCGCCGATCGCCAGCTCGAGCTCACCCGTGAAGGTTCGATCGGGCGCGACGAGTTCGATCCCGTCGAAGCGGAAGGCGCCGAAGATGTCGAGTAGGAAGGCCCCGGGTTCGCCCATGTCGGGCGCGGCACGCATGAGACCGGCGAGCGCCGCGGGCGGCAGGGCGGCCATCTCCGCCGCACACGCCTGCGACGCGACGATGTCGGCTCCGGCGACCAGAGCGTTGCCATAGCAGTGGTCGCCGTTGGCGTGCGTGTTGACGACGGTGGTGATCCGTTCAGCGGCGGGGGTCGCTTCGCGCAGGGCGGCGAGCATTTCGCCGGTCAGGTGGAGGTCGAACAGCGTGTCCACCAGCAGCGAGCTGGCGCCGTCGTCGCTGGCGACCAGCCCGGCGTTGGACCTTCCCCACCCGCCGTCGGGTTGGAGGTAGGCCCAGACCCCGTTCGCGATCTGGTGGGCTCCCCTCGAGTAGGGCACGTCGGGCGCCGAGGTCATCGCCCGCCATGTTGCAACGGCCGGGCCGTCGGCCACCAGTGGCGAGGGGTGGCCGCGTCGCCGAGTGGTGGCGCGGAGTATCATCGGGCGTCGAGGGCGCGAGGGCGGTGAAGCGTGGCCGCCACACCCCGGCGGCGCTCGTGCACGACCAACTGATCACCGACGGCATGGACTTCGAAGCGCGCAAGCGTGCCGACCGGGCGTTCCTCGACATGCTGGACCATCTCGACGTACCCCCCGTGCAGAGCCGGGTCATGTGGACGGCCGTCACCCTCGCGACCCGTTTTCACGGGCCGTGGGCCGCCAAAGCGGGGGTGGTCCTCTGGGCCGCGCTCGCGGCCGCCGGCATCGGGCTCCTCGTGTGGGGGCTGGTGACGCTCACGCTCTGGATGATCGTCGCCGCGCTCGCCGCCTCTGCCGTTGGCGCCCTGCTGTGGGGTGGCCAGCGCTCGGCAGGGCTGGTCGCCGGCTATGCCCTGCCGGTCATCGCCGTACCGGCGCTCGTCTCCCTCATGGGCTACTGGGTCTACTGGGTCATCGAGAAGGGCGTGAAGGTCATCCGGCAACGGAAGCCGGAGAACCGCAGGGAACCGCTCCCCGAGCCCGTCGCCTACCAGGGCCGCTAGCACGGCCGGGCTTGCGGGGCGGCCGACCCGTTGCGCCACCTAGGCTCCGGGGATGGGCTCGCAGCCGGTGTTCGGCGACGGCACCGAGGCCGACGCCGTCAGCCACTTCGGGCGCGCCGGTTGGGTGCACGTCCGGGCTGCCGATGGCGGCGCGTGGGCCCGGCCACTCCAGGTGTGGGCCGACGACGTGGCCGCGTGGCCCGACGGCGGCGGGTGGCTGCATCACCGTGAGCTGACCGACGCCGGCCCGGCATTGTGCCGAACGGAGAACATCGTGCCGCACCACGAGGGCCTGCGGTCGGTGCTGTGTTCGGGCGCCCTGGTCGATGTCGCCGGGGCGCTTTTGGGTGAGCCCGCCGTGCTCTACAAGGACAAGCTCAACTACAAGCTTCCCGGCGGCGCCGGCTACGCCGCCCACCAGGACGCGCCGGCGTACCGATTTGTCGACGTCCACGTTTCGTGCATGGTCGCCATCGACGACGCCGACGAGGCGAACGGCTGCCTCGAGGTGGTGTCCGGCGCCCACGACCGGCTGTGGCCCACCGACGATGCCGGGTGCATCCGGGCCGACGTCGCGGACTCGATGGTGTGGGAGGCGGTGCCCGTGCGGGCGGGCGATGCCCTGTGGTTCCACTCCCGCACGCCGCACCGCAGTGGTCCCAACTCGTCGACGCGGGCCCGCCGGGCGCTGTACCCGACGTACAACGCTCGCTCGGAAGGCGACCTGCGGGAGGACTACTACCGACAGAAGGGGGCCGAGCTGACCTCCGGCTCCCTGGCGGAGGATCGGGTGGCGGTGTCGCTCATAGGCGACTTCCAGGGAAGGCCGGTCCGGTGACGACCCTCGACGAGGTGCTCGACCTCTACGACCGCTGGGGGGCCGAGCGCTACGACGAGGAAGTCGGCCAGCTCGACCACGCCCTGCAGACGGCGGCGCTCGCGACCGCGGACGGCGCCGTGGACGCCCTCGTGGCTGCGGCGCTGTTGCACGACGTGGGCCATCTGCTGGCGCTCCACGGCGGGCAGCCCGGGCCCCACGAGCGCACCGCGCCGGCCTTCCTGGCGGCGCTGTTCCCGGCGTCGGTGACAGCTCCGATCGCCCTGCACGTGGCGGCCAAGCGGTACCTGTGCGCGGTCGAGCCTCGCTACCACGCAGGGCTGTCGGCCGGGTCTCGGCGCAGCCTTCGCCGCCAGGGCGGACCGATGTCTGCCAGCGCGGCTGCCGCGTTCGAGGCGACACCCGGCTGGGTCGACGCCGTCGCTCTGCGGCGCTGGGACGACCTGGGCAAGGTCGAGGGTGCGGCCGTTCCCGGCCTGGCGAGCTACGAGCCCCTGCTGCGGTCGCTGGCGTGCTCAGGGTCCTGACCCTCAACATCTGGAACCTCTCCGGCCACTGGAGATCCCGGCGGGGGGCGATCGTGGCCGTGCTTCGCCGATGGGAACCGGACGTGGTGTGCCTGCAAGAGGTGGTGGCGAACGAGCGGGGCAACCAGGCCGAGTGGTTGGCCTCCGAGCTCGGTGCCTGGTCGGTGGCCTACGCGGGCGAGCCGCTGGCTGCCGGGGCCGCCCAGTTCGGCAACGCCGTGCTGAGCCGCTGGCCGATCGAGACCAGCTCCAGCACCCAGCTGCCCTACGTGGCGGACGAGCGGGAGGTGCAGCGGGTGGTCGTGCACGCCCGCACGGGCGGTGTCGACGTGTTCTCGACCCACCTGGCCTGGCAACTCCACGACGCCGCGCTGCGGGAGCGCCAGGTGCAAGCGCTGGTGCGCTTCGTCTTCGACCGCACCGACCCCGCGGCGCCGATCGGGCCGGTCACGGCCGGCGACTTCAACGCCGAACCTGACTCGGACGCCGTCCGGTACCTCTCCGGGCTCGCCTCACTCGACGGCGCCAGCACCTACCTCCAGGACGCCTGGCGGCTGGCGGGCGACGGCGGGCCAGGGACCACATGGTCGAACCGCAACCCGCACGCCGCCCTCGACCAGGAGCCCGACCGCCGCGTCGACTACGTCTTCAGCGGCTTCCACGGTCCGAGCAGTGGGGGGCGCCCCGTCGAGTGCCGGGTGGTGGCCGACGAAGCCGTGGACGGCGTCTGGCCCTCCGACCACTTCGGGGTCCTCGCCGTTCTCCAGGGCTGAGTCGGGCGACGCCGTGGGGACGGGCCACTAGTCGAGGAGAAGCGAGGTGTAGAACAGGCAGTCACGACGGGCCTGTTGGACCGTCGTGGTCATCATCACCGGCATGATGTCGGCGGCGGCGATCACACGTCCGTCGGGCGTGGTGCGGAAAAGCTGGTCGGTGACGTCCGTCCCGGCCATGTCGCCGGCGAACAGCGGCATGGCTGCCCCTGGGTCTATGTGGCCGATCGTGTGCATCGCGGGCAGCAGTCCGAAGTTGTAAGCGTCCAGCCCGGGGACGATCACGAATTCGGTCTCGCCGTCGACGACAGCTCCGAACGAGAAAGCGACCTCGGGACGCACGCTCACACGATGGAGGGTCTCGACCATGCGCGGGGGCTTTGCGAGCTCGGCGCCCGTGGGCGCGGCGAATACCTCCGCCGCCAGGAAGCGGTGGATGACCCCGGAGGCGAACGCAGTCCCCTCCGGCAGCTGTGGGAGCCCGCACTCCACTGACACGGTCGGACAAGCGGTCGCCAGTGCCTCCATCAGGGTGTGGGCGCGCAGCTTCCAGTGGAGCATGGTGTCGGCGCACAGCGACGCGAGGACGAGTCCCTCCGGGCTCAGCTGGGTCAGGATGGCGTAGCAGGGGTTCCGGCCGCTGTTGTTGTGCAGGTCGACGGCGGCTTCGAGGTCCGCCGACCGCAGCTCCTCGAGGATCGCGGCGGCGCCCCGGCGCATCCGGGTGGTGGCGGGACCCACGTCCCAGATCCGGTTGAAGTCCTCCTGATCGTCGAGGTGACGGTGTGCGTACAGGCCGTCCTGGATGGCGGCGCGGACGTTGCCGATCAGCACCCACAGGTCGAACGGGAACCGATCGCCACGCCGCAGGAGCTCCACCACCGCCTGGAATCCCGACGGCTCGTTGCCGTGCATAAGGCATGCAATCAACCGTCCCCTGGGGGCAGCGGCAGTGCTGGCGGCCGGGATCCGGATGAGCGCCGGCTTGTCCGCCAACGCGACGAGGACGTCCTCGTCCGATCCCTCCAAGAGCGCCTTGAGGTCCTCGTAGCCGTCGAAGCGGTGGTACAGGCCGGTTGTCACGGGCGACAAAGCTATCGGCTGCCGGGACCCCCGCCGCGACCCATTAGCCCCCGACGGGCCAGGTGTGCACGGGTGTGCTGGCGTAGGAGCGTTGCTCGTAGATCCGGACCAGCTTCCGGGTGGCATCGTCGCGGCTCAGCTTGTCGTCGTGGACGAGCTTGTGCCACGTGGCGATCTGCCAGGCGGCGCCGCTCAGGCCGGACAGGGCGCGCTCCGCGATGATGCCCAGGTAGTAGTCGACGTCGCCCACGTCGACACCCCAGTCGAGCAAGCCATCTCGGGCGAGGGGCAGCAGGTGCCGCAGGATCAGTTCGGTCACGGGCGCCTGCGCGCCGATGCGCGGCCAGTAGAGCCGCGCTCCCAGCCCATCACGGGCCGCCGTGTAGAAGTTCTCGGCGGCCGCCGCGAAGCTCATCTGCTCCCAGATGTGTGGTCGCGGCTGTGACGCGAGCCCGTGGAGCAGCCCGTAGTAGAGGGCGGCGTTGGCGACGGAGTCCGGAACCGACGGTCCCGCCGGTAGGACGCGGTTCTCGATCCTCATGTGGGGGCGGCCACGCACCACCTCGTACACCGGACGGTTCCACCGATAGATCGTTCCGTTGTGCAGCGTCAGCTCGGGCAGCGTCGGCACCTCACCCGCCTCGATCATGGCGCCCGGGTCCTCGTCCTGGCAGACCGGCAGCAGCGCCGGGAAGTAGCGGACGTTCTCGTCGAACAGGTCCCACAGACCCTCGCCCTCGTCGAGCCATTTCTCGCCGAACCACACCCGCGGTCGCACGCCCTGCTGCACCAGCTCCTCGGTGCGCGTGTCGATGGCCTGTTCGACCAGCGCTATGCGGGTCTCGTGATGAAGCTGCTTGCCGAGGAAGAAGGGCGAGTTCGCCCCCACCGCCACGAGGGGAGCGGACAACACCTGAGCTGCGTTCCAGTACAGGCCGAAGTCGTGGGGGTCGACCTGCAGGTGCAGCTGCATCGACGTGCAGGCGGCTTCGAACAGGATCGACCTGGACTTGACCTCGAGCACCTCGGTGCCCTCGATCTTGATCACGATGTCCTCGCCGCGCGCCCTGAGGATCATGTCGTTGAGCGCCTTGTAGCGCTCGTTCGCGGACATGAGTTCCTCGGCGGCGTCGAGGTCCCTGAGTGTCGGCAGGATCCCGATGATCATCACCCGGGCGCCGAGGTCTTCGGCGACGTCGTGTGCGTGGTTGAGCGAGCGGCGCAGCTCGGTGTCGATGGTGTCGAACACGTGGCCCGTGAGCAGTCGCGGCTTCACATCGAACTCGATCGTGAACTGCGCCAGCTCCGTCTGGAAGTCGGCCGACGCCATGTGCTCGAGCAGCTGAGCGTTGATCGGCACCGGCGACCCCTCGGGGTTGGTGATGTAGACCTCCATCTCGATGCCGCAGGTCCGCCGGCCCGTCTCGAAGCCGCCGTCGTCGACGAGCGTGCGGAGCGCCGCGAGGTTCCCTTTCACCTTGTCGCGGAACCGAAGCCGGTCGTCGCGGGTGAACTCGGTCGACTCGATGTCCCGACCCATGGGTCGGCCCTCCCGACGCTCCAGGTCAAGACAGTTTACGGCTGTCGGTGCGGCATCGACTCAGGCTTCGGCGAGCCGGGCCCACACGGATCTCCGGCGATGAGTTCTCGGTGCCGGCGGCGTCGAACCCGGCGTGACGCAGTCCGCTCCTTCGAACCCGGTCCTTCAGCTGAGGCTCGTCGTCGAGGCCGACGATTTCGACGAGGCCCTGTCCTTCTACCGTGACGTGCTCGGCCTTCCCGAGGAGGCCGCGTTCGAGGGTGGCGACAGCGCACGAGTCGTCATCCTGCAAGCCGGGCGGGCCACGCTGGAGCTCGCGAACCCGGCCCAGCATCGGATGATCGACGAGGTCGAAGTGGGCCGCCACATCGCACCGAAGCTTCGCGTGGCGTTGGAGGTCACCGATTCCCGCCGAGCGACAGCCGAGCTGGTCGCCGCCGGGGCAACCCTCGTAGCGCCTCCGGTGGAGACGCCGTGGCGCTCGCTCAACTCCCGCCTCGACGCGCCGGCCGGCCTGCACATCACCTTGTTCCAGGAGCTGGAATCGCCCGGGAGCTGAGTCCATCAGCTCCGATCCGCGCCGAGGACCCGGACGACGTGATCGGCGTAGGCCGGTTCGTAGTACTCCGCGAACAGCTTGGCCACCAGCTCGCCGCGGCTGGACACATGGACCTTGGCGAAGATGGACTTGATGTGGTCGCGCACCGTGTGGGGCGACAGGTGGAGCTCGCTAGTGCCGTGACCATGAACGTTCGCCCGTCCACGCCGAGTCAGGATCGTCGCTCGCAAGGACGCACGACGAAGGAAGTCGCCAGCACTTTCGAGGAGGAGGACGCCGCGAGCGGCGATGCTGGCCGGCGTGGTGGGCGCAAACGTTTGTGGTCACGGCACTAGCCATCTCGACGGTTCCGGCGCCCCGAGCGATCAGCCGTGTGAGCTGCTGCTCGCGATCGGAGAGGTCGTAGGCGTCGATGATGATCGGCGCGATCTCGGCGGGCTTCGCAGGTTCGATGACCACCGCGATGGTGGCGGACTGGCCCATCGCGGCGTCGAGGCAGGACGCGTGGCACACGAGCCACGGCCCGCGCCGCGACTGAACCCGCGCCCGCGCGGTGCCGTCGCCGGCGCCGTGCACCACGGCACCGGCCCGCAACACCGTGATGACAAGCCAGAGCGGGACCTGGACCCCTAGATCGGTGGGCAGGTTCTCATCGGGGGGCAGTTCGTCCAACCGGGCGCGGGCCTGCTCGTTCACCGAGGCGAGGTCGCCTGCGCCGTCGAAGAGCATCAGCCCGGGGCGGTCATGTCGGACGAGACCGCCGAGCGCCTCGGTCGGGCGCGCCCGGGCCCGCAACGCCTCGCCGATGGGTCTCGGCAGACCGGCGACCATTTCGGTCTCGCGCGCGGTGAAGGCAGGGCGGTCGGGGCGACGCCAGAGCGTGAGCGCACCCCACGGCGTCTCGCCCACACGCAGCACCGCCCGCAACTCGTCGTGGAATCCCAGGGGTTCAACGAACCTCCGGTAGCGCGGGCTCCGGTCAGGGTCGCCGGTGAGGGCGCGCAGCGCGGCCGCCGGACGAGCGGCCCGGACGAGAGCGTCGAACCGGTTGACGTCCGCGTCGACGAACTCCCGCCGCCAATGCTCGGAGCACTGCTCGGACGTCACATCGGGGAAGTCCTCGATCAGCGTCGGCCCCGTGGGCAGCCCCGTGCCGGGATCGATGGTCATCCAGGCCGCGGAGTCGAAGGGGACGAGCCGCTGCAGCCCCGTTGAGACCTCGTCGAAGACCCCGAGGGTGCCGTCCGCACGCGCTAGCCGCCGCACCAGGTCGTCGCGGCGCCGCCGGGCCTCGGGGGGCATCACGGCAGACATGAGGAACCAGTCTCGGAGGCGGGCCGGCGGATCACAACCCCCCGATCGGGGGTCTGCGGTGGGGGGGTCGACGACAAACCCGCGATCGGGGGATGGGCCGGCCCCGGCGTCGTCGCCATGGTGGGCTCCATGGACAACTACGTGACCCCTACGGGGCGCCGGTGGCATCGCCGGTTCCGGCGCCTCGCGCCACGGCATGCTCCGGCAGTTCGAGGTGACCGACGCGGACGATCCCCCGGCCCTGCCCACCGCCGATGTCGATGTCGAGCTCGTCGACTACGCGTTCGACCTTCCTGACACGATCGCCGGTGACGCCCTGCTGCGCATGACCAACGCCGGGACCGAACCCCACGAGATGACGATCCTCCACGTGGACGACGGCGCCACGGCCGACGACGTGGTGGCCGCGATCGAGGGCCACACGCCGCCGCCGGGCACCGCGGTCGGCGGCATGCAGGCGCTCCCCCCGGGCACGACCCAGCAGTTGCAGCTCGACCTCGAACCGGGCGAGTACGTGGTGATCTGCCACGTCCCCTCCCCCGACGGCACACCCCACCACGCGCGGGGCATGATCCGACGGGTATCCGTCACATGACGGCGCCACCGACCGGCCGATACGTGTTCGACACCGCTGCCGACGCCGAGCATCGCCGCCTCGAGGCGCAGGCGGAGCTCTGGGACCCGTTCACCTTTCGGATGACCTGCACACGATCCCCGCGTCGGACCCACCGGATCCTGCTTGGCGGCGGGTCAGCGAGGCGGCGATCGAAGTCCTGCGTGCCGCGGGCGCCGACCCGTACTACGGCAGCAAGCTCCTGAGCGCGCTCTGCGCCGTCGGGCTCGCCCACGTGACCGCAGAGGCGCTGGTCCATCCGGTCCGGGTGCCCGAGCTCGCCCCGGCGCTCCTCCCGGTCATCGTGCAGATGCGCGAGGCAATGGTCGCGTCGGGAAGCGTTACCGCCGACGACATCGACGACGTGATCGGTACGTTGCACGACGGCGACAGACTGCTGTCGACCTACTCGCCGATCCTGGTGTCGGCGCGCGGTCGACGGTGACCGCCGCCAGGACCCGGTGGTGGCAGGAACGTACGGTCGCTCCCTGTCCAACGCGGAGCAGGCCCATCAACCCTTCGAGCGCGTGGCATGCGAGTCTGTCTGAATGGCGGGGGCCGGCTGGGGTTCGATCATGACCGAGCGGCTGGAACCGTCCTCCTGGCTGGTCGCGGTGACCGGGGCGTGCGCCCTCTTCGCCGTGATGGTGGACCGCGTCTGGCGGTGGGCGAGGAACGTCATCACCATCGTGCACGAGGGCGGCCATGCGATCGCCGCGCTTCTCACCGGCCGACGGTTGGCCGGGATCCGGCTGCACTCGGACACGTCGGGGCTGACCCTGTCCGCCGGCAAGCCATCGGGGCCGGGCATGGTCGCGACGGCTGCGGCCGGGTATCTGGCGCCGTCGGTGGTCGGGCTGGCCGGTGTCGGGCTGTTGGCCGTCAAGCAGGTCACGGTCATGCTCTGGACCTGCACTGCTGTCCTGCTGGTGATGCTCGTGATGGTCCGCAATGCGTACGGCGCACTGTTGCTGGTGGTGATGGGCGCGGTTGTGGTCGCCGTCTCCCTGGTCGCACCGGCGGACGTCCAGGCCGCGTTCGGCTACACGATGACCTGGTTCCTCTTGCTGGGCGGGGTCCGGTCGATCGGTGAGCTGTGGCGCAACCGCCGGCTCAACCCGGGATCGAGCTCCGACGCGGACCAGCTGGCACGACTCACGCACCTCCCGGCCGTGGTCTGGGTGGCACTTCTCGGCCTCGCCACGCTCGGCGCCTTGGCCGCCGGGACCTGGCTGCTGGTCCTCTGACCGACGCGTCGCACGGCGGGCTCCACGGACTTCGCAGCCGCGGGCATCGGCGCCGGCGCACCGCAGTCGCTACCCGGCGTGTCGGTCCTTCCGGTCCCGCCGCAGCAGGCGGACACCCGGTCGCTCGTCGGCGGGGACAAGGACGCAGTGGGTGCCCCGGTAGATGGTGGGCATGCACTTGTTGCAGTGGACGCACAGGCCCTCGCTCGTGTCTCCCGCCTGCCAGCGCCTCACGAGGTCGGGCTCCCGCAGTAGGGCACGACCGATGGCCACCAGCGGGAACCCCTCGTCAAGGGCCCGGCGCACCGTGTCGAGCCGGTTGATGCCGCCGAGCAGGATGAGCGGCAGGTCCATGGCGTCGCGGAACTGCCGGGCGTACGGGAGGAAGTACGCCTCCTCGAACGGGTACTCGGGCATGAACCGCCGGGCCGTGAGCTTGAAGCCGGTGCGCAGCCCCCGGGGGAACATCTCGGCCATCTCGGCGATCGGTGCCTCGCCCCGGAACAGGTACATCGGGTTCTCGAACGAGCTGCCCCCGGTGAGCTCGAGGGCGTCCAGGGTTCCGTCGGACACCAGCAGCCCGGCGACCACCAGGCTCTGGTCCAGCCAGAGCCCGCCGCGCACCCCGTCGGCCATGTTGAACTTGGCGATCACCGCCACCTGGCCGCCGACCGCCTCGCGCACCTCGGACGCGACCTGCCGGGCCAGGCGGGCGCGGTTCTCGACGGTGCCGCCCCAGCGGTCGGTGCGCCGGTTGAGCTTGGGGCTCAGGAAGGCGCTGACCAGGTACCCGTGCCCGAAGTGCAACTCCAGCGCGTCGAAGCCGGCAGCCACGGAACGCCGGGCAGCGTCGCCGAAGGCGCCGACGACACGGGCCAGGTCGTCGTCGGTGGCCGCCTGGGTGTACCGCATCGCCTGCGGCGCGAACACACGGGACGGGGCGAGGCCCCTCTGGCCGGTTCCCGCCGCCACGGGACCCGCGTGGCCGAGCTGGATGCTGGCCGCGGCACCGTGCCCGTGCACCTTCTCGGCCAGCCGAGCCAGGCCGGGCACCGCCTCGTCGGTCATCACGATCTCACCCGGTGCGCCCCGGCCGTCGTCGGACACCGCGCAATACGCCAGCGTGGTCATGCCAACGCCGCCGCTTGCCACGGCCTCGTGGTAGTCGACCAGCGCGTCGGTCACCACGCCCCGTGGCGCCATGCCCTCGAACGTCGCCGCCTTGATGATCGGGTTGCGCAGCGTCACCGGCCCCAGCCGAGCCGGTGCGAACACCTCCGTCACTGCCGTCGCCACCGGGCGCCCTCCGCTGCTCCGATCGGATGGCCGAACATCCTACGAGCCGCGCAGCGCAGGCTGCGCCTTCCCACGAAGGCGCGGTTCGAGCAGCTTCCTGGCCTCGTCGGCCCACAGCACGACGCTGGCGAGTGCCGTGCACAAGAGCCAGTCACCGATGGATAGCGGGGTGGTTTCGAATGCGTCGTTTAGGAGCGACAGGTGGACCACGGCGACCTGCATCACGACCGAGAACGCGATCGCAGCCCAGAGCAGCCGGTTGGTGAAGAGGTGGTTGAACGCGCTCGTGCGGTCGGACCGGGCGTTGAAGCAGTTGAAGAGCTGGGCCAGCACGAGCGTGGTGAACGCCACGGTGCGGGCTTCCTCGATGTCTCCCGAGCCGCCCAGGGCGCCGCCCTCGAGCCGCAGGTCGAGTGCGACCAGCGTGACCGCGGCCATCACGAGGCCGACCCAAAGGATGCCAACCCACATGCGCCCGTCGATGACCCGGTCGGTGAGGCGTCGCGGGGGCCGCGCCATCACGTCGTCGGGCGGGGGGTCCACGCCCATGGCGAGGGCGGGCGCCGAGTCGGTGAGCAGGTTGATCCACAGGATCTGGGTGGCCAGCAGCGGGACGGCGATGGCTTCGCCCGTGGCATCGAGCCCGATCACGCCGGCCAGCAGTACCCCGAAGAACATCGTGAGAACCTCGCCCATGTTCGACGACAGCAGGAAGCGCAGGAACTTGCGGATGTTGGCGAAGATGGAGCGTCCCTCGCGCACGGCCACGACGATCGTGGCGAAGTTGTCGTCGGCGAGGATCATGTCTGCCGCCTCCTTCGTCACGTCGGTGCCGGTCACGCCCATCGCGACCCCGATGTCCGCCGACTTGAGAGCGGGCGCATCGTTCACGCCGTCGCCCGTCATCGCCACGATCTTCTCGTTGGCCTGTAGGGCGTCGACGATCCGTAGCTTGTGCTCGGGCGCGACCCGCGCGTACACCGAGACCTCTTGCGACGTCCTGGCCAGCTGGTCGTCGTCCAGGTGTTCGAGCTCGGCGCCTGTGAGCGCCCGGGCGTCGGTCCCGACGATGCCGAGATCCTTGGCGATGCGCGCCGCCGTGCGGGGGTGGTCGCCGGTGATCATGATGACCCGGACGCCCGCGGACTTCGCTTCGTCGATCGCGATGCGGGCCTCGGGGCGTGGCGGGTCGATGATTCCGACCATGCCGAGGTAGACGAGGCCGCGCTCGATCGACTCGTCCTCGGGGGGCCGCGCGCCGTCGGGCAGCGGCCGGTAGGCGACGGCCAGGGTCCGCAGCGCACGGTCGGCGAGGCGATCAACTGTGGCGAGCACCTCGCTGCGTCGGACGTCGGTGAGCGGGCGCACCTCGCCGGCGACGCGCTCGAGGGTGCAGCGCGACAGCAGGACATCGGGCGCGCCCTTCGTCACCACGGACAAGCCACCGCCGACCTGGGCGTCCGCCTCGACGGTGCTCATGAGCTTGCGCTCCGAGGTGAACGGCACCTCGCCCACCCGCTCGAACCGCGCCCGCCGGGCTTCGGTGAGCCCCATCTTGGCCTCGGCCACGAGGAAGGCCGCCTCGGTCGGGTCACCCTGGATCAGCCAGGTTCCGGCCTCCTCGCGCAGCACCGCATCGTTGGCCAGGCTGCCGCCCCCGATCACCGCGCGCACCTCGTCCAGCAGCACCGGATCGTCGAGCGAGCGACCATCGGCCTGCAGCTCTCCTTCGGGACGGTAGCCCGACCCGGTTATGGCCACCTCTCCCAACCCGGTGACAACCGCCTCGATGGTCATCTCGTTCTTGGTGAGGGTGCCGGTCTTGTCGGAGCACACGACCGACGCCGACCCCAACGTCTCGACCGACGACAGCTGCTTCACGATGGCGTGCTGGCGGGCCATTCGCTGCACACCGAGCGCGAGGACCACGGACAGGATGGTGGGCAGACCCTCCGGCACTGCGGCCACCGCCAGCGACACGCCGACGAGCAGCACATCCACGACATCGGAGGCCTCCTCGATGTCAGAGGTGAGCAGGATGGCGCCGACGACGACGATCGAGATGACGATCACCGCGATCCCGAGCATCCGACCGATGAGGTCGATCTCGCGTTGCAGCGGCGTACGCTCCTCCTGGGTGGTGCCGAGCAGGCGAGCCACGTGCCCCATCTCGGTGGCCATGCCGGTCGCAGTGACCACGGCCCGGCCCCGCCCCCGCGTCACCGCGGTGCCGTTGAACACCATGTTCACCCGATCGCCCAGACCGACGGGTTCGGCCAGGGGTGCCGCGTCCTTCAACACCGCCTCGCTCTCACCCGTCAGCGATGCCTCCGCCACCATGAGGGATGCGGCCTCCACCAGCCGACCGTCGGCCGCCACCGCGTCGCCTTCGGCCAGCACGAGCACGTCGCCGGGGACGAGATCCGCCGAGGGGACGCGGTCCTCGCGTCCGTCGCGCACCACACCGGCCGTGGGCGATGCCATGCGCTGCAGTGCCGCGACCGCCTGCTCGGCGCGGGCCTCCTGCACGTAGCCCAGGACCGCGTTGAGGACCACGATCACCACGATCACGATCGCATCGAACGGAACGCCCTCGGCCCCCTCGATCGCCCAGGCCGCCACCGACACCACGACCGCGGCAAACAAGAGGTAGATGAGGGGGTCGGCGAACTGGCGCACGATCTTGCGCCACGCGGGCACCTCGGGCTCGGCATCGAGCTGATTGGGCCCGTAACGGGACGCCCGTGCGGCGACCTCATCGGAGGTCAACCCCCGCTCCATGTCGGTGCCCACCTCGGCGACGACCTCCGCTACGTCACGCCGCCAAGGCTCGCTCGACACCGGTGAGCTCATCGGGCCAGAGGACACCGCGGCCCCGCCGATGCCTCGCGCCGCCGGGCTGGGCCCCGCGTCGCGCGCTCCGGTTCCATCATCGACGCAGTCTCCCGCGGTCGAACCACTGGGGAAGAATGTGGTCGACGCAGTCGGGTGTCCTCGCCTGCGGGAACGGCGAAGGAACAGTTGGTGGAGCGGATGATGGAAAGGATGAGCCCATGCCAGCCATGAACGACGACATCGTCGCCCGAGCGAGGCAGAACGAGGCCTTCCGCCGAGAGGTCATCACCGGCGAACACAGCCAGGTCGTCCTGATGACGATCCCGCTCGGAGGGGAGATCGGCGAGGAGGTCCACGACCACGTCGACCAGGTGCTCGTCTTCGTCGAGGGCGACGGCGAGGCCATCGTCGCGGGCGAGACCAGTCCCGTGCGGGCCAACAGCCTGACCTTCGTGCGCGCCGGCACGCGGCACAACTTCCGCAACACAGGGTCCACCCCGTTGCGGCTCTTCACCGTGTACGCCCCACCCGAGCACCCGCCGGGGACCGTGCACCAGACCAAGGCCGACGCCGACGCCGCCGAGGGGCACAGGTAGTTCGGCCGCGATGACCGGCCGGACGCCTCAGTGCGCGGGCAGGGGATGCGGATGGGCGCGAGGTTGGAGCAGGGCGTCGGTTCCACCGTCGGCGAACAGAACCTGGCCCACGACGTAGCTGGACGACGGCCCCAGCAGGAACGCGATGACCTCGGCGATCTCGTCCGGGCGACCCCAGCGGCCGATCGGGATCGGGATCTGGTCGAGCGCCTCCTTCATGCCGTCGACCGCCTCGATCGTCTCGGTCATGGCCGTCCGGATCACGCCGGGGGCCACCGCGTTGATCCGCACGCCATCGGCGATCCAGGCCGCCGCGCTGGCGCGTACCCAGAAGGCGATGGCGAGCTTGCCTGCCGGGTACGCCATCCACCCCTTGTCGGCGAAGTGGGCAACTGCCTCGTCCTCGTCTCCGTCGAGGTAGGCGGCGGCGTCGTCGGGCGAGAGCCCGGCGGTCATCGTCGTGCTGTTGGAGGAGATCATCACGAGGCTCGCCCCGTCGGTACCGGCCAGGGTCTGGCGCAGGCCCTCGACCAGCGCCATGGTGCCGAAGTAGTTGACCCGCACGGTGAGCTCGCCCGAGGTCAAGCCGCTCACGCCCGCGCACGGTACGAAGCCGTGCAGCCGGTCGCCGCAGGCTTCTCGCACTCCGGTGATCGCGGTCACTCGGCCTTTGGTGGTGGACAGGTCGGCCGTGATCTCGGCGCCGTGAAGGTCCACGCCGATCACGCCGTGGCCATCGCGCTCCAGGCGTGCCCGCGTGGCCGCCCCGATCCCCGACGCGCTGCCCGTCACGGCGTAGGTCCTCGCGCCGCTCGCTTCGTCCATCGCTCGCCCCTCCCCCTCCCCCTCCACCGCCACGGTCCCGCGGCTCGCCCTAAGTTCGGTAGCCCCTGGCAATCCTCTGGGTGGACCCACTGAAGCGAATCTGCAGCGTGACGACAAGGTCGTGGGCGAGGGGACTACTTGATCGGCACGCGCCACACGAGCTCCGTGCCGCGCGGTGTGGCCGCTCCGATCTGACACGATCCTCCCGGGCGACCGGCCCGGGCCGCCATGTTGTCCAACCCGCGGCCTCGTGGTTGGTCGGGTGCCGGTGGGCCGACGCCGTCGTCGGTGACACGAAGGACCAGCTCCCTGCCGATGGCGACTGTGACCACGACGTCCACCCGGCTCGCCTGCGCATGGCGGGCCACGTTGCTCAAGGCCTCCCTCAGCGCCGCGAGCATGTCGGTTGCGACGGGTTCGGGTGTTGCCGTGTCGACCGGGCCCTCGAACAGCACGGCCGGCTCGAAGCCGAGCATCGACCTGGCCTCGTTCACCAAGTCCAGGAGGCGGCCGCGCACGCCGCCGTGGGCTCGCTCGTCCGCCGAGGCGAGCCCGAAGATGGCGGAGCGGATCTGCTTCACCGTGAGGTCGAGGTCGTCGACGGCACCCTCCACCCGCTCGGCGGCGGCGGCCGGGTCGGTGCGTATGAGCCCGGCGGCGCCCTGCAGCGACAGGCCGGTGGCGAAGAGGCGCTGGATCACGCTGTCGTGCAGGTCGCGGGCGATGCGCTCCCGGTCCTCGAGTAGGGCCAGCTCCTGCACGCGGCCGTGCAACCGGGCGTTCTCGATGGCCACACCGGCCGCGGCCGCCAGGCCGACGACCAGCTCCTCGTCGACGTCGGTGAACACCTCGGCCGAGGCCTTGTCTGTGAGGTAGAGATTGCCGAACACCTCGTCGCGGACCCGGATGGGCACACCCAGGAACGAGCGCATCGGCGGGTGGTTGGGCGGGAAGCCATAGCTGTCGGGGTGCTCGCGCAGGTCGGGCAACCGCAGGGGCTTGGCGTCGACGATGAGCAGCCCAAGGATTCCATGGCCCTCTGGCAGGTGACCGATCGCGGCGTGGGTCTCCTCGTCGATGCCGACCGTTATGAACTGCGCCAGCCGCTGCCCGGCGTCGTCGAGCACCCCCAGCGCGCCGTAACGAGCATCGACCCATCGGGGCCTGAGGTGTTAGGGCCGAACGTCCCGTTGGACGGTCGACGCCGGCCCGTCGAACGTCGAGCAAACCCCACTGCGGTGGGGCGGGCCAGGGGCGAACGTCCCATCCAGCCCGTCGAGAGGACCTTTCGCCCACGGCGCTGAGCCGCTGCGCGCGTACCGGGCCTGAGGGTTTCCTTCGTGGTAGCACAGCGCGTCATGACGAGGTTCGGCCACTTCGACGACGCCGCTCGCGAGTACATGATCTCGCGTCCCGACACGCCCCTCCCGTGGATCAACTACCTCGGGAGCCAGGATTACTTCGGCATCATCTCGAACACCGCAGGCGGTTACTCCTTCTACCGTGACGCTCGCCTGCGGCGGCTGACGCGCTACCGCTACAACAATGCACCCATCGACGTCGGCGGGCGTTACCTGTACCTGCGGGATCGGGCCAGCGGGGAGCTGTGGTCGCCGTCGTGGCAGCCCGTGCGGTCCGAGCTTACGGACTACCGGTGTCGGCACGGCCTCGGCTACACGGCTATCGGCGGCCGCCGGGCGGGGATCGATGCCGAGACGCTCTATTTCGTGCCCCTCGACGAGACGCTCGAGATCTGGCGGACGCGCATCACCAACCAGCGAACCGAGACCGCCGAACTGTCACTGTTCAGCGCGGTCGAGTTCTGCTTGTGGGACGCCTGGGACGACGCCACCAACTTCCAGCGGAACTACTCGATCGGGGAGGTCGAGGTCGAGGACGGCGTCATTTACCACAAGACGGAGTACCGGGAGCGCCGCAACCACTTCGCCTACTTCGCCTGCTCCGCACCGTTGGCGGGCTTCGACACGCAGCGCGACGCCTTCCTGGGGCCCTACCGGGGCTGGGAGCGACCCCTCGCCGTCGAGTCCGGCCGTTCGGGTGACTCGATGGCCCACGGTTGGGCGCCCTGCGGCTCGCACCACGTCGAGCTGAGGCTGCGCCCCGGCGAGACCCAGGAGATCCTCTTCCTGCTCGGCTACGCGGAGAACCCCGCCGACGCGAAGTTCGACCCACCTGGATCGCAGACGATCAACAAGGCCCGAGTGCGACCGGTCATCGACCGCTATCGGCGCCCCGCCGAAGTCGACGCCGCCTTCCAGCGCCTGCGCGACCACTGGGACGGCCTTCTCGACACGCTCCAGGTCACCACTCCGTCCGAGCACGTCGACCGCATGGTCAACGTGTGGAACGCCTACCAGTGCATGGTGACATTCAACCTCTCGCGCTCGGCCTCGTGGTTCGAGTCGGGCATCGGGCGGGGCATGGGCTTTCGCGACTCCAACCAGGACCTGCTGGGCTTCGTGCACATGATCCCCGAGCGGGCGCGGGCACGGATCCTCGACATCGCGGCGACGCAGCTCCCAAGCGGCGCCGCCTATCACCAATACCAGCCGCTGACCAAGGCGGGCAACGACGCGATCGGCTCGGGCTTCCACGACGACCCGCTCTGGCTGATCCTCGCGGTTGCGGCCTACGTGAAGGAGACCGGCGACAGCGCCATCCTCGACGAGCCGGTTCCCTATGACAACGCGCGCGGCTCGGAGTTCCCGCTCTACGACCACCTGCAACGCTCGCTCCGATACACGCTGGAACGGCTGGGGCCGCACGGGCTCCCTTTGATCGGGCGCGCCGACTGGAACGATTGCCTCAACCTCAACAGCTTCTCGGAGACCCCGGGAGAGTCGTTCCAGACCACGGAGAACCGCGAAGACGGCGTCGCCGAGTCGGTCTTCATCGCCGGGCTGTTCACGCTGGCCGCCGAGGAGCTCGCGACGATGGCCGAACGCCACATTCGCCACGACGACGCTGCGAGCTGTCGCGACGCCCGCCGGAGGATGGACGCTGCGGTCCGCGCCGACGGGTGGGACGGCGCCTGGTTCCGGCGTGCCTTCGACTATTTCGGCAATCCGGTCGGATCGAGCGAGAACGAGGAAGGCAAGATCTTCATCGAACCGCAGGGCATGTGCGTCCTCGCGGGCATCGGCCTCGACGATGGCAAGGCCGAGGCGGCGCTGTCGTCAGTGGCGGCGAACCTGGCAACACGGCACGGCATCGTGCTCCAGCAGCCCGCCTACACCCGCTACCACCTAGAGCTGGGCGAGATCAGCACCTACCCACCCGGCTACAAGGAGAACGCCGGCGTGTTCTGCCATACCAACCCGTGGATCATGATCGCCGAGACGCTCGTCGGCGACGGCGACCGGGCCTTCGACTACTACCTGCGGATCAACCCCTCGGCCCGTGAGGAGCTGAGCGACACGCACCGCTGCGAACCGTACGTCTACGCGCAGATGATCGCCGGGAAGGACGCGCCGACGCACGGCGAGGCCAAGAACTCGTGGCTCACCGGCACCGCCGCCTGGAACCTCGTCGCCATCACCCAATGGATCCTCGGCATCCGTCCCGAACATGACGGCCTCCGCATCGATCCCTGCCTACCAACGGTCTGGGACGGCTTCACCGCCACCCGCCGCTTCCGCGCCGCCAGCTATCACATCAGCGTCACGAAGGGCCGTGGCACGTCCGGCCGCGTGTCCCGCCTCGTTGTCGACGGTCGGGAGATCGAGGGCAACCTCGTCCCGCTCGCCGCCGAGGGAGCAACGGTGACGGTGGAGGCGCAGATCCACGGCGCCTGACACTCCACGCAGTCACGCGCAACAGCCAGCCTGCGGCGGGATTCGCGGCGTCAGCCGCCCTACTCGGTGGCCATGTCCGCCGAGGCGTAGGTGCCGAGCAGGTCGCGGGCCGACACGATGCCGACGAGCCGGCCGCCGGCCTCCACGAGAACGTGGCGGACGTAGCAGTCCATCATCCGCGCTGCCACCTCGGCGACCGTCGCCTCGGCGTCACACCAGACGAGAGTCGTGTGGGCGATGTCACGCGCTCGGGTCGTGGCCGGATCGCACCGCTTGGCGAGCGAACCGACGATGTCGCGTTCCGAGACGATCCCGACCGCGCCGTCGCCGTCCTCCTCCTCGACGACCAGCGCCCCGACCAGCAGAGACACCGCATCGAATCCCGGGCCCACTTCAGTGGTCATGGCACCACGATGGACCCGGCGACATGGATGCAACAGGGTCCAAGGTCCTCCGGGGGCGAGGCCCGTGCGCGTGATCTCGGTGACCCCGTCGGCGATCGCGTGCCGTCCGGGGGCGCCGCAACCGCTCGGTTCGCTCGACTCCAGCCGAGCGCCTGTGCGAGGTGCTCGCCTACCCCTGATCCAGACGATGGCGCCTACGGTTCAGCGGCGTGATCGTGCGAGCAACCGCCAGGAGAACGGCCCCCCACCATTGGTCGGCAGGCGTCCTGTCCACCCCGTCGCCCGCTATCGAGGAGAAACGACCGTGACCTCGGCGTCGCCGACCACCGGGCCGGAGCACTGGGCATCCGATGTCGTGTTGGTGGACGGTGGCACCGTCCATGTGCGCCCCATCGAGCCCGGGGACGGGCCTGCGCTGGTGGCGTTCCACGACCGCCTCTCGCCGGACACGGTCTACGCGCGGTTCTTCTCGTCGAAACCGGCGTTGAACGAGGCCGAGGTGGAACGCTTCACGCACGTGGACCACGACGCCCGGGTGGCGCTGGTGGCCGAGCTGGGCGATCGCCTCGTCGGAGTGGCCCGCTACGACCGGACGGCCAACGAGCGGGAGGCGGAGGTGGCGTTCGTCATCGCCGACGAGCATCAGGGTCGGGGTCTCGGCACCGTGTTGCTGGAGCACCTGGCCGCAGCGGCGCGCGAGCGCGGCATCACCCGGTTCGTGGCCGAGACACTTCCGTCGAACCGCCGGATGCTGGATATGTTCGGGGCGGCCGGCTTCGAGGAGCGGACCAGCTACGACGCCGACGTGGTGCACGTCGAGCTGGCGATCGAGCCGACCGACACCGCCCGGGCCGCGATCGAGGGCCGCGAGCACCGCGCCGAGTCACGCTCGGTGGCCCGGTTGCTGACGCCCGGTTCGGTGGCGGTCGTGGGCGCGAGCCGGGATCCGGCCACCGTGGGCCACCAGGTGCTGCGCAACCTGCTGGCAGGGGGCTTTGCCGGCCCGGTCTATCCGGTCAACCCCAGCGCCCCGCACGTGGCCAGTGTCAGCGCCTACCCGAGCGTGCTGGACGTTCCTGGCCCGGTCGACCTGGCCGTGATCGCGGTGCCGGCGGCCGCGGTGCGCGGTGTCGTCGAGCAGTGCGCCCACAAGGGCGTCAACGACCTGGTGGTGCTCTCGGCCGGGTTCGGCGAGGTGCCGGGCGGCGCCACCGCGCAGACGGCACTGCGGGACCTGGCCCGCCGCAACGGCATGCGCCTCGTCGGCCCCAACTGCATCGGCGTCGTCAACACCGCCATCGGGCTCAACGCCACGTTCTCGCCCTACGCGCCTCGACCGGGTCGCATCGCCATGCAGTCCCAGTCCGGAGCCCTGGGCATCGCCCTCCTGGAACGCTCGGCGCGCCTCGGGCTGGGCGTGTCGAGCTTCGTGTCGGTCGGCAACAAGGCCGACGTCAGCGGCAACGACCTGCTCCAGTACTGGGAAGACGACCCCAACACCGACGTCGTCCTGCTCTATCTCGAGTCGTTCGGCAACCCCCGCAAGTTCAGCCGCATCGCCCGGCGGATCTCACGCCGCAAGCCCATCGTGGCCGTCAAGAGCGGCCGCTCGGCCGCGGGGGTGCGGGCCGCCTCGTCGCACACGGCCGCCATGGCCAGCCCCGACATCGCGGTCGATGCCCTGTTCCGCCAGACCGGGGTGGTGCGGGTCGACACGCTCGACGAGCTGTTCGACATGGCCTTGTTGCTAGGGTCCCAGCCGCTGCCCTCGGGCCGGCGGGTGGCGATCGTCGGCAACTCGGGCGGTCCCGGGATCCTGGCCACCGACGCCTGCGACGGCGCCGGTCTCGAGATCCCCGAGCTCACCCCGGAGACCCAGGCGGCGCTGCGCGGAGTCGTGGACCCCAACGGCGCTCTCACCAACCCCGTGGATCTCGTTGCCGCGGCCACGCCGGCCGTCTACCAGCAGGCCCTGCGGCTCGTGCTGGCCGACGACCGCATCGACGCCGTCATCGTCATCTGCACTCCCACCTTCGCGGCGCCTCCGGCGCGCGTCGCCGAGGTGCTGCCACACGTCGCAGCCGGCGTGGACAAGCCGGTGGTGGGGTGCTTCCTGGCCGCACCCGAGCTGTCGCCCCTGCTCACCACCGACCACGAAGGCCCCCGCGTGCCCGCGTTCGCGTCGCCCGAGCCTGCCGCCCGAGCCCTGGCCGGGGCGGCAACCTATGCCGAGTGGCGGCGACGCCCACCCGGGGCCGTCCCCGAGCTCGACGGGTTCGACGCCGACCGCGCGCGCTCGGTCGTCGAACGCTTCCTGGACCGATCACCCCAAGGCGGCTGGCTGCCGCCCGACCAGGTCGACGAGCTGCTCGACGCCGCCGGTGTCCCGTTCCTGCGCAGTGTGCCCGTCCGCGACGCCGAGCAGGCACGGCAGTGCGCCATCCAGCTCGGCTACCCCCTCGCCCTCAAGGCGACCGGACCCGAGCTGGTCCACAAGAGCGATGTGGGCGGCGTGCAACTCGACTTGGACTCCGATGCCGACCTGACCGCCGCCTACGACGAGATGGCGGCGCACCTCGGCGCGCGTATGACCGGCGCCGTCGTCCAGCAGATGGCCGCGCCCGGCATCGAGACCATCATCGGGGTGGTCCAGGACCCGCTGTTCGGCCCGCTCGTCATGTTCGGGCTCGGCGGCGTGGCCACCGAGCTGCTCGGCGACCGGTCCTTCCGGGTCCTCCCCCTCACCGACCTCGACGCCGCGGAGCTGGTCCGCTCATTGCGAGCCTCGCCGTTGCTGTTCGGCTACCGCGGCTCTCCACACGTCGCCGTCGAAGCGGTCGAGGAGATGCTCCAGCGCGTCGCCCGCCTGGCCGGGCACATACCCGAGCTCGCCGAGCTCGACCTCAACCCGGTCATCGTCTCCAACACCGCCGTCGTCGCCGTCGACTGTCGGGCCCGGGTGGCGCCCGTGCCCGCCGGCCCTCCACCCGACCTCCGTCGGCTGGGATGACTGATCCCCTCGAGCATGACCACACGCCAGGCGCGGCGAACATGCCGCAACCCGCCGACCCCGAACACCCGGCGTCGGCCATGGCGCCCAGACAGACACCGCGGCGCCTGGGCCGCCGTACGCTCGGGACCATGGTCAAGGCTACGAGCACGGTGAAGGTGGCTGCGGCAAGCGACCGCCTGCCGAGGAAGCCGTACGAACGCGAGCTGTTTCGGCTCCAGGGCGAGTTGGTCAAGGCCCAGGAGTGGGTGAGGACCGAGGGGCGGCGGCTCGTGGTGGTGTTCGAGGGACGCGATGCCGCCGGCAAGGGCAGCACGATCAAGCGGGTGACCCAGTACCTCAACCCCCGCGTCGCCCGCATCGTCGCGCTCCCGGCACCGACAGAGCGCGAACGCACGCAGTGGTACTTCCAGCGCTACATCTCCCAGCTGCCGGCGGCGGGCGAGATCGTGCTGTTCGACCGCTCCTGGTACAACCGGGCGGGGGTCGAGAGGGTGATGGGCTTTTGCAGCGCCGACGAGTACCACCGCTTCCTGCACCAGTGCCCGATCTTCGAACGGATGCTCGTCGAGGACGGCGTGCTGTTGCGCAAGTACTGGTTCTCGGTGAGCGACGCCGAGCAGGAAGCTCGCTTCCGGTCCCGTGTCGAGGACCCGATGCGCCAATGGAAGCTGTCGTCGATGGATCTCGACTCGATCAGCAAGTGGGAGGACTACTCGCGGGCCAAAGACCAGATGATGGTGCACACCGACATCCCCGAGGCACCCTGGTACGTCGTCGAGAGCGACGACAAGCGGCGCGCGCGGATCAACATGATCGCCCACCTGCTGAGCACCATCGACTACCGCGAGGTCACCCGCGTGCCACTGACGCTGCCGAAGCGACCCCCATCGACGGGCTACGAGCGGCCGCCACGCGACACCCAGACCTACGTGCCCGACCACGCCGCCTCCCTCGCCGGCTGAGCCGGGCGACGACCAGCCGGATGGCCACCGACGGGGCTCAACCGGGCCGACGTCGCCTTCGGGATGTCAGGCTGCGGCGAACGTGCCCCTCATCACCTGCGTGATCCACCCGCCGAGCCGGGCGGGTCATGCGCAACCAGGCGTCTGAGGAGCTGCTCGGACCGCTGCGCACGACGGGCGTTCCAGCGGCGGTCGGAACGCAGCGACGGGCCCTCGGCACTGGGTAGCACGGTGACGCCCTTGGGGGTGCGCGCGCACCACGCTGGTGCTGCGAGCCTCGTGTGAGCGGCCGGGCAATGTGGTCTCAGTGAGCGTGACCTCGGCCCGACCTGCAGTGACAGCTCGACCCGGGCGTCCCGGCCGGAGGGGCGATCGAAGTGGGCGACGACCATCAACCGCACGAGCCCGCACTCCAGCGCACGCGCCGGCCGGTCACACGGTCCGGCACCAGGCGCATCCAGTGCGCCTTGTCGCCGCCGGCCCACGGGTCGACGGCCAGACCTTGCAGACGGTCGAACGTGGCCGAGTCGTACCGCGTGACCTCCTCGAGCCGGCCCGTCGCCACCACGCTCCAGCCGGTGCGCCGCTGGCGGTCGAAGCGGTCGACCTCGAAGCTCGCTCGGGCACGTGGTCCGCGGTCGAGCTTCGTGCCCGAATCGGTGCGGAACACGACCGTCTCGCCGTCCAGGGCGTAGTTCACCGGAAGCACGATCGGGGTGTTGCCGCTGATGACTGCCAGGCGCCCGATCTCGTCACCCGCCAACAGGCGAAGGCACTCGTCGCGCTGGATCACCTCGAGCCGGGGGTGCAGGTGAGGAGTCATCGTTCAGCTTCGGATCTCGCCGGGACCAGGACACGGCTTCGGTCTCGGGCCCGTCTGCCACGGCTCGATCATTCGTCCCGTTGGCCGAGGTGCGGCAGTGCCAAAGGTCCCAAACCGGCCTGGACGACCGCTCGCTTTCGCGCGCCCGGCAAGGGTCGGTCGGCGCAACTGTGGTGACGTTCGCCCCTGCCGGATCGCGGCTCGACCCCCCCGATCAAGTTGAAGGCACCCCCGAGGAGGATGCCATGGCAGTGATCGACGGAAAGACCTGGCTCGAGCACATCAGCCCGCCTGAGTGCTGGGCACTGCTCTCGGCGACCCCCGTGGGACGAATCGGGGTCCTCAACGACAGCGCCCCCGAGATCTACCCGGTGAACCACGTCGTCGACCGCCACACGGTCGTGTTTCGCACCGATCCCGGCAGCAAGCTGCGGGGCCTGCTGCGCAGCCCCGCCGTCTGCTACCAGATCGACGGCATCAACCCCGCCGATGCCACCGGCTGGAGTGTCCTGGTCAAGGGCCGCGCCGTCGAGCTCCACCACCCCGACGAGCTGCGTGACGCGACAGAACTGCCTTTGCACTATTGGACGCTCGGCGACAAGGCCCACTGGATCCGCATCGTCCCCGACGAGATCACCGGCCGCCGCATCTGGAACCGCACGTCACCGAGTGGTTCGGTGGCAACCGACCGCAACACCGAGAAGCGGGACAACAGCCCGGAAGGCAACGAGGAGGTGCGTGATGGCCCGCCCTCGGATGAGCAGTGACCCCCCGGCCGTCGATCGTGTGCCCGGCGCTCACGAGGTCACGACCACGACGACGATCTGCGAAGCCCGTGCCCAACTGCACCTTACCGGCGAGTCGGCGGCCGTCGTCTACCGGAACGGCCGACCGGTCGGTGTGGTGACCGCCGCAGCCTTGGCCAGCGCCCGCATGGCCGGTGGCGCGGATGCCCCGATCGGCACCGTCATGGACTACGTGGCCGTGCCGGTCGACCGGAAGGCCGATGCCGCCGAGACCGTCCACGTCTTCGACCACGCCTGGGACTGGCTCAAGCGCCGCACCCGCGCGTCGCGCCCGTAGCGCGACGGCCGGATGTCCGTCTCAGCCGGGGCGGCGGCACACCGACGTCACGTAGGGGGCGTTCGGCGACGAGGATGTCTGACGGCGGCTTCGGTAGCGTCGACCGGGCCGAACAGGACGCAGCCAACCTGGTCGTCGCGGCCGAGCACTGCGTTGGCGATGGCGGTGACCTCGCAGCCGCCTGAGCGACGGGTAGCAGCCACGAGCATCGACGTCCCGTAGAACATGAGGGCGGCACCGGCAGTCGCGGGCAGGAGGAACAGCGGCGCGAACACCATCGCGTTCGCCAGGTGGGCGACGGGCCCGGTGGCGTCGAGTCGGACTGGGCGGCGGCGAGCCCGCCAGGCGAATAGTCCGATGGCCACGGCGGGCAGCACTACAAGGCCGAGTGCGAAGTCCAGCCAGTGGGGTGACCGCCAGATCAGGGCGAGCGCGACCAACATGGCGCCAACCGCGGCTCGTGCGGCGATCCCGGCCGGGCCGATCGGGTGGCGCACTGTGGCCCGCCCAGTGTTCACGTGGGTTGTGACTTGCATGCCGCAGATCGTGCACCTTCCAGCGTGGAGGAAGGTCAAGGGCCAGTCCGCTCAGCGCAGCTCAGCTCAGGCCAGGTCGCTGGCCGTCTTGGCGCCCTTGCTGCGGAGCCACTCGGCCAAGTCGGCGGCGTCGCTCTGGATGGCGACATCGAGCGGCGTGAGGTCATCCCACCCGATCCAGTTCAGATCGGCCCCGCGGTCGAGTAGATACTCCGCAACCCGTCCACCTTGACTTGGCGGACGCTTGCCAACCCGTCCCGTCCACCGGGCAGGTCGTCGCGGCATTCGTCACCCATGACGGTCACTGCTGCCGGCGCGACCGGCCAGCGCGGCGATCAGGGCGTCCAGTCCCGGTGCACCGTCCATGCCGGCCGGGCGGGGATACAGCCGGCACGACCACGAGGGCTCGACGGATTGCACGGTGAAGAGGTCACGGCCGTCGATCAGGACCGTGGGCGAACCATGCATGCCCGCAGCCGCCGCATCGGCGGCGCTCGCGATGACGCGCTCATTGACCACCGCAACGGTTCCGAGGGCGGCGAGGGCCACTCGCAAGCGGGCCACCGTCTCGGTTCGGTGGGGACAGCCGTCGACCGTCAGCACCTCGATGTCCACGCTCGTTACCCTAAGGGTTCCACCTGACTGGAAGGTCAAGGGCTCATGCGCATCGGTGAGCTCGCCGCCGTCAGCGGCGTTCCTGCCAAGACGATCCGCTACTACGAGGACATACATGTCCTCGATCCGCCGGACCGAACCGCATCGGGCTATCGCGACTACACGACGGAGGCCGCCGACCGTCTCGCGTTCATCCGGGCGGCCCAGGCGGTAGGGCTCACCCTCGGCGAGATCCGCGGGATCGTGGCACTGCGCGACCGCGGCGAGGTCCCGTGCGGTCACGTTCTCGACCTCATCACCGCCCGTGCCGCTGACCTGGACCGCCGCATCAGAGGGCTCCAACGTCTGCGATCCGAGCTCGGCCGGCTGGCGGACCGGGCCCGGCGCCTGGATCCCGCCGACTGCGACCCCCGCCGGGTGTGCCATCTCATCCGATCCGACGGCTGACAAGAACAGCCGGGGTTGGGGACCGACCGAGCCAGAGCTCGGACATGACCGGTCGAGCCCGAGATCACGGCCGCGAGGCTGTTGTCCTCATCAGAGCTTCTGTTCAGGCCGCGTCCCGCACGTCCTGTGCCGCCCGCTCGCGCTCGGCTCGCTCGTCGTCGGTCTCCCCGGGCAACCGGTTCCTAGGGATCAGCGACTTTCGTGGCTGGCCGGGATCGTCGATCCTGGTGACATGCAGGGGGGACGGCCGAACCATCGGTGGAACGCCTCCGGGCGCCGCAGCCTGTGGGGGTGGGGGTTGGCCGCCGACGAACCGACCGAGGACCAGCGGCGCCGGTTGGCCGCGAGCCTGGCCCGGAACTACGGCGTAGAACCACGCGTCGAGCCTGCAGCGTCGATCGAGGACGTCGAAATTCGCCCGGCCCGGGTCGAGGTTCCGGCCGCGCTGACCGGCGTCTGTTCCATCGACCGCTGGGACCGGGCCCGGCACACCTACGGCATGGCCTACACCGACCGGTTGCGGGCCTTCCGAGGCCAGTTCGACGCGCCACCCGATGTCGTCGCCTACCCGGCGGACGAGCCCGAGCTCGAGGCCGTCCTCGACTGGTGCGACACGGCGGGCCATGTCGTCGTCCCCTTCGGTGGTGGGTCATCGGTGGTGTGGGGTGTGAACCCTCCGGCACAAGCGGCGAGCGTCGTGACGGTCGACTTGACGGCGATGGACCAGGTGCTCGACATCGACCACACGTCCCGGGCGGCCCGCATCCAGGCCGGGGCCCTGGGACCCGCCGTGGAGGAACAGCTTCGCCCGCACGGCCTGACGCTGCGGCACTTCCCGCAATCGTTCCAGTGGTCGACGGTCGGCGGCTGGATCGCCACGCGCTCCGGCGGCCACTACGCCACGAACCACACGCACATCGACGACTTCGTCGAGTCGGTGCGCATGCTGACCCCGTCGGGCTGGTGGGAGTCACGCCGGCTCCCGGGCAGCGGCGCCGGTCCGAGCCCCGATCGGCTGGTGCTGGGCAGCGAGGGCACCTTGGGGATCGTGTCCGAGGCGTGGCTCCGGCTGCAGCCTCGGCCGACGTTCCGCGCCGGCGCCGGCGTGCGGTTCCCGGGCTGGGAGGCGGGCTGGCGGGCGGTCCAGGCCATCGTTCAGGCCAAGCTGTGGCCGGCCAACCTCCGCATCCTCGACCCGGTCGAGGCCCAGCGGGGCGCCGGGCTCGACGGGAGCACCGCGCTGGTGATCGTGGGGTTCGAGTCGGCAGACGTGTCCCAGCGCTCGAACATCGATGCCGCCGTCTCACTCGCCCGCGAGCACGGCGGCGAGGTCGCCGACGACGAAGTCAGTGTGGCCGACACGAGCACCCCTACCGGTCGCGGCGGCGCGGTCGGCGCCTGGCGCGACAGCTTCGTTGGCTTCGACCTCAACACCATGACGGGCCTCGGGCTGGTGGTCGACACCTTCGAGACCGCGATCACCTGGGACCGCTGGCCCGACTTCGACGCCGAGGTGCGGGCGACGCTGGGACGGGCGCTCGACGAGGTGTGCGGCGGCGGCCTGCTGAGCTGCCGGTTCACCCACGTCTACACCGACGGACCGGCGCCCTATTACACCTTCGCCGGGATGGGCGGGCAGGGTGGCGAGGAGCAACAGTGGGCCGAGCTGAAGCAGGCGGCGTCCGACGCCGTCGTCGCCGCCGGCGGCACCATCACCCACCACCACGCGGTCGGGCGGATGCACCGCCCGGCCTACGACCGCCAGCGGCCCGACCTCTTCGCCAGCGTGCTACGAGCCGCCAAGCAGGCCCTCGACCCCAACGGCCTCCTCAACCCCGGAGTCCTCATCGACTGAGAGGCCCAGCGGGCTCGAAGGGCACCTCCGCGTGGGCATATGCTGCCGGGACTCGAGCCACTGCCGCAGCGGTCGACGGCTCGCGCATCGCGTCGAGGATGGCAGCGCGCACCGGATGGGTCGCCACCGCGATGAGGGCGGGATCGGCGAGCGTCATCGCAGCAGCCACGCCGCCGCCAGGGCACCCGTGGCCCCAGCTCATCGACGATCCCCATCAAGCAAACCTGAGCCCGTCAGGGGGAGAGATCATGCGAAGCGAGCCCCGGGTGCTCATCCTCGCCGCCGACGACTTCGAGGACATGGAACTGCTTTACCCGCTCTACCGATTGCGGGAGGAGCACTTCAACGTCACGCTCGCCAGCCTGGGCGGTCGGGCCGTGACCGGCAAGAAGGGGCACGGACCGGTCGAGGTCGACGCTGCCACCGACGACGTGCGCGCCGAGGACTACGACGCGCTGGTGATCCCCGGCGGCTACGCCCCCGACAAGCTGCGCCGAGACGACCACGTCCTCGACCTGGTGCGCAGCTTCGATGGCGACGCCAAGCCCGTCGCCTTCATCTGCCACGCGGGATGGGTGCCGATATCGGCCGGCATCCTCAAGGGTCGCCGCGCCACGAGCGTCGGTGCGATCCGAGACGACATGGTCAACGCCGGTGTCGACTGGGTCGACGAGGCCGCCGTGGTGGACGGCAACCTCATCAGCGCCCGCACCCCGGCCGACCTCGGACCATGGATGCGCGCCCTGCTCGATGCGCTGAACGGAGCCTGATCGCCCGGATCGCCGTCTAGGTCGGCCCGTCCCGGAGGCCACCCGGCAGACCTGTAACCGACCGCCAGCGTTCACGTCTAGAAGAGACATGGAGCACGGGAGGCGGGAGATTTCCTATTACCTGGGCATAGACGTGGGGACCACGTACACGGCGGCCGCGGTGTGGCGCGACGGGCGGGCAGAGACCGTGGACCTCGGCACCAGAGCCTCTGTGGTGCCCTCGGTAGTCCTGCTGCGCGAGGACGGTGAGTTCCTCGTGGGCGAGGCGGCCGAGCGGCGAGCCGCGAGCGAGCCCCAGCGGGTCGCCCGCGAGTTCAAGCGCCGCATCGGGGACCCGACGCCGATCATGCTGGCGGGCACGCCGTTCTCGGCCGACGCGCTCACCGCCCGGCTGCTCCGCTGGACGGTCGAGCGGGTCGCGGCGTCGGAGGGCGGGCCGGCCGCGGGGGTGGCGGTGTCGCACCCCGCCAACTGGGGTGACTACAAGAAGGACCTGCTGCGCCAGGCGATTCGCCAAGCCGACCTCGATGACGCGGTCATGTTGAGCGAACCGGAGGCCGCGGCGATCCACTACGCCTCCCAGGAGCGGGTGCAAGCCGGTTCGGTGGTGGCGGCGTACGACCTGGGCGGTGGGACCTTCGACGCCACGGTGCTGCGCAAGACCGTTACCGAATGGGACATCCTGGGCGAGCCCGAGGGCATCGAGCGCCTGGGCGGCATCGACTTCGACGAGGCCATGTTCCAGCATGTCGTGTCCTCGTTGGGCGATGCCTACGAGCAGCTCGACCCCGACGACCCGGCGGCCATGGCCGCGGTGGCCCGGCTCCGGCGGGAGTGTGTCGCGGCCAAGGAGGCGCTGGCGTCCGATACCGACGCGTCGATCCCGGTGGTGCTCCCGTCGGTGCAGACCGAGGTGCGGGTGACCCGCGGCGAGTTCGAGGACCTGATCCGGCCGTCGCTCACCCAATCGGTCGGGGCATTGGGCCGAGCCCTGCGTTCCGCGGGCATCGAGGCGGACGAGGTGAGCGCGGTGCTGCTGGTGGGCGGCTCATCGCGGATCCCCCTGGTGGCCCAGCTCGTGAGCGCGGAGCTGGGCCGGCCGATCGCCGTCGATGCACATCCCAAGCACGGCGTCGCCCTGGGTGCGGCGATGACCGCGGCCGGAGCCGCCGCTCCGATCGCAGCTGACGCTGTGAGTGTCCCCACGGCGCACACCGGCGAAGACCTCACGGAGCCGCTCGAGGCCACGCCGGTCGCGGCAGCGGACGAGATGCCAGCGCCCCGACGGGCCGCGGCGCCCCTGCCGCCGCCCCGCGGCGACGACGATCTGGAGAAGCCCAGGCGGAGATCCCTGGCGCTCGTCGCTGCGCTGGCGGCTGCGGCGATCCTGCTCGTCGGGGGAGGGGTCGCCTTTGCGGTCGCCGGTGGTGACGGTGGGGATGCGGACAGCACACCACCCGAAGGAACCACGACCACCGAAACCCCCAGCACCGAGTCACCGACCACCGCCCCACCCACCACCGAGTCGCCAACCACCGCCCCACCCACCACCGGGTCACCGACCACCGCCCCGCCCACCACCGAGTCGCCAACCACGACCGAACCGTCCACGACGACATCCACCACCTCCGCGACGACGACCACGAGCACGACGACGACCACGCCCGAGGAGAACGCCGACGAGGAGGCCGGCAGCGAGCAAGCCGGGCCCGACGGCGAGTAGGGCG
>Ga0299914_10000077_pt1 | contig 55345 bp, 49 predicted proteins | sample RVTome_10_FD_201361 | JGI IMG/M metagenome (GOLD analysis project Ga0299914, IMG submission 201361) | Soil microbial communities from uranium-contaminated site in the Upper Colorado River Basin, Wyoming, United States - RVT153D57 (version 2) ... | reverse complement strand
CCGAGCGTTTTTGGGAGGGGCACCCGCCGCCTACCCCTGGTCGAGCAACTCGAAGCGGCACTCCCGCGGATCTTTGTCGTCCCTGAACCTGCGGAATCTCGCCCCGTGCCGGATCCGCCCGGCAGACGCGTGGTCGTAGCCGACTTCGATCACCAGCTCGGGCCGCAGCGCAACCCACTCGAGGTCGCGGCCGCCCGTCCAGCGGCTCGGCTCCGCGGTGCCGCTCTCGCCCGTCTCCAGCGGCTCGAGCAGGGGGCGCAGGCTGCGCTTGGTCTCGGCGCTGAAGCCGGAGATGTGGCCGACGGGGCGCAGCTCCCCGCCGTCGTAGAGGCCGAGAATCAGCGAGCCCACGGTGCCCTCCTCCTTGCCCGGCCGCCAGCCCATCGCCACGCAGTCGATCTCCCGCTCCCGCTTCACCTTCGCCATCCCCTTACGCTTGCCCGGCACGTAGGGCGCGTCGAGCCGCTTGGCCATCGTCCCCTCGCTGTGCCGCAGCCACTCCTCGGCCCGCCCGGTGTCCCGCGTCAGCGCGCTCAGCTCCACGCTGCGTCTCTTTCCCCTCTCATTCGAGGAAAACCGACGCAGCATCGCCTCGAGCCGCTCGCGCCGCGCGCCGAAGGGAACCTCCAGCAGCGACTCGTCACCCTCGGCCAGCAGGTCGAAGGCGACGAAGGCGGCGGGGATCTCCCGGGCGAGCAGCTCGATCCGCGACTCGGCCGGGTGGATGCGGCTCTGCAGGGCGTCGAACTCGACATTTCCCTCGCCGTCGCGGATGACCAGCTCGCCGTCGAGCACGTAGCGGCCCGCCGGGAAGCTCAGCTCCGGAAAGTATCGGGAGAGCGCCTTGCCGCCGCGCGACTGGACGTAGGAGCCCTCGCCCTCGACGAAGACGATCGCGCGGAAGCCGTCGAGCTTCTGCTCGTAGACCCACTCCTCGCCGGTGGGCAGCTCCTTGCGGGTCAGCGCCAGCTGGGGCTTCAGCGGTGGTGCGAGCGGCAGGGTCACCGTGCCCGACAGTTTGCCGGGCGCGGGCTCAGGCCGCGTCCGCGTCTTCGCGCCGCGCGCGGGCCTCGCGCGGGTCGGGCACCGGCACGGAGGCGAGCAGGGCCTTCGTATAGGCGTCGGCGGGCCGCTCGCAGACGCGGCCGGCGGGGCCCTCCTCGACGATGCGGCCTTCGTGCATCACGGCGATCCGGTCGGAGACGTGGCGGACGACGCCGATGTCGTGGGCGACGAAGACGTAGGCGAGGCCCAGCTCCTCCTGCAGCTCGGCGAGCAAGTCGAGGATCTGGGCGCGGATCGAGACGTCGAGGGCGGAGACGGGCTCGTCGGCGACGATCAGCTTCGGGCGCAGCGCCAGCGCCCGGGCGATCCCGACCCGCTGGCGCTGGCCGCCGGAGAGCTCGTGCGGGAAGCGGTCGTGGTACTCGGGCCCGAGCCCGACGCGGCGCAGCAGATCGTGCCCCTGGCGGCGCAGCTCGGCCCCCGACGCGGCGCGGTGCAGGCGCAGCGGCTCGGCGACGATCTGGCCCACCCGCCGGCGCGGGTTGAGCGAGGCGTAGGTGTCCTGGAAGACGAGCTGCGCCCGGCGGCGCAGCGGTCGCATCTCACGCCGCGAGAGGCCGGCGATCTCACGGCCCTCGAAGCGGACCGAGCCTGCGTCCGGTCGGATCAGGCCCAGCACGGCGCGGCACAGGGTCGACTTGCCGCAGCCGGACTCGCCGACCAGTCCCAGGGTTTCGCCCTGCCGTAGGGAGAGGCTGACGCCGTCGACGGCGCGCACCCGGTCGACCTCGCGGCGCAGCGGCCCCCGCCGCACCGGGTAGTGCTTGACCAGGCCGGATACCTCGAGCAGCGGCTCGCCCGCGCGGCCGGGCCGCGCCGGCGCCGGCCGATCGAGCCGGATCACGGCGTCGAGCAAGCGCTGCGTGTAGGGGTCGCCGGCCGCATAGAAGACCTCGTCGAGGGCGCCGCGCTCGACGATTCGCCCCTCGTGCATGACCAGCACCCGGTCGGCGACCTCGGCGACGACGCCGAGGTCGTGGGTGATCAGGATCGTCGCCAGGTCGCGCTCGCGGTTGAGCCGCCGCAGCAGCGCGAGGATCTGCGCCTGCACGGTCACGTCGAGCGCCGTCGTCGGCTCGTCGGCGATCAGGACCTCCGGCTCCAGGGCCAGCGCCATCGCGATCGTCGCCCGCTGGCGCATCCCCCCCGAGAGCTCGTGCGGGTAGTCGTCGACGCGCCGCGCCGCGTCTGGGATCCCGACCGAGTCGAGCAGCTCGGCGGCGCGGGCGCGGGCCTCCTCGCGGCCGACCCCGGGGCGGTGGGCGCGGATCGCCTCGGCGATCTGGGCGCCGACCCGGTAGACGGGGTTGAGCGAGGTCATCGGGTCCTGGAAGACCATCGCGACCCGCTCGCCGCGGACGCGCTGCAGCTCGCGCTCGCCGGCGCCGAGCAGCTCGGCGCCGCGCAGCCGCACCGACCCCTCGATCGTCGCGTTGGGCGAGCGGGTCAGCCCGACGACGCTCAGCGCGGTGGTGCTCTTGCCCGAGCCCGACTCGCCGACGATCGCCAGCACCTCGCCGGCCTCGAGGTCGAAGTCGACCCCGTCGACCGCCCGCACGGCTCCCGCTTCGGTCGCGAACCCGACCCGCAGGTCGCGCACCGCGAGCAGCGGCTCGGCACTCACCGCGCCACCCCCACCCCGCTCCGGTGCGCTTTATGTCCCCTATGAGTACAAAAGGCGCACCGGAAGCTCGTTTGGGTGTTCACCGCGCCTCCTCGCCGAGGCGCACGCGCGGGTCGAGCCGGGCGTAGGCGATGTCGACCAGGGTGTTGAAGAGGACTACGAAGAAGGCGCCGTAGAGGGTGATCGCCATGATCGGCGGCAGGTCGAGGTTCTCGATCGATTCGTAGGCGTACTGGCCGACGCCGTTGAGGTTGAAGATCGCTTCGGTGAGGATCGCGCTGCCGCCGATCAGGGCGCCGAAGTCGAGTCCGAAGAGGGTGACGATCGGGATCAGCGAGTTGCGCAGCACGTGGCGGGTCATCACCTGGCGCTCGGGCAGCCCCTTGGCGCGGGCGGTGCGCACGTGGTCCTCGTCCATCGCGTCGAGCATGTTCGAGCGCAGCACGCGGCTGTAGAGGCCGACCAGGGTGACCGCGACGGTGACCCAGGGCAGGATCAGGTGGTAGGCCCAGTCGAGCGGGTCCTCGGTCAGCTCGACGTATCCCTGCGCCGGGAAGAGCTCTGTCTCGTAGGCCAGGTAGTTGAGCAGCACCGCGGCGAGCCAGAAGACCGGGACCGAGATCCCGGCCACGGCGAGGATCGTCAGCGCCCGGTCCAGGGCGCCGCCGGAGTGGACCGCGGAGAGGTAGCCGAGCAGGACGCCGAAGAGCATCCAGAGCAGCGCCGCGCCGACGCAGAGCGAGAGCGTCGCCGGCACCCCCTCGGCGATGCGCTCGACGACGTCTTCCTGCCCCTGGTAGGAGATCACGTCGCCGCTGAGGATCTTGCCCATCGTCGTCAGGTACTGCTGGGGCAGGGGGTCGTCGAAGCCCCATTCCTCCCCGATGCTGGCGATCAGCTGCGGGTCGGCGTTCTTGCCGGCCATGCGCTGGGCCGGGTCGGAGTTGGGGATCACGTTGAAGATCAGGAAGGTGATGACCGAGACGGCGAGCAGCACGCCGACCATCGAGGCCAGCCGCCTCAGCGCGAAGGCGGCCATCAGACCGCCGTGCCCTCCGGCTCGGCGACGCCGGCGTGGGCCTCGAGCCGCAGCTTGGAGCGCGGGTCGAGCGCGTCGCGCAGGCCGTCGCCGAGGACGTTGACGGCGAGCACGGTGAGGAAGATCATCGCCCCGGGGAGAATCGTCAGCAGCGGCGCGCTGGAGATCAGGTCGAAGCCGTCGCCGACCATCGAGCCCCAGGAGGTGTCGGGGGGCTGCACGCCGACGCCGAGGAAGGAGAGGCCGGCCTCGAGCAGCATCGCGTTGGCGACGCCGAGGGTGAAGAGGACGACGATCGTCGAGGCAAGGTTGGGCAGCAGCTCGCCGAACATCACCCGCAGCGGGCCGGCTCCCTGCGCCACCGCGGCCTCGACGTACTCCTTCTCGCGCAGCGAGAGCACGGCGCCGCGCAGCGGCCGGGCGACGTAGGGGACGTAGACGCCGGCGATGATCAGGACCGTCAGCCAGATCGAGCCGGCCGGTATCTCCAGCGGCCCGAGCCGCAGGCCGCCCAGCGCCAGCGCGATGCCGAGCGCGATCGCCAGCAGGTAGACGGGGAAGGCCCAGATCACGTCGAGCGCCCGCGAGATCGCGCCGTCGACCCAGCCGCGGTAGTAGCCGGCGAGCAGGGCGAGGACCGTGGCCAGCGCCGTGCTGAGCAGGGCGGCGGCGAAGCCGACGAAGAGCGAGGCCCTCCCCCCGTACATCAGGCGCACCATCTCGTCGCGGCCCAGCCGCCCGTCGGCGCCGAGGAAGAACCTGCCGCCGGCGCCCAGCCAGAGCGGCCCGACCGGACGGCCTTCGACGTCGACGACTTCGCGCGCCTCGCCGTCCACCTCGACCCTCTCCAGCGTGTGCGTCTCGTTGGGCCCTGTGCCGGCGACGTGCTCGGCCCAGAGCGGCGCCGCGAGCACGAAGAGGACGATCAGGACGAGCAGCGCCCCGAAGCCGAGCGCTACGGGGTTGCGGCGCAGCCGCCGGACGGCCAGGCGCCACGGGCCGGCGCCCGTGGCGCCTGCCGTGGCGTGGGGCTCGGAAGCCACCCCCCTATTGTGAAGCAGCGCCTGGCGCCTACTCGGGCCTGAAGCTGGCCAGGTCGTGGCCGAAGGTGGGGTTGAAGACCACCGCGTCGAGGTCGATGCCGCTGTCGACGAAGGTGCTCACGGTGTTGGTCCCGTAGGGCGCCCACGGGGCCAGCTCCATGTATTCCCGGTCGAGCTCGGCGTATTCCTCTTCCTGCTCGGGCCCGAGCTGCTCTTCGCTCAGCCTGGTGATCTTCTCGTTCAGCCTCGGCACGTCGATGCGGGGGAAGTTGATGTTGTTCGTCGGCGCGATCCCCTCGCCGGAAAGCAGCGGCTCGAAGAAGTTGTTCGGGTGCGGGTAGTCCTGGAACCAGTTGCCCCAGCCGGTGTCGAGGTCCGGCGTCGAGGCGTTGCCGATCGTCGGGAAGTAGACGTCGGCGTTGACCGTTTTCAGCTCCGCGTCGAAGCCGAGTTTCTGCAGCACGCTGTGGTAATAGGCGCCGGCTTCGTCGTTGGGGCTTTCGTTGTTGGTCCAGACCGTGACTTCGGTGTCCGAGGGGTTGGCTTCCTCGAGCAGCGCTTCGGCTTTCGCCATGTCGTGCGGGTAGAGGTCGAAGGATTCGTGGCCGGGCATGCCCTCGGGGAGGATCTGGTGGGCGGCGGCGAGCGAGCCCGCGTAGATCCGTTCCAGCGCGGCGCTGTCGACGGCGTGGTTGACCGCCTGGCGCACCTTGACGTCGTCGAAGGGCGGCCGGTTCACGTCCATCCAGAAGTAGTAGACGTTGATCGGGCGCTCGACCCGGAACTGGGTTCCTTCGTATCTGTCCTTGACCTCCGCGTAACGGTCGGCGGGCGGCGGCGGCTGCATCCAGTCGGTGCGGCCCTGTTCGACTTCGTTGACCTGGGTCGAGTCGTTGCGCACGACGGTGATCTCGATGCGGTCGTAGTGGCCGGGCTCGAGATCCTCGATCAGGTCGCCGTTGCCGCCTTCCCACTGCGGGTTGCGGTTGTAGGACCAGCCGCGCCCGGGCTCGGAGCTGGCGATCGCGTACGGCCCCGTCGCGGGCGGCGGGTCCGAGGAGAGGTTCTTGGCCGGCGTCCCCGCCGGCAGCAGGGCGGCGAAGAGCATGCCCAGCTCGTTGGTGAAGGTGCCGCGCGGCCTGGTCAGCTCGATCTCGATCTCGCCGGTCGCGTCGTCGGCCCGAATGCCGCGGATGCCGCCTTTCTTCGTTTCGGCGAACTCTTCGGCGCCGACGATGTCGAGGTAGAAGCCGGTGCCGGGCGAGTTGAGCTTGAAGAGCCGCTCGATCGAGGCGGGGAAGTCGGAGGCCTTGACCGGCGTGCCGTCGGAGTATTCGAGCCCGTCGCGCAGCTGCAGGGTGTAGGTCTTGCCGTCCTCGCTGACCTCCGGGAGGTCCTCGGCCAGGGCCGGCACGACCTCGCTTCCCTCCTCGCCGTCGGCGTGCGCGTAGGTGAGCAGCGGCAGGTAGGTGTTGTACATCGCCGTCCAGCCTTCCTGCGTGTAGGACAGCCCCGGGTCGAGGTAGTCGGGGAAGGCGGCGTAGCTGCCTGTCAGCGTCCCGCCCTCCCCGCCGTCGGAGTCGCCGCAGGCGGCGATGCCGAGGGCGGAGCCCGCGGCGAGGGCGATGGCCAGCAAAACGAGACCGAGCTTTCTCAAGTCACTACCTCCGAGTTGGACCGGGCAGGCGGGCGATTCCCTCCCACTGGAATCAACTCCACCATAATCTCCAGGTCGGCGTCAATGGAACCTGTGCCCGCTTTTTCCCTGCGCTCGGGCCATTTCCTGCCCATCGTCAGGGCGGCGAAGGCGACGATCGCGAAGACCCCGACGCCGGCGACGAGGAAGGTCGCGCGGGGGTCGACGGCGGTGGCGACCAGGCCGCCGAGCAGGTAGCCGACGCCGGGCATCGCCGCGCCGACCGACTCGAGCACGCTCATCACCCGGGCCTGCATGCCCCCCGCGGTCAGCTCCTGCACCGCGCTCACCGCGCTCACCCACTGCACGCCGTTGCCGGCGCCGCCGAGGACCGAGGCGGCGCAGGCGAGCGCCAGGGTCGGCGCCGCGGCGAGGCCGAGGTAGCCGGCCCCGACGGCGACGGTGCCGAAGAAGAGCAGGACGGGCAGCGGCGCGCGGCGCACGCCGGCGAAGACGAGGCTGCCCAGCACCATGCCCACGCCCCAGCTGGCCAGCAGCAGGCCGTAGCCGGAGTCGCCCGCGTCGAGCACCTGCTTGGCGTAGATCACCTCGATCGGGATCACCGCCGCGAAGAAGACGAAGGCGGCGCCCTGGGCGACCAGCAGCCGTCGCAGCGTCGCCCGCTCGCGGATGTAGGCGATGCCGGCGCGGAGGCGCTCGCGGACGTGGCCGGGCTCGGGCTCCGCCTGGGGGAGGTGCCCGGCGGTGAAGAGGATCCAGGCGATCGCGTAGAAGGAGACGGCGTCGAGCAGCAGCGCGGACTGCACCCCGAAGCCGGCGACGAGGAGGCCGGCGAGGCCGGGGCCGACGGCGGCGCCGCCGGTGAAGGCGACGTTGAGGATCGCGTTGCCGGCCCGCAGCTCGCCGCTCGGCTCGAGCAGCGCCGCGACCACGGCCCTGGTCAGCGCCCGCCCGGCCAGCGCCAGCGTGCCGTCGACGACGGCGAGGGCGATCACCGCGGCGAGCACGAAGTCGTTGCCGGCGAAGAGGGCGAGGGCGCCGAAGGCCGCCGCCTCGCCGCAGTAGATGACCGGCAGGGCGTAGCGAGGGGGCGGCTGCTCGATCCGGGCGACCAGGACGGGAGCGACGAGGGCCGGTAGGAAGCGCGTGCCGATGAACAGCGCCGCCGTCGCCAGGGCGCTCCCGGTGCGGTCGTAGACGAGCACCGAGAGGGCCACGATCCCCATCCAGTCGCCCAGCTCGTTGACCGCGTAGCTCGCCGCAAGGCGCCGGAATTGCGGCCTTCTCAAGGGGTCGGTCAGGCGCGATCTACGCATTGGTGGCCAGATGGACTACCGATTTATGCACAAGATTTGCTGCAGATGCACAACTTTCGGTGAACTTGTGCTACAAAGTTGCCAAGGCAACGAACAAGTTTCAGATCGCAGTGCGCAATCTGAGGGTTTCAACGATCGAAAGGGAACAGGACATGGGCTTCCGTAACTAGGTCTTTCAGCGAGTGGCACAGGCCGCTCGCCCAGTCATCGAAAGGGCGTCCCGTGCAGGCGGGGCGCTCTTTTTGGTTGCCGTCCGTTTCGGGGCGGCCCGCCGCGGACCTGCCCCCCGCCCGGCCTTCCTCCCCCGCGGCGCGCCGCCGGCCGCGGGCTTGCACCGTGCCCGGCTGGCTTGCCGGCCGGCGATCCGGCCGTTACCTTCAGCGGGACGACAACTCCCCGTACCGGTGCGCTCGAGCCGCCGTGGCAAAGGGAATGGCCCGCAGGCCATGAATCTCTTGCCACGGTTGTGGCCCACTTGCCGCATCCCGGTACGAGATGCCGATGGCCGAAGATCGTCCCACCCGCGCAGCACTGGCAGGCATGAGCATAGCCTTGGCGGGGACGGCTGCCTTCGCCGTCTGGTGGGCGCCGGAATGCGACTGGGACCTTTCCCTGCTTGCCGTCCTGCTCGCCTTCTCGGTGTTCAGCGACCTGACCGCCGTCTCGACCGAATCGAAGGTGAAGGTGTCGGGCAGCTTCCTCGCCCTCGTCGTCGCGATGGTCTTCCTCGGCGGCACCCCCGCCGCGCTGATCGGCGTCGCCACGATCTCCGTCGGCTGGCTGCGCTGGCGCGACGAACGCCACTACCTGCTCAACAACCTGCTCACCTACGCGCTCTTCCCGCTCGCCGGCGGGATCGCCTTCGAGGCGGCCACGAGCGCGGCGGGGCTGACCCAGGACGACCCGTCCTTCTACCTGCTCGTCTTCGCGCTCTTCCAGTTCTCGCTGGCGATCAACTTCGTCCTCGTCGCCGGCTACCGCGCCTACGTCGAGCGGTCGCGCTTCGCGGGCCAGCTGCACGTCCTGCCGCCGGTCCTCCCGTCGGAGTTCGCGAGCGCGATGCTGGCCGTCGCCGTCGCCTTCATCTACCACGTGATCGGCATCTCGGCGATCGCCCTCTTCGGCGTCGTCCTGATCACCTTCCAGTACCTGCTCGGCCAGCTGCTGCTCTCCCAGCAGCGGGCGCTCGAGCTGGAGCGGCGCAGCAAGCAGCTGGCCAGCTTCCAGGTCGGGATGCTGAGCGCGATGCTGCGCACGCTCGACCTGCGCGACAAGATGACGGCGCGGCACTCCGCCGCGGTGGCGCGCTACTCGCGGGCGATCGCGCAGCGGGCCGGCTTCTCGCGCCAGGAGGAGGAGCTCGTCCACATCGCCGCGCTGCTGCACGACATCGGCAAGTTCATCCTTCCCGACCGCATCCTCAAGGCCAACGTGCCGCTCACCGACGAGGACTGGATGCTGATCCGGCGCCACCCCCAGCAGGGCGCCCGCGTCGTCTCCTCGCTGGACGGCTACGGCCCGGTGGCGGAGATCATCCTCGCCCACCACGAGCGGATCGACGGCAAGGGCTACCCGCGCGGCCTGGTCGGCGATGAGATCCCCGAGCTGGCCCGGATCATCTCCGTCGCCGACACCTACGACGTGATGACCGCCCGCGACTCCTACCGCACGCCGGTCTCCACCTACGAGGCGATGCAGGAGCTGCGCCGCGTCGCCGGCAAGCAGCTCGACGCGCGCTTCGTCGAGGCCTTCATCGAGCTGCTCGAGGGCAAGGACGTCTCCTTCCAGCACGGCGAGGCGGCCGACTTCGAGAAGGAGCTGGCGCTGGAGGCGCGGATCAAAGAGACCGCCAGCCCGATCGGCAACGCGAGCCGCTTCGGCGCCCCCGGCGTCACCGTCTCTTGAGGGGGGCGATACGGTTGGCGGCGCGATGCGTGCGGTGACGTTCCAGGCGCCCGGGGAGGTCCGGGTGGAGGAGAAGGGCGAGCCCGAGCTGGGGGGCGGCGACGAGGCGCTGGTCCGCGTCGAGGCGAGCGGCATCTGCGGCTCGGACCTGCACATCTTCCATGGCCGCGTGCCGGTCGAGCCGGGCTTCACGATCGGGCACGAGTTCGTCGGCACCGTGCTCGCGGCCGGCCCCGACGTCGGTCGCGTCGCCGCCGGCGACCGGGTGCTCGGTTGCTTCCACACCGCCTGCGCGACCTGCCCCCCCTGCCTGCGCGGCGACTACCACCGCTGCGACAGCGGCCAGATCTTCGGCCACGGGTCGCAGCTGGGCGATCTGCAGGGCGCCCAGGCGGAGCTGCTGCTTGTGCCGCGCGCCAACCTGACCCTGCGCCGCGTGCCGGAGGGGGTGAGCGACGAGGTGGCGCTCTTCGCCGGCGACGTGATGGGGACCGGCTACCACGCCGTCGCCCACGCCGGCATGCGGCCCGGCGACAGCGTCGCCGTGCTCGGCCTCGGCCCGGTTGGCCTCTGCGCCGTGCAGGCGGCGCTGGCGGGCGGGGCCGGGGAGGTCTTCGCGATCGACTCGGTGGGGGCGCGGCTGGCGATGGCGGGCCGGCTCGGCGCGACGCCGGTCCACCTCACCGAGGAGGAGCCGAAGCGGGTCCTCCGGGCGGCGACGGAGAAGCGCGGCGCCGACGTCGTCGTCGACGCGGTCGGCGACCCGGGGCCGCTGGCGATGGCGGTCAGCCTCGCCCGCGACGCCGGCACCGTCTCGGGGATCGGCGCCTACGCCGGCAAGGGCGAGGTTCCCCTCGGCCTGGCCTGGCTGAAGGGCCTCACCCTGCGCCTCGGCCTCGCCAACGTGATCGCCCACGTCGACCGCGTGCTGGCCCTGATCGAGGCGGGCAAGCTCGACCCGGCGCCCCTCGTCACCCACCGCATGAAGCTTGACGAGGCGTCCGAGGCCTACGCCCTCTACGACCGCCGCGAGGCCCTGAAGATCGTCCTGACGCCGTAGCCGCGCCGGTCAGGTTCGGCGCCTTTCCTTGAATCTCCCTGATCGGATCGGGTAGGTTCGCCCCGTGCCGTCGCGGGGAGACGACCTGCTGGCCGCCCTGCTCGAAATGCTGGGCCTGCTCGAGGCGCCCGAGCCCGAGCCCGAGCCGCGGCCCGGCGCCGGGGCCGAGGGCGGGCCGGGCGGGGACCGCGGCCTGCTCGAGAGGGCGCCCGCCAGGGAGCGCTGGGAAGCGGCGAGCCGGCCCGGCCGGCGGCTGCTCCGCTTTCTCGCCGGCGCCCGGCGCGAGCCGCTTCCCTCCCGCCTCGACCCGGTCGAGCCGCCCGAGGAGGGGAGGCTGGGGATCTGCTGCTCCGGCGGCGGCATCCGCTCGGCGGCCTTCTCGCTGGGGGCCCTCCAGGGGCTCGACGGAGAGGAGGAGCTGCGCCGCGCCTCCTACCTCGCCGCGGTCTCCGGCGGCTCCTACATAGCGGGCGCGATCTCGATGGTCGCCAAGGCCTCGGGCGACGGCGACTCCGACGAGCAGCTGCTCGAGCGCCGCGGGCCTTTCGCCCCCGGCTCGCCGGAGGAGCAGTACCTGCGCAACCGCTGCTCCTACCTGGCGCCGACGGGAAGCGACCGGGTCTACCTCGGCCTGCGGGTCGTGCTCGGGCTGCTGGTCAACCTCGCCTTCGTCTCGCTGCCGCTGATCGGCGCCGGACTGCTCCTCACCGGCCTCTTCTACGGGCCGCTGCTGCCCTACCTGACGGGCAGCTGGTCCGTCGTCGTCGAGTACCAAGCGCAGATCCCCGCCTGGTTCTGGATCGCGCCGCTGGCGGTCGCCGGGCTCGCCGCGGGGGCCACCCTGGCGACGCTGCTCGTCCGCCGCCGCGTCGAGGTCTGGGAGCGGGCGCTCTCGGCCTGGTCGACCCGCCTGCTGCTCGCCGCCGGCGCGCTCGCCCTCCTCCTCGTCGCCGTCCCCTACGGCGTCGAGTGGCTGCGCGGCTTCGCCACGGGGAGCGGCTCGGCGGGCTCGGTGGTCGACGCCAACGCGCCCAAGCTCGGCGCCGGGACGCTGGCGCTGCTCGCCGGCATCGCCGCGCAGCTGGGTCACATGCTGACCTCGACGGCGACGATCGAAAGCGCCAAGCGGGCGCGCAAGGCCCTCGGCAGGCTCGGCGCGGGGCTGCGGCTGGCGATCGTCTACGCGGCCGCCGCCCTGGTCGGCCCGCTGCTGCTGCTCGCCGTCTTCGCCCTGACGATCGCCGCGGCGATGCCGGAGGTCCCCAGGGACGGCAGCCCCGACCTGGGCGTGGCCGGGATCGGCGCCGCGGTGCTGGTCCTCTTCCTGGCGATCTACTACCGGATCGACGCGATCACCTGGTCCCTGCACCCGTACTACAAGCGCCGCCTCAGCAGCGCCTTCGCGCTCAAGCGGGTGCGGGCGAGCCAGCTGACCTCGGAGGAGCGCGAGCGGCTCGAGGCGCTGCCGGCGCCGCCGGCGGGCAGCCCGGCGGAGCGCGAGTACCTCGGCGTCGCGGTCGAGCGCGACTACGACGAGCTGGTGCCGGTTTCCGCGACGGCCCTGGACGAGGGCGGCGGCGACGGCCGCTGGCCGACCCTGCTCGTCTGCGCCGCGGCCAACGTCTCCGACGCCGCCGCCACGCCGCCGGGCCGCCGCGTCACCAGCTTCACCTTCAGCGCCCACGCGGCCGGCGGGCCGCTGGTCGGCGCGGTGGCGATGGACGAGCTCGAGCGCGCCTTCGGCGGCGAGCGCAGCCGCGACCTGACCCTGCCGGCGGCGATGGCGATGTCGGGGGGCGGCGATCTCCCCCTCGATGGGCAAGGCGACGCCGCGGCCGCTGACCTTCCTGATGGCCCTGGCCAACCTGCGCCTCGGCGTCTGGGTGCCGAACCCGCGCTGGATCGCGGCGGAAGCCGACCGGGGGCGCGTGTCCCGCGCCTGGAAGCGCCCCCGCCTCTCCTACCTGTGGCGCGAGCTGCTCGGCCTCAACGACGTCGACGCCAAATACCTCTACGTCACCGACGGCGGTCATTACGAGAACCTCGGCCTGGTCGAGCTGCTGCGCCGCGGCTGCACCGACGTCTACTGCCTCGACGCGAGCGGCATCGGCGCCGGCGGGGTCGAGCTCGCCGCGCTGGGGGAGGCGATCGCGCTGGCGCGCAGCGAGCTCGGCGTCGAGATCGAGTTCGACGCGGAGAGCGAGGAGCGCGACCCGCAGAGCCTCTCGCCGGACCCCGACTCGAAGCACGCCGAGCGCGACGTGGTGACGGGGCGGATCGTCCACCGCGACGGCACCGAGGGCCGGCTCGTCTACGCCCGTAACACGATGACCGAGGGAGCGCCGTGGGACGTGCGCGCGCACCACGAGTCCGATCCCCGCTTCCCCAACAACCCGACCGTCGACCAGCTCTACACCGACCAGAAGTTCGAGGCCTACCGGGCGCTCGGCGCCGTGGCGGGAGCCAACGCGGTGGCGGCGATGAGGGCGCCCGGGGAGTAGGGCGGCGCGGAGGCGTACGATCGAGGCGATGGCACTTCTGAGCGAGCCGGAGATCGAGGAGCGGCTGGGCCGCCTGGACGGCTGGGAGCGCGCCGGCGAGGCGATCCGCAAGCGCTTCTCCTGCGGCGACTTCGTCGGCTCGGTGCGCTTCGTCGAGAGCCTCGTCGAGCCGGCCGAGGGGATGGGGCATCACCCCGACCTGGCGATCTCCTGGGACGAGGTGACGGTGACGATCGTCACCCACTCCGAAGGCGGCCTCACCGCGGCCGACTTCGAGCTGGCCGAGAAGGTCGACGCCCTATCGCCGCCGAGCTGAGGATCGACGCGGGGCTGGCGATCCCGCTGACCGAGGTCGAGCTGCGCGCGAGCCGCTCCTCGGGGCCGGGCGGGCAGCACGCCAACGTGACCGCCTCGCGGGTCGAGGCGGCCTTCGACGTCGCCGCCTCGGCGACGCTCGACGAGGCCCAGAAGGAGCGGCTGGCGGCGCGGGCGGGGCCTGTGGTCACCGCCGTCGCCCAGGACGCGCGCGGGCAGGCGCGCAACCGCGAGCTCGCCCTGCGCCGGCTGGCGGAGAAGATCGCCGCCGGCCTGGCGGAGCCGCGCCGGCGGCGCTCCACCCGGCCGACCCGCGCCTCGCGGGAGCGGCGCCTGGAGGAGAAGCGGCGCGCGGGCGAGCGCAAGCGGGCGCGCCGGCGGCCGAGCGGCGACTACTGAGCGGGCGCGCCGGGCTCCTCGGGCCCGAGCGGTTCGCCGCGCTGGCGCAGGCGGTTGTAGCCGGCGGCGCGCCAGCGCAGCGGGCCCTCGTGCGCGACCTCGAAGGTGCGGGCGCGCCCGTCCGCGGGGACGCTGTACATCGCCAGGCCGCGGCGGCCGCCGCCGGGGGGCACTTCCTCGAAGGAGACGGAGGCCATCGTCACCCGGCGGGCGCCGCGGCCGGCCGGCTCGGCCGTGACGGAGTAGGAGCCCGTCCCGGCGGGGGCGACCGTGACGGCGGGCGCCGCCTTCGGCCACGTCCATTCGCCGAGCAGGTGGGCGAGGCGCTGCACGGCGACGTTGGTCCACTTGCGCTGCGTGCCGCGCGCCTGGAAGGTGCGCGGGCGGTCCCAGCTGGCGCCCTGGCGCCCCGGGCTGGGCGGGCTCTCGCCGGCGCCGATCTTGACCCGGCGCAGGAAGGCGGGCGTGCGGCGCAGGCCGAGGAAGAGGGCGACGCGGGTGCCCGGGCCGCTGTCCATGCCCCAGCGGCCGTGCCAGTTGGCCCAGACCCGGTCGTCCTCGTCGACGTCGAGGAGGGTGACCTCCGGGGTGAGGCCGGGATCGCCCGGGGCGGGCGTGCAGACGTCGGAGAGCGGCAGCATCGGGTGGGCGCCGGGCTCGTGGTAGGAGGCGTGGGAGTCGATCGCGACGTAGACGTCGGGGCCGCGGTCGGCGGACTTGAACGGCCGGGTGACCGGCTTGCCGTGACCGGCCAGGGTGACGTGGGTCGCCGGCCCGCAATCCTCGCCGCGCCGCCACAGGCGGACCTGGACCAGCTCCCAGTCGCCGTCGTGACGGCCGGGCGGGAGAACGCAGGGGTTGTCGACGTAGAAGAGCCAGTACTGGAGGAAGACGGCGCGGCCGTTGGGCGAGGTCCAAGCGCGTCCGTAGCAGCGCGCGGCGGCGTCCAGATCCTGTCCGGCGCCGTACTTGGCGAGCAGCTCGTTGCCGCGCAGCTGGGTGTCGAGCCCGGGCCCGTCGCGCAGCGGGTTGACCTTCGACTCGAGCTGGTTCAGGTGGGCGAGGACCGCCGCGCCGGCGGGCGGCGTGCCGGGCTGCGGGCGCTCGTCCTCGTCCAGGAAGGCAGAGCGCTGGAGGTAGTCGTCGGCGAGGCTGGGGCGCCAGCGCTCGAGCGAGTCGAAGTGGAGGCGGGGAGCGAAAAGCTCCAGCAGCTCCAGCCGCTTGGCGGGAGGGATCTCCAACTCAGCCTGTCCGAGCGATCGAGAGCACCGGAGCGATCCTTTCACGCCGACCGCGCGTCGCGTCGCCTGGCAGACTGGGGCGATGGCGAAGCGCGGCAAGCGGCGCAGGCGGGAGAAGGCCCCGACGGTCGACTACGCCGACGCCGAGGGCAACACGCTGACCCTGCGCGAGACGCTCAGCCCCGGCACCATCGCCAAGCTCGGCGACGGCCCCGCGACCGCCGCGACCTCCCAGGAGGACGCCTGGCGCCGCCGCTCCGAGCTGCTCTTCGAGCGCCTCGCGGTGCGCTGGGAGATCGCCGGCCTGCCGATCGCCGACCAGAAGACCCTGCTCGGCCGCTACCGCCTCGCCGACGCCGAAACCCAGCGCTGGGTCCGCGAGACGATCGCCAGCCACGTCGAGCGCTACGTCCCGGAGCTGGCCGGATGAGCGGGCGGCAGGCGGCGGGCGCGGCGCAGTACGCGTTGCTGGTCGCGGCCTTCCTCGCCGTGTGCGGCTTGGTCGCCCTGCAGCTCGGCGAGAACGAAGCCAAGCCGGACGCCACGACGCTCGGCCTGGCCGTGCTCGCCGCGGCGCTGCTGGTCGGCATCGGCGCCCCCAAGGCGACGAGGAAGGCGCTTGCCCAGGTTTCGCGGCTCAAGCTCGGCGGCGTCGAGGTCGCCCTGCGCGAGGCCGACACCGCCAACCGCGCCCAGGCGACCCTGCTCTCGGAATCGGAGGACGGCGTTCCGGTCAAGGAGAGGCAGGGGACCGGCGACGTCCGCGACGACCTGCTGATCGTCCGCGAGCGGGTGGGCAGCCGGCTCGACCTCTGCCGCCACCGCGTGCTCGGGATGCCGAAGGGCACGCAGCCGGACGCCACCCTCGCCCGCCTGCGCGCCGAGAACCTGCTCACGCGCGACGAGGCGAAGGCGATCGGAGACGTGCTGGGAGGCGTCGGCGAGACGATCGAGCACTGGCCGGCGGACGTCGCCGAGGCGTTCCTCGACAGCGTCTGGGCCTTCGTCAGCCGCCTGGGCAGCACCGCCTTCGACCGCAAGGCGCGCCGAGATCTGGCCGCCGCCGGCTGGCTGATCGCCGACTTCGAGCAGGGCCGGGGTCATCGTCCCGACTTCCTCGGCTACCGGGACGGCCGCTGGCACCTGCTCACCGCGCGGGTTGTCAAGTCGCCCGACAAGGCTCGCGAGCGCCTCGACGGTTTCGTCAAGAAGGGTTACGGGAAGGCGATCCGAGACGCCGGGATCGAGATCGACTCGACCATCTTGGCGATCCCCGACTCTCGCGAGCCGGCCCAGGACGGCAAGTACCCGGAGGTCGAGGTGCGGCGGCTGGGGAGCCTGCTCGCCTCGTCCGGCACGACGACAACGAAATGAGAGGAGCAGCGATGTTCACCGACACCAAGGCAACCAGCAGCTTCGCCGTCGACGATCTCGAGAAGGCGCGGGGGTTCTACGGCGAGACGCTCGGGCTCGGCACGACGGTGCTGAGCGAGGAGTACGGCGTGATGTCGTTGCGGCTCGCGGGCGGCCGCGACACGCTGGTCTACGCCAAGCCCGACTTCGCTCCCGCCACCTACACCGTGCTCAACTTCGAGGTCGACGACGTCGAGGCGGCGGTCGACGGCCTCCTCGAGCGCGGCGTCGAGATGCGGCGCTACGAGGGCTTCGACCAGGACGAGCGCGGCATCGCCCGCGGCCCCGGCCCGAAGATCGCCTGGTTCGAGGACCCGGCGGGAAACGTCCTGGCGGTGTTGGAGCAGCAGTAGGGTAGGCGACAAACACCGACTAGGCGGTTATGCGTTTATTCGTTTAATCGGCTAAGGTGTGGGCGTGATCTTCTCGACTCCCACGCTGACGGCCGAGCTGAAGACCCGGCTGGACGAACTCGATCGGTTCCGGGTGGAGCTTGGCCGCGAGGTCGGCCGCGCCGTGCCCTGGATGGGGACGCTGCGCAGGCAGGTGCGGGCCTCGACCGTCGAGGGGTCGACCGCGATCGAGGGTTTCAGCGTCGCCCCGGGCGAGGCCCTGGCGCTGGTCGGCGGCGACAGGCAGCCCGACGCCGGCGACGAGAGCCGGATGGCGGTCGCCTGCTACGCCCGGGCGATGGATCACGTGCGGGCGATGACGCTCGACCCGGCGTTCGCGTGGAGCGAGCGCGCCATCCTCGACCTCCACTTCGACGCCTGCTTTTTTCAGCGCGACCACCGGCCGGGCAACTGGCGCACCGATCCGGTCGGGATCACGGGGGCCGACGGGGCCCTCGTCTACCGGGCGCCCGATGCCGGCGACGTTCCCGTGTTGATGGCCGAGGTCGTCGAGTGGCTGGAGCGGGGCGACCTTGACGCGCACGCCGTGGTTCGCGCCGCGATGGCGCACCTGCACGTCGTCTCCGTGCATCCCTTCCACGACGGCAACGGCCGCGTCTCCCGCATCGTTCAGTCCCTGGTCCTCGCCCGCGAGGGCCTGCTCTCGCCCGAGTTCGGCTCGATCGAGGAGCGCCTCAGCCGCCACCCCGCGGAGTACTACGCGGCCCTCAACGAGGCGCATGGCCCCACCTACCAGCCCGACCGCGACGCCACCGGCTGGGTTTCGTTCTGCGTCGATGCGCACCTCGCCCAGGCTCGTCAGCGCCTGGCCCAGATAGAGGCCGCCGCCGCCCGCTGGGCGCGCCTGGAGGACCTGGTCGCCTCCCGCAACTGGCCCGACCGCCTGGTCATCGCCCTCGAGCAGGCCCTGATCGGCGGCACCGACCGCGCCGCCTACGCCACCGAGGCCGAGGTTTCCCCGGCCACCGCCAGCGCCGACCTCCGTCGTCTGACCGATGCCGGCCTGCTCGAGCAGCTGGGGAAGGGCCGGGGCATCAGGTACCAGGCAGGCGAGGATCTTCTCGCGCCATCGCGTCCGGCGTGATGGACGATCCGGTGGCGAGGGTCCATATCGCGCTGCTCGTCGAAGTAGAGCTTGCGGCGGTCGGAGAGGTTGCCGGTGCTGAAGGCAAAGCCGCACGGCTTCCAAGCTCAGGGTTCTCTTCGAGACCTGAGCGAGAAGTTCAAGCGCCCGGCGACCCTTCAACTCCTTGGACGGGAGATCGAGAAGCTGCTGCTTTGCGGTTGGGTCGAAGAGCTCGACCGGAAGCCGCGCCACCTACAGGCCGAACTCCGCCGGATCGAGGTGCAGGGATCCCACCGATGGGCGCGGCTGGGCTCGAACCAGCGACCTCTCGCGTGTGAGGCGAGCGCTCTCCCACTGAGCTACGCGCCCGGGAGAGGCTCCAATCATAGGGGCCGAAAAGGGGGCGGTCAGGCGGGGGTTGGGGCCGGTTCGGGGAGTGGGCGGTCGTCGCCTTCGGCCTCCGAGCGCTTGCGCAGGGCGAGGCCGACGAAGGGGAAGACGAGGGTCGAGAGCATGGCGGCGCCGACCAGGCCGGCGGCGGTCGAGCTCTTCATGTGGCCGCCGTCGACGGCGAGTGTGGTGATGGCGACCACCAGGGGCAGCTCGGTGGCGGAGTAGAAGGCGAGGGCGGCGCGGTCGCGGGCGGCGAGGACGCCGCGGTAGAGGAGCAGGGCCGGGGCGCCGCGGACGACGAGGAAGAGGGCGAAGAACATCGCCAGCTTGAGCAGGGCGCCGAGCGAGCCGAGCGCGCCGAGATCGAACTCCAGGCCGCTGGTGACGAAGAAGAAGGGGACGAAGAAGCCGAAGCCGACCGCGGTCAGCTTCGACTCGAAGACCTGGAGCTCGCGGCCGCGCAGGGCGAGCCGGGTGATCATCCCGGCGACGAAGCCGCCGAGGAGGACGTCGAGGCCAAGCTCGCCGGCGAGCAGGACCAAGCCGAAGACGAGCACCACGGTGATCCGCACCGCCAGCTGGCTGCTTGCCTCGAAGGTGCGCTCCAGCGCCGGCCAGCCGCGCCAGGCGAGCCGCACCGAAACCAGCGCCAGCACCAATGCCAGGAGGACGAAGGCGACCAAGATCGCCGCCTCGTGGAGGGGTTGCTGGGAGGAGAGGACGAGGGTGACGAGCAGGATCGGCCCGAACTCGCCGGCCCCGCCGGCCGCGAGCAGGTAGCTGCCGAACTTCGTCCGCAGCTCGCCGGCGTCGCGCAGGATCGGGATCAACGTGCCGATCGCGGTCGTCGCCATCGCCGAGCCGGTGAAGAGGAAGGAGAGGACGACGCCGGCCGCGGCGAGCACGCCGCCCAGCCCGTAGGCGAGGACGATCGAGAGCAGCCAGCCGAGCGCGCCGAGCTTCAGCGGCCGGCCCCTGATCCGCTCGAAGTCGATCTCGTAGCCGGCGAAGAAGAAGAGCATCCCCAGGCCGAGGTTGGAGAAGAAGTCGATGAAGTCGTCGCCGTGGGCGAGGCCGAGGACCTCCGGGCCGACGAGGATCCCCATCGCCAGCTCTACTACGACGACTGGCGGGGCGAAGCGCCTCGGCACCACGGCCACCGTGACCGCCGCCAGGGCGGCGATCGTGACGATGACGAAGAACGACTCGGAGTCGACCTGGATCACGGCCGCCCGATCCTATGGGGACGTAGCTCCGGTGCCCCGGCGGCGCCCTGGTGGCGGCACGTCCGGGGGTCGGGGGGCGATAGGATCGGAGGTGGACCGTGCTAGGCGGGGAATCAGCGGTGCCCTGTAACCCGCAATCCGCTCTAGCGGGGCCGAATCCCGTTCCGAGGGGCTGGCCGTCGGGGCCGGTTCGCCGCGGGCGGCGTTGACGGCCGGGTCCTGCGCGACGTGGGCACGCGAATCAGGTCAGGTCCGGAAGGAAGCAGCCTTAAGCGGATGCCGCGGGTGCCGCAGGCGAGCCCGGCCCGAGCCAAGCGCGACGGATACGCCCGGTGGCTTCGCTTCGAAGGCGGGGCGCACGGTCCACCTCCTCCTCCGCTTGCGGTCGTATTTCTTCCCGGTATCCGGGAAGAAATACGACCGCAACGTCGGGACGACCGCAACGCGCGGGGGCGCGGGGGGGCTATCAGTCGATCAGCCGCGCCGCCATGCGGTTGACGGCGATCCGCCACATGAGGAGGGCGAAGGCGACGAGCGAGGCGAAGCGGACGAGGTCGATCGCCGCGTAGCCGAAGGCGCCGCCGCGGACCAGCTCGACCAGCTGGTGCAGGGGGTTGAGCTGGGCCAGCACCTGCAGCCCCTCGGGCAGGCCCGAGATCGGGAAGAAGGCGCCGGAGACGAGGAAGAGCGGCGTGACGAAGAGCGCCGTCACGTAGTTGAACTGGTCGATCTTGGCGACGACCGCTGCCATCGTCACGCCGAAGCCGGCGAAGCCGAGGGCGGTGACGAAGCAGAAGAGCGGCACCAGCAGCATCCCCCAGGCGGGGTCGAGCCCGAAGGCGATCGTGACCAGCAGCGGCACGCAGCCGTAGACGCTGGCGCGCGCGCCGATCCAGAGCATCTCGGCGCTGACCAGCTCCTCGACGTCGACCGGGGCGGCGAGGATCGCGTCGTAGGTGTTCTGGAAGCGGTGCTTGACGAAGGTGCCGAACATCGCCGGCATGGCGCTGGAGAAGATCACCGCGGTGGCGACCATGCCGGTGCCGACGAACTGCACGTAGGGGACGTCGCCGACGTCGTCGACCAGCGTCGCCGAGAGGCCGAGCCCGAAGGCGAGCAGGTAGACGATCGGTTCCAGCACGCTGGAGAAGGTCGTCCCCCGCCAGTAGGTGCGGAAGTTGGCGACCTCGCGGCTCATCACGCCGCCGATCGCCGCCGGTTCCAGCCGTCCCAGCCTCGTCGCGCCGTCGCTCACTCGACCTCGACCCCCGTGAGCAGGACGAAGACGTCCTCGAGCGAGGCGGCGCGGACCACCGCGTCGGCGGGGATCTCGCCGTTGCGGGCGCGCTCGGAGCCGACGATCGCGATCGCCGGGCCGGCCGGCCGCACCGGCAGGCCCAGGCCCTCGACGCTCGCCCGCACTTCGGTCAGCCGCTCCGGCGGTCCGTAGACCTCGGCCGTGTGGGTGCCGGCGTGGGCGGCGATCAGCTCGGCCGGCGTGGCGCGGGCGATGATCCTGCCCCCGTCCATCAGCGCGACCTCGTCGGCGAGCCGCTCGGCCTCCTCGATGTAATGGGTCGACATGAGGATCGTCGTGCCGCGGGCGCGCAGGTTGTCGATCAACGACCACAGCTCGGTGCGGATCTGCGGGTCGAGCCCGACCGTGGGCTCGTCGAGCAGGACCAGCCGCGGCTCGTGGATGAGGCCACGGGCGAGCAGCAGCCGCCGCCGCATCCCGCCGGAGAGCTCGTCGACCGCGTCACGGCGGCGCCCGCGCAGGCGGGCGAGGTCGAGCGCCCGGTCGACCGCGGCGCCGACGTCCTGCACGCGGTAGAGGCGGGCGAAGACGGCCAGGTTGTCTTCCACCGTGACGTCGACGTCGAGATTGTCGAGCTGCGGCACGACGCCCATCTCGGCGCGGGCCGCCTTGGCGTTGCCGGGCAGCTCGTGGCCGAGCACGCGCAGCTCGCCGGCGTCGGCGATCGCCTGCCCGGTGAGCAGCCGCATCGTCGTCGACTTGCCCGCTCCGTTGGGCCCGAGCAGGCCGAGGCAGATGCCCTCCGGCACCTCGAGGTCGAGCCCGTCCACCGCCGTGATCGGGCCGAAGCGCTTGACCGCGCCGTGGAGCTCTATCGCCGCCACGGGTTGATTCTCGACGATCGGCGTCGTCGGCGGTTGGGCAGCCTCCCATCCCCCACCCATGGGCGTGTCTGAGCCCATGCCCCCCGATGGGTGGACAAGCTCAGACACGGGGGGCCTGGGAGACTGCGCGGCGTGCTGGACGAGCGCTGGATCAGGTCGCTGCACGTGGAGGCGCTGCGGGAGGGGGAGCCGCACGCCGAGCGCGAGCCGCACGTCCTCTTCCAGGCCTCGACGATCGGGGCGCTGCTGGAGGGGGCCTACGACGGGGACCTCAGCTTCGCCGAGCTGGCCGACCACGGCGACCTCGGGCTGGGGACGCTGAACGGCCTCGACGGCGAGATGATCGCCGTCGACGGTCGCTTCTACCGCGCCGACGTCGACGGCCTCGTCGGCGAGGTGGAGCCCAGCGCGCGCACGCCCTTCGCCGTGGTGACCCGCTTCGCGCCGACGACCGACGTCTGCCGCGACGGGCCCGTCGACCACGAGGGCCTGCTCGCCTGGCTCGACGAGTTGCTGCCGGACGCGGTCTCCTGCGCGATCCGTGTTGACGGCCGCTTCGAGCTGGTCAAGGCGCGTTCGGTGCCGCGCCAGCGGCCGCCCTACCGGCCGCTGGCCGAGGTCGTCGCCGAGCAGCATGTCTTCGCGCTGCGCGATGTCGCCGGCACGATGGTCGGCTTCCGCTTCCCGGAGTACGCCGAGGGGATCGAGGTGAGCGGCTACCACCTCCACTTCGTCGACGAGGGCCGCCGCCGCGGCGGGCACCTGCTCGACTGCCGTGGGGCGAAGCTGCGCGCCCGCCTCGACCCCTCGGGCGAGCTGCGCGTGGAGCTGCCTCCGGGGGTCGAGCTGGCCGACCCCCGGCTGGCGGCGAGCACCCACGCCGCCGTCGAGCGGGTCGAGCGCGCCGGCTAGGGAGCGCGCCGGCGCAGGTCAGCAGCGGCGGTAGAGAAGCCAGGACCGGTTGCCGGCGACGCGGCGGAAGCCGGCCGGGACCGTGGTGCGGAGGCGGGCGGGGTCGCGCGGGTCGAGGATGAAGTTGTGGACGACGAAGGGGCTTGCCGGGGCGAGGAAGTAGCCGCGGGCGGGCTGGCGCTGCTCGGAGGAGCTGACGATGCGGCTTGGCCGCACGTCGAGGTCGAAGGCGAGGCGGGGGACGGCGCGGTGGTTGGGCACCGAGATCGGCAGGCAGGGCGGCTCGAAGGCGCCCGAGCCGGCGAGGTCGCGCAGGTCGGACTCGATCTCGCTCTGGTTGGTCAGGTCGACGTCGACCCTGTGCAGGAGGTCGTACTGGTTCGGTCCCCAGGCGACGAGCATCAGGGCGACGAGGACGGCGAAGGCCTGCCAGGCGCGGCGCCAGGGGTGATCCCGCTCGAGCAGCCGCCAGCCGAGCAGGGCCAGGGCGGCGAAGACGGCGAGGATCGCCCCGGCGAGCATCGTGTAGCGGGGGATGATCGCCAGGCCGGCGCAGGCGAGCACGGCGAAGGCGGCGAGGGCCAGGGCCGCGGCGGCGACGCCGATCTCGCTGCGGCGGCGCATGGTGGCGAGGCCGAGGACGATCCCCCCGGCGGCGCCGACCATCCCCGGCCACTGGAGCACCTCGCCGAGGCGGCGCGGGCCGTAGAGGACGAGGTCGATCGGGCCGGTCTGGCGCTCCAGCGTCTCGACCGTCTCGCGGGTGCCGGTGAACGAGTAGGTGGGGCTGCCGGCGGTGATCCAGTCGAAGGCCGCCCAGCCGAGCGGCGCGGCGAGGGCGAGGGCGGCGAGCCAGCCGAGCTGCCGCCGCGAGCGCCCCCCGTCCCAGGCCAGGTAGATCCAGTAGGCGCCCGCGAAGAGCCAGGCCTCGGGGCGGAGGAGGCCGGCGAGGGCGAGCAGGGCGAGGACGGGCCAGCCGGCGCGGCGGCGGCGGGTCTCGATCAGGAGCGCCGCCAGCGCCAGGGCGATGTAGGGAAGGTCGATGTAGGCGCGCAGGCCGTTGGAGAGGTAGGGCGCGCGGGTCAGCACGAGCAGCGCCGCCGCGGCGCCGACCGGCCGGTCGAACCAGAGCGAGCCGAGCCGGTAGACGAGGTAGCCGACCAGGCCGAGGGAGAGGTAGGCGAGGACCATCGTCAGGTCGATCGCCCCGTCCCCGAACGGCGAGGCGAGCAGGCCCCAGGCTTCGTAGAGGGGGTGCGGGGTGGGTGGCAGAGACGCCCCCCGGTCGGGGCTCGTCCCCTCCGCCAGCTCCCGCCCCCAGAGCAGCGAGTAGATCGTGTCGTAGTTGGGGAAGCCGAGCGGGAAGAGCAGCAGCAGCACCGCCGTCGTTCCGGCGACCCAGGCGAGGGGCGTCAGCCAGTTGCGGGCCCGCTGCGGCACCGGCGCACGGTATCCGCTGCCGTCCCCCGAGCGTGTCTGAGCTCGTCCCCGTAGAAGTGGGTTGGCTCGGACACCCCTGGCCGGGACGCGGCCGGGACGGGGATACACTGGCCGCAGTGCCGCCCGCGAGCGACTCGATCTCCCTCTACCGCCGCCACCGGCCGGGCTCCTTCGAGGAGGTGGTCGGCCAGCGGCACGTGGTCCGCACCCTGCGCAACGCGGTGGAGCAGGGCAAGGTCCACCACGCCTACCTCTTCGTCGGCTCGCGCGGGACCGGCAAGACCTCGATGGCGAAGATCCTCGCCCGCTCGCTCAACTGCGAGCGCGGCGGGCCCACGGTCGCGCCCTGCGGGGAGTGCGAATCGTGCCTGACGATCGCCGCCGGCAGCTCCGTCGACGTGATCGAGATGGACGCCGCCTCCAACCGCTCGGTCGACGACGTGCGCGACCTGCGCGAGCGGGTCGCCTACGCGCCCACCGGCGGGCGCTGGAAGGTCTACATCCTCGACGAGGCGCACATGCTCACCAAGGAGGCCTGGAACGCCTTCCTGAAGACCCTCGAGGAGCCGCCGCCCAACACCGTCTTCGTGCTGGCCACGACCGAGGCGCACAAGGTGATGGCGACGATCGCCGACCGCTGCCAGCGCTTCGACTTCCAGCGGCCCTCGCTGGAGCAGATCTCCGAGGTGCTGAAGCGGGTCGCCGCGGCGGAGGGAATCGAGGCCGACGACGCGGCGGTGGCGATGATCGCCCGCTCGGCCTCGGGGAGCTTCCGCGACGCGCTCGGCACGCTCGACCAGCTGGTCGCCTTCGGCGGCGAGCGGGTCGCGCTCGACGACGTGCTCGAGCTGCTCGGCGCGGCCGACGCGGAGCTGCTCTTCGAGGCCGTCGACGCGGTCCTCGCCGAGGACCCGAGGGCGGTCCTGCTCGGGGTCGAGAGGATGGCCCGCTCGGGCCGCGACCCCGCCCAGTTCGCCCGCGACCTGCTCGCCCACCTGCGCCACCTGCTCGTCACCCAGACGGTGGGCGAGGTGCCGAACACCTTCGTCGTCACCGCCACCGACGCCGACCGCCTGGCCGCCCAGGCGAGCTCGATCGGGGCCGCGAGCCTGATCCGCACGATCGACGAGCTGGCGGCGGCGCTGACCGCGGTGCGCGAGGGCGACGACGCCCGCATGGCCGTCGAGATCGCCCTGCTCAAGGCCGCCCGGCCGGACCTGGATCCGACCATGGAGGGGTTGCTGAGGCGGATCGAGAAGCTCGAGGGAGGGACGGGGGCCGCCGCGGCGCCGGCGGGTCCTGTCGTCGATCCGGTCCCACCGGAAAGCCCCCCAGCGGACGGTCCCGACTCTGACGCCCCACAAGCTCCCCAGCAAGCGCCCGGAGCCTCCAAGCGAAGTGAGCCCACGCCGTCCGCCGCCGACGCTCCTCCCGCGGGCGGCGGGGGCGATGGGGGAGTCGAGGACGACTCCGCCCGCAGCGCCCCCCCATCGCCCCCGACGGGACCCGCGGGCCAGGCGCCCACGGCGGAGCCTGCCGGGACGGCTTCGGACAAGCTCGACCTGGCGAAGGTCAAGCGGGTCTGGCCCGCCGTCCTCGACAGGCTGCGGGAATCGAGCCCGGCGCTCGCCGCGACGTTCGACGGGGCGCGGCCGGTCGGGCTCGACGAGGGAGGGCTGAAGATCGGCTTCCCGGCCGAGCTGACCTTCAACAAGAAGAAGGCGGAGACGCCCGACAAGCGCGAGCTGATGGCCGACGCGCTGGAGGCGATGCTCGGCGAGCGGCTGCGGCCCGGCTACGTGCTGCTCGACGGCGAGGAGGCGCCGGCCGCCGCGGAGGCGAAAGCGCCCCCGGGCGAGATCGATCACGATGCGCTGGTGGAGAAGATCAAGAGCGAGCTCGACGCGGAGGAGGTCGGTTAGGTGGCACGAGGCGGAATGCCCGGGGGCTTCGACGTGAACGCCCTGATGAAGCAGGCGCAGCAGATGCAGGACGAGATGGCGAAGGCGCAGGAGTCGCTCAAGGACGAGGTCGTCGAGGCGAGCGCCGGCGGCGGCATGGTGAAGCTGAAGATGGGCGGCGACCTGACCCTGCGCGAGATCGTCATCGACCCCGAGGCGATCGACCCCGAGGAGCCCGAGCTGCTCGCCGAGCTGGTCCAGGCGGCGGTCAACGAGGGGCTGCGCGCCGCCCAGGAGCTGGCCAGCGCGAAGATGGGCGGCATCGCGGGCGGCCTCGGCGGTCTGCCCGGGATGTAGCCCGAGTGAGCTTCCGGTGCGCCTTTTGGACCTACCCGGTGCATAAAGCGCACCGGAAGGGGCGGCGGTGAGCGAGGGGCCGGCGCCGCTCGCCCGGCTCGTCGCGGAGCTCTCGCGCCTGCCGGGGATCGGGCAGCGCACGGCGCAGCGGCTCGCCTTCCACATCCTCCGCGCCCCGGAGGAGGAGGCGGCGGCGCTGGCGGCGGCGATCCGCGAGGTGAAGGAGAAGGTCGGCCTCTGCGAGGAGTGCTTCAACCTCGCCGAGGGGCCGCGCTGCCGCATCTGTGCCGACCCGGGCCGCGACCGGACGACGATCTGCGTGGTCGAGGAGCCCGCCGACGTGATCCCGATCGAGCGCACCCACGAGTACCGCGGCCTCTACCACGTGCTCGGCGGCGCCCTCTCGCCGATCGACGGGGTCGACGCCGAGGACCTGAAGATCGCCGAGCTGCTGCGCCGGGTCGAGGACGGCGAGGCGCGCGAGGTCGTCCTCGCCACCAACCCGACCACCACCGGGGAGGCGACCGCCCTGCACATCGCCGAGCGCCTGCGGGGCGAGGTCACGGTCACCCGCCTCGCCAGCGGCCTCCCGGTCGGCGCCGACCTCGAGCACGCCGACGAGGTCACCCTCGGCAAGGCCTTCGCCGGCCGCCGCAGCCTGGAGTGAGCGGACGCTTCTACTAGACGATCGTCAAGCCGCAAATAGCGAGCTTTGCGGTTCTCTCGTCCGTCGCTTTCGCCAAGGTCTTCGCGTGGCGACGCGAGCCCCCAGGCGCAACGGCGACGGCACCGGGTCCCCGGCGGGGAAGGTGGCGCGCGAGGTTTCCGTCCTGCAGGCGGAGCTGCTGGCCAAGCTGCGCGAGGAGATGCGCGGCGGGGACGGCGAGACGTTCGCCGACGCGGCGCAGCGCCTGGCCGAGGAGTTCGGCTCGGTGACGGCGACCGCCGTCTCGGCGGTCTGGGAGCAGGAGGCGCCCGCGGCCGGGCCCGAGCCGCACGCGAGCCTCTACCAGCCTGGCCACATGCGCCGCCGTCTCGACCAGCTGATCGAGACGAACAAGCGCTACGGCCACCCCTTCGGCCTCGTCGTCTTCGACGTCGACGGGCCGGGCGCCCGCGAGGCCGGCGACGGGGACGGGCAGGAGACGATGCTGGCGGTGGTCGGCGCCGCCCTGCGCGACAGCGTCCGCCTCGTCGACGAGGCCTTCCGGCTCGAGGAGGAGGCGCTCTGCGTGCTGGCGCCCAACCAGACCACCGTCGAGGGCGTGCAGATGGCCGAGCGGCTGCTTGGGGCGCTCGACGAGCTCGAGGCGGCCGGCGGCCTGCGGATCGGCATCTCGGCAGGCGTCGTCGCCTGTCCCGAGCACGGGACCGACGCGGAGGAGCTGCTGCGCAAGGCCGACGAGGCGATGTGGCGAGCGCGCGCGCTGGGCCAGCCGGTCGGCGTGGGCGCCCTGGAGGGTCGCGAGCGACTCTTGCAAGATCGCTGACAGATTCCGGAAATCTGTCCATAACCTGCGTAAACCTGGCCCGCCGGTGGGAGAATGCCCGTGCTCGGCGAACAAGGCTGGGCCACAACCTTCCAGAGACGAGCCGAATGCCGGGAATACGAACCAACGCCGCCGCCGAAGTGCTCGGGGTAAACCCCAACACCCTGCGCAGCTGGGAGCGCCGCTACGGCTACCCCAAGCCGAAGCGCACGGTCGGCAACCACCGCAACTACGAGCTGGTCGAGCTGCAGACGCTGCGCGACGCGCTGGCCCAGACCGGCAACATCTCCTCGGCGATCGAGCTGGCGCGCCAGCGCCAGGCGGCGCCGGCCAGCGACGACGGCCTGCTGGCGGCGCTGGAGAGCTTCGACGAGGAGGCCGCCGACCGCGCCGTCGAGGAGAGCCTGGCGCTGCGGCCGCTGGAGCGCACCGTCGAGGAGCTGCTGCTGCCGGCGGTCGACCGCCTCGCCGCCGACCCCGAACGCGAGGCCGAGCTGGAGTTCGCCTCGCGCTGGGCGACCGGCTGGCTGCACGGCGCCCGCCGCCTCGCCACCACCGCCTCCCGGCCCGCCGGCATCCTGCTGCTCGACTCGAGCAACGGCTCCGACGCCGAGGCGGTCCACGCCCAGGCGCTCGACCTCACCCTGCGCCGCGCCGGCTTCCGCGTCCTCATGCTCTCCAACCAGCTCGGCGACGAGCGCCTCGAGCGCGCCCTGCGCGCCCTCGACCCGACCGCGATCGTCCTCTGCGGCCCCGGCGCCGACACGCCGGGCGCCGTCAAGCTCGTCCGCAAGATCCGCGAGGTCGGCTTCGCCGCCCCGCTCTTCGGCTTCCGCGCCAGCGGCCTGATCGGCGCCGCCGTCCCCTCCGCGGGCGAGGCCCCCAGCGAGGTCACCGGCATGCTCAACGCCGATCTGCGCCGCCGCGCTGCCCAGGCCTTCGCCTGAGGCGGTTCGACCGGCGCATATCCGCGTCCTCGCTCGCTCACGTGCAGAGCACGCTTCGCTCCCTGCGTCCTCGATCTGTCTTTTGCCACAAGCTGCGCGCCACGCGTAGAGCGACATCGGCTTGGCTAAGGCGATGCCGCCTGGTCAGCCGACCCCCTTCGCGACGGAGGCCGCTCTCGTCCGCCCCGACGCCTACTCTTGCGACGTGGCTGCCAGGCGCGTCCGTCGCTTGTCCGTGGGCGACAACATAGAGGCACTGACGTTGCTCGAGAGCGGCTCGGTGGCGCTCGTATACTTGGACCCGCCCTTCAAGTCTGGGCGCAGCTACGACCTGGTTGACGCGATGCGCGGCAACAGGCAGGGCGGACGTACACCTGCCTTCGACGATCAGTGGACATCCCCACCTGGTTTGGCGCTCGATCGGGCCGATGAGCTGGATGGTCTTGTGCCCCGCCCGGTGAGCGAGCTCGTTCACATGCTCACCCGCACTCTCGGCAGACGTTCTCTGTCTACGTATCTCGTCGCGATGGCCCCCCGTCTAGTGGAGATGCACCGGGTGCTGAATGATACTGGTTCCCTGTATCTTCACTGTGATTATTCTGCAAGTCCCTACCTCCGCGTGCTGCTAGACACGATCTTTGGGCCGGCCAATTTTCGCAACGAGATCATCTGGCGTCGCACCCATGCCCACAGCAGCTCGAAGCGGTTTGGACCGGTGCATGACACGATTCTCTTCTACGCCAAGAGCGCTAAATATCAGTGGACTTCTCAATACAGCGACTATCCGTCCCACTACCTAGACACGTACTACACCCATGAGGACGAGCGAGATCGTTACCAGCTGATCACCTGCACCGCCCCCGGCGACAGGACTGGCACCCGCGCTCACTACCGGTGGAAGGGACAGCTGCCTCCGCCCGGTCGCCACTGGGCCTGGCAGAAGGAGAAGATGGAGGCCCTTGACCGCGAAGGGCTGCTGGTCCACTCCGCGAGCGGGGTTCCGCGGCGCAAGCGGTACGTCGACGAGGCACCTGGGGTGCAGCTTCAGGACGTCTGGTCGGACATCAACCGGCTGGACGCGCACTCTGAGGAGCGGGTCGGCTTCGAGACGCAGAAGCCGTTGGCCCTGATTGCCCGGATAATTGCGGCGAGCAGCAAGCCCGGGGACGTGATCCTCGACCCGTTCGCGGGGAGCGGAACCACGCTGGTCGCAGCCGAGCAGGCGGGCAGGGGATGGATCGGCTTCGATTCCTCCCTGCTGGCGGGGTCGATATCGCTCGCACGGGTCCGGCAGGAGGTGAACCTCTGGCGCGTCGACCTGAACGGGTTTCCGTCCGACCGGGGCGCGGCTCTCTCGCTCTTGAGGCGAGAGCCGCTCGCCTACGGGCTATGGGGCACGAGCATGCTGGCGACGCTTGCCGATCGGAGTGGGCGGACCGAGGCGCTTGTGACCGGCAGCGGTCGGGTGCGAATCGGTCGGCGCCTTACGCACTTGGAGAGCTGGGTACCCCTGCGCGGCCGCCGCTTGCCGAGCGCCGAGGTCTGCACGACCCCCTCCCGGCACCACCCGCGGGCTGGCTTCGTGCTGCGCACAGGCAGGGACGTCGGGTCGGGACTCGCCGAGCACCTGCGGAGCGCGCACGGCATACCTGTGGCTGACGTGCCGATCGAGAGCCTGGTCGGAGAGGACTGTCGCAAGCGCGGCATGGCTCCGGAGGTTGCGGCACTCGGTGGCGGCTGAGGCCTACGACCATGTGTCGGGGAGCCTGAGCGACCTCGACCGGGACGTCGTGCGGTACGTCCCTCCCGGCGGCAACTGGCGTGACCTGCCCGAGGACTTCGCCTCCCAGCGGATCGCCCAGATCCGCCGTTCGGCGGCTGCCGGCGAGGGCAGTCGCAGCACCTACTACGGGCGCCTTGCGCCAGATCGTCAGAGCTACACGATCTCCACCTACTTCAATCGCCCAGGCAACGGTTGCTTCATCCATCCCCGCGCCCCGAGGCTGATCTCGATTCGCGAGGCGGCGCGGCTACAAGGCTTCCCCGATGGGTACCGACTCTGCGGCCGGGGCCGTACGCGCTTCGTCCAGGTCGGCAACGCGGTTCCGCCCCTGCTCGCCTACCAGGTGGCGGGCGCTCTCGGGAGGGCCGGCTCGTTCGTGGACCTCTTCTCGGGGGCCGGAGGGCTCTCGCTCGGTTTCGAGTGGGCCGGCTGGGAGCCGGTCGCCGCGGTGGACAGCGATCCCGCCTGCATCGCGACCCTGCTGGCCAACGGGACCGATTCCACGCGCGCTCTGCAGCGCGATCTCTCCGCTCCCGAGACTCTCGCCGCCACCCTCGAGGAGGTCGTCGCGCTCAACGGCGGTCGCGATGTCGAGGTGCTGATCGGCGGTCCGCCCTGCCAAGGCTTCTCGACCGCGGGCAGCAATCGCCGGAGGGATCCCCGCAACCGTCTCGTCGACGCGTTTCTCGAAGCTGTCGGCGTGCTCAGGCCCCGCGTCGTGCTGATGGAGAACGTGCCGGCGCTGACCTTCCGCGGCCGGCGCCCTACGCTGCAGCGAGCGCTGGCGACTCTCCGCGCGCACGGATACACGGTCGACACCGCGATCCTGCACGCTGAGGCCTACGGCCTGCCCCAACTGCGGCGGCGGCTGTTTGTGCAGGCCGTTCTCGACGGCGAGGTGCGTTGGCCGGCGCCGCACCGCCGGGTCGTCGCTCCGCACCAGCTGGGCATGCAGCCGGGCGTCGGGACTGACGGCGAGCAGCCTGAGCCCCCCACCGTGATCGAGGCGATCGGGGACCTGCCGGCGGAGACGAGCCCCGATCCGGACGTGCCGGTGCGGTATGCGGCCAGAGCCAGCTCCGCCTTCCAGCGGTGGGCGCGAGGCTCGCTCCCGGTCGAGGAGCTGATTCCACAGCGGCCGGCGGTGGCGAGCACCGCGAGCCGGGCCCTCGCCGCGTAGCCGTGATCTCGACCGATCGCCTGGATGTCCTCGAGGCCGGGCTGGAGGTGCTCGAGGGCTTCGGCAGCCGCAACCGTCCCCGCGGTCGCTTCATCCTTCTGTACCTGGGCCTCCGTCGGATGGGGGGCAGCCTCGCACCGATGGGCAGCGCCGAGGCGACGTCGGCGAGCGAGATCGAGCGATTCATGGACGCGATGCTGACCAAGGCTCACAGGGCGGAGCCCTTCGTCGTCCTCACCTCGCCGTTCGGTGGTAGCCCGTCCGCGACCGCGCCCTACAGCGCCCGATCGGGGGTGCTGGCTCCGGGGCACAAGGAAAAGACGAACACCTGGCGCAACAACCTCCAGCTTCAGAAGGGAATCGGATGCCCAGCGGAGCCGGAGACGATTCGCACCGTGCTCGCCGACCCGGCACTTCGCCTTGCCTGCCCTCACATGAGCGCCGACAGCGCGGATGTGCATCGCTGCGCGTTGGCGAAGAACGCGAGATACCGCGGCGAGATGCACTCGATCTGGCTGCGGAAAGTCCCCGGAGGGTGGCAGGGGGTCGATCTCGACGATCCAGCCGTGTATGGCTCATACCTGAAACCGAAGGGCAGTCGCATTCCCGTGTTCCCACTGATCGCGGCGCTCTACACCGACGCCTCCACGGGCGTCTATCCGGCTCGCGATCGCGTCGGCATCCCGGAGCTCGCCACCGACTTCGGGTTCTCGATCGAGCAGGTCGAGTCGATCTTCGAGTGCGATCCGGGAGAGGACGACAATGCCGCCGTGCTGGGAGCTGCGGGAACGCGGTTGGTCGGGGGGGAGCCGGGGCCGCCGGAGGGAAGGGGGGCATCCGTCGCGGAGCCCGCCCTCTCGCGCATCGCTCCAGGGCGGGAGCGAGAAGCTCTGCCCCTGCCCGAGCTGCACGGGCCGATGTTCGCCAACTCCGGGCTTGGCGCTGAGCTGGCCGTCGCCAACGACCTCGTCGAGAGGGGATGGCGGGTGGCATATCGGGGCAGTCAACAGGGGGTCGGCTTCGACCTCGAGGCTCAGCGGGGGGACAGGACATTGCGGGTCGAGGTGAAGTCGTCGGTTGCTTCGACGACCCCCGAGCTGAGCGAGTCCGAGTGGGCTGCCGCCCGCGAGCACGGCGTGAGTTTCGTGCTCGCGATCGTCGACTTCTACGGAAGCGAGCGGCAGGCGATCTGGTACGTCCGCGACCCCGGCACGGCGGCGACGCCAGTCGAGCGAGTCACCTCGATCTACAGGCTCGGCCGGGGCTCCATCGAAGGCCGGCGGACCGACGGCGACGCGCTCTAGTGGCCACTAGCGATCTCTTCCGGCGTGAACCTGTACCCGACGCCAGGGCGACCGCTGAGCCCCCGTCTCAGCGGGCCGGATCGGCGGACACCGCCTCGACGACGGCCTCGCCGCCGCGGCTCGGCAGCAGCGTCACGCCCCGGAAGCGCGCCTTCTCGTCCTTCTCCCGGCTGGCCCGGAGGCGGGCCCGGGCGAGGATCCTCGCGATCGCGATCTTCATCTCGAGCTGGGCGAACGACGCCCCGATGCAGCGGCGCACGCCGCCGCCGAAGGGGATCCACGCGTAGGGCTCGGGCGCTCCCTCGAGGAAGCGCTCCGGGCGGAAGGCGAGGGGGTCCGGCGGGTAAAGGGACGGGTCGCGCTGCACGAGCGCGATCGAGGCGGCGATCTGCGTCCCCGCCTCGAACCGGTAGCCGCCCAGCTCGACCGGCTGGGAGGGCGAGCGGAAGACCTCGGTGACGACCGGCCGCACGCGCAGGGTCTCCTTGACGACGGCGTCGAGGTACTCGCCGCCGGCGCCCTCCTCCTTCACCTCGGCGGTGAGGCGCGCCAGCGCGGCCGGCGTGCGCAGCAGCCGCTCGAAGGCCCAGCCGATCGACGTCGCCGTCGTCTCGTGCCCCGCCAGCAGGATCGTGATCAGCTCGTCGCGCAGCTCGCCGTCGTCGAGCGGGCGGCCCTCCTCGTCGCGAGCCGCGAGCAGCAGGCTGAGAATGTCCTCGCGCGCGTCCTCGCCCGGGTCCTCGCGCCGCCGCCGGATCTCCTCGCGGAGGATGGCGTCGACGCGGTCGCGGTTGCGGACGAAGCGACCCCAGGGGCTGAGCGGGCCGAGGTCCTTCTGGGCGAAGAGCAGCAGCGGGTTGACCGACGAGAGCCGCGGCAGGCGCCGCTTCAGCTCGGCCACCCGATCGGGGTCGGCGACGCCGAAGACAGCCCGGATCATCACCTCGAGGGTGATCGCCTGGGCGACGGCGCGGGTGCGGATCGTCTCCCCCTGGCGCCAGCCGTCGATCGCGCGGTCGACGATCGCCTCGATCAGCTCGGCGTAGCGGGCGATCGCCTCGCCGTGGAACGGCGGCAGCATCAGCCTGCGCATGCGCAGGTGGCGCTCGCCGTCGAGCAGCAGCAGCGAGGCCGGCCCGAGGACGGGCTCCATCACCTCGCGCGGCTCGGCGACCTCGTACTCGGAGGGCTTCCACTTGAACATCCGCTCGACCAGGTCGCGGTCGGCGATGTGGAAGAGCTCGCCGGCGATCGAGTCGCCGGTGCGGAAGACGTCTCCGTAGCGCCTCTGCACGGCGACGCGCGTCCGCATCGGGTAGGCGAGGCCGAGCCAGGTCTGCAGCGGCCCGGGCAGCGGCGGCCCGGGGATCTCCGCCGCGGAGCGCGGGGCTGCCGCGCCGGGCGGGCTAGGCGCGCTCGGTGCCGGGGATGTTCGACTCGCTGATGCCAAACCGTTCGTGAAGCCTACGCAGCGGCGCCGGCGCCCACCAGTTCCACCTGCCGAGCAGCTCCATCAGCGAGGGGACGAGCAGCGCCCTGACGATGCTGGCGTCGATCAGCACCGCCAGCGCCGTGCCGACGCCGTTCTGCTTGATGAAGATGATCTGCGAGGTGGCGAAGGCGCCGATCGCGATCGCGAAGAGGAGCGCCGCGGCGGTGACGATGCGCCCGGTGCGCTCCAGCCCGATCGCCACGCACTCGGAGTCCGAGGCGCCGGCGTCGCGCGCCTCCTTGATCCGCGAGAGCAGGAAGACGGCGTAGTCGGTGGAGAGGCCGAAGGCGACGGCGAAGAGCAGGATCGGCATCGTCTGCTCCAGCGCCCCCTGGCTCGTGTAGTCGAGGACGCCTTCCAGCCGCCCGTCCTGGAAGATCAGCACCAGCAGGCCGAAGACGGCGCTGAGGTTGAGGATGTTCATGATCAGCGACTTGACCGGCAGCACCACCGAGCCGGTCATCAGGAAGAGGATGACCAGGGTGGCGACGACGATGATCGCGAAGGCGATCGGCAGGTGGCGGACGAGGCTGTCCTGGAAGTCGAGGAAGTCGGCGGTGGCGCCGCTGACCCCGACGGTGGCGCCCGGCACCTCGATCCGGCGCAGCGCCTCGACCGTCGACTGGCTGGCCTCGGAGCGGAAGCTGCCGGTCGAGATCGCCTGGATCACGCTCAGCCCCGGGGCGACCCGCTGTGCCGGCAGCGCCTCGGCCACCCCCGCGGTGCGGCCCACCTGGGCCTGGGCACGGGCCGTGGCCGCCGGCCCGCCGCCCTCGACGCTGACCCAGATCGGCGTGTCGCGGTGCGGCGGGAAGTCGTCCTGCGTCGCGTCGTAGACCTGGCGAGCGCTGGCCTCCTCGGGCAGGATCGCCGCGTCGGCGGCGGTGAACTTGATGCTGAGGAAGGGCACCCCGAGGACGATCAGGAAGAGCGCGCTGCCGGTCGCGATCGGCAGCGGGCGGCGCATCACGAAGCGGGAGAGCCGGTACCAGAAGCCCTCCTCGTCGGGGCGCGCCTCGGCCTCGGCGCGGCGGCGCAGGAAGCGCGGCGCCAGCGAGTTGACCCGGGTGCCGAGCAGGGTCAGAACCGCGGGCAGGACGGTCAGCGAGACGAGCGCCGCGAGCAGGGTGACGAGGGCGCCGCCGAAGCCCATCGAGTAGAGGAAGCGCTGCGGGAAGACGATCAGCGAGGCGAGCGCCGCGGCGACCGTCAGCGAGGAGAAGAAGACGGTGCGCCCGGCGGTCGCCATAACCCGCCGCATCGCCGCTAGCCCCGGGCCGTCCTTGGCGATCTCCTCGCGGTAGCGGGAGACGACGAAGAGGCTGTAGTCGATCGCCAGCCCGAGCCCCAGCCCGGTGGTCAGGTTGAGCGCGAAGATCGAGATCGACCCGACCTCGCTGAGCAGCCTGATGACGAAAAAGGTGCCGACGATCGCCAGCACGCCGATCATCACCGGCAGCAGCGCGGCGACGAGGCTGCGGAAGAAGAGCAGCGAGAGCAGGAAGAGCAGCGGCAGGGCGAGCATCTCGGCCCGCTGCAGGTCCTCCTCGACCTGCTTGTTGACCTGCTCCTGCGCCAGGGCCCCGCCGCCGACCGTGACCCCCGGCCGGCCGTTGAGCCGCGCGGCGATATTCGCTCCGGCTTCCTGCCACTGCTTGTCGCCGCGCGGCTTCAGTCCGACCGCCAGGTAGGTGGCGCGCCCGTCCCTGGAGACGAATGCCCGAGAGCCGGTTTCGTAGTAGCCACTGACCGTGGAGACGTCGCCGCGACGGCGCAGCTCGGCGGCGATCGAGGTCACCCTGGCGCGCATCGCCGGCGAGCCGACCGGGCCGCCTTCGACGAGGACGATCGCGCTCGGGCCGCGGAAGCCGGCGTCGAGCAGCCGTTCGCGCGCTTCAACGCTCTCCGTCGCCGGGTCGTCGGCCCCGTAGGGGTCGAGCCGGTCGGCCACCCCGCCGCCCAGCGCGCCGGCGAGGAGGAAGAAGGCGACGGCGAACAGGCCGACGCGGCGGGGCCGGCGGTCGGCGAGGCGGGCGAGGGCGTCGAACATCTAGCCAGCTCCTTTCGGTGCGCGCGGCTCGGGGAGCCCGGCCTCCATCCGCTCGCACCAGTTTGCGAACCACTCGTTGAACTCGATCCCGCCCCGCAGCACCATCAGCGGGTAGGGATCTCCTTGCGTCTCGATCTTCTGTTCGGCCTTCGGCTCCATCGCCCGCAGCCGCTCGGCGAGGCTGAGGCGGTGCGCGCGCATCGCCCGCAGCGTCCCGGCCGCCTGCTCGGGCGCCAGCACGCCGGAGAAGAAGAGCTTCAGCAGGCCTTCTTCGCGCATCTCGATCGTCTCCGGCGGCTGGCACAGCCAGTCCTTCAGCTCCGCTTCGCCGTCGGCCGTGATCGCGTACACGGTGCGCTTGCGTTCGCCGCGGGGAGCGTCGACCCCCTCGACCAGCCCCGCCTCGGAGAGGCGTTTCAGCTCGGGGTAGATCTGCCCGTAGCTGGCCGCCCAGAAGAACCGGGTCGTGTTGTCGACCACGGCCTTGATCTCGTAGCCCGAACGCGGCTCGCGGCTGACCATGCCGAGGATGACGTGGGCGGTCGGGCTCAGATCCATCGCGGTAATATATCAAGAAGATATATTTGCCGCGCCTGGGCGTGTCGAAGTCCGGCCGCCTCACTGGACTTCTCCCCGTCCGCTAGCATCGCCCGGCATCCACCTTGGCGAGAGACACCTGTCGATGGGGATGCATGGGGGCTTCTGACCCGTGCGAGAAGTGCGGAGAGCCGTTGCCGGCGGGCGCGCGATTCTGCAAGAGCTGCGGTGCCCCGCGCGCCGGGGGCACGGATCGCGACTCCAGCTCGGCGGGGAGGGAGGAGCCGCCGACCGGCCCCTGTCCCGGGTGCGGTCGGGACAATCGCCCCGGCGCCAGGTTCTGCCGGGAATGCGGCGCGAAGCTGGGCAGCCCACCGAGAGCCGATGCCGCCGAACCGGCCGTGGCAGCGCCGGCCGGCCTCCGGGAGCGATCCCCGCGGCCGCGGCCGCGGGCCGCCGGTGACAATGGCCCGGCGCTCGAGTTGCGCAGGTGGGCCCCGGTAGCGGCGGGAGCCGCCGCGCTGCTGGCCGCCGGCCTGGCGGCGGCGCTGCTGCTGACGGGGGGCGGGAGCGATGATCGCGGTGGAGCGGCGGCAACGGCTCCGGCATCCGCCGCCGGCCCGGGTGGCGCCGAGACCCCTGGCACGACCACCAAGCCCTCCGCCGCCCCCCCTTCGCCTGGCGCGGACCGCATCGCCGTCGTCGGCGTGCTCCGTGGGTACGAAGCCGCCTACGCCGAGGCCAGCCTCGCCGATATGTCGAAACTGTTGACGCCCGATGTCGAACGCCACGGCCTCAGCGCAGGCGGCTGTTCGACGGTATTCGGGAAGAGCTCCGTGCTGTCGGCCTACGAGAGCCAGTTCGCCGAGAACGGACCGGTGCCCTACCGGCTTGTCGGGCTCTCCCCGGCCGACGTCTACCTGTATGGGAACGGCGAGGCGCGGATCGACACCGAATATTCGATTTCCTCCACGGGCAACTCGGGAGCGATCAGCTTCGCCCTCGAGGAAGGCGGTGACGGCTGGAGCATCAGCGAGATCGACGCCACCTGCAATCCCAGTTCGTCCTGAGTTCCCCTCGGCGCCGCGCCGACCCGTGGCGGATGAGATCGGCGAGAATCGGGGCGCAGTTCGAGAGCGGATAACCGCAGCCGCTCGGCCGGGGGAAAGTCCACAGGTTGTCGACTTGACCACCCTATGCGTGGGCAAAGTCGACAGTCGTCGAGGGCGCCGTGGGCCGATTCGACGACTGCCGGAGTGGGCGGGGAGGTTATCTTCCCCACAGGAACACGCTTATTCCCCTGGCGCGATCCGGTTCTCAGCAGTGTGCTCGCCGCGCCCTGCTCGGGTGGACGCTCTGGGCGACGGCATCGGCCAGCCGATTGAGGGTCGAGACGCCGGACTCGAAGCTGCCGTCCGCGGGGGCGTCCATGAGGCCCACAGCCAACCCGTCGCCGCCAGCTGTCTGGACGATGCCGAACTGGCGCACCAGATAGCGCCCGCCCGGGTCGGGCCCCCAGCCGCCCTTGAAGAGGACGCGGGAGGCTCCCTGGAATCGGGCCTGGCCCAGCCCCCAGCCTTGCGAGGGAACCACCTCGCCCATCAGCCGGAGTATCGCGCGGCTCCCGTCGCGCGGGTGGAGGCATCCCCTGGCCAGGGCAGAGTAGAAGAGGGTGCCGCGGGAGAGCGTCCACCGCGTCTGGCCGAAAGTTGAGAAGCCGCCGGGCGGGGGGACGGCGTTGACGACGGTTCGCTCGTCACCGGCCTGCTCGAGCAGCTCTTGGACGTAACGGCTGGCGGGCACGACGCCGCCCTCGGCGCTCACGATTTCTCCGAACAGGGAGCTCCCCGCGTCGTTGTCCGATTCGGTTATGGCCAGGGCCACTCGCTCGCCGAGGGTCGAGGAGGGCTGGTGCAGCTGTCTGGCCAACCGGTACCGGGCGAGGATGACGGGGACCTTCATCGTGCTCCACGCCGGTCCCACCTGCAGCGGTCCGACCCTGAGCGGCGGGCGGCGGTCGAGCGGCCGGATCGCCACGCCCACGCCGTCCCCGGTGGCGTTGGCTATTCGACCCACCCGCGCGACCAATGCCGATCTGTCGACCCAGTTGGCGGGGCGGGGGCTGCTCCCCCGCGGCGGCCGGCTGGATGCGGGGCTCCCGGGGGGAGCGACTCCACCCGCGGAGCGGCTTCCGCGGTCCCGGTCACCTGCCTGCTGGCCGCGCTCGCCGAACAGTCTCGTTTGCCACGAGACCAGGATCGCGGCCAGCGCCAAGAGCATGAGGAGCAGGCTGAGGTTTCTTCGCATCTGGGGGCGGAGGGGGCGCCCGCGACGCCGCGCCCCGAGTAGGGGGCGAGCAGTCTAGTGGACACCAGATGAAACCGGAATGGGGGTCGAATAGGTGCTGCTGCCCCGCGAGCAACCGCCGAAATGCGCCCCGGGACCCGGTTCCCCTTGGTAGAGGCGCGGACAGTAGGATGGCGTGGAAACCGGTCGATGCCACACCACGGACTGAAAATTCGCGGCGGTTCGGATCCGGTGCGGCTCCGGCTGGCCGTGGACCGAACCGCGCCTCTGTTTCCTCCTGCTCGGGAAGGGATCGGCCGTCAATGACATGTCCGGAGTGCGGATCGTCGGTGGCTTCAGGAGACGCCTTCTGCGGTGAGTGTGGGATCCGTCTCGGCGGTGCGCAGGCACCAGCCTCGCCCGCCGAGGAGCTGGTTCCGCCTGCGCCACCACCGCCTCCGAGTCGACCGCCTGGCGCCCCCGAATCGGCACCTGGCGCGGCGGTGACGGCCCCCCTGCCCCAGGCGCCGGCCGACAGCCCCGTCCTCGGCGAGTCGACCCCGAACGCTCACTACACCGGCATGCGCCTTCTCTACAAGGACGGGGAGGCCGAGTCGCTGGATCCGCTGAACTGGCAGTTCGCCAAGGCTCTCCTCTTCCACTGGTTTATCGCCTGGGGGCTGAGCTTCGCGGCCATCTTCGTCTTGCTGCTTCTCGGCGTCCGCTCTCCGGGTGCGCTGGGGAGCCTCTGGCTGCTGATCCTGATCGGGTTCGCATTCGTCCCGGTTCTCGCCTCGATCTCGGAGTGGAAGTTCATGGTCGACGGCAAAGCCGCAGCCTCCACCGAGACGTTCGCCCACATCGCCTGGGTGATGAACCAGCGGCAGACCCCGATCGACAAGCTCGACGTCCGCCGCGTGCGGCTCGGCCGCCAGGTCAGCCGCGACTACCTGTACGCGGGGCTGAGGCCGTTCCGGGCATATGTGTCGTGCTTCCCCTTCGGCAGCGACCTCTACATCGGGTGGACGTTCTGGTGGCGGCTGTCGACGGTCAGGTGGCTGATGCTGATCGTCCAGCGCCTGTTCCAAACCGTCACCCTGCGCGGCTCGGAGATCCACGACGTGCACCGCTACGACAACGCCAAAGCGTTGCGCGAGGCGATCCACAGCGCCACCCGCGAGGGCGTCGATGCCGCCACCGGCGCGGTGGCCTTCAAGGGCAGCGGCACGATCGGAACCGAGATCCCGATCGAGACGGTGGAGTTGTCCGAAGGGCACATTCAGGGTCGCCTGGCCGGGGGATAGCCAGCCGTGTCGCGCGGAACCGGGGGCAGAGAAGTGGTTCTGCGAGATCTGGAGAGAGGGGGGAGCGGGTGGCAGGTCTGCTGCTGAGAACCGCCCCGCCGCCTGCCCTGCGCCCGGGCGAAGATGGCGACGAGGGACGGCCCACCGCCTACTTCGGGGTTCGGATCGACGCCGCGGTGAACCTGCTGGAGTCGCGGGAGTTCGACGGGCTCGATCGTGCCGGGCGGCTACGAAAGGCGCTGGAAGAACAGCGATCCTTCCTCAACGGGCTGCTCGATCCCTCGCTTGAAGCGGTGCTGGACCTGCGCACGCGGGTGCGTCCGGGCACTGCGTCGCCGATCGAGGTGGCGCTGCTCGGGCGGGCCTGGGACCGCGACGGCGCCGGGGTCGAGGCTCGCGCCGAGGCGATCCGCCGACACCTCCTCGCCGCGCTCCCGCGCCACGTCGCCGGCTCGAAGATCGATGACGAGGAGGACCTGGCCGAGTGGCTGGCGCCACTCGGCGCCGGGGCGGCGCTCGACGGCGCCCAGATCGCCCGGCGAGAGGCGATCGCGGCTCCGCGCCGGCCCGACGCCGGGGTCGGCTACTACTTCTCGGTCGTCCCGTTCAACTGGATGGAAACCGACTGGACCAGCCTCTACTCGACCCTCGCCGCCTCGCCGGTCCCCGCCGTCCTCTCGGTGGCCCTGCTGCCGGTGACGATGCCATCCCAGTTCACCCACCTGCTCGAGCACATGGCGACCTTCTACGGCAGGCTGGCCCGCGAGGACCGGCAGACCGGCGGCCTCTACTACGGCGAGCGCCTGCTCCCGCCCGACGCCTTCGCGGTCGACGCCGAGCCGGTCTTCCGAGACTACGCCCGGCGCTTCTCGGGACGGGTGTTCCTGATGCGGGTCGAGGTCGCTGCCGCCGGGGACCTGCCGCCTGCGCTCGCCGAGTCGATCGCGGCGGCGATATCCCCCGGCGACGTCCAGCGCGACCACCTCGAAGGCGACCGGGCTGCCTCTTCCTATGAGATTCGTGCCGCCGGGACCGACTACGAGCGCGACCTCGCCCGCTGGAACCTGGAGGCGCTCGACATCCGCTCTCTCGAGGGCGCCGCCGAGATCTGGCGGCGCCCAGACCCGCCGTCGCCGGAGCTCGCCCTGCTGTGCACGCTCGGCGACGCACGCGACGCCAGCTCCGCCTTTCGGCTGCCGATCGCCGTCGACGGCACCGTTCCCGGGTTCCGGGTCCGCCGCGGCAGCTTCGGGCACGTCGAGGCCCCGGCCGTGGCGGGGCCGAGCCTGACGCTCGGGCAGGTCCCCGGTCACGAGGACCCGGTTTCGGTGCCGGTGCGAAGCCTGACCAGGCACACCCTCGTCGCCGGCAGCACCGGCAGCGGCAAGACGACCACCGTGCTCGAGCTGCTGCGCCAGCTCTGGCTCGACCACCGGGTCCCGTTCATGGTGATCGAGCCGGTCAACAGCGACGCCGACGACTACCGCCGCTTTCTCGCCGAGCCCGGGTTCGAGGAGCTGGAGCTGATCACGGTCGGCGACGAGGGGTTGCGGCCGCTTCGCTTCAACCCGTTCGAGGTTCCCGAGAACGTGCTCGTCTCCGAGCACGTCGCCAACCTCCACGCCTGCTTCAAGGCCGCCTTCGGGCTCTGGGAGCCACTGCCTTCGATCTACCAGGACGCGCTCAACCTCACCTACCTGCGCGCCGGCATCCTCGCCTCCGAGCGGGCCGGGAGCGAGCAGCGGGAGTGGCCGACCGTGGTCGAGTTCCTGCAGGCGATGCGCGAGGTCACGGCGGGCCTCGGCTATGCCGGCGAAGTGAAGTCGAACATCGAGGCGGCGTCGATCCGGCGCGCCGAGCAGCTGGTCGCCGGCGTCGCGGCATCGACGTTCCTGACCAACCGGCCCAACCGGATCGCGGCGCTGCTCGACCACCCGGTGGTTATCGAGCTGAAGTCGCTCGGGTCCGGCGACGAGCAGGCACTGACGATGGCGCTGCTCCTCAACGCGATCACCGAGCACTACCAGGCCGTGCGCGGCGCCTCGCCCGAGCTCGAGCACCTGACGGTGATCGAGGAGGCGCACCGGCTGCTCGAACGCTCCGGCGGCGGGCGTGGCCAGGAAGAGGCGCAGGCAAGGGAGAAGGCCGCCGAGGCGTTCGCCAACACGCTGGCCGAGAACCGCAAGTACGGCGAGGGGGTGCTGATCGCGGAGCAGCTGCCGACCAAGCTGGTCGAGGACGCGGTCAAGAACACGAACCTGAAGATCCTTCACCGCCTCACCGCCGAGGAGGACCGCCGCTACCTGGGCGAGACGATGGGCTTCGACGAGGCGCAGATGCGGTTCGCGACCCGGCTCGCCACCGGCGAGGGCGTGGTCTATGGAGCCGAGTTCCCCGAAGCCCTCCTCGTCGACGTCCGTCCCCGGCTCTCGGCGTCGGCGCCGGTCGCGCCAGAGCCCAGCGCGCCCCCGCCATTTGCGGGCTGCGATCGCTGTCGCGCCCAGTGCGCGTACCGGGGCGCGGCGCTGGCGATGGTCCGCGACCCGGCGATCGTCGACGACCTTCAGGGGGCGGTCGGCACCCTGGAAGACCGCTCGCGCCAGGCCCAGGCGGAGGACGACTGGGCCGCCCTGATCGCATTGCTCAGGGAACGCGTCGGCGCCTTTCCGAGCCTGCCCAGCGAGGAGCCCGGCCGCAGCGACGCCGCCTACTGCCTCTTTCTCCACGGCCTGACGATCCGCCGCTCCGACCTTGCCCCCGCCTGGCCCGACGCCGTCGCGGCGAAACTGGGGATCGCGGCGAGGGCGACGACCGGGGGCGACGGATGATCGACGAGATGGGTGGGCGCGACAGCGTCGAGACCGGCGACGGCGCCGGTGCGGGAGACGCCCAGGCGTCCCCGGCGGGCGGCGAGGCCCCCAACCTCGGTGTCGGCGGCGAGGACCTGCAGTACGACCTGCCGCTGGATCACACGCAGAAGGCCCACCGACCCGAGGTGCAGAACCTGCTCGACCAGGTGGAGGCCCGGGACGTGTCGACGCCGAGGGATGGTGCTGTCTTCTACTCGGGGCCGGGCAACGGCGATCTAGCGAGGCAGTTCGCTGATGAAACCGGGCGAATGACGATCGAGGACACGGAGGGCGGCAAATGGCTGAGCGAACAGAAACTGTACGAGAACGTCTATGACCCCGATGCGAACCCGACGGGCCTGACCGATTCGGAGGCCAACCTCGTATGGTCTAGGTTGTCGCAGCGATATGCCGAGCAGGCGTCGGGCGAGGCGTTTGCGTTCGTTCGCGGAGCGAACGCGGACAGAGTCTTTTGGAGCACCGAGGCCAAGACCCTCAGCGCGAACTCGAACGTGACGAAGGTTACGACGTTGACGGAGGCAACCTAGGCGATGGGATTTCGACGGGTAACCCCCCAAAGCGCGGAGCACTCCGACGGCTTCGTGGTTCAGTCCGGAGGGCGGTTTGGCTTCCAGTACGTCGAGGGGGATCACGTCGCCTCGGTATACCGCGACCCCGGTCCCCCCGCGTCCGCGATCTACCGGCGTACGCTGACGGGGTGGGATCCTCCCTTCGACGACGAGGCGTTGACCGGCGAGAGAAAGGAGCAGATATTCGGTCGCATCCTCGCCGGCCTGGACTTTCTCGAAGTGCCCTATGAGATCGTCACCGACGAGTAGCGCTTGTGGTTGGAAGGCGGCCCAGAAGAAGCGGGCGGCTGAAAGCGAAGAACTAGTCGCCTCCTAGGAAAGGAATTGAGATGCCGCTCGACCAGAGCAAGATGGGCCAGGTTGTCACCGCGCAGATGGAGGCGCTGGAAGCCGACTACGGCGAGGATTGCCAGATCGGCGACGTCTGCACGATCGTCGAGGTGGTCGGCCCGCACGGCTCGCACGTGCGCGTGCGGACCAGCGACATGCGCCCCCACATGGCGCTGGGGCTGATCCGCATGGCCGAGCACGCGATGCTCGGCAACCTCGGCAGCGGCGAGTAGCCGGGCCGGGCCCCTCCCACGCCAACTGAATGTCGAGTTGACCACCGCATGCATGGGTCAACTCGACAGGCGGTGGACTTTCCGCGAGGCTGCGGCCTGGCCGTCGCGAAAAGCACACCGTGACCTATCCTCAGCCGTCGATGCCCGCGAGCGCCCCGAAGACCGTGGTGATGAAGTTCGGCGGCACCTCGGTCGCCGGCGCCGAGCAGATCAAGCGCGCGGCGCGGAGGATCGTCGCCGCGCGCGAGGCCGGCAGCCGCGTCGTCGCGGTGCTCTCGGCGCGGGGCAAGACCACCGACGAGCTGGTCGCCCAGGCGCTGGAGATCTCCGCCCGGCCCGACTCGCGTGAGATGGACATGCTGCTCTCCACCGGCGAGCGGATCTCCTGCGCGCTCTGCGCGATGGCGATCCACGACATGGGGCACCAGGCGATCTCGCTGACCGGCTCGCAGGCCGGCATCGTCACCGACTCATCGCACACCAGGGCGCGCATCATCGACATCCGCGCCGAGCGCATCCGCGCCGCCCTCGACGAGGACCGCATCGCCCTGGTCGCCGGTTTCCAGGGCGTCTCCACCGAGAGCCGCGACGTCACCACGCTCGGCCGCGGCGGCTCCGACACGACAGCCGTCGCCCTGGCGGCGGCCCTGGCGGCCGATGTCTGCGAGATCTACACCGACGTCGCCGGCGTCTTCAGCGCCGACCCGCGGATCGTCCCGGAGGCGCGCAAGCTGCCCTTCGCCTCCTACGAGGAGACGCTGGAGATGGCCGCCTCCGGCGCCCGCGTGCTGCAGCTGCGCTCGGTCGAGTACGCGCGCAACCACGGTGTCCGCATCCACTGCCGCAGCAGCTTCGAGGACGGCCCCGGTACCCTCGTCGTCAGCGAAGCCGAGGCCGAGCAGGAGACCGTGGAGCAACCCTTCGTTACAGCCGTGACCCACACCGACGACGAGGCGCGCGTGACGCTGACCGGCATCCGCGACGAGCCCGGCGTCGCCGGCGAGATCTTCACCACGCTGGCCGAGGCCGGCATCAACGTCGACGTGATCATCCAGAACGAGCCGGTCGGCGACGACGAGCTGGCCGACCTCTCCTTCACGGTCGACCGTGCCGAGCTGACCGCCGCCACCGACGCGATCGCCGCCCTCGGCGAGGTCAGCCAGGGCGTGCGCACCGACGAGCGCATCGGCAAGGTCTCGATCATCGGCGCCGGCATGCGCTCGCACCCGGGTGTCGCCGCCAGGGTCTTCGAGGTGCTGGGCGGCGAGGGGATCAACATCGAGATGATCTCCACCTCCCCGATCAAGATCTCGTGTGTGATCTCGGCCGACCGCGTCCCCGACGCGGTCAAGGCCCTGCACCAGGCATTCGACCTCGGCGCCGACGCGGTTCGCACGGAGGACCCGGCCGGCGCCGAGCACCGGCCGACCGTCGGCGGCTGATCCGGCCCGCGATCCGCGGCGCCCGGAGAGGGCGGTGACCGGCCAGGTCGGCCCGACGTTGCGGTCGTAGTTGTTCCCGCTTAGCGGGAACAACTACGACCGCAACGAAGCCAGCGACAGGGCCTGGCCGGTGTCCTCCGTCATACTCGAACTCGTGAGCGGCGATGGATACAGGGTCGGCGTCCTCGGCGCCACCGGCGCGGTCGGCTCGACGATCCTCGGCGTCCTCGCCGAGCGCGAGTTCCCCGCCTCCGCGGTCCTCGCCTTCGCCTCCGAGCGCTCCGCCGGGCGCGAGATCGAGTGGAACGGCTCGGTCCTCACCTGCCGCGCGCTCGCCCCCGAGACGATCGAGGGCCTCGACCTCGTCCTCTCCTCGGCCGGCGGCGCGGTCAGCGCCGAGTGGGCGCCGCGGCTGGTCGAGGCGGGCGCGGTGGTGATCGACAACACCAGCTACTGGCGCATGCACGAGGACGTGCCGCTGGTCGTCGCCGGGGTCAACCCGGACGCCGCCGCGGATCACAAGGGCATCGTCGCCAACCCCAACTGCACGACGATGGTGGCGATGATGGCGCTGGCGCCGATCCACCGCGCCGTCGGCCTGGAGCGCATCGTCGTCTCCAGCTACCAGGCCGTCTCCGGCACCGGCCAGCGGGCGATCGAGGAGCTGCGCGCCCAGTCGCGCGCCGTCCTCGACGGGGCCGAGGCGCCTGCGCCCGAGGCCTACCCCCACCGGATCGCCTTCAACGTGCTGCCCCAGGTCGAGTCCTTCGCGGACGGCGACGACTACACGACCGAGGAGCGCAAGGTGATGGCGGAGACGCGCAAGATCCTCGCCGCCGGCGAGGAGCTGGCGATCTCGGCCACCTGCGCCCGCGTGCCCGTGGTCAGCGGGCACTCGGAGTCGGTCAACGTTCGCACCGGCGAGGACCTCTCGCCCGCGGACTGTCGCGCCCTGCTCGCCGAGGCGCCCGGCGTGACCGTCGTCGACGACCCGGCGGCGGGCGCCTACCCGATGGCGATCGACGCAGCCGGCCGCGACGACGTCCTCGTCGGTCGCGTTCGCCGCGACCCCGACGAGGAGCGCACGCTCAACCTCTGGGTGGCCGGCGACAACCTGCGCAAGGGCGCCGCCACCAACGCGGTGCAGGTCGCCGAGCTGCTGGTCGAGCGCGATCTGTTGGGGTAGCGGCCCTCTCGGTCACCAACATCCGTCCGTCACGCATCTGCGCGCCCCATGTAACATCTTGTCTGTTAGCGTCGAGCCCAGGATGGAGCAGGCTACGGTGAACTGGAACGATGATCGCCTCGACCACTTCGCGGAGCAGGTCGACAAGCGCTTCGAGCAGGTCGACAAGCGCTTCGAGCAGGTCGACAAGCGCTTCGACAAGTTCGAAGAGCATGTCGACGTGCGCTTCAATCGCCTCGAAGAGCGCTTCGAGCGCCGCTTCGACACGCTTCAAAACTCGATGATCGTCACCCTGGGAGGCATTCTCGCCGCCTTCGCCGCGGTGGTCGTCAGCGTCAGCTTCTGACGCGCTCAGTCGCCCAGGTCCTCGGCCAGCGTGCCGAAGCGCTCGACCAGGCCGCGGAAGAAGTCGTGGCGGGTGACCACCGCGTGGACCCGCCCGGCGGTCGCGATGGGCACGATCAGCACCCGGTGGTGGAGGAAGAGCTCGGCCAGCTGCGTGTCGGAGTAGGCGTCCTCGACGACGACGTGGTCGGTGGTCAGCCAGCGCCGGATCGGCTCCTCGGCGCAGTGGCTGCGGCGCTCGATCGTCTCGTCGACCGAGCGCGAGACCATCGCCGCCGAGGCCAGCTCGCCGACGTAGCCCGGGAAGAGGGCCGCCATGAACTCGCGCTCGCCGAAGATGCCGGCGAAGCGGCCGTCCTTCTCAACGGCGGGCAATGCCGGCAGGCTGGCCTCGATGACCCGCCGGGCCGCCGGGCCGATCAGCTCGTCGGCGTCGAGCGGCTCGACCTCCTGCAGGGCGCTCTTGACGATCGAGTCGGGCATGGTTCCTTCCCCTTTCGTGGTCAGAGGGCGATGTAGCGGATCGCAATGTACGCGCTGGCGAGCACGATCGAGAGCAGGGTGACCGGCAGGCCCACCTTGAGGAAGGTGATGAACCCGATCGGCTTCCCGGCCCGTTCGGCCAGGCCGGCGGCGGCGACGTTGGCGGCGGCGGCGATCATCGTCGCGTTGCCGCCGAAGCAGGCCCCCAGCGCCAGCGCCCACCAGTAGGCGTCGTCGCCCTCGGCTCCCGCCGCCGCCTGCAGCTCGCGCACGACGGGGATCATCGCCGTGGTGAAGGGGATGTTGTCGACCACGGCCGAGCCCGCGGCGGCGACCCAGACGATGCCGATCAGCTCGGCCGAGCGCTCGCCGCCGGTGACGTCCTTGACCGCGTCGGCGACGTGCCCGATCGCCCCCGTCGCCTCCAGCGCCCCGACCATGACGAAGAGGGCGACGAAGAAGAAGAGCGTCGTCCACTCGATGTGGGAGAGGGCCTGCTCGAGGTCGATCCGCGTCACCAGCAGGCCGACCGAGGCGCCCGTCAGAGCGACCGTCGCCGGCTCGATGTGAAACGTCTGGTGGGCGAAGAAGGCGAGGATCGTCGCCAGCAGCACCGGGCCGGTTCGCCGCAGCTCGGCCGAGTCGCGGATCGAGGCGGCGGCGTCGAGGCCCATGATCGCCCGGCGGTTGCCCTCCTCGACGTGGAGGCGGCGGCGGAAGACGAGGTAGAGCAGGGGGATCACCGCGACGAAGGCGACGACGACGATCGGCGCCAGGTTGACGATGAAGGAGTTGAAGCTGAGCCCGGTGGCGCCGGCGATGATGATGTTGGGCGGGTCGCCGATCAGCGTCGCGGTGCCGCCGATGTTGGAGGCGATCACCTGGATGATCAGCAGCGGCACCGCCTCGATGTCGAGCGTGTCGGCGAGCAGGAAGATGATCGGCGCGATGAGCAGGATCGTGGTCAGGTTGTCGAGGAAGGCGGAGAGGACCGCCGTCGTCGCGGCGAGGCTCATCGTCACCGCGAAGGAACGCCCCTTGGAGAGCTGCCCGGCGCGGATCGCCACGTAGTCGTAGACGCCGGTCTGCTGGGTCAGGTAGACGAGGATCATCATCCCGGCGAGCAGCCCGATCGTGTTGAAGTCGATCGACTCGATCGCCTGCTCCTGCGAGAAGTCACCGACGAAGAGCACGACGATCGCGGCGCCGAGCAGGGCCACGTTGGTGCGGTGCATCTTCTCGCTGGCGATGATCGCCAGCGCGATCAGGAATGTGGCTACGGCGATTGCCAAGGGGCGCCTTTCGGGGTCGACGACGAGCGTGCCGACCAGGCTTCCCGGCTCACCGGCGGCAAACCCTATCGAGGCGGTGGGATCTTTGGATTCGCACGATGCGATCCTCGTCGATTCTCGCTTCGCTGGCCAGCTTGGGCCAATCCGCGACGGCTTCCACGACGCGCTGCACCAGCTCGTCGGACTTGCTGCGCTTGATCGAGGCCAGCTCCGCGACCTGGCGCAGGTCGCGGAGGGTGATCTCGTCGCGCTTGCCGTTGATCGACATCTGGTGCGCGGAGGTCCAACGCCCGCGGGGGTTGTAGGCGTAGACGACGTCGAAGGCGGGGGAGAGGGACCAGCGGCCGTCGCGGCTCATCAGGAAGGCGACGTTCTTCACGTGATCGTCTTGGTTGCGCGCGACGACGTTGAAGGTCATGCGGAGGAACTGCTGCTCGACGGCCGCGCGCGGCAACTCGAGCCGGCGGATCGCCTGGAACGCCTGCTCGTAGGAGTTGGCGCCAGGCTGGCGGTAGTCGAGGTGGGCGAGCGCGGCGAGCGACTGCATGTGCAGCTTCTCGCCGCCGTCGGTGCGGTCGAAGCGGCGGGTCATGAAGTGCCGGCGGCCGTTCTCCTCCAGCAGCCGGCAGGCGGTCATCTCGATGCCGGCTCTGGTCGCCAGCTGGGCGTAGACCAGCTCGATCGCGCCGTAGCCTCGCGACGCTCCGAGATCCCGCGTCTTGTCCTCGACGCCGTCGAACTTGAGGATCCAGTGCTCGAAGCCGGCATCGACGTCGAGCTGGCCGGATCGCACCTCGCCGGTCGCGGGGTTCAGCGCGATCAGGGCCTTGGGCCGCGCTCCGCCAGCCGACGTGCCGACCCGGAGGATCTCCTTCAGGGCCTCCTCCCGGCCCGGTCGGGAAAGGGAAGCCAGCAGGTCCGAGCGCTGTGCCATCACCTCCGCCGCCAGCTCGGCCAGGGCGGCGACGTCGATCGCGTGGCTCTTCGTCGGGCGGGGACCCGTCGCCGGCCGGAACTCCAGCGCTCCCATGCCGCGCCGGCCGATGTAGCAGAGGCGCTCGATCGCGTCGAAGCTGCCCGGCTCGCGGTCCTGGGTCGCCAGCCAGGCGTCGATCAGGGCGCTCCCGTAGCGGTCGGGCAGGGAGTCGGCGAGCAGGCCGGGAAGGCCTTCGAAGCTCTCCGGGGAGAGGCCGGGGAAGCGATGGCGCCTGCTCGCGGCCAGTGGCATCTCGAGCGGAGACAGCTCGACTCCGCTCTCGGCGAAGGCAGGGTCGTACTCGAAGGTCGCGACTCGCTCGCCGTTCGGCAGCGCGACGGCGCCGACGCGGCTGCCCCAGAGCAGCACCTCGGCGAGGCCGTTCAAGCTCCCTCCCGCGGCTCTTCGTCGCCCCAGCGCCAGCGTTTCCCGCCGTCCTCCTCGCCATCGGTCGCCCGCGCCGACCCGGCCCGCTGCCGGCGCCTTCCTCGGCGCTCGAGTTCCTCGATCGGGCTCGGCGCCGGCCCCGGGAGCACCCGCTCGAGGTTGTCGACGAGGCCGAGGGCGCGCAGGACGCGAACGAAGTTGATCAGCGAGGGCGATTCTCCCGCCTCCATGCGCTGCAGCGTGAATCTGCCGATGCCCGCCTCCTCGGCAACCCGCTCCTGGCTCAGGTTCCGTTCGAGGCGAGCATCGCGCAGGCGCTGGCCCAGCTCCGCCAGGACTGCCCGATCCGGCCCTTGATGCTCTACATCCATAGAGCATCAAATTTAAGGCGTTATCGGCAAATAAGCAATTAACGCCTTATCGATGAGGCAAAGCGTGCAGCCCGCTTAGGCAGGGACCGCGGCGAGCCGCTCCTCGACCCAGCCGGTCGAGGCGATGTGCTTGCCCATGCCCAGCTGCTTGGGCTCGGCGCCGAGGGCGAGGCCGACCAGCTGGGGCAGGTGCAGGACCGCCAGGCCGAGGTCGCGGTTGACGACCTTGGCCGCCTCGGGCTGCTGCAGGTCGAGGTTGAGGTGGCAGAGCGGGCAGGGGGTGACGAGGCAGTCGGCGCCGGCGTCGAGCGCGTCGCCGACGTGGGTGCCGGCCTGGCGCAGCGAGGTCTCGCGGCTCGTCGTGATCACCGGGAAGCCGCAGCACTTGCGGGCGCCGTCGTACTCCACCACCTCGCCGCCGAGCGTCTCGATCACCTTCTCCAGGTAGAGGTCGCGCTCGGGGAACTCGTCGTAGCCGAGGCGCTCCTTGGGCCGCACCACGTAGCAGCCGTAGAAGGGGCCGACGCGCAGGCCGCTGAGCGGCCGTGTCACCTTCTCGGCGAGCTTGTCCAGGCCGTAGTCCTCGACCAGCAGCCAGAGGAAGTTCTTGTTGGCGAAGCCGTCCTTGCCCTTCACGTACTCGAGCCCCTGGCCGCTCAGCACCTCGTTGATGTGGGCGCGGTAGGCGGAGTCGGCGTCGAGCCGCTGCTGGCACTCCGACTGCGCCCCCTGGCAGGTCGAGCAGATGTTCATCATCGCCAGGCCCGTCTGCTGGGCGAGGGCGAAGGTGCGCGCGTTGAGCGTGTCGGCGAGCTCCTGGTTGTGCTCGGCGATGATCCCGGCGCCGCAGCAGTTGGCGCGGTCCAGTTCGACCAGCTCGATGCCGAGGCGCTCGGCCGTGAAGGCCATCGATCCGTGCAGCTCCGCGGTGAAGCCGCGCGAGACGCAGCCGGGCCAGTAGGCGAGCTTCATGCCGTCTCCTCCATCGTCGTCGTCTCGTCGGGCTCGGGCTCGACGTCCTCCTCGCCCTTGATGTAGATGTTGAGCTGCTCGCGGTGCTCCTCGGCGTGGGCGTAGATCGCCTTGACCTCGTCCTGGGCGCCGCCGGGGAGCTTCGGGTGGACGCCCGGGATGAGCTTCGACAGCGAGCGCATCTTGCCGGTCTTGATCCCGCGGATCGCGACAGGCAGCGATCCGAGCAGTCCCTTGATCGCGCCTTTGGTCGGTTTCAGCTTGCCTTTGATCCCGGGCGCGTAGGACTCCTGCAGCAGCAGCGCCTCGTCGTTGGTGCCCTTCTTCTCGATCATCTTGACGAAGGCGCTGACGTGGTTGTGGCCGTTGTTGGGGTCGTCGTCGATCCCCTCCTCGGCGGCGCGGCGGCGCAGGCGCATGATCTGGTCCATCGGCGCGACGTCCTTCGGGCAGGCGTCGATGCAGCTGAAGCAGTGGGTGCAGTCGTAGATGCCGTGCGGGTCGTGGGCGAGGTCGTGGAGGCGCTCCTTGGTCTCGGCGTCGCGCGGGTCGCCGACGAAGCGGTAGGCCTTGGCGAGGGCGGCGGGGCCGATGAAGTCGGGGTCGGCTTCCATCGAGAGGCAGGAGGAGACGCAGGCGCCGCACTGGATGCAGGCCATCGACTGGGTGATGTCGATCATCGATTCCGGCTCGACCACGTACTCGCGCTCGGGTGGGTCGCCGTGCGGCAGCAGCCACGGCGTGACGCGGCGGATCTTCGCCCAGTGCGTCGACTCCATGTCCGTGATCAGGTCCTTGATGACGGGCATATTTCCCATCGGCTCGATGACGATCGGATTCCCGGACGTGTCGGCGGAGGGCTCGGGCGTGGGGGTCTGCCCGGAGCCGTTGCGCCGGTTGGCCGCCTCGTGCGCCTCGCCGATCTGGGTCTTGCAGCCGAGGCCGGACTGGCCGTTGACCTTCATCCCGCAGGAGCCGCAGATCGCGGCGCGGCAGGAGCAGCGCACGGCGAGCGAGCCGTCGTCGCGGTCCTTGGCCTGGAGCAGGCCGTCGAGCACGGAAAGCGAGGGATCGAGGTCGACGTCGAACCGCTCCCAGTAGGGCCCCTCGCCGCTCTCGGGCTGGTAGCGGCGGACTTTCAGCGTGTAGGTGGCCATGGAGGTCCTCTCAGTATTTCCGCTCTTCGGGTTCCCACTGGGTAATCGTCACCTCTGAGTATGAGAGCTCCGGCCCGTCGGCATCCAGCTGCAGGTCGATGTGCTTCAGCCACTCCTCGTCGTTGCGCTCGGGGAAGTCGGTCCTGTACTGGGCGCCGCGGCTCTCCTTGCGCTCCAGGGCGGCGAGGCAGGTGCACTCGGCGTTGTCGAGCATGTAGCCGAGCTCGATCGCGCCCAGCAGGTCCTGGTTGAAGATCGACCCCTTGTCGTCGACGTAGGCGCTCTCGGCCTCCTCCTTCAGCTTCCGCACCGTCTCCAGCGCCTCCTGGATGCCGGCCTCCTCGCGGAAGACGGCGACGTGCTTGTCCATCGTCGTGCCCAGCTCCTGCTTGATCTCGGCGACGCGCCGGCCCGAGCCCTTCTCGCGCGCCAGCACCGCGTCGATCGTCGCCTGCTCTTTCTCGAGCGCCTCTCGGGAGGGGCGCGAGCCCTCGATCCGCTTGGCGCGGGCGGCCGCGTCGGCGCCGGAGCGGCGGCCGAAGATCAGCGTGTCGAGCAGCGAGTTGGCGCCGAGGCGGTTGCCGCCGTGGACCGAGACGCAGGCCACCTCGCCGGCGGCGTAGAGGCCGGGGACGTCGGTGCGCCCGTCGACGTCGGTCTTGACCCCGCCCATCGTGTAGTGGTTGCCGGGCTTGATGCGGATCGGTTCGCGGGTGATGTCGACGCCGGCGAAGTCGCGACCGACGAGGACGATCTCGCGCAGCGCCTCGTGCACGCGCTTGCGCGGCACGACGGTGATGTCGAGAGCGACGGTGCCGTCGGGGAAGCCCCGGCCCTCGTTTATCTCCGTCTGCTCGGCGCGGGAGACGATATCGCGCGAGGCAAGCTCCATCTTGTTCGGCGCGTAGCGCTCCATGAAGCGCTCCCCCTTGGCGTTGAGCAGGTGGGCGCCCTCGCCGCGGGCGCCCTCGGTGATCAGGAAGCCCTTCCCCGCCAGCGTCGTCGGGTGGTACTGGATCATCTCCATGTCCATCAGCTTGGCCCCGGCCCGGTAGGCCATCGCGATGCCGTCGCCGGTGCAGATCAGCGCGTTGGTGGTCGGCTGCCAGACCTGGCCGTTGCCGCCGCAGGCGAGGATCACGGCCTTGGCCCGGAACAGCTCCATCGAGCCGTCGGCGACGTTGCGGGTGACGACCCCGCAGCACTCGCCCTGCTCGTCGAGCGCCAGCGCCGTGCAGAACCACTCCTCGTAGCGGGCGACCTGCTCGGAGTGCTTCATCAGCTGCTCGTAGAGCACGTGCATGATCGCCTGGCCGGTGATGTCGGCGACGTAGTAGGTGCGGGCGGCGGAGGCGCCGCCGAAGGCGCGGGTGCCGAGCCTGCCCTCCTCGTTGCGGTGGAAGGTGACGCCGAGGTGCTCGAGGTGGAGGATCTCCTCCGGCGCCTCGCGGCACATGATCTCGACCGCGTCCTGGTCGCCGAGGTAGTCGGAGCCCTTGATCGTGTCGAAGGCGTGCGACTCCCAGGAGTCGTCGGGGTCGAGCGCCGCGTTGATGCCGCCCTGGGCGGCGTTGGAGTGCGAGCGCACCGGGTGGACCTTGCTGATCAGCCCCACCGAGACTCCCGCCTCGGCGGCCGCCAGGGCAGCCCGCTGCCCGGCCAGCCCGGCGCCGATCACCAGTACGTCATGCGTAGGCACGGCCGCGCACTCTATAGAGCCCAAATCCGATCCCGCGCTCGGGATTCAGCCCCCAAACACGGCCCGTCGGGCGCATGGCGCCGCCCCGCTTATAGCCAGCGGGTGTCTAGGAGCCCGGGTCACTAACGCGATCTGAGGCACCCAGCGCGAGCAGTCAGGACTGGATTGGACCGTGAGTGCAGCGGTCTTCGCGTCGGGCGGCCCGCGCGGGCGGTTCCGCGGAACCGCGGAA